>TARA_R110000868_G_scaffold300126_1_pt1 | contig 62510 bp, 105 predicted proteins | sample TARA_R110000868 | Tara Oceans TARA_R110000868 (sample SAMEA4397489) | marine metagenome | biome: Polar Biome; feature: [SRF] surface water layer (ENVO:00010504); material: water (ENVO:00002006), including particulate matter (ENVO:01000060) such as... | depth 5 m | reverse complement strand
TCTGTAACGACGCGCAGGAACTCTTGCTCTTGCCACTTGCGTTCGTCTTCCCATGCGGCACATGCGGCAATTGGGGCGGATCTTCGGGCGTTGCATAGGGCGGCTCTTGCGGACCTCGCGGCAAACCATATTTCGTCCCCTGCGTCAACCCTTGCGGTATCCCCTGCGACCATAGCGGCAACCCTTGAGGCACTTTCGGCAGCCCTTACGGCCCATACGGCGGCTCTTGCGGTGGACAACTCCTTATCGGTCGCTTTTCCGTTTGCGTATCGCTCCGCAACATCAATCGCGTTTTTTACGCTAGGATGGGTACTTAGGTGCTCAACCCGTCGAGCGTATGCAACCATCAACAACCGCCATTCTTTCGCGTATTGAGGTTCAGCGCGACAGCACCAATGTGCGTCATCCAGCCCGTTGATTTCAAGGATCGTCGCGAATGGCAGTGCCGCATCGTCCGCAGATGTTTTACCAAGTCCGGCGAGTAAGTTTGTCCACCCGTCTTCGCATGGTGAGTGTTCACGTATTCTGTTTAATGTCGTGGTAATCATACCTTCTCCTTTAATTTTTATTTTTCCCCGAAGCCAATTAACCCCAGACAAAAATATCGCAAAGATAAAGGTTACAGCAATCAAACCGATAACCAAACCGACAAGCCAAAACAGTTCCGCAAAAAACTTTGCCATCCAAAACCAAATTTCATCCATCACTCTTTCTCCTTACGAGTTATCACGATCCCAAGTAATAGAGGCGAGATGCAAATGACTGCTATCCCAATATACTGTAATAAATCCATCATCACTCTTTCTCCTTCAGTGCTTCACGGGCGGCTGCAACAACTTCTTCAATCGTCAAAGTAAATCCCTCGTGATAAACCACAACTTGCGTCAACGCTTCCCGCAACCGCTCGATCTCGTCGTCTTTTTCTCTTAACTCCTTTGCAGCAGTTTCCATCAAACCAGTGATATCAACATATTCAACACCGTTTCCACCACCTGCTACAATTTCAAGCATGTCAGCGGTTGTAACGACAAAGGGCTTCTCCGTTTCGAATTCGTTATCCATCACGCTATCTCCTTAAATTCAGCGATTGATTTATCAAACTCTTCATGCGAGAACTCAGGTGATAACCGCATCATGTTTACACGAAATGCAGCAATCAAAGTACCCTGAACCCTTTGTAATCGTTCGATCTCTTTCAACATGCTCAACAAAACTTCATTCACTGGCAACGGCGGCGGTGGTGGTACACTCCAATCCGTAAGGTCTTGCGGTGTACTATATAAGAATTGTGCGTTAGAAATTAGTAATTTTACAAGAGGTTTGTCACCATAATCCATCACTGATACCCTCTAAAGGACCAAAGACAAAAGAAAACACCAACTCCAATCATCCAATTTGTTCCAAAGCCAATGAATGATGAACCTATTAATGCAAAAAGAAAGACAAAAATTGCCTTCAATTGTTTTACACTCATCACTCTTTCTCCTCCAGTGCAGTCAACAAACCTTCAAGACGAGCAGCTTTATTAAATATTTTAGTTTGGTCGTTTGATGCAATCGCATCTTCAAATTCTGATCTATATTGCCGCAACCGCTCAATCTCGTCGGCTCTCCTAAAAGCGTTATCGGCGATGATAGCGGTGGGAGCATCATCTTTGGCAAATAATCGCAGACGTTCAACGATATCCATCACTTTTCTCCATTAAAGCTACGCGCATCGCGGCTGAATTTTGTTTCTTCCCCAACTCTGATAGTGGATGAGCCGATATCCTTTTGCTGAAATGATGCCAAAGGTTCAACCCTATCACCTGCAAGACGCAACGCTTTCCGCAACCGCTCAATCTCGTTGGCGGCATCTTCTAATAAACCGCCTAATTCCATACGTGCTTCTCTTATGGATTGTCTTTCTCCATACGCATCTTTTCTTAAGTCATCAACGATATCCATCTTTCCCCCTATCACAATTATATCAAGATAATCCCATATATATTTTGTCATCCCTGCTGCATCGTCGATGACAATCATCATGGGTGTGCGTCTTTCATGACAGAAAACCAATCAGCGTCACCGTTTTTAAGAAAGTTCCTTATTGCTTTCGCGGCTTGTGCTGGTGTTACTGATATGTAACTGTCTGAAAGAACTCTCCAAAAGTCTTCATCTTCACTACCGCTTTCAGCGTCTGCAAAATATCTACCAAATGGTGGGTAAAATAATTCATTTAGTTTTTCTCGTTGTGACTGAACATACAGGTCTGCTCTTTCTATGGAACCCTCATCATAAATAATTGAGCCATCTTCTGTTACTACTGGTTCTTCCTTATTCAGAAGCCAACACCATCCACCGATACAAGCGACCGTTCCGCAATTGTAGTCGCTGTTTGCAGAAACTTCTAAATTAAAGTTTCTTTGATGAGGTTTTGATGGTGCGTCAATTTCAGTAACAACTTGGTTATACCAAGCAAAGTTTGACTTAGTATGGACTAACTCATTTGCTTCTAACATTTCTGCTACAGCTAACAGTGCTTTCTGCAAACCTTCTTTAGTATCTAAATTGATATCCTTATTCATGTTACGCTCCCATTGCTTTTGCTAATAGATCTTTGTCTTCGATCTGACCACGATACTTATTCACCAAACGCTTACCAAGTACTGCCTGTTTAAACGTCAACTTAGAGTTCATTGCAAGTGACCTTCCAATGTCAGTGTCCAGTCTATTGAAGCCGACCTTGTTCTGAGCACGAGCACCATCTGCGTCCATACTGGAGACAACCTGCAGACATTGCAATATAGCGGCTGACTGATCCACAGATATTTTTTCAGCGTCAGTATCGATGTTTAAACGTGTCGTCGATGCAGTGATCGGTTGGTCTGGAAGAACTGGAATGTCAAGGTCTGCTATGGCGTTATCCTTGTCCAATGCCTGATCAATGATATCCATCTTCAAGACCACCGACCGGGCCATGTTGGAATCGATAGAACCTTCGAGTACCAGATGTTGTACCAGAACGGATTCCTTCTGACCGATACGATGAGCACGATCCTCTGCCTGTAAAAGATCAGCAGGTGTGTACGTAATCTCAGCGAACACAACGTGTGAAGCGGCTGTAAGAGTAATACCAACACCAGCCGCCTTGATATTGCCAATGAAGAACAGACACGATGGATCATTCTGGAACCTGTCAACTGCCTCTTGACGTGCCGTCATGTTGACTGATCCAGTAACCTTCACAGCTTCCTTGCCAAGAGCTTCATACAAAGCATCGATCACGACATGATGATGCGCGAAGACAATCACCTTGCCGGAGCAGTTCTTCAGGTGTTCAATAACATATGGTATCTTCGCGACTGCTGTGTCTCTACGTGCGATAGCGATTTCCTGAAACGCCGCTGACGCACCGTCACGTAACTTGTTGACGGCATCTTTGTACACGTTGATATCATCAGAAGCTTTAGACAACTCGACAGCAACACGCAGGTGATGCAGTTGTTCCATTGCTCTGGACATGACCTTGACTTCATTGTCAATCTGTACCGTCGCTCCTTCCTTCGGGAACTCAATGATCTGCCTACGCTTGGCAGGAAGATCCTTCAACACGTCTGCCTTGAGCCTACGCACCATAATCGTAGAGCGTAGCTTGTTCTGCAACTCGTCAAGGTTAGTTGCCCCTGCGTCATCAAAACCAAAGCGTCCCTTGTGTGCTCCACAGTAACGATACGCAAAGCGATAGTAGCTGTTGTATGTGACTGGATCTAAACTGCTGATCAAACTCCATATTTCTTTTGGTCTGTTCAGGATAGGTGTCCCTGTCAGGAACAGCCTACGCTTTGCCTTGATCGGTTTGAATTCGCTCATGACTTTGCTTTCTTCTTGTTGATCTTGCCGCCTAATACAACGACGGTGCGTTGAGTCTTCTGGTTCTTGAGATAGTGAGCCTCGTCACAGATCAGCAAGTCCCACTCTACAGCATCGATCTTGTCACGATGCCTGTCCACGATGTCATAGTTTATGATTACGATGTTGCAATCTTCAGGATAGTCATTGGCAACAGCAACACCACACTTTAGATCTGCGACACTCCACTTTTCAAACTCACGTTGCCAATTGATCCGCAGGGTAGCAGGACAGATTACGAGGATCTTTCTTGCCTGAGTAAGGTTCGCAACGCCGATGGCTTGGATCGTTTTACCCAAGCCCATCTCGTCTGCGATAAGTGTACCCGCACGTTCAGATGCGTACACAATCCCTGCCTTCTGGTATGGTAGATACTCCAGACCTTCAGGGCGAGGGAGATCAACGTCAGCATCAGTCGCACGTGATGCTTTAAGTACTTCAACCATTTTGTTATGTTCTTCAACCAGAATGGCACGTGTTGTGGCAGAGGCGTATTTGATTAACGTCGCCGCCTTACTTTTGTCGTCAGTCCACCACAATTTAGATACACTGTCCCACCGAAACCGTGCGCTTTTGGGGATTTCTCTCTCGTCAAATGATCCACGAAAGATAAACTTGCCGTTCTCGTAATTCAGTGTAGCCATGATGCACCTGTTTACTCTACTGTGGAACTGTAACTCTTCAACTTATAAACCGCGTATGGTTTTTTGTTGAGGTCACGCTTGAGGATCGTCTGGATTTCAAAGCCATCCTTCTTGAGGTCATAGATGCACGACGCAAGACGGAAGATTCCGTACACGCCAAACGCTTCAAGAGGCGATATCTTACCCAACGTCAGGAGATGTGCCAACACCTTCTGCTTTTGTGTCGCCCCGGCAAGGCGTTCTTTTGCCTCCACAAGCTCACGCAGAGTCGCTGATCCCGTAGAGGTTTTCTTCTGTTCTGACTGTACCATTGATAGTCTCCTTGTTTTTCAATACGAATTGTTGAATACCGTGCATCACGGTGCTGTGATCTCTATTCATGGCAGTGCCAATCTGATGCATTGTCATGTTTAATTCGTGCCTCAACCTGTAGAAACATTCCTGACGTGCATCAACCAGTGATCTTGATCTGCTTTCGAGCCTGAATGATGTCACAGGAATTCTGTGCTTGATCGCAACTTCACGCATGATGGTCTTGAACGTGACCTTCTCGCTCTTCTGTATGTTCCACTTTTCAAGTTCTCTCTGTACCCAATCATTTGTAATACTTGCAGTGTCGATTACCTGTTTAAACACAGGTGCTTCAAGGGCAAGTGGCGGCGACACAGGAGTAATAACAATCCGTTCCTGTGATGGGGCAAACTGTTTCCTAATACGTGCATAGTTCTGCCTGATTGTACCGATGTCCTGCACGTCGGCATCCATACGTAAAGCTAAACGGCTCATGACTTCTTCACCTTTATTGCAGGATTGTTCATGGCATCACGCATGATCCATGCCCAGTGGTTGATCGACTTCGCGAGTTCCTGTGCGACTCCAGTATCGATGAGATACTGAAGAGCGATGTTGTATTCTTCCTGTGTCTTGTGCTTCTTGCCTTCGATTAGTTCGAAGTAAGCCTGTGCCTTGGTGTCGTCAATCATCTTTAATCCTCATGAGCATGAGAGCAGTTTGGTACGGTGTAGTTTCTAGATACGTTGCCTTGACTTCTGCTTCAGGGTATTTCTTGAGCACAGCCTCTTTGAGTTTTAGAAACTCAATTGCTGTGCTGAGATTGTACACGTAGGTTTCTTCTGTGAAGTCTCCTTGTGATTCAGGCGGGAGCCAGATGAATGCGCGAATAAATGTTGTGACTTCATGCGACATGGTAATTCCCTCTCTCAAATATTTCGATGAATTCTGACTGGTCACTGCATATGAGTATCCTGAACAATGTTCCGACAGGAAGCCATGTGATCTTAAGGCCACGTAGTCCACCCATGTAGGCGTCAGGGTATTTCAACTTCGCGATTTGTGTTAAGCCGTCAAGCAAGACATCAAACGGTGTAAGTTCTTTGTTAGAGGCGTGTATAAACGATGCCATGTCACGATCAAATGGATCAGGCCCGTCTGTGTATTGCGTTGACCAAGGACAGGTTTCAGATGTAAGAACGGCAACAACTGCACCGCCGTTCTTGTATAGTTTGTGTGGGTTCTCCAACATATTCTTGACTCTATGTTCCATTCCATCCACCTATGTACATGATGACTGCCGTGAGAAATGATAGAATAATCAATCCCACGGCGATGTCAAATGCTATTACAATATATTTTTCAATCACAGCTAGACATTCTGTCTGTGTGTACAACATACTTGCCAGTATGCTGTGTGTAGGCAACGAAATGTTCATTCGATCTCGGTGCAACAAGTTCTGGTGTTGTCACGATGGGGTGATACCCTGCGAGATCCATCTCGAACCGTTCACGAAACTCCTGTGCTTCATCAAGAGTGTCGAAGTAGTGTGTCTTCTGTATACTAGCCATTGTTAGTCTTCCTTTTTTGTTTCGAGTTGTGCTGCAAGACCAAGAAGAAACTCCGCTGTTTCTTTCAAAGCTTTAGGCCCAAAGAACCAACCCGTAAGAAGTTCACCATTATCACCTTCCCTATGGGTAGTTATATAAAAATTCTCACCATCTAGTACATAAGATAATTGTGCCAATGTGCTAGTCTTAAAAGTCTTATATTCTTCCTGATCAAACATGATGTATTCACTCCTCTGGTTTCAAGATTTTAAGCATCTTCTTCTTCTTCATTAAAGATTTCAATTGCTTCATAGTATCCTTCCCAATTATCAACACCAGCTATGTGAAGACAATTAAGAAGACACTGATCTTTCATTAGTTTTTGATAAACATTAATTGGAATTGTTATTGTTTCTTGTTCCATTGTATTCACTCCTCTGGTTTCAACATTTTAAGCAACTCAAGCGGCTCATCATTCGAGGTTAGTTCCTCAAGGTAATGTTTTAGTCTATTGAAAGCTTCAGCTTTTGACATGACTTCTTGTTCATCGATATCGATAATTGCAATTGATTCACTTTCTCTGATCGGGTTGGTCGTATGATCGAAACGTTCAGCATTTTCATGCGCCCATTCTGTGAAGTGGTTTAGATCCATATCCTTTTCAAAAGAATATGTAGAGGTTTTGTAGCTTCCGACTGTTATTAGATACTTCTTCATTTCACTTACTCCCTTTTGCAGGTAACCATTCGAAGTGAGTTCCGAATGTTTTGTAGTGCAACTCCATGTATTTCAACAGCCATTGAAGGTCTGTTGGTACGTCGAGGATTGATAGATCGGCGTCGTCGTTTACCTCACCGCAAACATCCTCGTCCATCAAATCGGAATGATTATGCAGGACGTAGGACGCGATGGTTTCCAAGTCGTGACTACACTGATCCGCGAATGAATGAGACTGCATTGGATCGTATTCCATTTAGACAACTCCTTGTTTGTTCTGGCGGCGATACATTATTGAGCATCTCCTTGTTTGTTCTGGCGGCGATACGTTCTTGAGCCTCGATCAGAGCCATGACACGTTCACCAATCTTGTGACGCTCACCCTTGGATAGGTGTGTCATTGCCTTGACCTTTGCGATTGCATCAATAAGTGCGGGTGACATTGCGGCGAATGAATTAGACTGCATGGAAAGTTCTCCTGAGATTTGTGAAAAGACGCATCTTCGAACGCATTAACTGCACCTTGATGTGCTGTTTAAACGGGTTCTTTGGTTTGTATTTAGGCTTCGTCACTGGCTTTCGTATCGGACGCATAGGTGCATACTCCACTGTTTATCAGGTTGATGGCTGTCCTGCCGAATGATCCTTGTAAGTGCCACACCAGACCAGTATCGATCAGGTGTTGCCACGCTTCAAGGAACTGATCTTCGTTGTCGGCATCGATGAAACCTTCTGCGATGCCGACTGCTGTGTAGTTATCCATCTCATGCCACCTTCTTTACCTTGACTGCGTGACTGTTAAGCTTTCCCGCGAAACGCTTACGGTTCCTTACAGCGTGTTCAACAATTTCCATAGCTTGGATGCTATTACGTGCGGGGACGGCCCGTTCCAGTTTGGCAGGGCGTCCACCCAATGTCTCGTACTCGACCCTGACAAAGTACATAGGCATAGCGGCCTGTTGCCTTGCAAAGCGTTCGAGGTTTCGGAATGGCTGATCGAAGCCAAGTTCTGACATAACCCTGCCATGTGTCTCACGTGCAGTGATGATGACGCTCATAAGTTTTTCAAGCTTGTTCATTTTGTTTTTCTCCGATTAATGTTACAGGTGCTTTGGTTTCGATCCACAGTTTTGCTCCGCATGGTCTAGGCTGATCGGGGCTATAGATCATGCGTGAAGGCCCGTCAATCTGTACTTCCATGCAGTACCGGATCGACTTGCCATCCTCGATGCGAACCACGGGATGTGTAGTCCCATGTTTCGCGTTTGATTGGATGATGTTGCGGTTGATGTGTATGATCTTCATGCTCACAACCCTATGATTTCGTCGATGATTTCAAGAGCACGTGCCTCGCCATTTGTGGTGAGCACAAGTTCCTTACCATCACGCTTGGCGTATTTGAATTCGAGCAGATCATCTGTCGTGTACTCGGTCTTCATCGCGCTGAGTGGGTCAATCACACAGTCGTGACCTGATGGTGCTTTAGGCAGACCGTATTGCGTGATCGGTTCACGTGTCATTCGTAGTTTGTAGTCGTTGTTCGCAGGGTCTAGCAGGAGTACCATGCGTGTCGTCTGTCCCTTCTTGACCTCGACGCCTGTCTGTATCGGAGCCATTGGATAGCCGCCGATTTGTTTCAGGATGACCTCGCCCCACTTGACGCCATCTTCCGTCATCGTCGTCGCACCATTCCGAGCCAAGACTTTCAGCCCGACATCCTGACACGCTTGTTTAAACAGCTTCCCGTGTCCGTGTTTCTCGTGTCCTGCATCCCACAGCGAGGCGTGGATTAACTCATGCACGACCAATCCGAACACGACCAGATCGCCTTCGAGGTATTGTGATGACGCCTTGGTGATCCATGAGCCATCGCCCTTCGCCGTGCTGAGACGTGGATTGACGAATATTTCGTAGTGATCATCGCCTGACGCAGATGACTTCCAACACTCGCCGAGACGCTTACCGTTCTTGCCAGTGGACGGGAACCCGCACGAGATGCGTGTGTTGCGAGGGATCGGAATACCTGCCTGTAGAAACGTCTCGCGACATTCATCGACGACCTTGCCGAACCATTCTTCGCGGGTTGTGACGTAGTTTGGCGTTGGTGTTGAGGCCAAGGCGATACGTGCTGTTTTCGAAGTGCTCATTGTTGTGCTCCCATTTTCTGTGACTTGACGTTTAAACAGTCCTGATATGATCCGGTGTGGATGATCCGGTATGAATTACGGACGACATCACCCTTGCAGACAATGACGTTCCCAAAAGCGTTTATTTGTGCGGTGTACATGGTTGATGATCCTACATTACCCAAAGGATAATAGCTGTGATGAATGCGCCGAGGCAGAAAAGTTCGAATATGTCGATGAAGAATTCAGTCATTGTCGTGCTCCTAGTAAAAGAGGTCAAGTGCTGTGTCGAGATCCACACCTTCAGGCGTGTGTTTGTAGAGTGTCGCCTGTGGACGACCTACGCCGTTGCAGAACAGGTTGATCGTGTGTATGGGTTCGACCTTGGTAGCCCAGAGCCAGATGTCCCATTCCAGACGACCTTCGTGTTCGAGCATTGCTGTCGCACCTTCCGCGAATATGGTTGCGTTATGGATGTCATTGTTTCGCATGGTCGTTCTCCTGAACAAGAGTTGTCGGGCCGTCACAAGCATTGCAGAAGGCTCCGCTGTAGTCAAACACGTTTTGCAACTGCCATTCTTGCTTTTCGATATTCCATTCAGCGTAGGCATCAGCCAGAATATCTTCGGAACTACAAACGGAACACATATGACGTGTTTTCATGGTCATGCTCCTTACAACATTGATTTAAGTTCAGCCTTGCACCGCTTGGCTGTGTCACCGCGATATGTCTGGGCGTTGGCGAGGAAGTACCGAACGATTGACCGTGCGTCATCGTACCCATATTGCTCGTCGATACTCGACAGTTCCGACATTGCCCGTAGGTAGGGCACAGCCCCAAAGTAAGGCTTCGACCAGTCGGTGCGGATTTCTTTCGCGATTGCGTTAAGCGTTCTCATTGTCTCATGCTCCGTGGAATTGTGCTTCGAGGGTGTCGATCAGCGGTTGAATTGTGTTGATCATCTCGTTTAAACTCGACGAATGATCCGCGATGACATCGTATCCGTCATTGCCGTACACGAGGAAAACCCATGACATTTTTGGGCTGTCGGGATGCACAAAGAACATATGTTCCTCGTCAGTCTGCCGGATGGAGGCCATCACCTCTTTGGTGTCGGTGCAGGTGATCTGCTCTCTCTGGGCCATACTTTTTACCAATACCATCAATAATAGCAGTTCGTCGTCACCGCCATTATCGATGATGATTTTTGTAAAGCCCCGTTTAAACGCCTCGGTGACCAGTGCCTTGATGATCTGACGTTCCATTGATTCGATGATGTGCATTGTCATTCTCCTTCATCTTCGTTGTCTTCGTTGTCGCAATCTTCAAAGTCGCAGTCGTCATCTCCCTCGCCAAAGCCACAGTCCCTGAATTCTAGGGCGCGGAATTCTTCAATTGTCGTAGGAGTTTCGGGATTAGTGTTGTGCATTGTCATGCTCCGATTGTGATGATTTCGACAGTGCCGTCGAGGACGACATACATTGCCTGTTGACCTGCCAAGATGCCATACTTTTTAGCGGCTTTCACTATTAAATCTTCGCGTAATTCTATAGTCGCCACCGTGTACCGGATGGATGGTTCCTCAAACAACTCGCCTTTGTCGTTGAGCCAACCGCCCGTCTGTGCCGTTGCAGAATAACCTTCGAACATATGGATCAACTCACGCTTTAGCACGATATGCAGTATCGCGAGGCAGGTTCCGTCATTGTCGTGGGTAGGAAGTACGATTGAATATTCACGCATTGTCGTCGCTCCAGTTGAAAAATGTTGCAGTTGAAAAGTACCAAACGCCACACGTTTCCGCGTGGCAATAAATTCTTGAACCCTTGCTATCGGGTTAGGCTTTCGTTTTGTCCCGATCAGCCTGTTAGGCTCGTAAGGTGGGGACTGCAATGTCCGTCCACGCTTCGCGGGGTTGTTGTAGGCCACTTTGAACTTTCGGTTTCTTCGCCGTCCGTCTCCTAACCGCCCCGCTCCGACTCGTTCTGAATGGCCCGTCCGGTGTGACGGGTAATTTTCAGGCGAGGGCGTAGGCCAGTCCTGCTCTTACCGCAGGGTGCACGTTGTTACGCTCGTGAGGCGAAGGTCAGTTCGACGCGGTAACCGCAGTACCACGGGCGGGATGGCATCCCGAAGGTGGCGATAGTCCTCAGCGCGTAGGCCGGAGGGTGTGTCCCGCCGACAACCAAAGCAATAAACGTTTTTCAGATCATTGCAAATTAAAAATAACGTAGCAATTGTAATGACTTAGAACGTAAGGTGCGGAAGGTAATAGCAATTTGTATAACGATTACAAGGACTTAGCTGATTCGTTTATCGATATGCGTTTAAGGAATACGTCCTATGCAGAAAATGCATGGCTTCCCGTATACTATAATGAGTGGGAGCAATGATGGCATCTGTAGGGAAAGATTCCTATCTGGCGGGAAAGCAAGGGCAATGAAGTATAGTTTAGTATTGTATAGTATACGCAAATAGTGTTAAGTATTCGCATAGGAAATTAGCACAGTATTTATAGAATAGGTGGATAATGGATAAGAAGAAACACGGTGGAGACAGGAAAAGTATAGTTGGACGGATCGGATTGTTACGTTCGGAAGTAGCAGAAACTGCCAGTAAGAGTGAGGCAATACTGTATCTTGCCGCAAAGGAAGAGCGGTTTGCACAAGCAATTGCAAGGGGAAGATCACAAACTGATGCGGCTATCGATGCGGGATATGCAGTATTGTCGGCCCATGTCCAAGGGTCACGTTTAATGAAGAAAGACAAGATCAAAGCAAGGGTAGTACAGTTGTGCAGTGGAACATCAGCGACTACTTCAGACGTTAGGGAAGAGCACTTAGCACAGTTGATATCATTAAGGGAAGCCGCGATGAGTAAGGGTCAGATTAGTGCGGCAATCAAAGCAGAGGAGCTGAGAGGGAAAGTATTAGGGTTGTATATTGAGCAAACTGTAACAGCGGATATTACTACTCACTCGTCACTAGACGATGCTAATCCTACGGAACTTCGGTCTGCAATACAGTCAGCCATAGATAAACTCGGACTCATCAAGACTATCAATACTATCGATGTAGTCCCGAACAGTAATAATGTACACGAACTAATGAATTGATTTGAACTATACTATCAATGCACAATTATATTCTATGCCTATGCTTAGACTATACTTGCATCAATGCAATGTGTTGTTGTTGTAACGTAGAGTAATGCTGTCGAACTCTACGGCAATAGGATAATGAGTGGCGAATCCTGCATTTGGCTGTTTAAACGTGACCCCCACCCCCCCCTCCTGCCCGTAGCTCCGCTACTAGCACTGCCCCTCTACATATGCGTATAATTCTAGGGGACCACCCACTTTTCATTAGATGGCCCCCTAAAAAATTTTTATATAATCACAACCCTTATCGGTCCTGCTGCATATACCGTCTGTGTTATGCGTTGCTGTCTGCCTATCTCCCACACAGGAACCCACATCAGTCTGTATAGTCTATGCCGCGTGATTATCGTGATCGTATTGTCGCGCATCGTTATGTGCATACGGTATACTCTTTGTATCTTTAGACACGATGTTGAAGTTCTCTCTTGGTGTATCAGCATATAGCACCTCTAGATCCATCCCCAGAGCGTTGAGGACAGCCATAGTTGCCTTTATGCTTGGGTTACAGTCCACAGTCTCCATATTCTTAACGGTGCTCAGTGGTACTCCGCTAATCGCCGATAGTTTATTGAAAGAGTATCCTTTCTTCGTGCGTTCCTCGAAGATGATCTCTCCTAGCCAAGCTGTGCTATTTCGCATCTTTGTTACTCCTCTAATTTCTTGAACCCTTGTATCATACGCGCAAGATATTCTATCTCTGAATCATAATGGCTGTTGAGTATCTCAAGGTTCTTTATCCGTGACTTGAGATACTCACACTCCATAACACGCTTGGACATCGACGCTTCCCGCTCACGTGACAGGTCCAGCATGAACTCCAAGTGTCTTATCCGTTCCTCATAATTTTCCATTACGCTGTAGCTCCATGTGCATCGTCTGTAAACACACCACGGTATGAAGCACCAACGAACACATCTTCAGGCTCGAAGAACTCAACGAAGTGATTCATTACTGTATGTACATTAAATGGCTTACACGAGAAGATATCGATATACGCACCACCATTGAGATCTACGAAGTGTCCATTGATGGCTGAAGTCTCAATCATCTGCACGAGTGTATAACCTGCTTTGAGTGGGTCATGCTTCGCGAAGTGTTCAACTATAGGCTCACCATACGCAACCATGTCGATCAGTTTTACAAGTTGCTTAACCCACTCCGTAAGAGCCTGTCCGCTCTTGCAGTAATCGTTACACCCACGAGCGTCAATAATGAGATGGTAACCCCAAGCATCTGGGTTTTCTTTAAACGCTTCACCAGCTACAGTACCAAGCAATACATTTGTGTCTTCCATATTCATTATCCTTTCACTGCAGCGTCAGTGCTGCTGTAGTATGGCTACTACCGTAATTGCGTTACGGCAAGTGGTTATCTAAGTTATCCACACTCTACCGCACATTTTGGCTAACGGCGTGAGCCGGGCTGTAACCCTTATTCTATATGGTATCTTGCATTTTTGCAAAGTACTGTTTGCATTTTTGCAAAGTACTAGGGTCTTGACAAGCACCCCCATTTAGCCCCATATGGGGGGGGAGGGGGGGTAAGAACCCCCGCCGCAACTAAAGTTGCTGGTTATAGAAATACACTCTCTCTTAAGGAAACACGAAGAAAGTGTGTTTGGGTTACGGAACTAAGATAAACGGAATTAAGCTTTACAGATAAATTAAGGATAGTTGCGTCTTTTTTAGGGATTGTACGGTAATGAAGATAGTTAAAAAGTTCTGGGAGAAAAAGTCCCCTGTAAAGAAGTCTACTCCGTTGACACCTGATCAAAAAGCATTTGCCAAAGCTAGGGCGAAGAAAGCTGGTCGTGTATATCCTAACCTTGTAGATAACGCTGCAGCTTCTAGGAAGTCGAAGTAATGCCAAAGCAAACATCTGCAATCGGTGCAGCACTAAAATCTTCTTATCGTGGACCTGCAGTTTGCCCACCATCGACAAAAGATATTAAGCTTAATCTCAAACACCGACAAAATGCTATTGATAACTACGGTTATGGACCACTCAATCCACAGGAACCATCTGTAGAATTTTGGAAACGTAAAGCAAAGAACTGGAATACGTCAGTAGCAGAGGTAAAGACATCTCGCTGTGACAATTGTGCAGCGTTTATTCAAACACCTCAGATTCTTTCGTGTATTGAGTCTGGCATTGGCTTTGAGTCTGACGAACCACCTGCAGTAGTAAAGCTTGAGATGGGTCATGCGAAGAAGGTCGAAGCTGCCGCTAATCTTGGTTACTGTCAGTTGTTTCATTTTAAATGTGCTGGTGACCGCACATGTGATGCATGGCTTATGGGTGGACCAATTACATAATGCAAAAACGCAATCCTGTTACACACAGAACACCAGAACAGACCAAGAAGCACAATAATACATATGGTGCTACTAAGAAGGCTATAGCCAAGCGCGTGAAGAATAACGCAGCTAGACGTGTTATGTTAAAAGAAGGTGGTGTTGCAAAGGGTGATGGTATGGACGTAGATCATATCAAGCCACTTCGCAAAGGTGGCTCTAACAAACGTTCCAATCTTCGCGTCGTCTCCAAGGAGCGAAATCGCGGTTGGCGAGATGGAGTATAGTTATATAATGAGAAAACTTATTATCCTCGCGTCCTTACTGTTCTCTACTGCGGTGTATGGACAAGCAGCCTGTTCAGACGCTGTAAAGACACATGAGGAAATTGCAAAGAAGTATGGTGAAAAACCATTCTTTGATATGCACGAACAGCAGACAAGACAGCTTATATTGTATATGAATCCAGAAACTGGTACGTGGACGGTATTCGCTTATAAGCCAGAACTCAATCAGCTTTGTGCAGTTACTGCTGGTGATGGTTTCAAACCTGCTGCGTCTAGGTTTGATCCGTCTTTGTAATTAAGAGAGGTTCGTGGTTCTCACCTCCGGGTGATCCACAACTTTTGGTCTATGTGTATGGAAACATAGACCTCCCAACCGTGTTGGTAACCGTCACGGAATATAAATTGGCCTTTGTTTAACACTGGCTGGGTCAACAAATACGGGGTCCATATCCGGTATTGGCTAACGGATTTCTTTCAACGCTGTTGCTACGGCAGCAGTTCCCACGGGTTCCGGCCCGTGGTTTTCATTGCCTATTGTATTCCAAAAAAAGTAGTGTATTATCGTAAGTCCGGGGTTGTTGAAGCCTCGGACTTCATTATACATAGTACCTGTCGCTCACGTGTCTTTATGCGTGACAGGTGCTTTTTTTGTCTCGAAAGGTAGTCGATGTTTAAATCTAACTCAAACCCAATGTTTCGTTCTTCCTTTAGCGAGAGTATTTTTAACCACAAATACGCTCACGAAGGTGCTGAGACGTGGGCAGAACTAGCAGTTACTCTTGTAAAAGATGTATGTGGTGATCTTCTGTCTCCAGATGACAATGATCATTTGGTTCGTGCCATCACTGAACTCAAGTTCATTCCCGGTGGACGTTATTTGTATTACGCTGGTCGTCCTAACAAGTTCTTCAACAACTGTTACTTGCTTCGCGCAGAAGAAGACTCCCGCGAAGATTGGGCTAACCTTTCTTGGAAGGCAGAGTCTTGCCTTATGACTGGTGGTGGTATTGGCGTTGATTATTCTATCTACAGACCATCCGGTTCAAAAATTGCTAAGACTGGTGGTTTTGCGTCTGGCCCGATCCCGAAGATGGAAATGATTAACGAAATCGGTCGGCGAGTTATGCAAGGTGGTTCTAGGAGATCTGCAATTTATGCATCACTGAACTGGCAGCATGGCGACGTTCGAGATTTTCTTGCAGCCAAGGATTGGCACTCTATGCCAGTTGGTAAGACTGGTAAGTCTCTCTGGGATATCAAGCAGGATGACTTCAACTTTCCTGCTCCTCTGGACATGACGAACATCAGCCTGAACTACGACACAGCTTGGCTGGAGAATTACAAAACGACTGGCGATTCTGGTGCTACGTTTAAACAGAACGTGAGACAGGCAATGGAGTCTGGTGAGCCGGGCTTTAGCTTCAACTTCTATGAGCAGGAAAACGAAACACTACGCAACGCATGTACAGAGGTGACCAGTGCTGATGATTCTGATGTTTGCAATCTTGGTAGCATTAATCTTGGACGCATAGAGTCTTTGGATGAGTTTCGTGCTATAGTAGAACTTGGAACCAAATTCCTAATTTGCGGGACTTTGAAAGCCAAATTGCCATACTCCAAGATTTATGAAACACGAGAGAAGAATCGTCGTCTCGGCCTTGGTCTGATGGGTATGCATGAGTGGCTCATCAAGCGCGGATATAAGTACGAGGTTGTTCCTGAACTTCATCAATGGTTAGCTTCTTACAAGGAGTTGTCAGATAAAGCGTCAAGAAGTACGGCTGATCGTTTTGGGGTGTCTCGCCCTGTTGCTAATAGAGCTATTGCCCCCACAGGTAGTATCGGCATTCTCGCGGGTACTTCTACAGGCATTGAGCCAATATTTGCAGTAGCATATAAGCGCAGATACCTCGTTGGCGAGTCAACGTGGAAGTATCAGTATGTGATCGACAGCGCAGCACAGGAAATGATTGACCTTTACGGCACAGATCCTAAAGATATTGAGTCTGCGATTGATCTTTCTGTTGACTATGAGCGTCGTATTAAGTTCCAATACGATGTTCAGAGCTACGTAGACATGTCTATCTCATCGACAATTAACCTTCCTTCGTGGGGTTCAGAGCATAATAACGAGGATAAAGTGCCCTTAATGGCTGAAACACTCGCTAAGTATGCTCACGGGCTACGTGGATTTACGTGTTACCCAGATGGATCACGTGGTGGTCAACCACTCACGTCAGTGCCGTATCATCTTGCGATCCAACACTTGGGTGATGAATTCGAAGAAGCTGTTGGAACTCACGATATCTGTGATATTTCTGGAAAAGGCGGCTCTTGCGGTGTATAACACACTTGCATTATATAACGAATCAGTCTACGGAGTAGTGTATGTCAACAACTCTCTTCCGTAGGACTTTAACATGGACGTAGTAAATAATCCGAAGCACTACGCTTCTGGTAGGAAATATGAGCCAATTGATATATTGGAAGCATATTTCCCTCAAGAGCCACTTCTGTGGCAGGTTATAAAGTATTGCTCTAGGTTCAACCGTAAGTCAGATCCACTTATTGACCTTAAGAAGGCAGAGTGGTATTTGTCTCGCAAGATAAACAAGATTCACGCTGGTGAAGAATATATTCACTATGTAAGTCCTGTTGTTATGGTTGATGTAGTAATAAGCGACTGGTTTGACTCTTATGGTCAAGATCCAGTAGCAAGGCATGTATCTGAAGTAACACGTCGTCTTATGGCGTGTGTACATCATATGCACGAAGATGGTGATATCTTTGAACTTTCTTTGGCTCTAACAGAGCTTAAGTTTGCGATTGATATGCTCAGTCAACAAAGTTTCTCAAAGAAGTATGATATTGAAGATACTTCTTTGACGTTTGATGAATATCAAGACGATGCTTTGTTGACCGCTATCTATTCAAAAGATATCGCTTTGATGTATCCTGCTTTGGGACTATGCGGTGAAGCAGGTGAAGTAGCTGAAAAAGTCAAGAAGCTTTATCGTGACAACGATGGAGTAATTACACCTGAGTTTAAGAACTCATTATGCAAGGAGTTAGGTGATGTTCTTTGGTATGTTTCGGCCCTTAGTAAAGATGTTGGACTCAGCCTCAATGAAGTTGCGTTCGGAAATCTTGCAAAGTTGGCAGATCGACAGTCACGAGGTAAACTTAAAGGAGACGGTGATGAACGCTGAAACAAGTATTAATATTGATATCTTCCCAGAACTCGACGATGAAGGTATTTCATTGGTCATGGTTTTCCCTGATGATGGCAGCACTGCTGAATTCTTCTCGTGGGATGATATCATTGAAGACATGTTTGAAATGTCTTCGCTTGAAAACGATGGTAAGATTCCAGACGCGGATAAGGAATATCTTATGAGTGTTGCAGCTTCTATGACTGATGCTGCTAACACAATTCGGACTCGTGTAATTGAATCAATTTAATATCAATAGTCTACAAGAACTACACCGGGCTATTGAGATTCTGCAGCGTAAAGAGCAGGTCGAAGCAGCCCGGTCAAGTCTTGTAGAATATTGCAAGTTACAATATGACGGATATAAAGATCCACCACACATTAAGCTATTGGCTGAAAAGCTTGAAGCTGTAGAGCGTGGTGAAATCAAACGACTCGCAATTTCATTGCCACCAAGGCATGGAAAGTCTGCTCTTACTTCAGAGAACTTCCCAGCTTGGTACATGGGTAGGAATCCAAGCAAGTACGTAATCTTCGCGACATACGCGCAAGAACTAGCGGATGACTTTGGACGTAAAGTACGTAACCAAATCCGCGATGAAGAACTTTACCAGAAGATATTCCCCGGAACGTTTCTAAGCGGTGACTCTCAATCCGCTAGACGCTTCATGCTCAACGAAGGCGGTACATACTTCGCCGTTGGTGCAGGTGGTCCAATCACTGGTCGTGGTGCTCACCTTCTGGTTATTGATGATATTATTAAAGGTCGTGAAGACGCAGACTCATCTGCCATTCGTAGACAGGTTATTGATTGGTATAAGTCAGTAGCGTATACTCGTCTTATGCCCGGTGGTGCAATTATTATTATTGGCACAAGGTGGCACGAGGAAGATCTAATTGGTTGGGTTATTGCTAATTCACCTCATGAAAAATGGGATGTCGTCAACTTACCAGCCATCGCGGAAGACGATGATGTCCTTGGTCGAGAAGAAGGCGAAGCTCTTTGGAAAGAGTCTTATCCTGTTGAGCGTCTGCTTGAAATTAAAAACACAGTTGGAAGCAGAGAGTGGTCTGCGCTATTTCAGCAGAGTCCTACAGCGGAAGATGGAAATATCTTCAAGCGCGAATGGTGGCAGTGGTGGGACAAGTCTCAACCACCAGACTGTGAATATGTAATCCAATCATACGATACTGCTTTCTCTATAAAGACATCAGCAGATCCAACGTCAATACAAACTTGGGGTATCTTTCTTAAGGATGACGGACCACACGCAATACTTCTGCATCGTTTAAACAGACGAATGGAGTTCCCGCAGCTACGTTCGGAAGCCCAACAGTTGTATAAGGACTGGAAACCTGATAATGTAATCATTGAGAAGAAAGCTTCAGGTCAATCTCTCATACAGGATCTTCGTCGTGCTGGCATTCCCATTAACGAGTATTCTCCAGACAGGGATAAAGTTTCACGAGCACATAGCGTCGCACCACTTGTCGAGTCTGGTAGAGTTTGGATTCCAAAAAAAGCTTGGGCTGAAGATTTTATTAACCAACTTACATCATTTCCTAACGGTCGTAATGACGACGATGTAGATGCATTTACACAAGCCATGATCAGGCTTAAGTCTGGGTGGTTCTTACAACACCCAGAAGACCCGGAAGAAGCAGACTACGAAGTGCCTACTAGGAAAGCTTACTGGTAGCACATTTCGTTGACGTTTTGTAAGTTACATGTTATAGAATACTTATTGTGCCGTGTTTAAACATACGGTGTTTATGGAAAAATCTTTCAAATGGTAGATACAGCCGTAGTGCTTAATGATATTGATGAGAATCAAGAGACTGAAATCATTATGGAGCCAGATGGTTCTGTAATTATTAACGTTGGCCCAGAAGACTCTGAAGAGCCTGAGTTTAGTGAAAATCTTATTGAATACATGGAATCTGAGGATGTTGAAGAAATTGCATCTGACCTTATCGATGGATTCAAGAACGACATAGAGTCCCGCAAGGATTGGGAAGCTACATATAAAGAGGGTATTGAGATCCTCGGTCTTAAGCTTGAAGATGTAGACTATCCATTTCCGGGAGCGTGTGCCGCGCATCACCCAATGATGCTTGAGGCAGCACTGCAGTTCCAAGCACGGGCAATTTCTGAACTATTCCCTGCTGGTGGACCAGTGAAATCAAAACTTATGGGTACTGCGTCACCTGAAACCTTGTCTCAGGCTGATCGTGTTCGTGATTACATGAACTATCAACTCACAGAAGAAATGGAAGAGTATTTCGATGAACTTGACACTATGTTGTTCCATCTACCGCTCTCTGGTAGCACGTTTAAAAAGACTTATTACGACTATCACTTTGAGCGTCCAGTATCTAAGTACGTTCCTGCAGAAGATTTCGTAATTTCCTACCACACGACGGATCTTAAAACTTCCCCAAGGTTCTGTCACATCATTCGTATGGATGAAAATGAAGTTCGTAGGCATCAAGTCAGCGGTTTCTATGTAGATATTGATCTTGGTGAGCCAAAGAACGAAAAAGACAACGAAGTACGCGAAGCAAAAGAAGATATTGTTGGTATTAAGAGGTTTGAATCCAAGGGAACACGTAAACTCCTTGAATTTCACGTAGATCTTGACATTGAAGGCTTTGAAGATCTTGATGACGAAGGTGAACCTACCGGAATTAAGCTTCCATACGTAGTCACAATTGACGAATCTACCGAAGAAGTACTGTCAATTCGTCGTAATTATGAAGAAAATGACCCTAAAAAGCAGAAACTAATGTGGTTTACGCATTATAAGTTCCTTCCGGGACTTGGTTTCTATGGCATGGGTTTGCCACACATTCTGGGCAATTTACAGAAAACCTCTACTGCTATTTTGCGTTCTTTGGTCGATGCTGGTCAATTTGCCAACCTTCCAGCAGGATTTAAGGCTCGTGGAGTTCGTATTGATGGTGGTGATACACCATTGTCGTTCGGCGAATTCCGTGATGTGGAAGGCTACGGGGACGATCTGAACAAGGCTATCATAACGATACCAGTAAAAGAGCCATCTCAGACCCTGTTCCTTTTGCTTGGTCGTATCATTGATGACTCTCGCCGTCTTGCGTCAGTCGCTGATATGAATGTCTCTGACATGAATAGTGAAGCACCAGTTGGTACTACACTTGCCATGATGGAGCAGGGCGTAAAGGTGATGTCTGCTATTCACAAGCGTCTTCATCGCGCACAGCGTATGGAATTCAAGATTCTTTCACGTATTAACCGTGACTTCTTGCCAGAAGAGTATCCATACGACGTTGAAGGCGGCACAAGATCAATCTTCAAAGCAGATTTTGACAGCCGTGTAGACGTTCTACCTGTGTCAGATCCTAATACTTTCTCTGAGTCTCAGCGTATCTTAAGAGCACAGACACAGTTGCAGTTGGCTACGCAACTTCCACAGCAGCATGATCTTCGTGTAGCTGTCAGGCGTATGCACGAAGCACTTGGTACTTTGAACATTGAAGAAGTACTCGCTCCAGAACGTGGGGCCAAACCAATGGACCCTGCGACAGAGTTATTCACGGTCATGAACGGTAATCCTATTAAGGCTTATGCGTATCAGGATCACAATGCTCATGCACAGTCTCATATGGCACAGCTACAGATTGTGCAGGGAATGGCAATGCAGAATCCTGCACTGCAACAGGTAATTCCAATGCTCTTGGCACACGTCGCAGAGCACCAAGCTTACATGATTCGTCAACAGGTAGAAGCAGTTTCCAACATAAATCTTAACCCTGCTCCTGACTACGACAAGTCTAATCCTTCGAAGGATGATGAATACGTTACTCTTGATCCTGAAGTCGAGACGTTCATTGCACAGAAACAAGCTTTGGCAATGCAACAGTTGGCTCAACAGGCTGCAGAAATGGCTCAGATGCAGCAGCAACAACAGGCTGCACAAGATCCAGCAATGCAAATGGCACAAGCAAAGTTGCAGTTAGATGGTGCTAAGTTACAAGCAGATGTACAAAGTGATCAGCAGAAACTAGCTCAGAAGAATCAGGAACACCAAGACAAGCTTTCCATTGAAGTTGCGAAGCTACAGCAAAAAGGGCAGCTTGATCGTGAACAAATGAGGGCAGACCTTGCTACTGTTATAGCAAATAGAGGAAGTCAATAGTGGCTAGTAAAGGAATGGGGATAAAAACTTCAGTAAAGTCTGGTAATTTCCTTCCTACGAAGTCTGGTGCGGGTATGACTGAGAAGGGTGTTAAGGCTTATCGTCGTGCTAACCCCGGATCTAAACTAAAAACTGCCGTAACTGAATCTGATCCAAGTCCTGCTCGTGCAAAACGTAGAAAGTCTTATTGCGCTAGATCTGCTGGTCAGATGCGCGACTTTCCAGAAGCAGCAAACAATCCGAATAGTCGTCTTAGACAAGCTCGTAAAAGATGGAAGTGCTAATCGTGATAAATCGTAGTTCAATGTCTCATCAAATCGAAAAGGGAGTACGTAACGTGCGTGGAATGGGTAAAGCAATGAAGGGTGGCGGTTGCGTCACTGGTAAGGGTTACAAGCGTGGCGGTATGGTTGCCAACGCCGACGACAGTATGATGGTCGCAGGTAAGGCAGGGATGGCTGCTAAGGCTGGTAAAGCACCAAAGACACTCCGTGGTAAGGCTCGTCCTGCAATGGCTCCTAAGCCCATGCAGAAGGCTATGTCGCCACAGATGCCAATGCCTCCAATGTCGGATCAGATGATGCGTTACGGCGGTATGGTTAAGGGAAAGATGAAATAATGCCCTTGGGTAAAGATGTATCTAAAAACATCAGGGAACTGATGCGCGATAATCAGAAGACTGGCAAAGAACGTGGCATGGGTGGAAAGCCTCGGTCACGTAAGCAGATGGTTGCTATCGCACTACAAGCTGCTGGTAAGAAGAAAAAGCGTTAATACAGTATATACTTTCGTTAGCCAAAGTATTGCGTTTAAAATACTATATGATTACTTGATATATAGTGTTAAAACGTGAGAACAAAATGACGGATACTGTAATTCAACTTAAAGTAGTTCCAAAAGAAGAGCCTAAGACAGAACAAGAGAACCATGAAAAGATCAAGGAAGATCTTATTAAGGGTTTAGACTCTGTTGGTCCTGTTAGCTGGATAGTCGGCATAGCCCGTACTACAGAAGGTAATTTAATAAACTTTGGTTCTACTGTTGACCTAAAGGAATACGTATTTGGAATTAGTGTGCTTCAACATCTGATGCACCAAGCAATAAATGATTCTATTTCAGATGAATAAAAATACTGACGTAGAGACATTTGTTTATTACTTGCTTGAAAGAATTCGCAAAGACATTATTGGTCAGCAAGAGTCTGTTCATTCAGGAAATGTTTCCTCAATGGAAGATTACAGGTTCAGAATTGGCGTTCTCAAGGGTTTAAACATGTCGATAGACTCGATTAAATCTCTAGTCAAGGTGAACGAAGAAGATGAGTAAAGAACTTTTACCTACGCCATGTGGTTGGCGTATTCTTATTGAGGTTTCTGACATCCAGAATGTCACTGCTGGTGGAATCCATATCCCTGATATGGCTAAATCAAATGAGCGAAACCTTACAAGTGTTGGAAAGATCGTAAGGCTAGGAAGTCTTGCCTACAATCGTCCAGACCTTGGCATGAATGATCCTTGGGCAGCAGTTGGTGATCACGTAATCTTTGGTCGTTATGCTGGTTCACGCATCGAACTTGATGGCAAGGAATATCGTCTCATGAATGACGAAGAAATTCTTGCAGTCATTCCAGAAGAAATCAAGGCAAAGATCAAGCGGGTATAACGTTACCTCTTGCAATTTTATCACATGGGGAGTACCATGCAGTTAGAAACTGACACAGAAGATACTATTATTGAGCTTGACGACAAGGCTCCGTTTCTCGAAACAGAACCACTTCGCGACAAGCTATCTAAGATAGAACCAGAAGACAAGGAAGAAGTAAAGCAGGAAGATAAGAAACCTGCGGATACTTCAGACGAAGATTCTGACAATGAAGATCTCGACGAGTACGGTGAACGTGTTCGTAAGCGTATTTCAAAAGAAGTTTGGAAACGCCGAGAGGCTGAACGTAAAAACAAAGAATTAGAAGACCGTTTAAACGAAGTCATGGGGTCTTATAAAGAAACCCAAACTAATTTGATCCGGTCTAACGAGGCTGCACTTTCTGCTCGTGAAGAGGCCATTAAGTCTGAATTTGAGAAAATCCAGACTACTTACAAGAACTCTTATGACAGTGGTGACACTGATGAGATGTTTAGGGCTACTGACCGACTTACAGATCTCAAGGCAGAGCTTCGTGACATTGAGGGATTTAAGGGTCGTCTTAAGCGGGAAGCCGCTGTAGAAGAGCCTGTACAGAGGCCAAGATCAAACGGACCAGATGAACGTGCCGTTGATTGGGCTTCAAAGAATGAATGGTTTGGTAAGGATGTCGCAAAGACAGGTGCTGCCTATGCCATTGATGCGAGTCTGAAGTCGGAAGGTTTTGATCCTTCTTCAGATGACTATTACGAGGAACTTAATAATCGGCTTTATAAAGAGTTTCCTTCCCTTGCAAAGAAGGAAGCACCTAAAGCAGGAGTTAAATCATCCTCGCAGCAAGTAGCTGGGGTTTCGCGTGGCTCCACTAGCCGCCAAATAAAGCTTTCTCCATCACAAGTACAGATGGCAAATAAGCTTGGCGTTCCACTTGCCGAATATGCGCGTTATTTAAAATAAGGGATATTGAAATGCAACCAGCCCGTAAAACACGAGATGAGATTTCTCGCAAGAAGACTTACCGTCCACCTTCCGTCCTTGATATGCCTACACCTAATAGTGACGATGTTGAATATCGTTGGATTCGAGTAGCAATTCGAAACGAAGATGACGCTAAGAATTTATCCAGCCGTCGCCGGGAAGGCTGGGTTCCTGTTATGCAGGACGAACATTCCGGTTTTGATGGTCCTTCTGTAGGGGATGGAAAGTACACTGGAGCAATTGGTATCGGTGATCTGGTTCTCATGAAGAACAGCTTTGAGAATAATGAATCTCGTAGAGATTATTATGCTGGAAAGACTAGTACTCAAGAAGAAGCAGTTGACAACGATATGATGCGCGAACAGCACCCTTCTATGCCTTTATTGAGGGAGCGTAAATCAACCTCAACTCGTGGCACTCGGAAAAATAAATTTGATGATTAATTTAATTTCGGGGCCACAGCTAACTAGGAGTTAAAAAATGGCTGCTTATGGCTTTAAGCCCCACCGCCACCTTTCGGGTGGTGTAATTCGCGAACAGGAATACCTTATTTCTGCTGCGTACACGACTAAAATCCACACTGGTGCTCCAGTAAAACTTGCTTCGGGTTATATCAACCTTGCAGCGGCTGGTGACACGATGGTTGGTATCTTCGGCGGCGTTTCATACGTCAACGCCGCAGGTGAGACAAAGTTCTCTCGCTATTGGACTGGTGAAACAAGCGCAACAAACATCAAGGCACTTGTCTATGATGATCCTGATATCTTGTTCTCCTGCTATGACGATGGTGTTGCAGACTACTTGACACAGGCTGATGTTGGCACGACTGGCGATCATGTCGCTGGAACAGCAAGTGACATCACTGGCGTGTCTGGTGCGATGCTTGATACATCCACTGTCGGCACTGACGCTGGGTTCCGTTTGATTGGTCTTGTACCATTGCCGGGAGCCGCTTTTGGAACAGCAAATGGTACACAGGCAGAAGTGATCGTCTTGATCAACGAACACCTGTATGCTCGTTAATAGGGAGAATGAACAATGATTAATCGCGCACAAATCCTCCGGGAGCTTGAACCCGGCCTCCATGCTCTCTTTGGCATTGAGTATAAGCGTTACGAGAATCAACACGCTGCGATTTTCGACGCAATGACCTCTGATCGTGCTTTTGAAGAAGAAGTGTTGATCGTCGGTTTTGGTGCTGCTCCTACGAAGGCAGAAGGTCAGGGAATTTCCTATGACGAAGCTGCTGAATCGTGGGTGTCTCGCTACAACCATGAGACGATTGCCCTCGGCTTCCAGATCACGGAAGAGGCAATGGAAGATAATCTTTATGATTCTCTTGCAACTCGCTACACGAAGGCTCTTGCCCGTTCTATGGCCCATTCGAAGCAGGTTAAGGCAGCATCTGTGCTGAACAACGCCTTCGCTGCGTCTGGCTACACGGGTGGCGATGGTAAGACTCTCTGTGCCACTGATCACCCTCTCTGGGGTGGTGGTACACTGTCGAACCGCGCTGCTGCAGACATCTCTGAAACGGCACTGGAAAATGCTTTGATCTCAATCGGCGATTTCGTCGATGATCGTGGCCTTCCAATCGCTCTTCAGGCTTCCCGTCTGATCATTCCTAATGAATTGACGTTCGTTGCAGAGCGTCTCCTCAAGACGGAATATCGTCCGGGTTCTGCAGACAATGATGTCAACGCAATCGTTTCGACTGGCGTTATTGGTGGTGGCTACACCGTCAACAACTACCTCACCGATCCAGATGCGTGGTTCATCAAGACTGACTGCCCAGACGGCATGAAGATGTTCCAGCGTCGTGCGCTTAAGACGGCAATGGAAGGTGACTTTGAGTCGGGCAACGTGCGTTACAAGGCTTCTGAGCGGTATTCGTTCGGTTGGTCTAACCCACGTGCCGTCTACGGTTCGCCGGGCGTCTAATAAACTGGGGGGAGGGATTGTCTCTCCCCCTTTTTCAACTTGTACTGACAGCCTTGGCTGACTTTGCGAGACAGTACAATTTAACGCAATAGGAGACTACAATGGGTTCGACTACTTTTTCAGGTCCAGTTACATCTAAGGCTGGATTTATTATGGGTACTGATGTAAACTCTACTTTGACGGCTTCTGCTACTATTACGCAGGAAACGTACAATGGTCAGATTATCAATCTTTCTGCTGCCGCTGGTATGACAATTACTCTTCCTGCTGCAACTGGTACAAATGCTATGTATCGCTTTGTTGTATCTACGAGCGTTACAAGCAACAGCTATAAGATACAAGTAGCAAATGCTACTGACGTAATGGTTGGTACAGGTAGTGTTGCTGGTACTACTGGTACCGTGTTTAGCACTCTTACTGCATCTGATACTCTCACGATGAACGGATCTACACAGGGTGGTGCTGCTGGTTCTTATATTGAAATCATAGACGTTGCTGCTGGTGAATTTATTGTTCGTGCTAACCTTCTTGGTTCTGGTACGCCAATTACACCATTCAGTGCTGCAGTATCGTAATCTTTAGCTGATAGGAAAACAAAATGGCAGATGCAGTAACTTCTCAAACCTTACTTGATAATAAGACTCGTCTTATTATGAAATTCACTAATATCTCCGATGGTGTTGGTGAATCAGCAGTTACGAAGGTTACTGCGTCTACTTTTTCTTGTGATGAACTTTATATTGAACGAGTTCATTTTATGACTCATGGTATGGGGGCAGATATTCTTTTTGATGCAACTACACCAGTGGTAGCTATGTCACTTCCTGTTAATGCTACCATGAGTTATGACTTTTCTAGTTTTGGCGGCATTAAGAATAATGCTGGTACAGGCAAAACAGGTAATATTAAAGTTACTACGTATGATTTTACAGCGGGTGACCGTTATACAATTATTCTCGAAATGAGAAAAGTTGGCTCTGTCTAAGGAATATTTTAAATGGCTACTTCAGGTACATCTACATTTAACCTTACTGTGGATGACATCATTGCTGAAGCCTATGAGCCACTTGGAGTCCTTACACCAACTGGTCATGAGCTTAAATCAGCGCGTAGAAGTTTGAACCTTTTATTTAGGGAATTCTCTAACAGGAATCTCTTTGCATTTATCTCTGAGAAGGATTCAATTTCTACTGTAGCGTCTACTGCTACATACACATTAGATGCCAACGCACTTGATATTATGAATGTGACTGTTACAGTAAGCTCTACTGATATTGAGCTAACTCGTTATTCATATAGTGATTATGCTATAATTCCAGACAAAACATCAACAGGTACTCCGTCTACTTATTATGTAGATAAGCAAAGAGACGCAATTGTTCTGTATCTATGGCCCGTTCCTGATGCTGTATATACAGTTAAGTTTGAAAAGAAGCGCAAGATCCAAGACGTTGGTGATTATACCAATAATATCGATGTTCCTGATCAGCTTCTTCCAGCAATTATTTCAGGTCTGACATATAAGTTGGCACTTAAGAAACCAGCATCTGCACCAGCTTGGCCTTCGTTCCTTGCAGAGTTTGATCGTAATATGAACTATGCAATGGAAGGGGATCGTGATCGTACTAGTACATTTATGTATCCATCCATGCGGCGTAGGTAATTATGAGTTCCATTAGCAACATGTATCTTGGTATCTGTGATCGTTGCGGATTGCAGTACAAGAAGGTCACTCTCAAGAAGGAGTGGACAAACAAGGTTGTGTGCGAATCATGCTATGAGGAAAAGCATCCTCAGTTAGAACCTAGACACAAAGATCTTGGAGATCCTAAGCCTCTAAGAGATCCGCGTAATGACGCGCCAATACAGACATCAAGTAATGCAGCATATACTGCAGCATTTCCGCACACAGCAGGTGGTAGACCATGAACTATACAACTTTAAAAGCTGGTATTGTAAGTTGGTTAAATAATGATTCAACTGAACTTGCCGCGAATTTAGACCAAATCATTAAAAATGCAGAAAATAGAATTCTTCGTGAGTCTGATCTTCGTTTGTTTAGAAAACACGCAACTGCTAATCTCATTGCATCTGACTCATATCTTGCATTACCAACAGACTGTCTAGTTGTAAGATATATCCGTTTAAACACCGGGGACTTTCTTGAACTTCGTGCAGAAAGCTTTATTCGCGAATACACACCCAATTCTGCTACTACAGGAACACCAAAGTACTATGCTCATTGGGATATCAACACAGTATCTCTAGCACCAACACCGTCTACTACGTCTACTGTTGAGATCTCGTACACATACAGCCCTACATCTATTATTACATCAACTACAACGTGGCTTGGTACAAATGCGGAAGATGTTCTATTCGCTGCGTGTGTGTACGAAGCGGCAATTTATCTTCAATCCGCACCAGAACTTGTAACTATGTACAAAACAAGTTATACTGAGGCGATGCAACGTTTGCAACTTATGGAAACAAAGAACTCATCTGACGAGTTTAAAACTAAGGGTCTTATCTAATGGCTAGTGCAGTTTGTAATTCATTTAAAACAGAAGTCCTTGGTGGGACTCACGATCTTGACACTGATGTAATTAAGTTGGCACTTTACACAAGTTCAGCTTCTCTATCAGCATCAACTACGGCTTATAGTTCTACTAATGAAGTTGTAGGAACTGGTTATACAGCCGCTGGTAATACATTGGCAGGTGCAGCAATTACTCTTGATGGTTCTACAGCAATTGTAGACTTTACAGATACAGCTTGGACAACAGCAACTATTACTGCTCGTTATGCATTGATCTACAACTCTTCAAAATCAAATAAAGCCATCGCAGTCCTAGATTTTACAACTGATCAAACTGCTACAAATGGAACGTTTACGGTTGTGTTCCCAACTGCAAATTCTTCGAGTGCTATTATTAGGTTATCGTAATGGCAATATCATTAAAACACGCATTTAATTCAGGAAAAACAGACGGTGCTGACGCAACGCTTGTACAGCCTTCTAATTGGAATGCTGAACATACGTTGCAAATGGCAACTAGTAAACTTTTAGGAAGAACTACGGCAAGTACAGGTGCTGCTGAAGAAATAGCTGTATCTGGCGATTTAAGTTTGGCGTCGGGTACATTAGGTCTTGCCTCGCCTCTTGCAACAGCTTTACCCGTGACATCTGGTGGCACAGGCAAGACAACCGCTAACGCCGCCTTGACTAACCTCACCACTTTTACTACCACTGCAACGGCTGCAGGAACGACTACGTTAACAAGTTCGAGTACCTATTTTCAGTATTTCACGGGAACGACCACTCAGACGATCACGCTTCCTGTAACGAGCACTTTGGCACAAGGTTGGTCATTTCATATTGTCAACAACAGCACTGGCAATTTGACAGTTAATTCATCTGGCGGTAACCTTGTAATTACGGTACTCCCCGGAATAACTGCAATGGTCACTTGTATCCTTATAACAGGTACTACGGCAGCAAGTTGGGAAGCTGGACTAACAGATTTTTCTACTGTAACGGGTACGGGTGCAGTTGTACTGGCAACTTCGCCTACACTTGTAACTCCCGCTTTGGGAACCCCCGCGAGTGGTGTCCTTACTAATGCTACGGGATTGCCTTTAACAACGGGTGTTACTGGAACTCTTCCAGTAGCAAATGGTGGAACTGGTGTAACTGGTTCAACAGGAACTGGGAGTGTTGTACTTTCAACATCCCCAACGCTTGTGACGCCTTTGCTTGGAACACCTACAAGCGGAACCCTTACTAACGCGACAGGGTTGCCTATTTCAACAGGCGTCAGTGGTCTTGGGTCAGGCGTGGCTACGTTTCTTGCAACACCTAGTTCGGCAAACTTAGCTACTGCTGTAACGGATGAAACTGGAACAGGCTCTCTAGTATTTGCGACTTCGCCGACATTTGTTACGCCGATACTTGGTACTCCGACAAGCGGAACACTCACTAACGCTACGGGATTGCCAATAAGTACGGGCGTCAGTGGCCTTGGTGCGGGTGTTGCGACATTCCTTGCAACACCTAGTTCAACTAATCTAGCCTCTGCCGTAACAGGTGAAACTGGTTCTGGAGCGTTGGTGTTCGCGACTTCGCCTACACTTGTTACTCCTGTTCTTGGAACACCGACTTCTGGAACTTTAAGTAGCTGTACGGTTGATGGGACTGACGCCGTTGGATTTAGAAACGTCCCAGTTAACTCGCAATCTGCGGCATATACCTTGGTTTTGGCAGATTCCGGCAAGTGCATTTTGCACCCCTCGACAGATGCGAATGCCAGAACATTTACTATCCCAGCAAATGGTTCAGTAGCCTATCCAATAGGTACTGCCATTACGTTTATCAACATGACCTCGAACGTAGTTACGATTGCCATTACAACGGACACTATGTACTTGAGTCCGGGTGGAACAACGGGATCAAGGTCTTTGGCACAGTACGGGTCTGCAACGGCTATCAAGATTACATCGACTAACTGGGTAATTTCAGGAAGTGGTTTGACATGAGTGGTGCGCTACAATCAGTCCTCATGAATCAGCGGTCAACAGTAGCGGCTGTTTCTAGTACGATAGCCGTGGCACACTCTACTTCACCTTATGTTTCGGTATATCCTTTTTCCGCAGGGTTCGGAACTAAATATGCTGATCCCGCCACTTTACCTGCTGGAACAGGTTTTGATGTAACATTTAATCCTACTAACACAGACATAGCCGTGGCCCATGCCACCACACCTTTTATATCCGTGTATCCTTGGAGTGCGGGATTTGGCACTAAATATGCTGATCCCGCCACTTTACCTGCTGGAACAGGTAACGGCGTAGATTTCAATCCTGCTGGGACAGATATAGCAATAGCCATACAGTCTTCTCCGGGTGTAGCTGCCTACCCTTGGAGTGCGGGATTTGGAACTAAATATGCTGATCCCGCCTCGACTGTACCGGTTGGTTTTTCTGCAAACTTTAGTCCAAGTGGAGCCGATGTAGTTTTTAGTAGTAATTCTTCTCCGTATGTAAATGCCTATCCTTGGAGTGCGGGTTTTGGGACTAAATATGCTAACCCGGCAACACTTCCTACTGGAGTTGGACGTGATGCAGTTTTTAGCCCTGATGGAGCAAGTGTAGCTGTGGGTCACGACGTCTCACCTTATATATCCGTATACCCTTGGAGTGCAGGGTTTGGTACTAAATATGCTGATCCTGCTACTTTACCTCCAGACCAATGTCGCGGCGTAGCTTTTAACCCTGCTGGAACAGCCATAGGCGTGGCACACTCTACTTCACCTTATGTTTCTGTATATCCTTGGAGTGCTGGATTTGGCACTAAATATGCCAATCCTGCTACGCTCCCTACTAGTTTTGCTCTTGGTATAACTTTTAGTCCTTCTGGAACAGATATAGCTATTAGTGTATCCAGTACACCCTATGTTGTTGCCTACCCTTGGAGTTCAGGATTTGGAACTAAATATGCTGATCCTGCTACGTTGCCTACAGGTTTGGGGCGGCGTGTAAGATTTTCAAATTAATTTACGGAGCAATTAAAATGACGAAACATGAAATTCTCACACAGGCTCTTGAGACAAGACAACAGGAGATAATGGGTTATCAGATCAACATTGATAACTACACTCTTGCTATCGCCCACATCGAAAAGAGTGGCGATGCTGATCTGACAGATTTTTGTGAAAAACTAAAAGCATCTCTTGTGACAGAAAAGTTAGAACAGAAGAAAGCAATGGTTATCAGCTTTGTAATTCAACAACAGTTGGAGACACTCTAATGTATGTCCAGAAGATTGGTGAAACATGGCGGGAAGTGGTAGGCAATGTTCTCTTCGCGCCGAATGTTTTTCAAACGGCTGAATCATTGTCTGCCGAGCAACGTCAGGAACTCAACGTGTACTTGATTGAGGACGATCTTCGACCAGTACTGACAAACATTCAAAGGTATGGCGATCCTATCTACACCATCAAGGGCGGCGGTGTGGAGCGGTCTTATGCTGTTGTTAATAAGACAGAGCAGGAGATTGCAGATGACGCCGCAAATAAAATTAATGAAATTCGGCTTCAGCGCAACCAAAAACTCTCGGAATCCGATTGGACACAGTTGACCGATTCTCCGGTTGATAAAACAGCGTGGGCAACGTATCGTCAAGCATTACGCGATCTACCTGCCAACATAGTAGATCCATTTAATCCAATTTGGCCTACAAGTCCGGGAGTGTAATGACACAAACATTTTATCCAGCAGCATTTGAGAGTTCTGCCTTTGAGGTAACTACAAGTTCTACTGTATCTATATCTTTAGACAGCTTACTATCATTTGTTGGGACACCAGTTGTTTCGGCAGGTGCTACTGTAATTTCCATAAATGATGGATTAAGTGTCAATATTGGCACAGTTGTACTAACCGCTGATTCTAATACTTCTGTTACTTGCAATGGAATAGCTATTAGTGTAGGCTCTCCTACAATAGAATTAATAACTGAAGTTACTTTAATTGGTGTTTCTGCTTCATTTAATAATGGCACAGTAGTTGTTAACGCTGCTGCAAACGTAGTTCCATCTGGTTTACAATTAAACATTATATGCAACAATGCTGTAACATGGGGTTTATTGTCTACTGGAGGAAGCGAAACATGGTTAGAAAAAAATGCACAGGGCGATTAAGGATTTAAAAAATGGTTAGCAGTGTTTCTTCACCTCTACGATTAGAGTTAATGACAGTTGGTGAAAAGGACAACGATTGGGGAACTATTACCAATGAAAACCTTCAAATGCTCGAAGGTGCTACTACTTCTTATTTAGAAATACCTACCTCTTCTACATCACTAGCTCCTACTGTAACTGACTACACTCTTACCGATTATCACAATCTAGTTTATAAATTTACTGGATCAGCAAGTGGTGCTGTAACTTATACTGTACCAGCATATGAGCGTCCCTACATTATTCATAACTCGTGTGGTCAAACTGTTACAATTAAGGTATCAGGACAGACTGGTGTTGATGTAGCAACAGGAACAAAAGCATATGTTTACTGTGATGGAACCGATGTTCGCGAGTTAGTTAATAACCCTGCATCGGTCACTGCGACACAAACTCTCACAAACAAAACACTTACTGCTCCAAAATTTGCTGATGGTGGATTTATTGCTGACGCCAATGGCAATGAACTTATTGTCATGGACACTGTTACAAGTGCAGTGAATGAAGTAACTATATCAAACGCAGCATCACCTGCAGTAACTGCAACGATAACAATTGCAGAACCTGCTGTTGTCACTGTCGCTGCAACACCGCCATCTGGTACTCCGGTGGTGTTTACAACTACTGGTGCTTTGCCTACAGGCTTAGTAGCTAATACTACATATTTTGTAAAGTACATTAATGCAACTACATTTAATGTCGCTGCAACTACCAATGGTACATCAATAACAACTACTGGATCACAGAGCGGTACACATACTGCTACATTTACTGGTGTTCCTATTATTGCTGCTAGTGGCGATGGTACAAACGTGTCTGTCAATATTGCTTCAAAAGGATCTGGAATTGTACAGGCTAACGGTGTTGAAGTTGTAACTCTTACTGGTACACAAACACTTACCAACAAGACGCTGACATCACCGACAGTTAGTGGCGCAACAATTACTAGCCCAACAATTACTAGCCCAACAATTACTAGCCCAACAATTACTAGCCCAACAATTACGGGAGCTGCCTTATCAGCAGGGACAATAACAGTTGCTCCTGTTAATCTTACATCAGGCACAAATCTGACAACCGCTACTGCTGGTGCAATAGAGTACGATGGCAAGGTTTTTTATGGAACCCCGCAAGGCATACAGCGCGGTGTTATTCCGGGACAACAGTTTTATCGGTTAAACACTAATCTTTTGAGACTAGATTCTACTGCCGTACAAAGCATATTAGGTGTTGGCGTTACTCTTTCTTCGTCAACCGTATATGCGTTTCAATTCTTTTATATTTTTACAAGGTCTGGTGGAGCAGCAACGTCACATAATTTTAGTTTATTATACGGCGGGTCAGCAACTCTAAACAATATCCTTTACACCGTAGCTAGAGATCAAGACACTGCCTTGCCCGGAGGTGGACAGCCTTTGATATACGGAACTAACGTGGCAACTGCAACTGTCATAGATAGTTCTAGCAGCACGTCTACAACTCAAATTCAATTTGGGCATGGAACAGTTAACATAAATGTTGGGGGTACTTTTATACCTCAATTCCAACTTAGTGCTACTAACGGCGCAGCATATTCTACATTAGCCGGATCATATTTTTCAATCTACCCAATTGGTGAAGCTGGGATAGTAAACGTAGGAACATGGGCAGTATGACTGTAGCAATTAACGGAACCACAGATATTGGGGCTGTTGTATACTATTCTGTGTCACCTAACTAGGGCTTATATACATGGATCTACAAACTCTCATCAACTTTTCAGGTGGTTTAGTGTTAGCAGGACTTGGTTGGTTTGCACATGAACTTTGGGCTGCGATGAAAGAACTACGCAGTGATGTTCATAGACTTGAAGTGGTATTACCAACACAATACATTCGTCGCGATGAATTCACTGAAGGCATGAAGGAAATCAAAGATATTTGTAGGCAGATTTTTGATCGTTTGGATAATAAAGCAGATAAATAATGGACCCATTTACCCTCATTGCTGGTGCAACTGCTTTATATAATGGCATCAAAGGTGCGGTAGATTCAGGTCACGAGATGCTCGACGTTGCTGAGAAAGTTGGTAGCTTGTTCGGGCGAATTGCTCAGATTACACAGTTAACGTCTGGTAAGCGAAAGAAAAAGCTGTTTCAAAGCCAAGCTGAATATGAAGCCGAGGCAATTAAGCTTTATACTTTAAAGGCAAAAGCACAGCAATTACAGTTAGATACACGTAACCTGTTTGTTGGAGCGTATGGTATTGCAGCGTGGACTAGTATACAAAAAGAAGTAACAGAGATGCGTAAGGAAGCAGCACGTGCCGCAGCAGCAGCGATGCGTGAAGCCGAAGAAACCCGCAAAGACTTGATTATGGGTGCTTGGTTGATTGGTGCTGTTATTGTATTTGCTATATGCATTGCAATTGGAATTGTATTGTTTACTCACAAATGAAGTACATCCTTATAGCTATGTTAATTTTTTTAGTTGGATGCGAGGACCGCTACCGATACCCATGTCAAGACCCTGCTAACTGGGACGCACCTGAATGTAATCCACCCATTTGTACGGCATCTGGAACTTGTTCTGCAGACACTTTAAAGCAAAACCCATGTGGAGCAGTGGCAAGATGACAATAAAAGAAGATGAACTACACGCTCTTTTGCAGTTCATTATTGGAATATCCTTATGTCTTACGCTGACGGGGACTGTCTTCGCGGTGCTATATAGTTTGATTTTTGTTGTACAGCCGATTGATGGACAAGCACCAAATGATCAAGAGTTTTTTAAACTAATTGCACCAATTGCTACATTCCTAACAGGGACTCTATCGGGTATTATGTTAGGATCAAAATCAACCGGAGGAAAAGATGGATCTGCTTAAAACATTCGGGCCACTACTTGGATCTATTGCACCTAGCATCGCCACGGCTCTAGGAGGCCCACTGGCTGGACTTGCTACGAAAGCACTGTCTCAGGCACTGCTTGGTACAGAAGACTCAACAGAAGCTGAATTAAAGGCTGCAATGGCCTCTGCAACTCCAGAACAACTTGCTGCGATTAAGAAGATTGATACAGACTTTAAAGTACAAATGAAATCTTTGGACATTGATCTGGAACGTATTTCAGCAGACGATAGGAAGTCAGCGCGTGACTTTCAAAAAGAAACACGTGACTGGATTCCTCGTGCATTGGCAGTATCAGTGACTGTTGGATTCTTTGCTATTTTGCTATATATGTTAGTCTATGGTTTACCAACATCTGGCAACGAGGCATTGTTGTTACTGCTTGGAGCTTTACAGACTGCATGGGGCGGTATCATTGCATTTTACTTTGGTAGCTCTTCTGGTTCTCAGAAGAAGGACGCCATGATCTACAACTCGACACCAAAGGATTGATTTATGAATGGATTTAAAGGTTCTGCTGCACGTTTAAACGACTTCGATGTAGCACAAGTAGCTGGTAATATGGAAGTAGAAGTAGCTGCTCTTCGCGCTGTACTTGCTGTTGAATCTGCTGGTGCTGGGTTTGATGCTGCTGGTAGACCAAAGGCGTTGTTTGAGCGTCACTTGTTCTATAAGATCTTGAAGAATAAACCTGCAGAACTGGCAGAAGCTATTGCTGCTGGTCTTGCTTATCCTAAGTGGGGTGAGAAGCCATATCCAAAGGGATCAGACGCTGTATACAAAGAGATTGAAACAGCGTATAATATAGCACCAAAGGAAGCTCTGATGGCTACGTCTTGGGGTCTTGGTCAGGTTCTAGGATCTAATCACGTAGCTGCTGGTGCAGAGTCTCCAGAGGCAATGGTTGAACAGGCGATGGCTTCAGAGTTGTATCAGTTGCAACACATGGCAAATTTTATCTCTAACAATAACTTACTAAAGCACGTTAAGAATAAAGATTGGGCTTCATTCGCGAAGGGTTACAATGGCCCTGCTTATGCAAAAAACAAGTACGATACGAAATTACAAGAAGCTTACAATAGGTTTGCATAGTGCTTAAAAAACTACCCGCATCGGCTGGTATCTTTAAAGATTCTCCATCTCTGACTTCAGAAGGTTTCTGGTCGGATGGTAAAAACGTGCGGTTTTTCCGTGGTAAGCCGGAGAAGATTGGTGGTTGGACAAAGTTTAGTACGTCATCTATAACTGGCAAAGGTCGTACATTAATATCATTTTCTGATACTACTGGTAAAAAGTTTCTTTCAATAGGAACAAACAAAAAACTTTATATTGCTGATGCATCAAATACTATAACAAACATTACACCGTTAGATGCGTCTGCAAATACATTTACAGTAAACATAGCAACAGTAGATTTAACTCCTAATGTAACCATCACACATAACAGTCATGGTAGATCTGTTGGTGATACAGTCATCTTTGCAAATCAATCTTCTGCTATTGGTGGAATTACACTTAATGGTACGTATTTAGTTACCGTAGTTCCAACGGCTAATACATATACAGTTGCACACACTTCAAATGCTACTAGCACAGCAAGTGCATCAAGGACAATTGACTATCAATATGAACTTTCAATTGGTGCAGAGTATGGTGGTTATCAGTTTGGCTGGGGTGTTGGCGGTTGGGGTTTGTCTACTTGGAGTACTCCTAGAGTCGCTTCATCTTTGACTTCAAACCCAAGAACTTGGTCTATTTCTACGTTTGGAAACTTTCTAATAACAAATCCATATGGAGGTTATCTATATGTATGGGATGGAAACCTAACAAATAGGGCAACATATATATCAACGGCTCCTGCTAGAAATGACTATAGTTTTGTAACACCTGAAAGGTTTGTTGTTTCTCTTGGAACTCATGATTATGGAACCAATACATATTCACCTACTCTTGTAAGGTGGTCTGATCAGGAAGATTACGCTACTTGGACTCCAGCAGCAACAAATGTTTCCGGTGAGTTTCCGTTACAGTCTGGTTCTATTATTATGGGCGGTGGTGTATCGCGTGTGCAGAACCTAATATGGACTGATACATCTCTATATGCTATGCGTTACCTTGGAGATACTGAGTATGTATATGCATTTAATATCCTTGGTACAAACTGTGGATTGATTGGTAGTAAGGCGTGGACGGAAGTAAACGGCGTTACTTTCTGGATGTCAAATAACAACAAGTTCTATATGTATGACGGCTCTGCACCTAAAGAGCTAACTTGTACTGTCAGCAGATACGTATTCGAGGATCTTGAAAAGGCTGGTAACCCAATTATTACCTGTGCTGTAAACTCAAGGTTTAATGAAGTAGTCTGGTACTATCCAAGTATAAGCGCAACAAATGCAGAAATTGATAGATTTGTTGCTTATAACTATGTAGAAAATACATGGTATATTGGTGATATTGTAAGAACAGCTTGGGTTGATGGTAGCATCTTTAACTACCCAATCGGTATTGGTGGTTATGCTGCTAATAGCGATACAGGTTATATCTACTTCCATGAAGATGGTTATAATGATGATGGTGCAGCAATTGACTGTTATCTTGAAAGTTCTCAGTTCGACGTTGATGACGGCGAGAACGTAGTAAACATTTCTCGTATTGTTCCTGACGTTTCATTCGAGTCTGGTTCTACTCTTAACATGCAAATTAAAACACGAAGGTGGGCTAATTCACCTGACGAACAAACAAAGACATTAACTTTTGATGAGTCTTCAGATAAAGTTGACACTCGTGCTCAGGGTCGAGTCGCTACTATTAAGCTTTCATCAAATGCTGTAGATAATTGGTGGCGTGTTGGTGACATTCGTGTTGACATATCTGGAGTTGGTCGTAGATGAGGTTAGCTAACTTACTTAGTCCTGACAGTGTAGTTGCGTGGGCGAATGAGACTGTTCGTATCCTAGAGTCAACGATTGACGTTATAGAACGCACGAAACAGACAAGGGGATCTATTGCACGGGTATCTTCTTTTTTAAAGACAGATCTTCCTAGTGCTGCTCAACCCGGTGAAATTATCTATGTGTCGAATGAAACTGGCGGTGCAGTACTTGCCTTTTCAGATGGTACAAATTGGCGTCGTGTAACAGACAGAGCGGTGGTGGCATAATGTGTGGTGGTGGTGGTCAAGGCAATGTCGCCGCAAGTAACAGCGACTCCTATGTTGATAGATTAACTAGGACTATTGAATCTAACCTAGCTAATAACAATGCAGGGGTTAGAAGCGGTGGTGGATCACTTTATGTCGGCGGTGGTAGCCCTTATGGGCCGGGGGGTAATAGCCCTTCACCCAGTGCCAATGGGCCGGGAGGTAATAACCCTACACCCAGTGGTATGGGCCGTGGCGGTGAAGATGTAGGTCGTCCCATCGGTGGCGGCAGCGGTATGGGCGGCGGCGGCGAGGATGTTGGTCGTCCCATCGGCGGTGGCGGTATAGGTTCAGTCCCAACGCCGAATGTCTCTGGCGGTAGGTATGACTATGTGGGTGCTCCTGCACCTCAACTGCCCGGTAGCCCAACTCAATTTGGTCCTCGCGGTGGTGCTCCTCTAGCTGGGACTGGAATTAACTATGATCCTGCTTTAACGAAATCTGCTATTGCTCTTCAAGGATTTGAAGGTTTTGTTCCAAAAGCATTTTGGGATGTTAATGCACCAAGGGTAGGGTGGTCATCTGATACAATTACTGATCCTGTAACAGGGGAACAAAGACGTGTTACAATGGATGATACTATAAGCGTTGAAGATGCAAATGTAGACTTAAATGCCCGTATTGTTGGTATTCAAAATACACTTGCTAAAACAATTGGTCAGGAAGCATGGGATAGTTTGCCTGTAGGTGCAAAAGCAGCTATGACTTCTGTTGGCTATCAGTATGGATCAGTTCCTAAATCTGTTATTTCTGCCGCTAAAAGTGGTGATCCTAAATCTATTTCTGAATCTATTTCTGAATTGGAATCAACCCCATCACGCCGAGCAGCAGAAGCAAAAATAAGTTTATCAGACAAAGTTATTAATGCTGGTCTTAATATGGTTCCCGGTATTATTAGTCCAGCACTTGGTGTAGCGAGTCTTGCTTCTGCAGCACTTGGTGGGCCATCAGTTGCTAATATGGTGCGTGATATTGGTAATGAGAAAATCACTCCTACTGATCCGGGATCTATCACAAGTGAAGGAATTGGATATGGTCCGGGTGGCGATTTAACTCGTGATCAATACCGTGAACAGTATGGTAACGGTGGAGCAGATAGACCTCAGAAAAAGAAAGCTGCAACTGAGCCTGTCGCTCCTGTAGCAGCAACTACACCTGCGGCAATACCAACGATTGTTCCTCAGTCTACAACGACTCCCGTAGCACCGGGTACTACACCTAATACTCGTAAGCTATCAGATGAAGAATATGCCGCATTATCGCCTCTTGAGAAGGCTTACTATGACATGGGCATTTCTACATATGGTACGTTTACTCCAGAGTATAACTACTTCCCTAACAGACAGCCTATCTTACTTCGTGAACCTGTTATTGCACCAGATGAGAAGAATAAGAAGCGTAACGGTGGTCTTGTAAAGGGTCCGGGTACAGAAACGTCAGATAGTGTCCCAGCTTTGATTGGTGGTAAGACACCAGCAGCACTGTCAGATGGAGAGTTTGTATTCACGGGCCGTGCAGTGCGCGGCATGGGAAATGGTGATAGGATGGAAGGTGCTCGTAAACTACACCAGATGATGAAGAAGGCCGAAGGCAATGCAAGTAAAGGTGGCCCAAGAAAATAACATACTAGATATCACGAGGTTCTTAATAGATGAATTTCATGGTAGTTATATCGATACCTTTCCAAAAGTAGACTTTGACAAGACTTTACTATATGTATGTAGACATGTGATCGAAGGTGTGGTATTTTTCATAGAGAAAGACCATAAGATTATTGGTGTAATTGCTGGGATTGAAGCTGAATACTGGTATTCGAAAGAAAAGTTTATTTCAGAGGGTTTCTTCTTCGTGCATCCTGACCACAGGAAATCACGCATAGCTTTTAAGCTGATACAAGAATTAAAGAAGTACGCGAAGAACCTTGACCTTCGACTCATATGCGGAGTCTCCAGTGGAGATGATGTTGAGAGAAAAGATAGGTTCTTTGAGTTTAATGGTTTAAACCGCATAGGCGGTATATACATATGCTAGGAGTTTAATATGTGCTGTGGCGGTGCGAGTCAAACGATTCAAAAAACAGAAATCCCTAAATACTTAGAGGATTTCTATAAGAAAAATATTGCTGAGACAGAAAGTGTCTACGGCGCAGCAAAAGATCTTTATACCCAGAATCAAAATCAGCCTCAGTATGGTGGTCAGCGTATCCAAGGGTTTACGCCAGATCAGCTTAAGGCTATGGAAATGGCTCGTGGCTCTGCTGGTACTGGCCTTGCATCATTGCAAAAGGGTCAGGCTCTCGCTGAACAGGGATCACAGGGAGTTACTCAGGATCAAATCAATCAGTATATGAATCCATATACTCAGCAGGTTCTTGACCCAGCTTTGCGTGAAACTGCTAAGGCTAATGAGCAGCTTCGTCTTGCACAGCAGGGTAAAGCTGCACAGATGAATGCATTTGGTGGTTCTCGTGGTGCTATTCAGGCTGCAGAACGTGAACGTGGTTACACGCAGAACGTTGGTGATCTAACGTCGAAAGCCTACAGTAGCGCATTCACAGGTGCTATGGGACAGGCTAACGCTGATCGGGCAAGGCAGCTACAGGCTGGTCAGTTGTTGGGTCAGCAAGGTCTTCAGGAACAGGCTATGGGTGTGCAGGATATCAATACCATGCTTGGTACTGGTGCGATGCAGCAGACTCAGGGACAGCGTGGACTTGACCTTGCGTATGGTAATTTCATGGAACAACGTGACCAACCATATGCCAACCTTAATAGACTACAGGCTGCACTTAAAGGTTCTTACTATCAGCCGGGTCCAACAAGCAGCACGACAACTACAACTGCTCCACAAGCAAATCCATTCAATCAAATTGTTGGTGCTGGTCTTTCTGGTTTGTCGCTCTACGGTGGCTATGGTGGATTTTCACCGGGTGGTTTCGGCAGTATGACTCCAAGATATTGAACAAGGTAAAATAAATGAGCATTGCTTCTCTGTTTAAACCAGTAGATTCGTCAAAGACACGTCTTCCAAGGACTGACGTACTGGATCGTGTTGCCAAATATGCTGATGGTAAATCAGTTGTGTCAAACTACTTTGACATCTCCACTGATGAGCTTATCAATATGCTTCGTAAGGATTTAGTTCCAGCATCAGAAATAGAGTATGTCTCGGATATTGTGAGAACTCGTCTGTCTGGTGAGACTACTGCTGTACCAAAGAAAAGTGTTGGCGAAACTATTAAGAATACTGCTAAGGAGTTTACAGTCTCTGATCCCACGAAGGATTTTATTACACTCGAAGATATTATTGGTATACCTACGGCTCCAAGCGGATTTGAGCGTGGCAATTACCTTGAGTCATTGATTGGTAGTGGTACTACTGGTGGTCCAACGCAGCGTGGGTCACCCGCCAAGGACAAGGATTATCTTGATCCATTGAATGTTCGTCCTACATCACTTCTTGCATCTAAGGAACCAAGTAATAATCCTAATTATCAAAGAGGAACAGGTTCAGATGGTGATTTTGGATCTGGATTCCGTTCAGTTTCTAAAGATACTCAAAGAGGGACTGATTCAGAAGGTAACTTTGGTTCTGGCTTTAGCACTCCTCAATCCGAAATCGATGCATATAATTCTAAAATTTTACAAGAAAAGTTTGATAAGGAACGTGCAGGGACTAGTGGATTTTTCTCAAATGAATCAAATCCTCTTGCTGCTACTGATCAAAAGGCCACTAGTTCTGCAATGAGTCCTCCAATTTCTGAAAACTTTGCAGCTAATATGGCAAAGCGCGATGAGGCTGGTGGTTTTGGAATAAGTGATATTTTTAAAAAGCAAGGTGCAGCAGGAGTTGCAAAAGACGTAGGCGGTAAAGCTGTCACTGTAGGAAAAGATTTGTATGACTATCTATCAAGGCCAGTAGTTACAGATCGACAAGAAATGCTTACTGAAGGTAAACCATTTGAGACACCTACTAGCATTGCTTTAGGTGAAGAGGGAGTGCAACAACTTCGTAAAGATTATTATGATAGGGAACGTCGTAAGGCCGTTGATCCTACTGGTATCTCTGCTCTTCCATCAGATGTTGGTGCTGCAACTGATAAGTCAGGTGGTATTGTTCCTCGCGGTGTTGATCCTACTGGTATCGGTAGGGATTCTACTCCTACTCCTGCCTTTGTCGCGGGTACTGATCCTACTAGGGTAACTTCGGCTCCTTCGACTTCTTCGCAGCCTTCGGCTACTCCTCCTGCATTTCGTAGTGGATTGGATGATAAACCTACTAAGGACGACAAAAAGGCCATTCAGGAAACTGCAACTGCCGTAGCAAAGAATCCATCTGTTGGTGGTATTCAGTCGCTCTTTGAACAGGCTGGTTTCAGTGACGCTTTACTGCAGCTTGGTCTTGGTATGATGGCATCTAAGAATCCAGACTTCCTTGGTTCTCTTGGTGAGGCTGGACAGGGTGCTGTTGCTGTTATGGCAAAGCAACGTGAAGCAGCTAAGAAAGCAAAAGAAGATGCAGACAAAGCTGCACTTGAAGAGCGGCGGGTGGCGGCTTATGAGCAATCTATTGATCAGGCTGGTGGAACAGATAAGCGTCCAGCAGCAGTACAAAGTGCGGAGTTAGTAGCTACTTCACTTCAAACTGCGCTGAAACAGGCAGCGGCGGGGCAATTTGGAACGACTGAGCAAATCATAGCACAACAACATGCTGCACAAACTGTTCTCCCATTCGCGGAACGATCAGCACTTCAAGCTGCAAGGAGTTGGCAGTCTGGGTTTAATGATGCTACCACAACAAAACAAAAAGACGCATATAAAGCAACATATGGGGCTTCAGCAGATGAGGCATCTAATATTGCGTATCAGAAGGCAATTGATAGGCACAAACTAGGTAAGTTTCTTACTTTGGGTGAAGAACCTATCGATATAAAGTCACAATACAATCTCCAGTAGTCATTAGCTAAACCTTTCCAATCATACGTATGTATGCTACAACATAGTAGCAACAATTATAGGTACACGTAATGGCATCTCCTACGCTGGATTATGAGCGGATCAAGCAAAATCTTAATAGCATGTTGGGTCAAAATGCACCGAAAGAGCATTTAGATCAATACATTGCTAGTGAAGGAACTACGCTAGAAGAACTGAAAGCAATAGGTGCTCAACGTGAACAAGCTGCTTTGACTCCACAAGCAGCACCAGAACCTCCTGCTGAAGGTTTTGTAGCGCGTACCACTACGGCTCTTGGAGATGTCCCAGAAGCTATTGCTCGTGGCTACTATGGTGCAAAGACTGGACTAAATGTTCTTGGTCTTGAGACTGGACTTCTAACCCCTGAAGAAGCTGCTGCTAATATTGCTGCTAGTACTGAAGCTGCAAAGCAATATGCTATGCCCGAATCAGTTCGTAAGGGTATGGAAGAAATTCAAAACGCTCAAGGGTGGAAAGAGACAGGTCTTGCACTTGCAAGAAACCTTGACGTAATACCTTCTGTCCTTGGTGAAAGTATTCCTGCATCTGCTGCATCAATTGGCACTGGTCTTATTGGTGGTTTACTTGGTGCTGTAGCTGGACCTGTTGGTGCAACTGCTGGTCTTTCTACTGGTGTTGGTGTTGGTTCCGCTGCAACAGAATATGCAAGTTCTCTTAATCAATTTCTTACGTCTAAAGGCGTTAACACGTCTGACCAAGATCAGTTAAAGGCAGCTTTCTCTAATCCAGACCTAATGTCAGAAGCACGTAATGATGCCGCAACTCGTGGTATTGCTGTTGGTGCATTTGATGCTCTATCTGCTGGTATTGCTGGACGGTTATTTGCTCCAGTTAAGGGAGCATTGGGTGACAAGGCTCTTGGTACTGTTGCTGGAACTGGTGCAGAAATTATTAGCCAAGCTGGTGCTGGTGCTGGTGGTGAAGCTGCTGCACAATTAGCAACAGAAGGTAAAATTACATCTCCCGGAGCAGTTGCTCTTGAAGCAGTGGGTGAAATTGTTCCCGGTATTGCTGAGGCTGCTATCAGCAAGGCAACTGGTGCTCGTACTACTGCAGAGTCACCTATTCCCCCACCATCTTCTCTTCGTGAACAAGCATTAGTTGATTTTTATAAAACACCCGGTACAGCAGAAGATGCTACTGAGGCTGACCGTATTGCCGCTGAACAACTCGCGGCTGAAACCAAAGCATATAATGATAGTCTTGCTGCTGCAGCACCTGCTGCCACTACCGAACCAGTTGTCGCTGCACCTGTAGAGGCTGGTGTTCCTCCTGTCGCTGCACCTGTAGAGGCTGGTGTTCCTCCTGTTGAGGCTCCTGCCGTTCAACCAGTAGAACCTGTCGTACCTACAACCGTACCTACAGATGCTGTAAGACTGGCAAATATCTATATCGACAAGTTGACGGAACAGGATCGTCCTGAGTTGGTTAACAAGGTTCGTTCTATCATTGCTACCAACGATGATACCATTATTAACACTGGTCTTAGTGCTGTAGATACCGTCTACGACATGATCAAGAGCGGTACACTAGATCCAAAGTTTGTTTCTCAAGGAAAGATTACTGACTCTGAAGGAAACGAAGTCGCTGGTGGTTATATGCCATCGACGCAGACTATCCGTTTAAACAACCTTGACTCTACCAGTGCATACTTTGATCCTATCACCACTGCAGCACACGAAGCAGTTCATCATCTTGACAATCTAGCAACTGGTACAGACTTCGCTCGTGTCAGTGAGTCAATCTTTTCTCCTATTGCTTCAAAGTGGCAGGGCGGCAAGGATCTTTTGTCTTTGCTTCCTCGTTCTGTAAAGTCACAATACGGCAAGGCTGGATTAGAATACCTAGAAAACCAACTTGCAAATATCCCAGAAGGTGAGAAAAACCCATACGAGGTTCGTGCTTATCTTATCGGTGCTCGTACACACGACAGAATGTATGGAACGACTCCAAAGAATAGAAACTTTATTGGTAAGGTTCTTGACTTCGGGTCTGAGTTCGTGGAGCGTTTCGCGAATAAGATTTCTGGCGTTGGTTGGACATCTGCAGGTGACACACTCAATGCTATTTCCTCTGGCAAGTTGAGTCAGGGACTGATGAACCTTGGTATCGTAGCCAACCCACAGGCAGCACCACAGGTAGCATCACAGACTACCCCCCAGCAGCCCCCAGCAGCCCCGTCAGAGACAGTTACACCACCTGTAGTAGCAACTGCATCTACTGTAGAAGAAGCCGCTGTACAGCCTCCTGTTGAAGAGGTCGTTACGCCTAAAACTAAAGGTAAGGCAAAGCCAGAAGTTAAGGCAAAGCCTAAAGCCGCACCTCCTGAAGCTGCGACTACTGAGCCATATGTTTCGCCATATGGTTTAGACGCTAAAAAAGAAATGTTCTCTCGTGCTGCTGCTCAGACAGGTGACAACGCGAAGGAATTTCAGTCTTGGTGGAAGCAAAGCAAGGCTGCTGATACCACTGGTGAGCCAGTTCGTTATTATAACGGTACTCCAAAAGACTTTAAGAAGTTTGCTGGTGCAAGATCAGGTGCAATGCCGGGTCTAAGAGGCCCATTCTTCTTCAGCCAAGATCCTGAGTTTGCTAATCGCTATGCAACAGAAGACCTTTCAAGAGGTGGAATTCAAGGACCAAATGAAGGTGGTCGTGTAATTCCTGTATTCTTATCTGTGCAGAAACCATTTGACTATAATAACCCAGATCATGTTGAGCAGGTCGTGCAGAAGATGTTTGATCTTGGTGAGCGTGATAGAACTCAAAGTAGAAAAATGGTTTCTAGTGGGTTCTGGAAGTTCTTAGAGCGTCCTGCAATTCAAAGAGCCATAAGGCTTTCTGAATATGATGGTTTCTACGTTGAAGAAGAGGGCATCAAGAACCTCGCTGTTTATAATCCTAAGCAAATCAAGGGTGTATTCAACGAATTCGCTCCCGGAACAGCAGAGTCGGAACAATTCTCTCGTGCTCGTGCTACTGGTGATCAATTCAGTACTGACATGAAGTCTAGGTCAGACAAGAAGTTTGGTGTTTATCCTTACTTGAGAGCGTTTACTAACGTTTTATTTGATCATAAGCGCAAGATCACGGGTAGTGTAAATCCAAGCAATGCCGCTTTACAGATTCAATATCTAAATGAACTGGCACGTAACTATCCTAACCCATTGGTTGACGCTGAGACATTCACTACGATGGTGTCTGATGCGTTTGGATCAAAAGTGATTGATGGTTCTGTTCCACTTCCTCCTTACAACGCTATCAAAATGGTTCAAGACCCTACCATTATCGAACAACAGATTGGCAGGATGAGTCCTAGTCAGCAGGAGATGGCTAAAGATGGCTTTAAACTTGGTGATCGTATCAAGGCGGCGTATGTAAGTAAAAAGATGACTCCAACACACACCGCAAAGTTTATACTTTGGGGTATGTTGAGTCGTGGTGTAAGCCCGTTCATTCAGGAAAGTGCTTTCCTTGACGTAGTAACAGAGCGTGGCAACAAAGCTGGTGTTGGATATTTTATTCAATCTGCCCTTGATGGTAACTTCAACAAGCAAGAATACCTTGACTGGACTAGCATGATTTTGCCTGAAGGTTCTCCGGGCAATCAATCAAAGCATAATCTTAATGGATTTGGTGAATCTCTTGTAAAGCTTACTGAGACTCTTCCATCTGGAAAGACATTACTACAAGAACTGCATGATATGATTGCTGACTACAAATTATCTGGTAAAGAAATTCGTCGTCGATTCCATAGTATGAATACTGGTATTGGAATTAACAACAAAGTCCTGTCGTTTATTCTTTTGGTATCTGGTCGGAATGATGTTGTTGTTCTGGACCGTGTGCAAATGCGTAACCTATTCAATGACGGTCGTTTTGATTCCTATAATCTTTACGATGGCGAAAAAATACCAAAGATGGTGAAGAACCAAAAGACAGGCAAGACTGCTCTCAAGGATGTTCAAGATACTGGTACTGCCATGAACAAACTTGGTGATGACATGGTTGGTCTTATGTACTACGAAGCCATTGAACGTGGTATGAAAGACGCTATCAAGACGGCGTATAATAACCTTGGTCGTGGAGATGGATCACCGGGACAATTCCATTGGGAGAGTTGGGTTGCTACGTCCGCACAGGAAGTCGATCACGGTAGCATCGAAGGTATTCTTCGCGATGCACTTGGTGTCGTAGATCCATATTATCAGATCACTACACGTCAAGGTAAATATAACGAATTTACATCTGGCATGATATATGGCTATGATAAAAACGCAGCAGCATATGTCGAGCTTCCAGACGGCTTAGGAAACTTCTTTAGGTTTACACCAACAGAAGGTAAAGACGTTCTTGAAGTGGTTAAAGAGCCTAATAATGGTATTATTCCTCCAAACTTCAGAGTGAGTCAAAATGTCACAGGACCGTGGTACAACAACAAACAAGTCAACAAAGCCAAGCTTAACCAACTATACTCCGAAAGAGGAACCTTGGTTTACGGAGATAATGCAGGACTTGGCAAAGCTGACACCAATGTCATCAGACCCGGACGTACAGCAGCCGCCACCGCCTCCGCAGTAGAACGTGCAGTTGCTAGATCGGGTGAGCAATTCTCTCGTGCAAGGATTGTTGATGCACCAAGTTTAAATAATCTTCCTACAAACGTTAATATTGAAGGCTATGGCAAGATAACTGCTGGTCCGTTTAAACCAGCTAGAGAAGCAGCTTATTCTTATATGCAGAAAGCTGGTCTGCCTTATAATCCACCAACAGATTACGTTAAGGTAGATGTTAATAGAGCAAAGAGAATTGCTGACGCTTATGAGGCTATGGCTAATGCTCCACAAGATCCAGAAGTAAAAGCGTCTTATGATCAGCTTATTCGCGAAACTATGGATCAATGGGAAGCTATTAAGGAAACTGGATTAAAGGTTGAATTCTTTGATCCTAACAATGATCCATACAAAGCATCTCCACGCCTTGCTACTGAAGACGTGCGTAATAATAACCATCTCTGGGTATTTTCTACAGATGATGGTTATGGCACAACGGCTATTACAGCAAAAGATATTGCAAATAATCCTATGTTGGCTACGACTAAGGAAACATTCTCTGGAAGACCAGCAAGAGTTAATGATATCTTCCGGGTTGTTCACGATTACTTTGGTCACATTAAAGAGGGTGTTGGCTTCAGAGCAGATGGCGAAGAAAATGCATGGCGTTCTCATGCATCAATGTATTCACCATTAGCAAGACGGGCTATGACTTCTGAAACACGTGGTCAGAATTCATGGCTAAACTATGGCCCATTTGGGGAAAAGAATAGGACAGCACAAATACATGATACTGTGTTTGCTGATCAAAAGGTTGGCTTAATGCCAGAGTGGACTGCGTTTGAAGGTGCAAAAGATTTCTTGGCTCCTTCTGATGAACAATTCTCTCGTGCAAATCAACGACAGAAGGATATCCTTAAAAGTATGATGGCTCCACCTAATAATAAGGGTGGCATTGAAAAGTTTGCGTCAGAAGTGTATGTAAAGGATGGTAGCCTTGGCAGTGGCCTTGGTGGACTGAAGGTTAGGTTCATTCAGGGTCTGTTTGATTATCTTGCACCACTAAAACTTATTGCACCAAACGCATATAAGAAGTTCCGTATTGCCAACAACTCAGCAAGTATTGCTCTGAGTGTTATAGCTAACGGTCCTATTGAGCGTTTCAATGGTGGCTACAGGACTATTCCCGGTGCAAAGTCCCTTACTGCTATTATTGATGGTATTGGTAAAAAGTATGGCCCAGAGGGTGTTCATCTCTGGACTGGTTACATGGCTGCTAAAAGGTCAAATCGTCTTATCCTCGAAGGAAGAGAGTCGTTGATGACACAGGCAGACATTGATGAGATGCTCAAACTTTCTAATCAATACCCTGAATTCGAGACAGCACGAAAAGAATGGATAGAGTTCAATGACAAAAATGTTGACTTTGCTCGTGCGAATGGAACTCTTACTGCAAGAGAAGCAGCTTCTTGGAAGGCAAATGGTGATTACATTCCTTTCTATCGTGCTCTTGATGATGACGGTGGTCTTGTCGCTCCGGGTGTAGGAACACTTGCAAGACAGTCTGATGTATCCAAGAAACTCAAGGGCAGCGATAAGCAGTTGGGTAATATTCTTGAGAACATGATTCTCAATACTGATCTTCTTGTCAGAAAAGCTATTCGTAACGATGCTCTACGTTCTCTTGAGCGTGAGGCTGCAGGAACTGGTGCTCTTCAGAAGATCTCAGGTATAACGCCAACGTCAGTACTGACAACTGGCAAGAGCATAGCTGACGAAATTGCTGATCATCTTTCCAAGGTGATGGGTATCGATAGGACAGATCCAGCATTTGACGTAATCGTACAGCCTATCATTGACGCGACAGATATGTCTGACGCTGGTTTGATCTCATTGTTTGGGTTCAGGCCAAACATGGACAAGGACGTGATGGTTGTTCGTGGACCTTCAGGTATTCCGGGCGACACAAGCACGAAGAGATACTACAAGATTAAAGATCCGTTGCTTGTCACGGCGTTGACGTTTGTTCCACCTACTAATCTTGGCTTCATGCGTCTTCTGACAGCACCAAAGACATTGTTTACTCGTGCAATTACGATGGCTCCACCATTCATGGCGGCTAACTTGTTCAGAGATACGCTTCAGGCACGGGTTCTTTCCAACGCAAATACAATCCCGTTCTTTGACACGACGAAGGGTCTGTACGCATCTCTCAGGAACACTCAAGGAGCTAAAGATCTTCAGGCTGGTGGTGGTTCTACAACGAACAACTACGACTCGTCGAGTTTAAACAGATACAAGAAGCTAACCGGATCAAAGTCTAATCCATTCATGGTTGCGCTTGGCAATGCTTGGGGTGCTTTGGAAGCTATTGGTAACGCGACAGAAGTTGCCAACCGAATTGCTATTCGCGAAGCAAAGCTTAAGTCTGGTGCATCTCTTGGTGACGCAAACTTTGAAGCACTTGACATCATGGACTTCTCGTTGCGCGGATCAAACGTAATCGTGAACTTTATAATCTCGACAGTGCCTTTTATGAACGCACGTCTGCAGGGTATGTACAAGTTAGGACGTGCAGGGTTCAGCAAAGAGAACCGTGCCAACTTCCTGCTCATGGGTTCAATGTTTGCACTGGCATCGCTTGGTCTTGCTGCAATGAACGAAGACGACGAACGTTATCAGGAAGAAACTGACGTATCAAAAGATAATTATATTCACATCTATCTTGACAAGTTCCTGCCAAAGGAAGCTCTAATCGCCGCTGGTATCGATAAGTGGACTGAAAACTTCCATATTGCATTGCCAAAGCCGTTTGAAATCGGTGCAGTATTTATGACCATTCCAGAGCGTATGTACAACGTGTACAAAGGAACGCAACAGGCGAAGGACTTGAGGGATTCTGTCTGGGGTATCGTTGGTACAACATTCAAGATGCACCCTGTCGAAATGATTCCGTATCCTGCTAAAATTGCAGCAGAGCAAGTCATGAATGTTGACTTGTTCAGGAAGCGAGATATTGTTCCAGAAAATAAGAGAGCACCGGGAGCCGAAGAGGCTGAGTATGAGTATAACACCCCTGAAGTACTCAAGGCTTTCTCTCAGGCCGTCAAGGATAACACGGGCGTTGGTATCTCTCCACTAAGGGCAGAGAAACTTATTCGTGACTTTGCTGGAACGTTTGGTGAATACTTCATAATGGCTGGTGACATGGCTTACCGTGAAATGAATGGTATGCCACAGCCTATCAATAAGAGCCTTCTTGAAAGTGTGACTGGTCAGAGTCGATTTGTTAAGACAAACTCACCTACATATACAAAACACGAACAAGACTTCTACAACCTATCTAAGGATATCAAGAGCATCGTAAGGGTTCTTGATACCTTCGATAAGGAAAACCCTGAAAAGGCAGAGAAGTTTGAAGAAGCTAATCGTGCATATATTGACGCAGAAAAAGAAGCTAACAATGTAAGTGCAAAGCTTTCAAAACTACGCAGGGCAAAGGAAGAGATTTACAGGGAAGGTGGCCCTGATGCAGAAGCTGAGATCAAAGATATCAATGCAGAAGAAAATGAACTCACGAAAGAATTCATGGTCTATTTTAGAGAGCTTGAGGCAGAATACTGATGTCGCTGTTTAAACGCTCTTGTGGAATCCACCAAGAGTCTTTATTCCAGTAAGCTTCTGTCTTCGCGTCTTTGCCACTGATCCAACCCTTGATCTCATAGAGAAGTTCATTGTGCGCGATGACGAGAATGTAGTTGTCTGATTCGCTGTCTGGCTTACGTACAATCAGATGTGCATTTGGATGGGCAGAACTACGCACTTGCATATCTGCCCCAAGGTCAGCTTCCTTACCAACGTTTACAGAAAATCCCCAATACTTACCAAGGTGTTTTGCTAACGCCATTTCGGCTGCAGCACCCTGAATATCTGTCTCCCAATAGGATGTTCTAGCTGTGAACTTCTTGCTGTGAAGTCCACGATCAATTGACTCAATACGTCTATCAACTCCAACCATAGCCGCCTGTTTCAGTTCGAACTTTGTTAGGTTAATAAACATTTGATACCCTTGTAAAAAAATGCGGAGAATAAGTGTTCTATTCTCCGCATTAAGTTGTCTCGTCACATCAAAAGGATCTTTGATTAGAAAGGGATATCATCATCCATTTGTGTTGTCATAGGTTGGCTAACGGGATTGTTGGTAACTTCACGGAAGCTAATATTACCAGCAAGATATGTATTGCCATTCTTGTCTGACTGAAGCCAAAGAGATATACCATTCTTTGGATCTGACATCATGTTGGTAAACCCAGCTTCGATTGGGCCACTGTAGTGAGGAGCCTTCTCATTGTCAGACTTGGTTGGAAAGATTGCACCAATCTTCACATACACTTCTCTGACAGTCTTGCCCTTGGCAGTGACTGCATCAACAACGACTGACTTAAGTTCAACACCATTGACGTTGATACGCCCAGCCCTTGTAACACTCTCTTGACCGCGTGGTTCAAAGAGAGCGATTTTGTTCGTGTTATCGTAGTTACTCATTTTTTCGACTCCATCATCTGACATTCTGTTTGCCTTGTTTCTAAATCTTTTTCTAACATATCGTACCTTTTTCTCCAGTAGTTATTTGAATCTCTCCAGCTTTCAAAAGAATGTTTGATATCTCCGAACAGCCTTACAGTAGCCCAGATACCCATAACAATCCATGCAACTTCTACTAGATTACCCGTATTGGCAATTGTAATCATTTTTTCGACTCCAAACGTAGCTTTGTTGACTCTGCAGTTTTAGTGACGTGCTCGAAGAGTGACAAGTCTGCCTCACCAATCTTCATGATAGTTTCAGTGTTATCCCCAACAAGTCTTTCGTATGATGGAGTGTCAGGGCATTTCTCTAGCTTCGAGATAAAAGACTTAGCCCACTCGTCATACTTCTTACCAGTGAGAGGAATTGTCCAAGATCCTGTCTTTGGTTTTGTCGGCTGTACAACAGGAGCCGTAACTGGTGCTACTGGTGCAGGTGCTTGTACATGTACAGGTGTCTGTACAGGTTGTGGACGTGGAGCGTTAGGAATGGCTGATGCTGCATTTGCATCGTCATCCTCTGCGGCAACTCCCACGATAGCCATGATTGTGTACCTACGAGCGTAGGTCATAGCAGAGCCGTAACCCTGCGGGTCTTGCTTCGTGGATATGATTGGATACACTCCAGATATGGACTGACCACTCTTATGTATCAACGCAGTACGTAGCAAAGTAACACCGTCAACATATTCAGTGGTCTGAACAATGGCTAGATCATTGTCAGCAAGTGGTCCACGAACAGCATCAATTACTGACCCAAGGTCAGCGTACTTAGACTTGAAGAACGGATTAGCCTTGTCCTTCGATACGTTGCTAAGTGTCGCCTGTGCTTTTGCTATTGCTGCCGCGATTAAATCAATTTTAGGTATGTCTTCCATTATATGCTCCATATGTTACTTGCAATGAAACGAGACTTCTCATCCCACCTAAATCCGTTAATGTCTCTGGGTGTGAAAAGTTCGAATAGTGTTTCCCAATCGTATCCAAGTGCCGTCTTAATAGATCTCACTGTAGACTTCAACCTATTCATTCCGGTTGTGTATTGATCTTCCGTGAGTGTGAACATGTCAAACTTCTTTGGTGTCGAGTAAACACACATGATCGGTTTGCCAGTCACATACTGATAGAAAGACATCTGTTCAATGTGAGGCTCCTTCATAGAGGAAGGACATCTCCCAGTAGTCTTCAAATCAATGTCGTATCCTTCAAACTGAAAGTCGATGAATCCAAGGAATGGTACTCCTTCGATTTCACCAATAACTTCTTTTTGAAAGGCAGTGTATTTGCTTTCACCAAGTTCTTTTTTGATGTCAAAGCACGTAGATACGTAAGCTGGAATGTCATTGTATTCTTTCTGTTCATCTGGAAATAAAAGATAGGGATCACCTCTTGCACGTATAAATGATCTACATGCAATAAGAATAGCTTGTTCCAGCGTCAGATTAAATCTCCAAGACATTGCAAGTGCGTGTTCGACGGACAAACCACGTTGTGCCGCCGCTCCACTTTTCGTTCTGTACTTGTAGTCAGGGTGATGCTTTAGAATCCATAGAGATGGTTCTTCGCGGTACAACTGAATGTCGGACACCGACCCGCGATAATCAAATAAACTCATGTTACCTCCTGCGTTGTTCGGTTTAGTAGCACACTTTTCAGATAAGGCAAACATAAAAATGATCTTGTTAGCCATCTGTTGCGGCATAGTAAAACAAGTGTTAGCGTCCAATGAATGTAAAATTCTGGAGAATTAAATTGGTTAATACATATGATGTTGGTCATCTTCGCAGACTACTTAAGAAGTATCGCACGAAGACACTGATTAAATACTATGAGGGATTCATTTTCTATGATCGTGAGCATGATGAAAACGTGGATCTAATTGCAAAGGAAGCTTGGCAACTTTATGAAGAGGGTTTAGTTCATCTGTTGCAAAAGAGGATTGGTGAATGCGCGTATATATACTACGTTGTTAAACGATGAAATTTCTCAACCTAGAGATTCTTCGTGACATCTTTCCACAGAAGAATACAAAGATAGGCCCAGAAGATACCGAGTGTGTTGCCTTTGTCGAATGGCTCAGGAAGGCAACACGCTCAGGTAATGTACGCGCTGTTTGGTTTCATATACCAAACGAAGGACGCAGATCATGGAAGCAAGGGACACTACAACGTGCAAAAGGATTATGCCCCGGAACATCGGACTACATCTTCATGTGGGAAGGCGGTAATTTGGCATTGGAGTTTAAAAGCCCATCAGGAAATCAGACCAAAGGGCAACGTGAGTTTGAGAAGTGGTGTGCTCACGAAAATATTCCATACCATCTTGTCAGGTCTTCAACTCAGGCCCAAGATTTAATTATGGGAAATGATCAAATCTGGTTTGACTGATTAGTCTATTCGTGTTTTAAAGTGCCATACTGAGATTCGGAGTATGACACATGGATAGATTTGAAGAGTTCTGGAAGGCGTATCCATCAAGGAACCCTCACGCTAATCCTAAGAAACCAGCACATACTGCATTTCTTCGTGCCATCAAGCGTGGTGCGACTGCTGATGCGTTGATCAAGGCTGCTCAGGGTTATGCACAATATGTCAAGGCACACAGCGTTAAGAGTATGTATGTTGCTATGGCGACAACGTTCCTCAATCAGGACAGGTATGATCAGTACGAAGATCAGAAAAAGCTTGTAACGATGGAAGATATCCTCAATGGCAACTGAACAGGAAGTCGTTGACATCATCATCAAGCCAATGATCTCGTTCTATCGTGCTCCTGATGGAATGAATGGCGACACAGATAAACTCATAGCCGTGAAGACGCAGTTCGTCAGGGCATTATCACCATACACAACCAGAGCATTGGAAAGTGCATGGGATCGTGTCATCAGTAGACACTATGGTTGGGAATGGCCTACGTTACAGGAAATCGTAAGAGAGGCATCACTATGCAGTTGAAGGCAAAGGAAGTCGCAAGGCTTCTCTCTCACAACGGAAGAGTACAAGCGACAGCGGGTGGGTTTCTTACCAACTGTCCCGGCCCGAATCACAAGAATGGCGATAGGAATCCAAGCCTAAACATTACCGAGCGTGATGGCAAGTTGCTTTGGAAGTGCTACGCAGGTTGTGATCAGATGGCTGTCAAAGAAGCTATTGAGAGAAAGGTTCCTACATTGGCAGAGCCTATGGATAAACAGCCTGTCGTACAGGCAACAACAGCCAATATCGACCGGAGCAACTCAAAGGTAAATGAGTACTTCGCGAGTCGTGGTATTGGCGAGGCAACGCTCTACACATTCAGGATTGGTTGGGACAAGGACCAAAAGGGATATGCGTTTCCATACTACAGCGATGGTGAGTTGAAGCACGTCAAGGTGCGTAGACCAGACAAGACTTGGTGGCAAACACCGGGTGGTGGTAAGCACTACTACAACATCGACGGCATTACACCAGACGAACCTGTCTACATTGTAGAGGGTGAGATCGATGCCTTGAGTGTCTTCGAGGCTGGGTTTAGTAACGTTATCTCTGTGCCGAATGGTGCAGGTGTATCAGATAAGATACATCCTGAGTTCATCAGCAATTCATTCGGTAAGTTGCAGGACGCAACGAAGATCATCATAGCTGTAGACAGCGATGAGAAAGGTCTTAAGCTTCGTGAGTCCATCGCCAAGATCTATGGGCGGGACAAGTGTTGGTTTGTTGACTGGCCTGAAGGTACTAAAGATGCCAACGATGTTCTCGTTGCTCATGGTCATATGGCTCTCATTGAGTGTTTAAACGAGGCAAAGCCATTCCCAATCAGAGCATTGCAGTCTGCGTCTCAGTACACGAAGGATGTATTCGATCTCTACCATCACGGCAAGGAACGTGGAATGTCCACGGGATATACCAGTGTTGACGAATTTTACACGGTAGTGCCGGGTGAATTGGAAGTTGTCACGGGTATTCCTTCGAGCGGCAAGACAAACTGGATCGATCAGATCTGCGTCAATCTATCAGAGCAGTATGGCACGAAACATGCAGTGTGTTCGTTTGAAAATCCTATGGCACAGCATCTGTCAATTCTTGCAGAGAAACGTGCGAAGAAGTCATTCGTTGGATACAACGGTGCAAGGATCAACGAGTATGAATTGAGTGACGCCATCAAGTGGATCGATGAACACTTTGTATTCATTCGCTTTGATGATGACACTGCACCTACGGTAGACGCCATCTTGGAACACGCACGTGTGGCGAAGATCAGGTATGGTATCACAACACTCGTAGTAGATCCGTGGAACTATATCGAACAAGCTAGGAAGTCGTCACAGAGTGAGACAGAGTACACGTCTGAAGTACTGTCGAAGCTCAGGATATTTGCACAGAACTATGACGTTCACGTATGGTTAGTTGCACATCCACCAAAGCTACAGAGGGACAAGGATGGACAGATCAATGCACCGACCGGATACGACATCTCAGGGTCAGCCCACTTCTACAACAAGGCAGACGTGCTTACTGTTGTGCATCGTAATGCAACAGTCGCACCACAGAATGTCGAGTTGATATGGAGAAAGGTACGCTTCAAGATGACTGGCACACCCGGTCAGATCATGGTGAGATATAACCTTGCTACTGGATGTTATGAGGACAATCATGGATAAAGTTGATTTAATGTTGAGACTTGCTAGTCTTACATCGTCGAAGAGTGACGACCCGAAAAAGATTATCTCTATCATGGGGCCAGTGTTGCCAATGCCTGACGAGTTTTTGACAGTTGAAGAATTCAACGAGGCACGGATTGAATGGAATAAAAAGATGCAGTCTTTGATTGAAAGTGTGCAGAGACTAGAAAAACTAAAGGGGGATTGACCCCCTTAGTTTCTTTTTGCACGATCAGCTTGAAGCATTAACAATACTTCATTTGGTATTCTTCCTATTGGTGATATGAAAGAATTAAGTGACTGTAGGTTAGCTATGTAACCTATGTCTTCAGAACTATCACCTATAATCGCATTGGCATATGCATTGTATAGCTGACTAATCCTGAAGTCATCTGTCGTACTCATTATTAGTTTAGTTATGGCTTCATTCCATCTCAGCAGTGGGCCATTGAATGTCTTCACATAATAACCTTTATTAGATTCGTCGTAGCCAACGTGAACAGTAATATGTTCTATATGTGATGGTACTCTATACTCACTCACCTTCAAATTCCTTTATGTATACATTCACTCACCTTCAAGCTCCTTTATGTCTACATAGAAATGATTGCTGTAGAAACTTGCCGAATGTGTTTTATCTTTTGGATATCCTTCTGACACCATCCAGTCAATCATACTGTCAGGCACAGGATTGGGAACAGGCTTAGGGAAACCGTACTTCCATCCAGATGGTGGATCTACCATATGAACTAGGCTGTGATTTTCAGGATGCCTATCGTACTTGTGCGTAGACTTGTTCTTGAGTGGAATCTTCTTCGCGTTAGACATGGTTTTGTTTACGCTTTTAATCGCCAACATTGCTACTCTCCTTGCGTTGCTGTTCCAGATGATTGTCAAGGATCAGACTGATTTCTTTCTCAAGTTCACTATATCTCTCTTCTTCCTGCCTTGACATAGGCATAATACCAAAATCATCAGCCATTAAATAACACAAAGTTATAAACTCATCTAGCATCGGATTCATTTATTCGTCTCCATAACTATTTCAATTAGACCAGCAGAGGCCCACATTATAAAAAATATGCCAAGACCAATATACCAACTGGTAGCATACCCAATCAAAAAGCATCCCCAAACTGCAAACAGTACACTCATTATAAGTTTTAACATAAGTTGACTCATCATATTAGATCCTTTCCTGTCAAGATTTCCAACACAAAACTAATAATCAATACTATAGTTATTCCCCAAGACAATCCTACGGAAACATATACTATTGTTTTAATGTATCTTTCACTCATTGGTATCTCCAAGCAAAGCACGTGCAAACTGCCGGACATAATTAGGTACGCCAAATTCATCGCTGTCCGCTATACACCATAACCCTCTTCTCATGGTGTCAAATTCTTTTGCTGTATCCCAATATCTACTCCAATACATTCTGCTTTGCGTTCGTAACAGTTCAATTTCGGCGGCGGCTTCATGTGCAATATAATCAAATGGTGGCTCGTTATATTCACGTAAGCGGTCAACAATGTCCGTCATATCAAAACCTTTCCGCAACGACCATGCGTTGTACTGTAAGTTGTGTCAGCTTGACCGGGAAATAATTTGTTGTTTTCGACATAGATTTTTCCCCATCGCCACGCCATGCAATCTTCTGCCACACAGCTTTCATGCCATATCATTGGGCAAATTTTTTCTTTAGCCTCTTCCGGTGTTATAAAATGTGGATTGTTATTCATTTCGGATACCATTACTTTTTCTCCTTTAATTCAGAAACGATAACGGTTACGGCGATGAATGTTCCTATTCCTATTTGCAAACTAGTTTCCATCCCGATTAACGAGCAACCAAATATCAGCATCAATAAGTTTGCCATTACTCAGTTCCCATCCAAGTTATCACCACGATCATCAAGACGTGGCATTCCATCGTAAAGGGTTTCCTTCAATCCCTCGCTATATCCCATTGTATATCCGGTACTGTAACCATTATCGTATCCATTTTTGAAGGCGGCTTTCAAACCCTCTTCATTACCGCTGCTGTAACCGTTGGCAAATCCATTATCGTATCCATTCTTGAAGGCGGCTTCAACTCCTTCCTCATTCCCTAGACCTCTCATACGGTCATACTCACTCTTCAAGTAATCAAAGTGCATTTGTAAGTCTGTATTTGCTAGGCGTAGTTGCTCAATCGTATCGGCGGCTAACTCGCCAAGTATGAAAGCGTCAAGGTCAGAGGTTGTTGATTCGCGTAGTAGTTTAATGATGTCCATCACTACGATTCCTTTTCAAAAACACAGAATTATATATCCGTTCCAAGCCATTCTTATGTGGGTGCTTATGAATCCATTGACCTGTGTAAGGTTCGAAGTGTTCTCTGAAAAAATCATCCATCACCTCATTACCTGTTACCACCTGAACATTAACCATGTCAGCAAGATTGTCAAATTCTGAATCCGTCATAATTGAATCGTCGCGTAATTCATAGGCATAAGCTGCTACAGATAATCTAATTCTATTACGCCTTTCAACTTCAACGATGTCCATCACTCATCATCCAATCCGTTTTGTGCAATCCTTGTCACGGTTGTCATAGGTGGGACACCGAACTCAGGGTCGTCACTCATACTGGCAATTCGGTATAGCACTTGCTTCAGCCGTTTGATCTCTTCAACAAACCAGACCATCAATTCATGCGATTTATTCTTGTCTTTCCGTAGCTGGATGATCTCGTCTGCCGCCTCGGCACACCACTCACCTTCTTGGCTCCAGCTTATGTCAACGGTTCTTAAACGGTCTACTATGTCTGTCATCGTTCTTCTCCTACTGGTTCATTGTATTTAGCCATGATCATTTCAATCTGAAACATGATCCACTCATACGCCTTCAAACTATTCTCAAACTCTGGGTGATTGTAAATAAACTCAAGGAAATCCATCAGTTCCTTGATCCACTCAACGGCTACTTTCTTCTTAATTCTTAACAGTTCGATCTCTTCCCGTGCATCGCTAAATGCTTTCGATGTATTCTTGATTTGCTTTTCCAATTCAAAAATCAAATCGTCAATAGTGTCACCGTGGCCTGTCGCCAGTCCACATCGGATCATCATTTGAGATAATTTTTTGGTGTCATCCATCACTATGATTCCTTTCCTATTTCTGTTTTAGGTGGATTGTATACCATTTGTCCTAGGACAATAGGTGTATCTATTAACAAATAAACTTCGCCTTTAGTTCCCCCCACTGGTTTTGTAGAACATATCTTATACCAATAATTTCATTACTTGTGGAACGCAATTCTTTAATCTCAACCTTTGATATGATTGTCCATTGACTGCGAACAAATAGTAAATCCCATATCCATTTTAGCATCACGCTTTCTCCTTTAATTTATTTTCAAGATTTTCTATCATGTTCATTAGTTGTGCAATAACTTCAGAAGCTATCAACATAAGTATTACAACCAATGTGTCAACGATATCCATCAAGCTTTCTCCTTCAGTGCTTCATGGGCCAACGTTGTAATTTCAATTAACCTAACCGAGCAGAAACTTATTTCCTGTTCTCGCGGCATCTCTGCAAAAAATTTCAAAGATGCGTGACCGGGGTTCAATTTAAACGGGCTGAGTTCAGTTATCAGCCGCAAAATTCCCTGTAACCGCTCGATCTCGTTGGCGGCTTCATGCAAAGCGATGGCATCGCTATCAAACTTCACAAGACCAATCCGTTGCCGTAATCTGTCAACGATATCCATCAGGTATCCCCTTTAATGTATCCGTGGTGGCCTTCCTCAAAAACAAACTATCGGCTCTTGACACAAACCCAACCGCATCAAGCAACGCTTCCCGCAACCTCTCAATCTCGTCGGCGGCCTCAAACGCAACAGGGCTAATCATTGGCCCATCCATGATAAACACTTCTGGTGACCGTAAGCGTTCAACGATATCCATTACTCACTCCTGTTTCTGTAACGACGCGCAGGAACTCTTGCTCTTG
>TARA_R110000868_G_scaffold35549_4_pt1 | contig 62808 bp, 43 predicted proteins | sample TARA_R110000868 | Tara Oceans TARA_R110000868 (sample SAMEA4397489) | marine metagenome | biome: Polar Biome; feature: [SRF] surface water layer (ENVO:00010504); material: water (ENVO:00002006), including particulate matter (ENVO:01000060) such as... | depth 5 m | reverse complement strand
GCAATTCGGCCGCCCCCTCGCCCAGACCCAGCTCTACCAGAAGAAACTCGCCGACATGCAGACCGAAATCGCGCTCGGCCTGCAGGCCAGCCTGCGGGTCGGCCGGCTGATGGACGAAGCCAGGGCCGCACCGGAAATGATCTCGATCGTCAAACGCAATAATTGCGGCAAGGCCCTCGATATCGCCCGCCAGGCCCGCGACATGCACGGCGGCAATGGCATTTCGGAAGAGTTCCAGGTCATGCGTCACATGGTCAATCTGGAAACCGTCAACACCTATGAAGGCGCCCACGACGTCCACGCGCTGATCCTGGGCCGCGCCCAGACCGGGCTGCAGGCGTTTTTCTAGGCGGCATTGCAAGCTTTAGTGCCGGACGGCGGAATGGGATTGCGTTGCCGCGGCCATTCCGCCTTCCCGAGGTCAATCGGACAGGGCCAATTGGATTATCCAGCGATCATGCCAGAGAGCCCCGCACGGAGCCCCTGGCGTGATCGCCGGGGACTGCCCGGATTGAAAACGGGTGGTCAGCGGCCGGGCAAGGGCCGGTTAGCCCCAGTCACACTCGTGAATTTCCCAGAAACCGCCCGGCGGTGCGCAGATGATCGCGGTGCACTGCCCGGTCAGCGGGCTGGTCTGGACCCAGCAATAGTCCGGCAGCGTCTGCGCGCTGCCATTGAGATAGGCCTCGAGCTCGGCCGCGCTCAGGACGCGCGGCGCGCTTTCGCCCGGCTCTGGAGCCGTGAAGGCATCAGCCGCAATCGCCGACGGACCGGCGATCATGGCCAACGCACTGGCCAGCCCGGCAAAGACAATCGATTTTCCCGAAATCATGATGACATTCCCTCTTCCCGTTGAATGAAGGACCTCACGCTTTACCATCTAAACGTGTTCGTCAAGAAATACGAACCAGAATGATCGCCGGGCCGAAAGACCGCTATGCCCCCTTTCCAGCCTTCCAGCAGGGCCCCTTTCCGCCGCGCCAGTGCAATCGGTTGCGAAAACGCCGCAACTCCCGCTTGATGCCGCCGCCCGGGCATTCTAAACCCGCAGGTGGAGAGGTGGCCGAGTGGTCGAAGGCGCTCCCCTGCTAAGGGAGTATACCTCAAAAGGGTATCGAGGGTTCGAATCCCTTCCTCTCCGCCACTAACCCCCGACACCGGTCTCCCCTCACGGGCCTGCCCCGCCAAAGCGCGGTAACAGGACGGGTTTTCGCACCACCATCCCTATCTGGCCCCTGGGTGTTGTCAGAAGAACTTCGCCTTGAGCTCGGTGGCGTAGTTTCTTAGCCTTCACGGATGCGTAATCCGTTCAAATATTTCAAGACTTCGCCGGAGATCATCCGCCTGGCGGTGATGATGTACATCCGCTTTCCGCTCTCGCTTCGGAACGTCGAGGACCTGCTCCACGAACGCGGGATCGACATCACCCACGAGACGGTGCGCTTCTGGTGGAACCGGTTCGGGCCGATGTTCGCAGCACAGATCCGGAAGCGTCGAATTCAAAGTCAGAACCACTCAAATTGGGCGTGGCACCTCGACGAGGTCTACGTCAAAATCAACGGTGAGCTTCATTACCTCTGGCGTGCCGTCGATCACGAAGGTGAAGTGCTGGAAGCCTATGTCACCAGACGCCGGGATCGCAAGGCAGCGTTGAGATTCTTGCGCAGAACGATGAAGCGATATGGCAATCCCGATGTCGTCGTGACCGACCGGCTGCGCTCCTATAGGGCGGCGATGAAAGTCATCGGCAATGCTGGCCACCAAGAGACCGGCCGCTGGCTCAACAACCGGGCGGAAAACTCGCACCTGCCCTTCAGGCGAAAAGAACGAGCGATGGGCAAGTTTCGCAGCTTCGAAACTCTCCAGAAATTCGTCTCAGCCCAGTCATCTGTCCACAATCACTTCAGCCACGAACGCCACCTAAACCGCACGGAAGCATTCAAGCAAAACCGATCCGCCGCTTTGGCCGAATGGCGCCAACTCGCCGCCTGAGCTAAGGTCGATGGTCGATTTCGGAGACCGGTTCGCGTTCGTCTGACAGCACCGGCCCGGGCCATTCTCACCGTGATTGCCAGTTCGATGATCACCGTCGCCAGCCTGATCTTCTCGATCACCATGCTGTCACTGCAACTGGCTTCCTCGCAATTCGGACCGCGCGTGCTGGGCAATTTCATGCGTGATCGCAGCAATCAGGTCGTGCTGGGCACCTTTATCTCCACCTTCCTGTATTGCCTGTTCGTGCTGCGCGCGGTGCGCGGCATGGAGGGGGACAGTTTCGTCCCTCATCTCGCTGTGGGCTTTGCGGTTGTGCTGGCGGCGGCGAGCGTCGCCGTCCTGATCTATTTCATCCACCACATCGCGACAGCAATTCGCGTCGAAACCCTGCTGGAGAGACTTACCGGCGAAGCCAATGCCGCTGTTGACCGGCTTTTCCCGGAGCCGCTTGGCCATGGGCCGCGCCAGGATGCAGACGAAACGGGTGAGCCCGGTCTGCCCGAAGACTTCGACGAGGGCGGCCGGCGCATCGGCGCCGATTCCAGTGGATACGTCCAGAATGTCGGCATCGAGGTCATGATGAGGATCGCCGCCGAGCAGGACCTTGTGCTGCGGATCGACGCACCCCCGGGCCGGTTCATCACTGACGGCGCCTGCGGCATTACGGCCTATCCGCGTGATCACGTCTCAGATGAGGTCGTCGAGGAATTACGCGGCACGGTCGTCATTGGACGCGACCGGACGCCCCACCAGGACCTGGATTTCGCCATACGCCGCCTCGTGGAGCTGGCACAGCGATCTCTCTCGCCGGGCATTAATGACCCGACGACGGCGCTCTATTGCATTGACCGGCTTGGCGAAGTTCTCGGCCGCCTGGCCGGCAGGGATATCCCCTCGCCGTTCCGGCTCGACAAGGATGGCCGATTGCGCGTCATCACAGAGGTTCTCGTTCCGGAAGATGAGGCCTGCCGCGCCTTTGCAGCGATTGCGCGCTACGGCATCTCGGATGCAGACGTGGTCACCCGGATCGTCGACACGCTCAGCGCCCTGGAGCCCCGTTTTCCGCCCGATGCGCGGGCTGTCATCGCCGAGCTGCGGGACCAGGTATTGCACGCCGCCCAGGGGCCGGAAGTTCACGCGTTCGACCGCCGGATACTCTAAGCCGTCCGACCCGCTTGAGGGGCCTGGCGGTGCCGGCCCCTGCAGGCTCAGACCGTCGAGGCCGTTCCACCGGATCTGAATCCGGGGAAACGGCCTCAATGCCCTGCCCGTCCTGTGTGAATTGCCTAGAACTTACGGGCGATGCGCAGATGCAGGCCTTGCGATTCCAGATCACCGAATTCGGCAAAGCCGGTCATGGAGACCGTCATGCCGCTCTCGTATTGATGCTCGAGACCGCCCTGGACCTGGTATTGCTGCTCGATCGGACGGCCCATGATGGTGAAGGCGTCACTGCCCGTCGCCGCCGCGCCGATAAAGCGCGCCGTGATGGCATTGGCCGTATCGCCCGTGTGGCGAAGTGCCATGGCGCTCAGCACCGCATTGGTAGAGGGGCCGAAGCGATGATCCATCGTCACGCCCAGGCCATAGGTGACCCGTTCACGATGCACTGAATCATAGCCCAAACCGGTCGCCTCACCCCGGCCGATCCGGTCGGAGAGCTGGTTGAGATTATCGACCGCGACCAGGACTTGCGGCTTGAACATCCAGGCCACGCCGTCGAAGCCGTCGAGCGTGAAGCGCGCCGCAGCATTGGCGGTGACGAATTCGACATCGCTGGTCTGCAGGGTGTGGATGCCGGCTGCGGCAATGTTGATCTCGCGCTGGACCTCATTATGGCCCGTTGAAAGCGCAATACTGCCGTCGATGCGGCCGTTGAGGCCGGCACCACCCGGATTGAGCTCATAGCGCGCAAAGGCGCCGAGCCGGCCGATTTCCGTGGCGATTCTGTCGGCATCCGGCCCGGCAATATCGGTGTCGAACGTGCCATAGCCGAAGGCGAGACCGAAGGAGATCGGACCAGCACGCAGGCCCGACACACCGCCGGACAGCTCGTAGCCATCACCGTCGAAGTCGAGATTATCGCCGCCGCCATTCTGGTTGAAGCCGACATATTGAACGCTGCCCCAGACCCAGCCGGCATCGTGTGTCGGCCAGCGAACATCGCTACCGTCCAGGGACGCAACCTGCATATTGGCGTCGTGAAGCTGGGTGGGTCCGGCCTGGTCGAGCAGGCTGGTGATGAAACGCAATTGCGAGTCCTGCGCGATCTGCAGTCCGGCATCGACCAGCTCGGGGCTGAGCTCGTCCAGCGCCGCGGCAATCTCGTCGACCGAGGTCAGGGTCGCGACGGTCAGGCCGAGCGCCCGGAAGCCGGCTTCGCCGCTGGTGTCCGACAGATTGCCGGTGAGCCCGTTGGCAAGCGCCGCCTGGTTGGCCGTCAGGCCCGCAAGGTCGGCCGCATCGGCATAAACCGTGGTCAATTGCAGACCATTCGGCCCGAAAGTGATGCCCTGGCTGGCGAGGAGATTGGTATTGCCCAGCCCGGTGACGGCGGTGAATGTGCCGTCAATACCGCCATCGGCGACGATCAGATCGACCGCATCGACGGTGAAGTCGGTGGCATTGAGCACAAGCTCGCCGCCCACCGTAGCTGTCCCGGAGACAACGAGGTGGTCACTTTGACCGCCGGCGCCGAGATCCATCACCAGCTGGCCGGTCTCTGTCTGCGTGAAATCGCCATCGATGGTGAAGGTACCGAAACCGCCGGCATTCAGGCCGAGCGAGCCGGCATTGGTGACATCACCGGTGATGACGGAGCCGTCGCCGACCTGGACGCCGGAACCGGCGGCGATATCCACCTGGCCGGATTCAAGGCTGCCCATGAGGACGTGGTTGCCGCCGGCGAAATGGGTCTCGCTGAGGCCCTGATGCACGCCGGTCAGAACGTAATTGCCGGCCAGGAAGTTGAAGACACCGAATTCGGCAATAACATCATTGGCCCCGCCGGAATTATTGATCGTGGCCCCGGCGCCGCTGAAGTTTGCGCTGTCATTACCGGTGCCGCCGCGCACGGCGCCAACCGAGCCGCCGGAGAAGTTGAAGCTGTCATCGCCATCACCGAGCAGGACCGCGCCTGTCACGATGCTGCCGGCGGTGACGGAAACGGTATCGCTGCCGCCCATGGTGGCAATCGAACCATTGACCGTGCCCGCCACGAAGATCGTATCGAGCGCCGTGCTGCCGGCATTCTCGCCGGTCATGATCGCCAGACCACCATCGCCGGAGACGCTCGCGCCCTCACCGACCGTGATCGATGTGCCGCCGGTGGACTGGGTGACGATGCCCGATGTGCCGCCGCTGACATCGCCGGCAAGATTGATCTCGATCGCGCCTGTTCCGTCCTGATAGACCAGCATGCCGTATTCGCCGCCGCTGACCGTTCCGGTCCCTGCGGCCGCCGCTGCGCTACCGGTCAGGCTCGCAGCGACCAGCGTGTTGATGTCCTTGGCGCCGGACTGGCCGATGGCCGTGCCGCCTGGCACGGTGATGATCGTCGCGCCACTGCCGGAGTTGCGGGCATAGACACCGACCGTCGAGCCGCTGACCGCGCCGCTGATTGTGATCGAGAGCGCCGTGCCCGCAGCAGAATTGACTGCCTGCACCCCGGCTCCGTTCAGACCCGTGACGTCTGCGGCCGTGATCGACAGCGCACCCGTACCGGAATTGGTCGCCAGGATACCGTTGAGCGCACCGGTGACTGTGCCTGTCGAGGTGACGGTCAGATCGGTGCCTGCGGCATAGTTCAGGGCGCGCACACCGTTCTGGCTGCCGCCCGTGACATCAACCGTGGAAACGCTGAGCGAACCGGTGCCGAAATTCAGCGCCGAGATCCCGTTGGATCCGCCGCTGACGAGGCCGCTCGAGGTGATTGCGAGGTTCACGCCATTGCGATTGACCGCGAAGATTCCCGGATTGGCTGTGCCGGTAACATCGGCCACGTCAATCGTGAGGTCTCCGCCGCCATAATTGCGGGTCGCGATGCCGGCGCCGGCGCCGGTGATGGTGCCGCTGGCCGAGATCGATATCCCGGTGCCCGAATAGGCGATGGCGTAGATACCGCTATTCGCGCGGCCAGTGACATCAGCCGCTGTAATGCTCATCAACCCGCTGCCGTTCTGGACAAGATAGATGCCGGCACCGGCACCATCGACGGTACCGGTCGAGGTGACGCTGAGCTCATGGCCGGAATTGACCGCGTAGATGGCAGCATAGGCAGAGCTGGACGTGACGTCATTGACGGCAATCGTCACATCGCCGGAACCGAAATTATGCACGTTGACGCCATTGAAGGTCCCGGTCACCAGGCCCGTGGAGGACACGGAGACATCGGTGCCGTAGGCGGAACCAACCGCATTGATACCACTGCCCGACAAGGCCGTGGCGTTGACCGCAGAGATTGCCAGCGCGCCGGTGCCGGAATTATTGGCGAAGATTCCGTCGGTGCCGCCAGTAACACTGCCCAGAACGATGATCGTTTCGTCTGTGCTGGTGGTGGAGCCTAGCGCGATGATGCCGCGCCCTGTAGCGCCGGTCACATCGGTGACGGTCAGGACCATCTCGCCCGAGCCGAAATTCGTTGCGTCGATGCCATTGGTCGTGCCGGTGACCAGACCACTCGAGGCCAGCATCAGATCAGTGCCATAGCCCATGCCCAGCGCCAGGATGCCATTCCCGCCCTGCCCGGTGACATCGGAGACGTCGAGGTTCAAGGCGCCGCTGCCATTATGGGCCGCCGAGATACCATCGGTCGAACCGGTCACGGACCCGCTCGCCAAAATTGACATATCGCTGCCCGAAGTGGCGTTGAGCGCGAGGATTCCCGCACCGCCAAGACCCGTGACGGTGGCGGCGTCGATGGTCGTCGCGCCGGACCCGGTATTGGTTGCAAGAATGCCATTGAGCGCGCCGGTGACTGTGCCCGTCGAGGTGACGGTGAGATCGGTACCCGCGGCGTAGTTCAGGGCGCGCACCCCATTCTGGCTGCCACCTGCGACATCAACCGTGGAGACGGTGAGCGCACCGGTGCCGAAATTCAGCGCCGAGATGCCATTGGACCCGCCGCTGACGAGACCGCTCGAAGTGATCGAGAGATTCACGCCATTGCGATTGACGGCGAAAATGCCCGGATTGGCTGCGCCCGTGACATCGGCAACGTTGATGGTGACATCGCCGCCGCCGTAATTGCGGGTCGCGATGCCGGCACCCGCGCCGGTGACGCTGCCTGTGGCCGTGATCGCGATGCCGGTGCCCGAATTGGCGATTGCGTAGATACCGCTATTCGCCCGCCCGGTGACATCACCCGCTGCGATGGTCATCAAGCCGCTGCCGTTCTGGATCAGGTAGATGCCAGCGCCGGCACCATCGACCGTTCCGGTCGAGGTGACGCTGAGATCATCGCCGGAATTCGTGGCGTAGATGGCGGCATAACTGGTGCTGGAGCTCGCGTCATTGACGGCAATCGTCAGGTCGCCAGAGCCGAAATTACGGGCATTGACGCCATTGAACGTGCCGGTCACCAGGCCTGTGGAGGACACAGACACATCGGTGCCGAAGGCCGAGCCGACCGCGTGAATACCGCTGCCGGACAGACCGGTCGCGTTGACTGCGGAAATCGCCAAAGCGCCGGTGCCGGAATTATTGGCGAAAATGCCATCGGTGCCGCCGGTCACACTGCCGCTGACAGTGATGATCTCGTCCGTGCTGGTGGTCGAGTTGAGCGCGACAATGCCGCGGCCCGTATCGCCATTCACATCGGTCACGGCCAGGTCCATGGTGCCCGTACCGTAATTGATGGCGTCGATACCATTGGTCGTTCCGGTGACCAGACCGCTCGAAGCGATCGACAGATCAGTGCCATAGCCGGAATTGAGCGCCAGAATGCCATTGCCGGCCTGGCCGGTGACGTCGGAGACGTCGAGGGTCAGGGCACCGCTGCCATTATTGGTCGCTGAAATGCCATCGGTGGAACCGGTGACCGGACCGCTGGCCGAGATCGACATGTCACTGCCCGAGGTCGCGTTCAGCGCCAGGACGCCCGCGCCGCCGAGACCGGTGACGGTCGCCGCGTCGATGGTCGTCGCGCCGGTGCCCGTATTGGTCGCCAGGATGCCGTTGAGCGCACCCGTGACGGTGCCCGTCGAGGTGACCGTGAGATCGGTGCCGGCTGCGTAATTCAGCGCGCGGATGCCGTTCTGGCTGCCGCCAGTGACATCAACTGTGGAGACGGTGAGCGCACCGGTGCCGAAGTTCAGCGCCGAGATCCCGTTGGAGCCGCCGCTGACCAGACCGCTCGAAGTGACAGAGAGGTTCACGCCATTGCGATTGACCGCGAAAATGCCCGGATTGACCGCACCCGCGACATCGACCGCGTTGATGGTCAGATCACCGCCACCGTAATTGCGCGCCGAAATGCCGGCGCCAGCGCCTGTGACGGTGCCGTTTGCCGTCAGCGAAATACCCGTTCCGGAATAGGCGATCGCGTAGATGCCCGTATTGACCCGGCCAACAACCACGCCCGCCGTGACACTCATCAGCCCGGTGCCGCGCTGGATCAGATAGATTCCCGCGCCGGCGCCTTGGGCGGCGCCGGTCGAGGTTACGGTAAGATTGTGCCCGGAATTGGTCGCATAGACGGCCGCGTAACTGAGCTCTGTATAGGTATCATTGACGTTGATCGTCAGATCTCCGGAGCCCCGGTTATTCGCGGTGACGGCGTTGAAATGTCCGAAGACAGAGCCGGTCGCGGTCACTGTGAGGTCGGTACCAGACGATGCATTGCCGACACTGATCCCATGCTGGCCCAGGCCCGTCACATCGACCGCTGTGACACTCAGGACGCCAGTACCGGCATTATTGGCCAGAATACCGATCTGGCCGCCCGACGCCGTGCCTGTCGAGACAATTGTCAGATCGGTCCCGGTGGCAGAGCCGATCGCGAGCACGCCCTGGTCGGTTCCGCCGGCGACATCACCGATCTCGATCCGCAGCGCGCCTGTGCCGGCATTGCGGACATCCGCGCCCCGGGCATTTCCGTAGATCGAGCCCTCGCTGACAAGCGTGGCGTCCCCGGCCCCGCTTGCAAGCCCGAGATAGACACCGGCCGCGCCGGTGCCCCGCCCGGCAATGCTGGAACCGGCATTGACGAGATTGAGGGTCAACGCGCCATTGCCCGTCATGAAGACCGCATTGCTCGTCGCGCTCTCGACGGTCGTCGGGGTCGCGGCGCTGCCGATGGTCACGGTCAGATCGTCAACATTGGTTGTGATCGCGTCGATGACCGCTGGCGCGCCGGCTTCACACAGGACAGTGCCACCGGCGACCGCAGTCGCGGGAGTGCATTCCGCGGGAAGCAGCTGGGCCGTCGCCATGGAGGGCATGAGGGCGGTGAGAACGCCGACCGAAACACTGATCAGCAGGCCTTGCGAAAAGCCGGAACGGCGCACGCAAACGGTCTCCACGGGCCGAAGGGCCCGCGACACAAACAAAACACTCAAACCGATATCCCCTGGGAAAAGCCCGCCACGATGCGGGAAGTACAGACCATCACTCAGGACACAATTTTCGATCGGGCGGTAGCGGGATTATTCTAGACCTGACAGTTTTCAACAGTGGGAGATACCCCGTCTGGGCAGGACAATTGCCCGCCAGAAATGCGACTGCGTCCATATTTTCCCGCACCGTGTATCGCAGCCCGATCAATGCTACACATTGATCGACCGCGAGCCGGTCGATCTCCTTTCGCCTTGGCCCGGGTCACACACAGCAATCGCTCCCCGCCTGCGGCTCCTCCGCGCGGGTGGCGGTTCGAGAAATGGAGCTCATCATGCAAATTCAGGTCAACACTGACGAGAACATTCAAGGCAGCGAAGATCTGTCCGCCAAAGTGTCGGCCGAGATCCATGCCCGTCTGGATCGCTTCAGCCAGCACATCACCCGGATCGAAGTCCATCTGAGCGACGAGAATGCGGACAAGCACGGCGCTGCCGACAAGCGCTGTCTCATCGAAGCCCGCCTTGAGGGCCGTCAGCCCGAAGTGGTCAGTGACGAGGCGGATACACTCAAGAAGGCCTATTCCGGGGCTGCCAGGAAAATGCAGCGCGTATTGAAGACCACTCTTGGCAAGCTCAACCAGATGAAGGGCGCCGAGACAATCCGCACCGGTGAGATCTAGCTGCCAGGCGGACCTCCAGGGCGTCGGTAATGTCGAGCACCCGGGCGGAGGCAATTGCTCGCAAAGGTGGAAATTGCGAGCTGTTCGACCGGCCCGGCATCATCGGGACACGCCGTGCAGGGTTAACCGGCATGGCCAATCCCGTCAGGCGTCCCGCCGGACTGACCTTACAGCCTCACTCAATTTCAGTGGGCTGGCGACCGTTCTGCGCGATTTTTCGCGCCAGCTCGGTCCAGCTCAGCTCGGCGGCATCCGGCCCCATCAGGGCAATAGTCGCAGCACTGCCGAACTCCTCGGCCAGCAATTGCAGCTCCATCCAGTCGAGTGACGACAATTCAGGAACGGATGTCCGGTCGGGCGGATCGAACGGTGCCAGAAGCCCCCCCGCGATGGCCCATGCAAAAAGGGCGCGCTCGACGGGATTGCGGCCCGGATCTTCGGCCACAGGGGTTGGGTCAGCGGACCCCGGAGCATCACCATATATCTGCTGCTTCAGCGCCTGCCGGGAGATCTTGCCGCTCGGCAGGGAGGGAAGCGTGGCCATGACATGCACGGATTTTGGGCGGATGACATTGCCAGTGGCGTGACCGACCGCATCTCTCACCGCTGCCACCAAGGTGGCCTCCTCGCCGTCCTGGGCCTCGACGACGATCCTGACCTCAACGGTCTCATCGACGAGTTCTGCGAAGACCAGGGCCGTTCGCACGCCATCAATCAAGCAGCACGCATGCTCCAGAGCCGCGAGTGCATACCGCCGCCCCGCAATCTTGATGATCGAATCCCGACGCCCCAACACATGGATACACCCATTCTCCCCGATCTGCAGCCGGTCACTCAAACAGAAAACACGCCTGGCCGACCGGGCAATTTCGGCATTGGAAGCGGCAAGGTCGGCGTAATAGCCGATCATCGCATTGGGGCTTTCGGCGAGATAGACCGGGTCGGGATCATCCTCCGTCTCAATCGCCTCCAGGCTCGTCTGATCGACCAGCCAGCCCCCAGGACTGCCGGCGATGCTCGCGTCAAAGGCATCCTCAGCACGGCCAAACGCCGTATAGGTTACTTCGGTCGAGCCATAGATGCAGAAGGCCTCCAATTGGGGATGCCGATCACGAAGCTGCGCCAGCACGCTCCCGGTGATCGGTTCGCCCCACAACAGCCCTTTCTTGACCGTGAGACCGCTTCCGTCCTGCCAGGCCGGGGTCCTCAACAGCAATTTCCAAAGCGTGGTCGGGGCCGACCAGACGCTGATCTGCCGGTGATGGAGCCAGGCCGCCAGCTCAACGGGATTTGTCTGCACAGCCGACGGGACCGGAACCAGTGTGGAACCTCCGCGCAGACAGGCAATGAGATCCGCAAGTCCGACGGCATCCCAGCGGGTCAGATAGGCGATCCGGTCATCGGGGCCCAGCTCCGCACAACGATCCAGACCCGTCTCGCTGGACAGCACCCCGGCTGCGACGACGACGCCCTTTGGCCGACCATCACTACCCGACGTGAAGACGACAAAACCGGGCTGGTGGGGCTGAAATGACGGCAAGTGCGACGCTGGCGCAAAACCCGTCAGCAGCTCATCAAGCGCCGCACCATCTCCGGCATCATCCATGATCATGACCGGTGCGTGCTGCAAGCCGCTATCTGCCGCCAGTACACGCGTCCAGACAGAGGCCCCGGACACAATCAGGTCCGGGCTGAAAATAGCCAGGCGCTCGGCCAGCTCGCCGGAGGAAAGGTCGTCCTGCATTGGACAGATCAGACTGCCCGAGGCCAGTGCAGCGATCGACAATGCCATGAAGGCGGGCCCTTGTGGTGCAATCACCGCAACACGGTGCTGACCGAGGAATGGCCTGTCCTGCTGGTGATGGTCCAGCTTGTTGGCTTGAAAGTGGAGCAGGAGCCCCGCCGCCCGCAGGCTGCGCCCACGCAGACTGGTGGCGGAAAGCTCGCTGTCCGATCCGGCGCCTGTCTCCGCGCCACCGGTCGTGCCGCCAAGCCAGCCGACAAGACTCTTCCGGGTCGTGTCGGCAGTCCCCCATTGCGCGAGATCAAGCAAGGCGCGCGGGCTTGGCACGCCACCAAACCGCGCCATTTGCCGGTCGCTGAACAAGTGTGGTTTCTCACGAGCGAACTGGCGCGTAAGACGCGCGAGTCTCTGGGTCAACCAGATGGATCTGACGCGCAGCGATCCCTGATCGGGCGGCGGTTCGACAGGGACCATATCGAGTTGGGGCTGCCGGTCGTCAGTGATGTGTATCGTCCGGAAGAACACCTTCGACCGGGTCGCCAATGCGGCCTGGGCCGGGAAGACACGAACGACATAGGGCCTGACAATCCAGGGCACGAGAACGCGCACGCCCGGGGCGAAAAGGCCATCATTGGCAACATCGAGCACGCCGCCCGCGCGCAGGTGATCGAGTGTCCCCCGGATCTGCTCGCCTTCATCCATCCCGTAGATATTCATCAGCGAGATATTGGCCCCGTGAGGACTGGATCCTGCTGCCCAACCCCGATGCATCTGGAAGACCCTGTCCGAGCCGGCCCGAAGCATTGACAATGTCGGCTTTTCCACCCCGGCAGACACCAGCTGGATCGCCAGATAAGAAATCTCATCCAGCTCGGCTGTGTGGTTACCGTAGAGCAATATGCCCCCTTTGACCGCGCCCATGCTCGCGATACACGCCCTGGCTCTCTCGGTCGCAAGCAGCGCCAGTGCCGGCGGACGCTCAGCCTGACGGGCCCGCATTTGCGCCTTGCCGCAAAGAAGATCGGCCTGCGCGGCCGTATCGCGAACGTGCAGGCCATGGTGGTTCAGCAACCCACTTCGGAGCGGCTGCGACGTGGCAAGGAAGGTCTGTGGCCGAATGGCCAGAAGTGCCGCCTGGGCTGTGATGGCCACCTGGCTCAACGGGGCCGCCATCGCTGCCACTTCCCACGCCTCCTGAACAAGGCCATCGAGATGGTTGATCGGGATCTCTTGCTGGAAAGCTGCGGCGAGCAGCTGTCCCAACGCCCGCGCATCCAGTTTCCCCGTGCTGCGGAGATAGGCGAGCTTCAGGTGCGGTGGGAGGTCGCGCCCGGCGGCCTCGAGAATTTCCGCAGCCTCCCGATTGCCGGATATCCAGCGCATCAGGGAGGGCAGCAAAATCTGGCAAACCGGAACCGAGCTCCTCAGCAGAGGGAGATGTCTCAAGGCCAGGCGCAGCGATTGCTCGATCTGATTGCCCTGCTGAAGGGCAATGATCTGAGAGCGCAGGGCATCGATATCAGTCAGCCTCGCGCGGCCCGCTGAAACCGCTGGAAGCCCGGGAAGGCGTTGCCGGTAGGATTGATCCAGCCTGGCCGCCATGGCTTCGACGGGATAGTCCCGGCGAAGCGCCTCGGCGGCGATAACCGCCTCGTAGACCTGCCCCGCGTTTTGTAGCCATTGAAGCTGAACGTGCTGGATCGCAAAGGATCGCGTGTCGGCCTCGCCATCCAGCCGATCGCGAACGAAGTCGAGATCGCCGAGCGCTATCAGGTGAAGCAGGCTCCAGCGAGCCTTGCCTGTCACAGCACCGGAGAGATCGGCGCGCAATTGCCGGACCAGCCTGTCGCGCTGCTCTGAAAGCGTTTCGCATGCGGCACAGGCCCACTCCTCGATCGCAGAATCGCGCAGGGATCGAGGTGATTGCCCGAGCCCGAATGCCTCCAATGGCGCAGCGAGCCCCGATCCCTGCCCGATGACAGACCGACGCAGGAGGTAGGCGGTGGCCGATGCCTGATGGCACAGGATTTCGGCTTGAAATAATTGATACGGATTTGACTTTGGAGAAGGGACAGGCGCATGCGTCTGCGAAAATGCGGCAGCTACTGCTTTGACAATCCGGATGAGTTCGGCGTCTGCGATCATATCTGGCCGGGCCGCCGGACGATCAGTAGCGACGCACACACGCCTGTCTCAGCCAGGGTTCCGCCGTATTCGATACCGAGCGAACGGAATTGTCCGAAAAACCGTTCGCGCTCCGCCTCGTCTTTGAACCTTCTTTGCCACAAGGGGGTGGGGTCACCGGTTACGGAAAACCCGCTTCGCCGGAATGCCTCGGCAATTCGCGTCGTATCGGTCCCCAGAATTGGCCAGAAGAAGCCGATCACGGGGCGCCCGGGATCGATTGCCGCCAGCAGGGCTTCGATTGTCCGCTCGCTGATATAGCTCAGCGAGCCCGTCGAAATAAGCAGGTCGGTTTCGCTGACCAGGCGGGTCTCCCGCGCATCGAGAACCCCGGTCTCCAGATTCCGGCAGATTGTGTGGTCGAACAGATTATGGGCCAGTCCGAACTCCAGGGCATTGCCGGCAATATCCAATCCGATGATCTCGCTATCGCTCTCGATCCACCGATGGGCGGACGGTTGCAACGAGTCGGGCTCCGGCTGCTCCAGCCACTGGAACACAGCAGCATCCCGCAGCCCGTAGCGGGCAATCAGGGAATTCGCGCCATAGCCGCAACACAGGTCGACCATCCTCAGACGCGCGCCCTCCTGCAGCGGATTTTCCGCTCGAAAGGCTTCGTAATAGGGCTGCGCCGCGTCGAGGTAATCGGGTATCCGATAGCTCAGGCGCCGCATCTCCATCGCATAGCCGCCCGACACTTCTCGATCATACAACTCATCAAAGCGGCCTTTCACGCCGGGACTTGCTTCATTTTTCTCAGAGTCTGGGCTCATGGCGGGGCTTTCCGGCGATCCTTGGAGGTAACAGGGGTAGAAAAGCTCTACCCTGACACAGGCTGCTTGCCCAGAATCGAATAGCGCACAATCCGGTCAAAACACTGCTTATTCCTGGAGAATGAACCCGGCTTCATCCACCAAAATGGCAGGATACCTGAACGGACGATCCGTTCTCTTACTGAGTCGCGGACGGGGTCAGGTCCAGCGGGACGGAAGCGCCGTTGAGTACGAGCTCGATACCTGAAATTTCCCCGATCCAGTTTCGTTGAAGATACCCGGAACCAAGCCGATAGCGCCCTCTCAAATCGACTTGAACCACTGTGCGCGACAAGAGCACGCCATCGACATACACCTCCACCTCATCATCGGCGATGATGAGATCAAGCCGGACAGGCTGGGTGACATCATCAACGGCCAGCTGGACTTCCACGCCGGTCTGGAGACGGAGTGCGTAACCGGTGGCCTTCTGATAGATCGCGAAGCTTCCCGCGATCATCGGCATGGGCGGAGTGGTGTCCGAATTGCCAAGCTCCGGGCCAACCTCCTGCCCGGAGCGCAAGACCACGCTGAGCCTCCCGGTCGGGGCACCCTGCCCTGCAGCGGAAATCCTGCCTGTTGCCGCCAGATTGCCGTCAAAAATTAGCGGAGAGGTGAGGCTGGCGAGTTCAGGCGGGGAGAAAGGCACGAAGTCAGGCGAAATCAGCGCAGCGAAAGCCTGCATCTGGCCACTGCCGCGCAACCAGGCGCCAAAGGCCTGCGCCGCTGGCAGCGAGAGATGGTGCTCGTCGGTCAGCACCGGCATGCGGCTCTCGGGATCGATCAGGTCACAGGGCCCGGAGGCACAGAAATACACCCTCGGATCCCAGACCTCTATGCCCTGGACAGCCAGCCGGTCCGTCAGCGCGTCCATGGCGGGCCAGGTTTGGCGCTGCTCATATTCGCTGGCGCGCAGCCCAACGGTCGTCAGTAATTCGGGCAGGGATTGGCTGAAAGTCGGGCTGACCCCGAGAAGCGCCGTGAGCGGCACCCGCTCCGCCAGCCAGGATAGCGTGGCCGCCAGGACATCGGCGCGATCCGCAGTGAACCTGTCCGCAAGCAGCACGCCGCTGATCTCGCTGCCATGTTCAGCAATGAAGGTGCGTCGTTCAATATTGGCCGCCTCGCATTCGCTGCGACGATTGCCCGCCTCGGAAAAGAACGGGCAGCCGGAGACGGAGGAAACTAGCAGGTTGGCTTCAGGCAGGGCCGCATGCGCCACGATATAGCCATGCACGGCAAAGGAGTCGCCGATGACCAGTACATTCGGGCGGGAGCCGGAAAACTCGCCGCACACCTGCATCTCCCGATTGAGCTGGCAAACGCCGGAGATCGCGCCAAAGCGCTGGGCGCGAAACTCGCGATCTTCCGGGATGACAATGTCATCACGAGCGGCAGCAAATCGGCCGGGCACACCCTGCAGGGCAAGAATGCCGGCGCAGATGACGACCACGCCCGTGATCGCCGATCCGTAGTAGATCATATTGCGGCGAAAGGCGCCGGGGGCCGCGAAGGAGGTTTTCCTGGAGCCGACAGGGCTGCGCAGAGGCGTCTCGACGAATGTGTACTGGACGATCGCGGCCACCATGATGGCCAGAACCAGCAGGACAAACTGGTAGGCGAGCGGATTGGAGATTGCTGTATTGAAATACACAATCAACGGCCAGTGCAGCAGATAGAGCGAGTAGGATATCCGCCCGATATAACCCGCCACACCATTGGCAAGGATGAGTCCGAGGATGGGCGGCTGCCGTGCCAGGATCAGCAAGGCCGCGCCGACACTTGGAACGATGGCGATAACGCCAGGGAAGGCCCCTCGCTCATACAGGCTGAACATCGACCAGATCACCAGGGCCAGCCCCAGCAGGAATGCCGCCGACCGGCCGATGACGGCCAGCCGGGTTTGCGGGTAGCGCCAGCGGTCAGCGAGCACGCAAATGCCGCCGATCATGAATTCATAGATGCGCAGCGGCGTCAGGTAGAAGGCGGCGCTTTGATCCATCGCGGTCCAGAAATGCGTGAGGACCAGGGAGGCGAGGATAATCAGCAAGAAAATGCCGGCCAGAAGCCAGCGCGGCGGATGCCAGAACACGATCAGGAACAGGGCAAAGGGCCAGACGAGGTAGAATTGCTCCTCGACCGCCAGCGACCACATATGCAGCAGCGGCATGGTTTCCGAGGCGCGCGCCCAATAGTCCGCCGTTTGGTAGAAATAGATGTTGGCAACCGAGAACACGGTCGCGATCGCCGACCTGGCGAGATCCATCAGCGCGGACGGTGACAGGAAAATGCACCCCAGGGCGAGCGTCAGAATCGTCGTGGTCAGCATCGCCGGGAACAGGCGGCGTATCCGCCGCAAGAAAAATTCCCGCAATGAATAGGTGCCACCCTCGCGCCGCGTCAGAAAGCCGCGGTATAGCCGTTGGGTGATCAGATAGCCGGATATGACGAAAAACACGTCGACGCCGACGAACCCGCCGTGAAGGCTCGACACACCGAGGTGGTAGACGATCACCCCAAGAACCGCGAGCGCCCGCAAACCATCTATATCGGCTCTGTAGGCAAAGGATCCCGAACTCTCGGTAGACATAAACCGGTATCTCGCATTGTGCGTCGAGCGGGGCCGCAGGCAGTCGCGGTTCCGATCAGATTTCCCCGCTGGAACGTCGTCGTGGGACCATATTCGTGTAGGGATTAGCCAGATTGGAACGATCAGGCAAGCACGTCCAAATCCTCGGTCAGGGCCAAGGAAATTCAAGGTCTTCCTCAGTCCGGCACGACGTCCGTCCGGGCCGGCTTTGACGGGCGCCTGCATGCTTGCATCGTGCCGAAGCTCCGAACAGACGCAAATCGTCATTATTGCAGCAAATTAATGCGGGCCGGATAAACTGTTCGGTGCCGCGAACGTAGGATAATTCAAAGGGACGTCTTGCCGCCCGCGCGCGGGCCGTCGACCCGGGAGGGGGCGGCAGTAACGGCGTGCAATATTGCCAGCCACGGCGCGACCTCCTAGGAGGGTGCGCAAATTCTTGCGTTCAGGAGTCCATGATGCGCCGTTACAGTTTCCTGATTGTCGCTCTCGCCGTCTTCGCCGTGATGACGGTGACCGTCCTGGTCAAGGTTTTCACTGGATCCGAAGCGGAAACCGGCCGGCGCGGCGATATGGAACTGCCTGTCGCGGCCTACAACGTCACCGCCTATGAATTCGCCGATGTCGTGGAAGCGCTGGGCACGGCGCGGTCGCGCGAAAGCGTGACGGTATCGGCACGCGTGTCGGACACGATATCGCGCATCAATTTCGACAGCGGCCAGGTGGTCGCGGCCGGCGACATCCTGATTGAACTCACCGACAATGAAGAGGCTGCAGGTCTCAATGAGGCTCGCGCCACCCAGCGCGAAGCCGACCGTGAGCTTAACCGCGTCAATGATCTGATTGCGCGCGGCGTCGCGCCTCAGCAGCGCCAGGACGAAGCCGCCGCAGCGGTTGACCGGGCACGGGCACGCGTCGCCTCGATCGAGGCCCAGCTGGCGGACCGTATTGTGCGTGCGCCCTTCCCCGGCGTCGTCGGCCTGCGCGAGGTCAGCCTCGGCCAGCTGATCCGCCCCGGCGATCCGATCACCACGCTGGATGATATTTCCGCGATCCGGCTGGACTTCACCGTGCCCGAGCGTTTCCTCGCCACCATCCATCCGGGCATGGGGATCGAGGCGACAACCAATGCCTATCCCGACGAGGTCTTTGCCGGCACGATCGCCCAGATCGACAGCCGCATCGATCCGATCTCGCGCTCGGTCATCGTGCGCGCGGAAATCGACAATAGCGATGGCAAGATCCTGCCCGGCCAGCTGATGGTCGTGGAAGTGCGCCGTGACGTCAGAATGAGCCCCGCCGTGCCGGGCTCCGCCGTGACGCGCTATCTCGATGACAGCTTTGTCTATGTCGTCAATGAGAGCGAAACACCGCTGACCGCCCATCGCCGAACCGTCTCGCTCGGCCTGCGGGCCGGTGAGGTTGTCGAGGTGACAGGCGGGCTCGATCTCGGCGAGACCGTGATTGCCGAAGGCGTTCACCGGGTGCGCGACGGAGGCGGCGTCGCCATCACCGAGCGCCGCACCTATGGCAATGGCGCCAGCGGCCGCAGCGCCGGTCAAAATGCGGTGACCCAGCCATGACACTCTCCGATATCGCCGTTCGCCGACCTGTTCTCGCCTTCGTCGCCAGCGCCCTGATCGTGGTGTTCGGCGTACTCGGCCTGCGCGGCCTTCCCCTGCGCGAACTGCCTGATGTCGACCAGCCTATCGTCTCGGTCTCCGCCTCCTATCCCGGCGCCAATGCCGAAGTGGTGGAAAACCGCGTCACCCAGCCTATCGAGGACCAGCTCTCCGGCATTGATGGCGTCGACACGATCACCTCCTCCTCGCGCGACGGCAATGCGCGCATCTCCATCACCTTCGCACTCAGCCGCAATATCGAGGCGGCCGCCAATGATGTCCGCGACGCGGTTTCGCGCGTCATTGACCGCCTGCCGCCGGATGTCGAGGAGATCGAGGTCCGCAAGCAGGACAGCGATGCGCGCCCCTTCATGTGGTACAGCCTGATCTCTGATCGCATGACGTCGGAGGAATTGTCCGACTTTGCCGACCGCGTCATGGTCGACCGTTTCAGCGTCATTGATGGCGTCGCCAATGTGCGCATTGGCGGTCAGCGCCGCTATGCGATGCGCATCTGGCTCAACCCGCAGGCAATGGCTGCTCGCGGCATCACCGTCGCCGATATCGACAGCGCCCTGCGCCAGCAGAATGTCGAGGTTCCCGGCGGCTCGGTCGAGACCGCAGACACCGAGATGGTGGTCCGCGTGGAACGCCTGTTTGCCGATCCGGACAGCTTTGCCCGCCTGCCGATCACCGGCGCTGATGAAGGCCATGTCGTGCGCCTCGGCGAGATTGCCGATGTCTCCCTGGAAGCGGAAGAACAGCGCACCCTCTTCCGGGGAAATGGCGAGAACATGATTGGGCTGGGCTTTGTGCGCCAGAGCCAGGCCAATTCCGTCGATGTCGCGCGCCGCGTCACGGAACTGGCCGAGAGCCTGGAGGGGACGCTGCCGGAGGGCATGCAGCTGATCAAATCCTCCGACGACACGGTTTTCATCGAGGAATCAATCCGCGAAGTCTGGCGCACCCTGGCCGTCGCCGCCGGCCTCGTCGTGCTGATCATCTATCTCTTCCTCGGCAGCATCCGGGCCGCCATCATCCCGGCTGCCGTCGTTCCGGTCTGCCTGATCGGCGTGTTTGCGGTGCTCTCCTTTGCCGGTTTCTCGATCAATATCCTCACCCTGCTGGGCCTCGTGCTCTCGATCGGCCTTGTGGTGGATGATTCCATCGTCGTGCTGGAGAATATCCAGCGCCGCATCGATCTGGGCGAAGGTCCGGCGCTGGCCGCCCTGCGCGGTGGCCGCCAGGTCTTCTTCGCCGTCGTCGCCACCACAGCCGTCCTGGTCGCCGTCTTCGTACCGCTGGTCTTCCTGCCGGGCTTTATCGGCCGCATCTTCACCGAGCTCGCCCTGACCATCGCCGCCGCCGTCGTGCTATCAGCCTTCGTCGCGCTGACCCTGTCGCCGATGATGGCGTCCAAGCTGCTGCGCCCATCGCAGGACAGCCGCGGTGTGGCGCGCTGGGTCAATGGCCTGGTCAATGCCACGCGTGACAGCTATCGCGCCAGCCTGGAACTGGCGATGAAGGCCCCGATCCTTGTACTGCCGGTCATCCTGGTCGCGCTGGCCGGCTCGGGCGTGCTGCTCAATCGCCTGCCCTCCGAACTGACGCCGCCGGAAGATCGCGGCGCCTTTTTCGGTGCCTTCTCGGGACCGGAAGGCGCGAGCTTCGACTATATGTCGAGCCAGGCCGCCGCCGTCGAAGAGGTGGTGATGGATTATGTCGAGAATGGCGAATTGCGCCGCGTCCTCGTCATCTCACCGGGCTGGGGCGGCTCAGGTTATAATTCCGGCTTCGTCATCGGCACCATGGTCGACTGGTCGCAGCGCCGGCCGGGCGGCGAAATCCTCGACGAGATCAATGGCCGCATGGGCCAGCTCACCGGCGTGCAGGCCTTCGCCTCGATGCGCTCATCGCTGGGCGGCGGCGGTGGCGGCGATGATATCCAATTCGTCCTGCAGGGCCCTGACTACACAACGCTCGACGCCGAGGCCGACCGTCTGCTGGCGGCCATCGCGACAGGCAATCCCAACCTTGTGCGGGCGCGCAAGAATTACCAGCCCAACAGCCCGCGCCTCATCGTCGATATCAACCGGGAGCGCGCCGCAGCGCTCGACGTCTCCATCGCCGATATCGGCGAGACGCTGCAGACCCACCTCGGCTCGCGCCGGGTCGGCCAATTCATTGATCGCGGCGAAGCCTATAACGTCATCATGGAAAACCGCCGCGAAGACCGGTCCAGCATCAATGATCTGGAATCGCTCTATGTCTCCGGCCGCGACAACCAGCTCATCCCGCTTTCCAACCTGGTGACCGTCCGCGAGGTCGGCGAGGCCTCATCACGCAATCGCGTTGACCGCCAGCGCTCGATCACCGTCTCGGCGACACTGTCCGACGGCTATACGCTTGGCGCGGCGGTCGAATGGCTCGATGACTGGGCGGCGCGCGAACTGGCTCCGGGTTTCTCGACCGGCTATCTCGGCGGTGCCCGCGAATTCCTCGACGCCAATACTGCCATGCTCTTCGCTTTCGGCATGGCGCTGCTGATCGTCTTCCTGGTGCTGGCGGCGCAATTTGAAAGCCTTATCCAGCCCCTGGTCATCATGCTGACTGTGCCGCTGGCGGTGGCCGGCGGACTGTTCGGGCTCGAACTGGTGGGGTCGAGTCTCAACATCTATTCCCAGATCGGTCTGGTGATCCTGATCGGACTAGCGGCCAAGAACGGAATCCTGATTGTCGAATTCGCCAATCAATTGCGCGAAGAGGGCCGCGATCTGATGGAAGCGACGCTGGAATCCGCAACGACGCGCTTCCGCCCCATCCTGATGACCGGCCTGTCGACGGCCATCGGTGCCTTCCCGCTCGCCATCGCCTCGGGTCCCGGCGCAGAGAGCCGCATCACCATCGGCGTCGTGATCTTCACCGGCGTGCTGGTCGCGACGCTCTTCACCCTCTTCGTCGTACCGATTGTCTATGCCTCGCTCGGACGCTTCACCAAGACACCCAACTGGATGTCGCGGCAGCTGGAAGCGCAGGCTCGTGAGGCTGGCGTTGATGTCGCGACAGTCGCTGAATAGACGCCCTCTGCACGGAGCTCCGCACTAGTAAATTGTGCTTTGACTGACAGACACCCCGGACTAGCCTTGCCGCGCCGCTACACGGCGGCGATTCTGGGGAGACACACATGAATAAACTGATTGCCGAGTTTATCGGCACGTTCGCACTCGTCCTGTTCGGGTGTGGCGCTGCGGTCCTGGCTGGAGCCGAAATCGGCCAATTGGGCATTGCCCTCGCCTTCGGTCTCGCCATCGTCGCCATGGCCTATGGCATCGGCCCGATTTCCGGCTGCCACGTCAATCCGGCCGTCAGCTTCGGCGTATTCCTCGCCGGGCGGATGGAACTGAAAGACATGCTCGGCTATTGGGCCGCGCAAACCGCCGGTGCCATCGCCGGTGCGGCGCTCCTGATGTTCCTCCTGTCCAACAGCGCTGGCGGCTTTGCCGGCAATCTGGGCCAGAATGGCTGGGGACCGGGTTATCTGGGCGAGTATTCGATGATCGCCGCCCTCGTCTTCGAAATCGTGATGACCTTCCTCTTCGTGGTCGTCATCCTTGGCGTCACCGGACCGGGCGGCAATGCCGCCTTCGCCGGCCTCGCCATCGGCCTCACCCTGGCCGTGATCCACATCACCGGCATCCAGGTGACCGGCGTCTCGGTCAATCCGGCCCGCTCGATCGGACCGGCTTTGCTGGCCGGCGGCACCGCCATCTCCCAGCTCTGGCTCTTCATCGTCGCCCCGCTGATCGGTGCGGCGCTGGCAGGCCTCGCCGTGAAGATGAAAGTGATCGCTGCCGACTGAAACTGACCTGCAAGACGGAGAAGCCGGCGCCAGGGCTGCGCCGGCTTTTCTGTGTCTGCAGCAATGCGATTGGAGAGGCCCTCCGTCAGGCCGCCACGCCAAACACCGTCCCGATTGCCGCCGTGACGCCCATCGCGACGGCGCCCCAGAAGGTGACCCGCACCGTCGCCTTGACGATATCGGCACCGCCGATACGGGCGCTCAATCCGCCGAGCAACGCCAGGAAGATGAGCGAGGCGACGGCCGTCGCCGGGATGGTCCAGGCTTGCGGAGTGAGCACGGCGGTGAGCAGCGGCAAGGCCGCCCCCACCGCGAAGGTCGCTGCCGAGGTCAGGGCGGCCTGGATCGGTCTGGCGGCGGTGAGATCATTGATCGCCAGCTCGTCGCGCGCATGCGCTTGCAGCGCGTTCCTGGCGGTCAATTGGGTGGCGACCTGATCGGCGAGCTCGCGCGTCAGGCCGCGCGCGACATAGATTCCGGCCAGTTCAGCCAGTTCGGCCGCCGGATCCTCGGCCAATTCCTTGCGTTCGCGGGCAAGATCGCCCTGTTCGGCGTCCGATTGCGAGCTGACGGAGACATATTCGCCCGCCGCCATCGACATCGCGCCGGCCACCAGGCCCGCCGTACCGACGATGAGGATCTCCGCCGCCCCGGCGCTGGCCGCCGCGACACCGACAATCAGGCTGGCGGTGGAGACGATGCCGTCATTGGCACCGAGCACGCCGGCGCGCAGCCAGCCAATCCGGTCCATGCCATGGCGTTCTGTATGGGCGAATTTTGATCGGGGCATGCGGTGAACCTCCGTGGGCTTCCGTGAAGAACGACCCTAGGCCCGCCGCTTCAGCCCGGCAATCGCGACCGACTGACCGCCCTACTGGCCACCCCTCGGGTCAAAGACCTTGCCGCCACAGACGGCCAGTCCTAACGTCCTGCAATGAGCGACGGAATACCCCCCAGATTGAAGGATCCACGCCTGCAGGCTGACCCGCTGGAGCAGGCCTCGGCCCTGTCGCCGGATTTCTATATCGGCGAGGCCTGGCTGCGCATCGACGAGGCGCGAATCCTCGAGCCGGGCTGGCAGATCCTCTGTCCTGCGAGCGCTGTGGCCGGGGCAGGCGATCATGTCGTGCGGACCATCGGCCGCATCCCCGTCATGGTCGTGCGGGCCGAAAGCGGGGCGCTCAACGGCTTTGTAAATGTCTGCCGTCACCGCGCCGGACCGCTCGCCCTGTGCGACGGCAAGGGCGCCAAGCGCCTGCGCTGCGCCTATCACGGCTGGACCTATGATCTGGACGGGCAATTGCGCGTGACGCCGGAAATGCAGGGCGCGCAGGGCTTTGACCGCGACACGATCCGGCTGGCCGATATCGAGCTGCGCGAATGGCAGGGCCTGGTCTTTGCCCGCGCCCGTGACACCGGCCCGGATTTCGACACGGTCATGGCCGGGATTGATGCGCTGGTCGCGCCCTATGATCTCACGGCCATGCGCCATCATCACAGCCGCGTCTACAAGGTCGCCGCCAACTGGAAGACCTATGTCGATAATTTCCTCGAAGGCTATCACCTGCCCTTCGTGCATCCCGGCCTGAGCGCCGTGGTCAGCTATCCGCAATACAAGACCGAGCTGGCGCCCTTCTGGTCGCTGCAGCGCGCACCGGTGAGTGATCCTGGCGGCCTCTATGCCGATGGCGAGGCGCTGTATTTCTTCATCTATCCCAATACGATGCTCAACATCCTGCCGGGCCGGATGCAGACCAATCGCGTCGTGCCGGACGGGCCGGGCCATTGCCGCATCGAATTCGATTTCTACTACGCTCCGGGGCTGGACAGCATGGCTGAGGCCGATGATGCCTTCTCCGACGAGATCCAGGAGGAGGACCGGCTCATCTGCGAACGCGTCCAGCACGGGCTCGAGAGCGGTGTCTACCGGCCCGGGCGTCTGTCGCCCAGCCAGGAAGCCGGCGTCTGGCATTGGCAGAATCTGTTGCGCGGTGCCTATGCCCGCGCCGAGGGGGGAAAGACGCATGGAGACGCAGACGACTGAAAAACCCAAGGGCAAGCCGATCGGATTCTGGGGCTGCTGGTCGCTGACTGTCGGCGTGATGATCGGCTCGGGGATATTCCTCCTGCCCGCCTCGATGGCACCCTATGGCCTGATGGGGTTTGCCGGCTGGGTATTGACGGCGGGCGGCTCCATCCTGCTGGCGCTGACGCTGGGCCGCCTCGCCATCCGCACCACGCGCACCGGTGGGCCCTACGCCTACGCCCATGACGCTTTCGGCGATCTGCCCGGTTTCCTGGTCGTGTGGGGCTATTGGGCCTCCTACTGGATCGCCATCCCGGCGGTGGCCATCGCCTTCGTCGGATATTTCACGGTCTTCTTCCCCGCGCTTGGCCAGGCGCCGATCGCGCAGGCCGGGGTCGCGCTGGCGCTGATCTGGGGCCTGGGGCTCGTCTCGCTGCGCGGCGCGTCCGAGGCAAGCTTTCTGCAACTGGTCATGACCGTCCTCAAACTCCTGCCCATCCTGGTCATAATCGGGCTGGGTGCGGTTGCCGGACAGCCCTCCAACCTGCCGGAGATCAATCCGGCAGGTGGCAGTTTCCTCGGCGTCCTGTCCACCACCGCGCTCCTGACGATGTGGGCCTTCGCCGGGCTGGAATCGGGGACCATCCCCGCCGGCGAGATTCGCGATCCGCAAAAAACCATTCCGCGCGCCACGGTGATCGGAACCGTCACGGTCGCGATCATCTATATCGCGTCAACGGCGGCGGTCATGCTGCTCGTGCCGGCTGAAGAGCTCGCGACCTCCACATCACCCTTCGCCGACGCGGCACGCCAACTGGGCAGATGGGGCCCGGGAATGGTCGCGATCGGCGCGCTGATCTCAACTGCCGGCACGCTGAACGGCCTGATTTTCCTGTCCGGCCAATTGCCGATGGCGGTGGCGCTCGACCGGCTGGCACCGAAATTCCTTGCCCGGCAAAACAATGGCGGCGCTCCGACCTGGTCGCTGCTGATCTCGCTGGTGCTCGGTTCGCTCCTGCTGGTCGCCAATTACTCCCGCGGTCTGGTCGGCGCCTTCACCTTCCTGTTGATGATGAGCACGCTGGCACTTCTCATGCCCCTGCTGGTGAGTGCGGTTGCCGAACTGCGCCAATCCTGGAAGTCGGCGCGATCCTGGGGGATCATCGCCCTGCTCGCCGCGCTCTACTCGACCTTCGCCATTTTCGGCTCGGGGCTTGAAGTCCTGTTCTGGGGCATGGTGCTGATGATTGTCGGCCTGCCGGTCTATTTTCTCGGCCGCCAGGGCAAGGTGGGCAAAGTGCCACCTTCCACCCCTATCGAATGAAGGCTATCGAAGGGGCAGCGCATTCACGGGGATGATCGCATGCCGACGCTGAAAACCCGTACCGAGCCGATGGATGGCCTGTGTTTTCGCACGCGCGGCCTGACCAAGACCTATGGCACCGGCACCGCCGCCGTGCAGGCTCTGCGCGGCGTCGATCTGGAATTGCCCGATGGTGAGCTGGTTGTGGTGCTGGGAGCGTCGGGTAGCGGCAAGTCGACCTTCCTCAACATCATTGGCGGTCTCGACAAGGCAACCAGCGGCGACGTCTTCTTTCGCGGGCGCGATATCAGCCACGCCACTCGCCAGGAGCTGACGCAATACCGTCGCCGCAATGTCGGCTTCGTCTTCCAGTTCTACAATCTCATGCCCAGTCTGACCGCCTGGGAGAATGTCGCCCTGGTCACAGAAATCGCCGACAATCCACTCACGCCGGATGCGGCTCTGGACCTGGTCGGGCTCAAGGCGCGGCAAAGCCATTTTCCGGCCCAGATGTCAGGTGGCGAACAGCAACGCGTCGCCATCGCCCGCGCCATCGCCAAACAACCCTCCGTCCTGCTCTGCGACGAACCGACCGGGGCGCTGGACTCGACGACCGGATCGCGGGTGCTTGAGGCGCTGAAGACGGTCAATGACGATCTTGGCGCGACCACGCTGATCATCACCCACAATGCCGGTGTCGCTGCCATGGCCCACCGCGTCGTCGTTTTCGCGGACGGCGCGGTGCGCGAAGTGCGCATCAATGCCCATCCGAAAAGCCCCAGGGACATCACATGGTAGGCGGCGGCGGACTTCTGGGCTGGCTCTGCGTACTCGACCGCAAACTATGGCGCGATCTATGGGGCATGAAGACGCAGGCGCTTGCCATCGCCTTCGTTATCGCCGGTGGTGTCTCGGTACAGCTCCTCTCGACCGGCATGCTCAACTCCCTGCAGGAAACCCGGCGCGCCTATTACGAGCGCTATCTTCTGGCCGATATCTGGGCACCGGCCGTCCGGGCGCCGCAAGCCCTGCTGAGCGAGATCCGCGGTCTTGACGGCGTTCAGGCGGCGGAGACCCGCATCCGCGCCAGTGCCCTGTTCGACATGCCGGGCATGAGCGAACCGGCCTCCGGCGAAATTCTCTCCCTGCCCGAGATCGGCCTGCCCTCGGTCAACCAGCTCTATCTCACCCGTGGCCGCACACCACAGGCCGATCACGGCAATGAAGTCGTGGTGCTCGAGAGTTTCGCCACCGCGCATGCGCTGCAGATCGGCGACACGGTTGCCGCGACAATTCATGGCCGCCGCGCCAGCCTGGCAGTTGTCGGCATCGGCCTGTCACCCGAGCATGTCTATACCATCGCCCCGGGCGAGATCGTGCCCGATGACCGCCTGTTCGGCGTGATGTGGATGGGACGCCAGGCGCTCGCACGCGCCGTCGACCAGGACGGGGCTTTCAACGAGGCTGTGGTGCGCCTGTCGCACGGCGCCAGCGAGGCGGCCGTGATCGCCGAACTCGACCTGATGTTCGAGCCCTATGGCGCGCCGGGCGCCTATGGCCGCGACGAGCAGATTTCCGATGTTTTCGTGTCCAGCGAGATCGAGCAATTGCGTACGATGGGCAATGTCCTGCCGCCGATTTTCCTGCTGGTGGCGGCATTCCTGGTCAATATCGTCGTCTCGCGCCTGATCGCCGTGCAGCGCGCGGGGATCGGATTGCTCAAGGCCTTCGGCTATCGCGATGACGAGGTTGGCTGGCACTATATGAAGCTGGTGGCGGTGATCGGCTTGGCCGGGCTGGCGATCGGAGGCGGTCTCGGGATCTGGCTCGGCCGCGAAATGGCGATCATGTACACGCAATACTATCGCTTCCCATTCCTGGTATTCGATGCCGATCCGCGCACCTATGCCCTGGTGATTGCCATTACAGCGATCGCCATTCTCGGCGGTGCGGCAATTGCCGTGCGGCGGGCCACCCGCCTCAATCCCGCCGATGCCATGACCCAGCCGCCGCCACCGGATTATTCCAAGGCTGCCGGCATGGGCATTACCCGCTGGCACCGGATCGACCAGCAGACGCGGATGATCTTGCGCCAGATCATCCGCTGGCCCATCCGGGCAGGACTGACAGTGGCCGGAGTCGCAGCCTCGGGCGCCTTGTTGATCGGCACCCTGTTCTTCATCGATTCCATGACCGTGATGATGGATGGATTCTTCAATGTTTCCAATCGCTACGACGTCTCGGTGACCTTTGTGCAGCCACGCCCGAGCAGCGCCTATCACAGCCTGAGCCGAATGCCTGGCGTGCTCGCGGCCGAGCCTTTCCGGGCCGTCCCGGCGCGACTGCGCCACGGCCATCTGGAGGAACGCGCGGCACTGATGGGCGCGCCCCTCGATGCCGAATTGTCGCGCATGGTCGATGCGCAATACCGCACCGTCTCTCCGCCACCGGGTGGGCTGGTCCTGTCACAGGATCTGGCGAGAAAGCTCGATGTCGAGGCGGGCGACGTGCTCGACATTCATATCGCCGAGGGGCGCAGGCCCGTGCTGCAGGTTCCCGTTTCGGCCGTGACGACGACGCTGATCGGCTCGGGGGCGCAGATGCGGATCGGCGACCTCAATGCGCTGCTCGGTGAAGGCGACATCGTTTCAGGGGCTTATCTGATCGTCGACCCGGACCAGATCGACACGCTCTACGCAGCGCTCAAATCCGTACCCCTGGTCGCAGGGACCGGGCTGCAAAGCCTGGCAGCGGAAAATCTCAATGATCTGATGCAGCAGAATCTCGGCACCGCGATCTGGATCTATACCGGATTTGCCGGACTGATCGCGCTCGGTGTGATCTATAACAGCGTGCGCATCTCCTTCGCCGAACGCCAGCGCGAGCTGGCCTCCCTGCGCGTGCTCGGTTTCACGGTCGCCGACGTCTCCTATATCCTGCTCGGCGAAGTTGCCTTCCTGACCTTGCTGGCCCTGCCGGTCGGCGCGGCGGCGGGCACGGGAATGGCCTGGTATCTGGCGCAGGCAATGAGTTCGGAATTGTTTCGCTTGCCCTTCGTGATCAATGCCTCGACGTTCGGGCTTGCTGGCGCATTGCTCGTCGGGATCACGATCGCTTCCGGCTTGCTGGTCCGCCGCCAGATCGAACGGCTCGACATGGTCGCCGTGCTGAAAACAGGGGAGTAACGGGTTTTGAAAATCGCCGGCATCACACTCAATTTCCGCACCGTCTTCTGGGCCATCGCCGGGATCGCGCTGATCGTATTGCTCGTCCTCGCCTTCCGGCCGCAGCCGGTCCTGGTCGATCTCGCCGAGGTGAGCCGCGGCACACTCACCGTCAGCGTCCGCGACGAGGCGCGCACACGCGTGCGCGAAGTCTATGTCGTCTCGGCACCGCTGGGCGGGCGATTGCTGCGGATCAACCATCATGCCGGCGACAATGTCGACGCCGGCGAAGTCCTCGCCACCATATTGCCCGGCGATCCGGTCCTGCTCGATGCGCGCTCCCAGGTCGAGGCGCGCGCCGCCGTGCGTTCGGCCGAGGCCGCCCTCGCCTTTGCCAATGCTGAAGCGCAGCGCGCCGGGCTGGAAGCCGAGTATGCCCGCACCGAGGCGGAGCGCATCGAGAGCCTCTATGCCACCGGCATCGCCTCCCAGGCCGCCGTCGACCGGGTGCGGCTCGACCGGCGCTCCCTGCAGGCCGGGCTCAATACAGCACGCGCCAATGTCGCCCGCGTTGAGGCCGAGCTGGAGGCCGCCCGGGCGCGGCTGAGCCGGCCCGGCGACGAGGCTGGCGAGAGCGGTCTGGTCGAGATCCATGCGCCGGTCACAGGCCGCCTCTTGCGGGTCTTGCAGGAGAGCGAGAGCATTGTCGCACCCGGAACGCCGGTTCTGGAGATGGGCGATCCGGCAGATCTGGAGATCGTTGTCGAATTCCTCTCCACCGATGCGGTGCAGATCCATGAAGGCGATGCCGCCGAGATCACCGCCTGGGGCGGCGACCAGCCGCTGCGCGGCCGAGTCAGGCGGGTCGAGCCCTATGGCTTTATCAAGGTATCGGCCCTGGGCGTCGAGGAGCAGCGCGTCAATGTCATCATCGATCTGCTCGACGCCCCCGCCACATGGTCGGCACTCGGCCATGGCTATCGCGTCGAGGCTGCTGTGACGATCTGGCAGGAGGAGGATGTCGTGCAGCTGCCCGTCGCTGCCCTCTTCCGCTCGGAGGGGCATTGGGCCGTCTACCGGGTCGAAGAGGGCCGCGCGACGCTCACCCCGGTCGAGATCGGCCGGGAGAATGGCCGCATGGCGCAGATACTATCGGGCCTTGAGGCCGGCGACAGCATCGTGATGTATCCCGGCCCGCAAATCCATGACGGGATAGGGATCAGGCGGCGCGAAGCGACGCTCTAGGGGAGCATAGACAACGCTTTCTTCCCCGCCCCGACGGGGAAGTGGGCCCTGCGCAGCCTTGGCGAAGCAGGGGCCGATGGGGCCGCGGCCGCAGGCCGCGGTGAGACGTTGGTGCCAGACACCGCCGCGCTCCCGCGCGCCGGCCCCTCCACCATCCTTCGCCAAGGCTACGGATGGTCCCCCTCCCCGGTAAACCGGGAAGGAAGGTGCCACCAGGCAATGATTCAGGTCAGGAATATTCTCATGCGTACTTTCGACGAAATTTTCGCCATCGCCGCCGGGCGCAAAGGCGGACCGGAGGCGCTGGAAGCCATGCTTTCCAAGCCACTCCCCACCACAGAGCTCGCCCGCATCCCCGATGATCGCTGGCTCTCCATGATGGCGAAATGCCTCTTCCAGGCCGGTTTCCACTGGAAGGTGATCGCGGCGAAATGGCCCGGTTTCGAGACCGCCTTCGAGGGCTTTGATCCCTCTCGCGTGTCCTTCTACGGTGATGAGGAGATCGACCGGCTCGTTTCCGACACCGGCATTGTGCGCAATGGTGCCAAGATTATGGCGGTCATCGAAAACGCCCGCTTCCTCGCCAACCTCGCCGCCGAACACGGCAGCGCCGGCCAATTCTTCGCCGATTGGCCGGAGGAGGACTTCAACGGCCTGATGGAGCTGATCGGCAAGCGCGGCTCGCGGCTCGGCGGCGCCACCGGCCAGCGCGTCATGCGCTGGATGGGCAAGTCGAGCTATATCCTGTCCAATGATGTCATCGCCCGCCTGATCGCGGAGGGCGTGGTGGCCAAGCCTCCCACCTCGAAGCGAGATCTGGCCGCTGTGCAGACGGCGTTCAATGTCTGGCGCGAGCAGTCCGGGCGGTCGCTGACCGAGATCAGCCGGGTGTTGTCGATGAGTGTCGGGAATTAGTGATGTCCTTCACCCATCACCTAAAACACTGCCTCAATTTGTAACCCGTAAAACCATATTTAATATATGCCACCCGATATAAAACACGCCTCCAATCCATAGCAACCATACTTGCCAATCTAGGTACCTGACCGAAGTTTTCATTTTTCTATTTAACTGAGATTCAAATTCACGCCCGGCTGCAGAAATCGCATGAGAGTTTGCGCCGAAAACATGATGTGTACCCGAATAAATTTTAATGAGCTCAACATCTATATAGATAATTGACTGCAAAAGAACGATACTCCTGATACCTAAGAAAAAACTCGCGGCCCAAGAGAAAACCGCCAAAATCCATAAATAATGCATCCAAATAAATTGGCTATTCAAAGTCTGATTGATCGCCAATGCTATAGCAGCGCCAGCAGCGGCAAGTACAAAGTATATGTACTTTTCTCGACTGGCATGATGCATTTCAAACATTAGTTTTGTGTGCTCATTCGGCATAACGTCCGACCTCTCTGCAGCATCTTGGACCAATTCGCAGCCGCATCGGCGGATTTGTCGAAATTCCCACCGCTGCAGTTCAACCAGCATTTTGGTGTCAGAACTCACAGCCATAACTGTTGCCAGATTCTGTGTGGCTGATGAAACTTTCTGTGAGGACCTACTCGCATGTGAACCAGAAAGGGAGAGTGCACTTCGCCCGCCGCCACTGCACCGACGCCCCCGATCAGGCCAAGTGAATTTTCATTTCTTCACAGCCCGGGACTCCGCCCGCGCGCCAGAACTTGCTATAGCACGGCCGAACCTCACCGGACCCGCGCCCATGCCCCGCTTCACTGTCGCCGCCCTCTATAAATTCACACCGCTCGACGGGCTCGAGGACCTGCAGACGCACCTCAAGCAGGTCGGCGAGGCGAATGGCATTACCGGTACGCTGCTGCTGGCGCGTGAGGGCATCAATGGCACACTGGCCGGCACCGCCGAGGGCATCGCCACCATGCTCGACGCATTGCGCGCCCTGCCCGGCTGCGCAGATCTCGAGCACAAGGAGAGCTGGGCGGATGAACAGCCCTTCCTGCGGCTCAAAGTCCGGCTCAAGCGCGAGATCGTCACCATGGGCGTTCCCGGCGTCGATCCGAATGCACTTGTCGGCACCTATGTTGATCCAGCCGAGTGGAATGATCTCATCGCCTCACCCGATGTCGTCACCATCGATACGCGCAATGATTACGAGGTCCGCATTGGCCAGTTCGAGGGCGCGGTGAATCCGGAGACGGTGAGCTTTCGTGAGTTTCCCGACTGGTTCCGCAGTTTCCGCCAGGGCCGGCCCAATGCCCGCATCGCCATGTATTGCACCGGCGGTATCCGCTGCGAGAAGGCGACGAGCTTTGTGAAGGCCGAGGGGATTGACGAGGTCTTCCACCTCAAGGGCGGCATATTGAAATATCTCGAGACCGTGCCCGAGGATGAGAGCCTGTGGCGCGGCGAATGCTTCGTCTTTGATCGCCGCGTCGCCGTGGTGCACGGGCTGGAACAGGGCACCCACACGCTGTGCCATGGCTGCCGCGAACCGCTCGGGCCGGAGGATCTGCGCTCGGAGAAATTTGTCCCCGGCGTCGCCTGCCCGCATTGCCATGACCGCTTCTCCGAGGCCGACCGGGCCCGTTTCGCCGAGCGTCACAAGCAATCCCTGCTCGCGGCCCAGCGCGGCGAGATACATCTGGGTCACCGCTATGATGATCAGGACACGGAAGCGGAGGCTGGATGAGCGCTGGCCTGCCCGTCCTCTACTCCTTCCGGCGCTGCCCCTATGCCATGCGCGCACGCCTCGCCCTGCACGCCAGCGGACTTGCCGTCGAGCACCGCGAAGTCCTGCTGCGTGACAAGCCGGACGCCATGCTGGCCGCCTCACCCAAGGGCACGGTGCCGGTGCTGGTGTTGCCGGATGGCCAGGCGATTGATGAGAGCCTCGACATCATGCGCCACGCCCTCACCACCGGCGATCCGCAGAACTGGCTCGCGCCGGGCGCGGCCATGTTCGAGCTCATCGCGCGCAATGACGGGCCGTTCAAACAGGCGCTGGATCGCTATAAATACCCTGATCGCTATCCCGGCGAGAGGGCGGAAGAGAACCGCGCGCGCGGCCTCGAATTCCTTGCGGCTCTGAACGCCCGGCTGGAGGGCCAGGCCCAGCTCTTCGGCGAAGCCATGAGCCTGGCCGACGCCGCGATCTTCCCGTTTGTGCGCCAGTTCGCCCATACCGATCGCGACTGGTTCGCGGACCAGCCCCTGCCGCACTTGCAGGCCTGGCTCGACGCGCATCTGGCCTCGCCGCGTTTCGGCGAAATCATGAAAAAACACCCCCTCTGGAGCCCTGAACCGGCTCAACGTTAACGGTAGCTCCATAATAGAGCGCGCAATTTCACGCCTGATCGGGCCGCCGCCCGGCGGCACCCTTATTGCCGCGCAGCATCAGGAGATCTCACGTGAATCGTATCTGGATACCGCTTGCCCTCGCCGCCTGTGCCGCGAGCCCCGCCCTCGCCCAGCATTGGGGCTATGAGGGTCATGAAGGCCCCGAGCACTGGCAGGATATGAGCGCCGACTGGGCCATCTGCGCTGCCGGCGTGCAGCAATCACCGATCAACCTCACCCAGGCGCTGGAAGCCGATTTCGCGGCCGCCCGGATTGAGTGGGCCGAAGAGACCGCCGGCGTCGTGGTCGATAATGGCCACACGGTTCAGGTCAATGTCGAGAATGCCGGTGGCGTCACGATTGGCGGGACATTCTACTCCCTGCTGCAATTCCACTTCCACGCCGCCAGCGAGCACACGATTGATGGCCGCCATTCACCGATGGAAGTCCATTTCGTGCACCGCTCGGAAGCCGGTGATCTGGCCGTGATCGGTGTCATGGTCGAGCGCGGCGATGCCCTGCCGACCCTGTCCTCGGTCTGGGCCGTCATGCCGGATGAAAGCGGCGCGACACCCGGTATCGCGGCCCGCGTCCACCTCAATGACTTCCTGCCCGACGACCAGACGGCCTTCCGCTATCAGGGCTCACTGACCACCCCGCCCTGCAGCGAAATCGTCACCTGGACCGTGCTGACCCATCCGGTCACCGCCACGCCCGAGCAGATCGAGACCTTCGAGACACGCCACCCGGAAAGCTTCCGCCCGGTACAGCCGCTCAACCGCCGCTATGTACTGGTCACTGACGAGTAAGGCGCGTCAGACTTAAAACGGAAAAGCCCGGGTCGATGACCCGGGCTTTCTTGTATGCGGCTATTGCACGTATGGCATGGCCCGGCCCCGGCGTGTAGACAGAGCTCCCACATCAGTTTGATCCGGAGCTTGCCCGATGACCTCGCCCAAACTGCCGCTGCACGGGACCTGCCGGTGCGGCGACGTCCATGTGACGATCAGTGAGCCGCCACTGATGACCGCCGCCTGTCATTGCTCGGGCTGTCAGAAGATGAGCGCCAGCGCCTTCTCGCTGACCGCGATGATCCCGCTCCAAGGCTTCGCCGTCACCCAGGGGAGCACCCGGCGCGGCGGCCTTGGCGAGGGCCAGCTTGATCACCAGTTCTGCCCGCGTTGCATGACCTGGATGTTCACACGGATCAGTGGCGTGGATGCCTTCGTGAATGTACGCCCGGGCCTGTTCGATGACACCTCATGGTTCACGCCCTTCATCGAGACGATGACGAGAGACAAGCTCGCCTGGGCCACCACGCCGGCCCGGCACAGCTTCGAGGAATTTCCCTCGATGGAAGACCTTCCCCGGCTCATGGCCGCGTTCAGCGAGACCGCCTGATCTCATCGAGTGCTCAGTGCGGCTCGCCCGGCCGGTAGCCACCCTCACGGACCGAAGTGTCGAGCGTGCGCCATTCCTCGGCGGCGAAGATCGGCGCCTGGTCGGCATAATGCGGTGAGCTCTCATCCAGCGTCGCGGAGCCGAATTGATGGATGGCTTGGGCGTTCTGCGTGCCATCGGCGAGCCATTCCACCAGCATGATCGAGGTATCGCCCGCAGCGGCGACCAGCTGGCCGTCTTCATTGAGATCATGCGAGCTGGCATAGATGGCGCGCAAGATGTCCGGACCGCCGCCGACGGGGATATTGACCTCGCCGCGGACCAGCCGATTGACCTCGCCCCATTCCGGATTGAGCCGGCCATAATGCGCCATCAGCTCACCGGCCGCTTCGCGCAGCGCCTCGACGGGGTCCATCAGCCAGGGATCATTGGTGTGCAGATTGCCGATACAACGCACCGCCACCAGCACGCCGAGCGCGGCCTCGCGATTGCCGGTATCGGTTGAGAGGTCCCAGCGGCGCAACACGGACTGGGCTTCCGCCAGGGCCGGATCATTGGAGAAATCGTCCGCCAATAATTCCGTCACCAGGCGTGCGACCGGTGACTGGTCGGAATAGACCTTGTCGAACTTGATCTCCAGCAAGCTTTCGCGGCTGATCTGTCCCTGCGCCCGCAACAGCTCCAGCCCGCGCCAGGCGCGGTTGGAATAGCGCGTCTGGATGCCGAAGGTCGGCGAATATGCCGCCGCGTCAATATTGTCCGCCAGCTCCGCCGCATCAAAGGGCGTCTGATTGGCCGAGAGCAGCCAGCCACCGGCCGGGTCCCTATAGATCGGCATGGCGCTGAGTGGCAGATACTCGTCCCAGATCAGCTCGGAGCGATCGCCGGGCAGGTATTGCAGCCAGTCATAGCCTTCCTCGCGCACGGGCATGCGCGCATTGTAGACATAGGCGATATGGCCTTCACGGTCGGCATAGACTGCATTGAGCGAGGGGATGGCATTGATATTCATCGCCGCCATCCAGCTGTCAAAATCAGTGGCGCGATTCATCGCATACCATTGTTCGACCTGGCCGATCTGGTCCATGCCGGAATAGCGGATGGCATAGTCACCATGCGGCGTGCGCACGACCGGTCCATGGCGCGACCACCAGAGATCACGCGTCACCGTCCAGCGGAGTGGCCCGAAAATTCCCACCTCGATGCGCGCCTGGCCGTGTTCCAGATCCAGCCATTCACCGTCGAGCCGGTAGCGATCGCCCTCCGTCTCAAGCACATAGATATCGGCGAGATCGGGATGATTGACCGTGTGGGCCCAGGCGAGATCGGGATTGAAGCCGTGCAGGATGAGCGGCGCCCCCGGAAAGGTCGCGCCATCCATGTCCCAGCCCTCTTCAGAGTGCAGGCGCGCCTCATACCAGGCGACCGGCCCGGTAAAGGGCTGGTGGGAATTGATCAGCAGGCGCGTCGCACCATCGTCGGAGCGCTCTGGCGCGACCGCGAAGGCGTTGGAGCCGAAGGGAAGTGCGGCCTGCTCGAGAAAGCGGAAGGCCGTCTCGCTGGATCCCATCGAGACCGTGCGCTGGCGCTCATCGGCGAAGAGCTCGCCGATATCCGCATCGAGCCCGTACATGAAGGGGGTGCGCAGCACGAAGCCGGCGACGATGTCCTGCCCGCGCACCGGCAGTTCATCCGACCAGGTATGGCGCGGATGTTCGGCGGCATAGAGATTGAGGCCGTCCGCATAGGCCTCGACGAGCGCTCGGGTCGCAGGAGACAGATCGCTGTCATAGCGTGCCTCGACCAATTCATGGATACGCAGAAGCTGGACGATGTAATCCGTCGGCGCCGCGTCGCTGCCCTCATAGCGCGCCAGATGACCGCGCGCAGCGACAAGTGTCGTCTGCATCGTCGCCCAGTCATCCTCGGCCTGGGCATAGCCCAGACCGAAGGCGGTGTCGGGATCGGTGACGCCATAGATTTGGGGCACGCCGAATTCATCGCGGACGATCCGCACCGAATAGGACTCGGCAGCGGCAAAGGCCTGACGGGAGAACGCCTGCAATTGCAGGTATTTCGAGCCCATATTCACCAGCGCTCCCACGATCATCAAGATGCTGATGGCCGCGGCAATCACGCCCCAAGGTTTCGACAGTTTCATAAGCTTTCCCCTTTTGCCGCACTCTAACCCAGCGCGCCGGGGCGGCAATGGGCCAGACAGCCACGAATACCTCAGCCACAAAAAAGGGGCGCTCCGAAGAACGCCCCCTTTCCTGCAGTCTGTCGCCCGGTCCTATTCCCAGAAATAGGGCTGGCGGTCATTATCGCCGGTGACGGTCTCATTCATGGTCTCGGCGTCATAGAGGCGGCCATTGAGCATCACCATGTCGATCTCGTCGGTATTGCCGATATCATCGAGCGGATTGGCCCGCATGATAACCAGGTCAGCGAGCTTGCCGACCTCGAGCGAACCGAGATCCTGGTCGAAGCCAAGATGGCGAGCCGGCATCACCGTGGCGGCCCGCAGAGCCTCCAGCGGTGTCCAGCCGCCACGCACCAGCGACCACATTTCCCAATGCGCCGCGAGGCCTTCTTCCTGGCCGTGAGCACCGATGACAACATCGACACCGCGTTGCATCAGGAGATGCGCGACGCGGCCATTATCATCGTCAACGAAGTCGGTTTCCGGCGCCGTGGTACGGCGCACCGAGCTCGCCTGAAGCATTCTCGGTGGCACGTGCTGCGACAGGATCGGATGCAGCCAGACATCCGTCGCCTGACGCCAGTAGGGATCACCGGCCAGGCCGCCATAGCTGACCACGAGGGTCGGCGAATAGGCCACATGCGTCTGGGAATAGAGGCTGAGGACGTCCTCATAGATCATCGAAACCGGCAGATTGTGCTCGAGCGAGGAATTGCCGTCAGCGATCAGCGACATGTCCATGTGATAATTGGAGCCGCCTTCCGGCACGACCAGAAGATCCGCTTCAATACCGGCAGCGACGACTTGCTGGCGCTGGTCACGGCGAGGCTGGTTGTAATTCTTGATCGACAGTGCGCCCTGGGAGGCGAGGCGGAAGACGTGCTGTTCGGCATCGTCGAGACTGTTGATCTCGGCATAGACCGATGGCGCCCGGGCACCATAGACAATCTCGCCGCTGGAATAGATGCGCGGGGCGAGAAGCCGGCCCGCACGCTCGTATTCGCTGGCGGCAAAGATGTGGCTGGCCTGGCTTGACGGGTCATGGATCGTCGTCACGCCGAAGGCGAGATGAGCAATGGTGGACCAGTTCTGCTCGGGGATGATGTCATCCGTGCCTTGCGGACCGTGGGCATGGGAATCGATGAAGCCCGGCGTGATGGTATGCCCGGAAACATCGACTACCCGCGCGCCCTCGGGAAGCTCGATATCGGCCCCGATGGCGGTAATGCGATTACCGTCGATCAGGATGGTGCCGTTTTCGATCACGCCGCCATCTTCACCAGCCATGGTGATGATGCGCGCACCGACCAGTGCAGTGAGGCCCGTCGGACGGTCAGCCGTCACCGTCATCGACAGATTGACGCCTTGCGTCGGGGGCTCATAGCCCTCGCCGTCTTCGGCATTCGGATCGGGACGGAAGTCCTCGATCCGGGCCGAGTAGAAGACCGGCCCCATGGTCCAGTTGAGCTGCTGGCCGCCATCGCTCCAATGGAAGTACGTGCCGCCATTGCCCGACAGCTCGACGGTTGGCAGGGCGCCGCTGGTGCGGCTCTCGCCCACCGATTGCGGACCCGGCAGCATCGGGCTGACGAAGACATCGTAATTCTGCCGATAGGCGACATGATCGCCCGCCGGTGAGACCTCAAATTCGGTCACCAGCTCGCCGGTGGCATGGGTGCGCTCATTGGCACCATTGAGGTCCATAGAGACCAGCGACGCCCCGTCGCCCTGCCGCGTAACGAAAACGCGATCATTGCGATTGGCGAATTGCGGGCTCTCGCCCTCCTCCGTCACCAGTGACATGGCGCCGCCGCGGGCGGGGATGGTGTAAATGCCCGGCGCTTCCGACCATTCCTCTGCCGTCAGATAGCCGCCCGTGCCCTTTTCGAACACGATGGTATTGCCATCGGGCGAAAAGCGTGGCCGGCGGTAATGACCCGGCTCGGACGTGACCACAGTCTCGCGGCCACCGCGGGCCGAGATGGTGCGGATCGAACCCAGCGCCTGGTCATCCCAGGTGGCAAAGACAATCGTGCGGCCATCGGCCGACCAGCTCGGGAAGAGCTCGCGGCGATCACCATTATTGCCGGTCAGGCGGCGCGGAGCCGCATCGCCCGAAGCGCTGCGAACCCAGAGCTGGCCCAGGCTTTCAAACACGATCTGGCTACCATCCGGCGACGCGGTGGCAAAGCGTGGCATGCGCGTCTCGAATGTTGCCGGTGCGACCTCGATCTCGGGCCGCGGCGGATCGACCACATCGCGCGTATCATCAACGGAGAAGGGAATATCACTGACCGTACCGCTGGCCAGGTCGACGCGGTGGATATGGCCGCCGGACCAATAGACGATGGAGCCGCTGTCGGGCATCCAGTCCATGTTCGGGTACATGCCGGTGACACCCCAGGTCTCCTGCATGTCCTGGTCGAGATTATCGACCAGGCGGCGTTCCTCGCCGCTATGGAGGTCCTTGATGTAAAGCGTCGACTGGATACGCTCGCGGCGCACGAAGGCCATATAGCGCCCGTCCGGCGAGGGCGTCGGACGCACCGCGCCGCCAGCCCCGGAGACCGCCGTCGAGGTCTCGCCCGTCTCCATGTCATAGCGCAGGATGTCGAACAGGTCGGTATTGGAATCCTGGGCGTAGATGAAGCTGTTACCCGGGGTCACATTCATCGTGTAATAGACGTAGCGGCCATCGGGCGAGAAGATCGGCTCGCCGAGCTCTTTCTGGAAATTCTCATTGGGCCGTTCGACCAGCCGCACGCCGTCACCGCCGAGCACGTGATACATCCAGATCTCGCCGACACCGGCCGAGCGCTGGGTGGTGTAGTGCTTGCGCGCCGCGATATAGCGGCCATCCGCGCTCCAGGTCGGGTTGTTGAGCAGGCGGAAGGTCTCGTGAGTGAGCGCCTGGGCATTCGAGCCGTCGGCATTCATCGTCCAGATATTATCGCCGCCCTCGCGATCCGAGGTAAAGGCGATGCGGCTGCCATCGGGCGAGAAGCGTGGCTGGATTTCCCAGGGCATGCCCGAGGCGATAGCGGTCGCTTCACCACCCGTGATCGGCATGGTGTAGATATCGCCGAGAAGATCGAAGGCGATGGTCTGCCCGTCCGGGCTGACATCCAGGCTCATCCACGTGCCTTCAGTGACATTGATCGGCACCTGGCGCATGTCGAGGCCGGGATTGGCGACATCCCAGGCCGCGTCGTCAGCATCGTCCTGCATGGCAAGGCCAGGCGCGGCAGTGAGCATGGTGGTGGCGGCGAGCGCCAGCATGAAACGGGTCATTTGATCCCCCCTTTGAGTCTCGTTGTGGGGGGAGAGTAGAGCGCCGGCACCGCGCCGACAAACTAACCTTTTTGTGAGACTCTGCCGCGCGCCGAAGGGCCCGCCCTAATGGGCGCCGCCCATGCGTCCCAGCCGGATGCCGTAATCGACCGCAATGCCGTAATCCGGGTCGTCATCGGCATCGACGATCAATTGCCCGGCGCGAGTCAGCAGCTGATGGCAATCATGGCTGAGATGGCGCAATTCCATCCGCTTGCCAGCCGCATCATACTTGGCGGCAAGATCCTCGATCGCCTGCAGGGCCGACTGATCGACAATGCGCGAATCATTGAAGTCGACGACGATGCGTTCCGGGTCGCCATTGACGTCGAAGAGCTCGAGAAAACTGGTCGCCGAACCGAAGAAGAGCGGCCCCTCGATCTTGTAGACCTTGACGCCTGCCTCATTGGTCTCGGCGCGCGCATGAATGCGTGCTGCAGCATTCCAGGCATAGAAGAGCGCCGAAACGATCACGCCGACGATGACGGCAATCGCGAGATCGCTGAACACCGTCACGCCGGTCACCAGCAGGATAAGGAAGGCGTCATTGCGCGGGATACGGCGCAGGACGAGGATGCTCTGCCAGGCGAAGGTGCCGATCACGACCATGAACATGACGCCCACCAGGGCCGCGAGCGGGATTTGTTCAATCAGGCCCGAGCCGAACAGGATGAAAACCAGCAGGAAGAGCGCCGCGGCAATGCCGGAAATACGCATGCGCCCGCCCGATTTCACATTGATCATCGACTGGCCGATCATGGCGCAGCCGCCCATCCCGCCGAAGAAACCGGTGACGATATTGGCCGCGCCCTGGGCCACGCATTCTCGCGAGGCCCCACCGCGCTGACCGGTGATCTCGCCCACCAGATTGAGGGTCAACAGGCTCTCGATCAGGCCGATAGCGGCAAGAATGAAGGCGTAGGGCAGGATGATCTGGAGCGATTCCAGAGTGAAGGGCATGTCCGGGATATGGAATTCAGGCAGGCCGCCGGCGATCGAAGCCAGGTCACCAACGCGGGGTACGGGAATATCGAAACCGACGACCAGCCCGGCGACAATGCCGATGGCCATAAGTGGCGCGGGAATGGATTTGGAGATCTTCGGCCAGAACTGGATGATGAGCATTGTCAGCGCCACGAGACCGAGGGTCAGCAGGAGCGGCAGGCCCGTCATCCAGACGTGCTCGCCAGCCTCATTCATCACCTTGAACTGGTCGAGCTGGGCCAGGAAAATCACGATGGCGAGGCCATTGACGAAGCCCAGCATGACCGGGTGCGGCACCATGCGGATGAATTTGCCAAGCCGCAGCACGCCAGCCGTGACCTGGATCAGCCCCATCAGCACCACGGTCGCAAACAGATATTCAATCCCGTGCGTCGCCACCAGATGCACCATGACGACGGCCAATGCCCCCGTGGCGCCGGAAATCATGCCGGGGCGGCCACCGAAGACAGCCGTGATCAGGCCGACGATGAAGGCGGCATAGAGCCCGGCCAGGGGCGGCACACCGGCGACGAAGGCAAAAGCGACGGCTTCCGGTACCAGGGCGAGCGCGACAGTCAGCCCGGCCAGCAGCTCGATGCGGATTCGCGTTGGCGTGATCTCCGGCCGGTCAGCGCGATTCAGCGCCGTGGCGGCGATACGGGAGGCGAAGGCGATCAGCGGTGAGCGGTTCATGTCGGAATCCATGCGGTTTCGTCATCGGGGCGAAGAGCCAGTCGCGGGGTTTATGCTGCATTGCAACAAATGGCCAGCCCGGTCGCTGACACCTTGCGCCATCAACCATTCCCTAACCACGCTTCTCAACGGAAAATTTTCACTGACGCGCTAGTCTCCCCGATACGAAGAGGGGATTGGCCTTGGATTACTCCAGCTCACGCCGCGCACCACAGAGCGGCCCTGCGAATGACATGACCAATAACGTGCGCCCGATCATGGCCGACGCTGCGGCGCTGACGCGCGCCCAGATGCGCGCCGACGCCCGGGCCCCGCAACACCGGGTCAATCGCAAGGCCTTGGGGCACTTCCTGCAGACCATTGACCTCTTCTCCATCTGCCTGCTCAGCATGGCCGGTGCGATTGCCCTGTCCGGCGGCGCCGTGACGCTGGTACCCGCTGGCGAGCTCCTGCCGATGCTGGCCTTCGCCGCCCTCACCCCGGCGCTGATGGTCATGTTCGGGCTCTACAGAATTGATCCGCGCGGCTTTGTGCTCAATCGCGTCCTCACCGCTTTCATCGCCGCCGGCCTGTCCGGCGCGGCGATCATTGCGCTGGCCCATTATACGGCTCCGCGCAATCTGGAACTCGTCGCCGCCTTTGCCCTGACAGCGACATCGGCGGTGACCCTGCTGCACATCATCTATGCCGCTTTCATCGAACACTGGGCCAAGGCCGGCCGGCTGGCGCGCAATGTCGTTCTGGTCGGCGCCACAGCGAATGCGCGCAAATTGATCACCGCCAATCAGGGATCGCGCGCCGTCAATCTCGTCGGCATCTTTGACGACCGCAAGACGCGCTGCCCCGCACAGCTCGGCGGCACGCCTTATCTGGGCGACACGAATGACCTGTTCAACTGGTCCACCCTGCCAGAAGTTGACCGCATCATCCTGACCGTCACACCGAAGGCGGAAGACCGGGTGCGCGTGCTGCTGACCAAGCTGCGGGCCTTGCCGCAACCGGTCTGCCTCCTGCTCGATCTGGAGCATTTCGATCCCGCCACGACCAGTCTTGAGGATGTCGTCGGCGTCCAGGCCGCGCGCATGAGCGGGGCCGAGGAACGCATCGGACATCTGATCGCGAAACGCCTGCAGGATCTCGTCTTTGCCTCGCTCATGTTTGTCGGCCTTCTGCCTCTGATGCTGCTCATCGGCATCGCCGTGCGGCTGGAAAGCCCGGGCCCCGCCCTCTTCCGCCAGCAGCGCGAGGGCTTTAATGGCCGCATGATCACCGTGCTGAAATTCCGCTCCATGCGGAACTCGCCCGAGCGCGCCGACCAGGCCGTGCGCCAGGTGGAATTCAATGATCCCCGCGTGACACGCCTGGGCGGTTTCCTGCGCCGCACGAGCCTGGATGAATTGCCGCAATTGTGGAATGTGCTTGGCGGTGAAATGTCGCTCGTCGGCCCGCGTCCGCACGCGCCGGGCATGCGCACCGGCGGCACCAAGACCTCCAGCCTCGTCGCCGAATACGCCCACCGTCACCGCTGCAAGCCGGGCATTACCGGCTGGGCCCAGATCAATGGCTCGCGCGGTCCGCTGCACACGCCGGAAGCGGCACGCGAACGCATCAAATGGGATGTCGACTATATCGCGCGCTCGAGCTTCTGGTTCGATCTCTGGATCATGCTGCGCACCCTGCCCGCCCTGCTCGGCGACAAGCTCAACATTCGCTAGCGGCGCAGAAATGGCCGCGGCCGGATATGATTGCGGCCCCATAATCCCTGCAGCGTCTGCACCAGGGGTGCATCAGGCACCATCTGCGTCGCATCGGGATTACTGCCGTAGACCGGGTTGAACATGTTCTCGCGGTCTTCATAGGACCGCCAGCCACTATCCCAGCGGAACATTGCCCAGGCCGCGCCGGCGCGCTCCAGCGAGGCGACACGGCGGCGCATATAGCGCGGCGCATCGGGTGCCCAGCGGGCACAGCCAAACTCGCCCATCATCCAGCGTTCGGCGTCCGGCGGCGCGTACTCCGCCTCCCCGGCATTGAAGCCCACAGCCGCGCCGCGGCCCTGATGGGTATAGCCGCGCGGGCTGTAATCATGCACCGCCAGGACCTGGCCCGGCACGCTATGGACGTCGACCAGCCCGGCAAAGCTCTGATGCGCATAGCCATCGGGCGAGACCAGGATCGGCGTCTCGGTATCGTGCTCGCGGATCACCGCTGAAAGCCGCCGCGCGAGGGCGGGCCAGTCGGCCGGCGTGCCGGCGACCTGGGCGGCCAGCAGGCTGGGATCCCACTGGTCAAGATCGCCGCCATCCGGGCCGGGTGCGGCCTGATTGGCATTGGGCTCGACCATCAAGAGATAGCCGGCGATATTGGCGCGGTCGCGATAGCGCATCGCCGTGCGGCGCCACATCATGTCCCAGCCATCATGCGCTTCGGTTGAGCGCCAGACATCGTCATTGATCATCGAGGCCGGGAACCAGGAGCCGGCATCGCCGCGATGGAAGGTAAACTCGCTGCGGCCCGGTCCGGTGCGAAATCCGATCACGACATAAAGCCCGGCCAGCTCACAGCGGCGCACGAGATCATTGAGGTGATCCTCAACCGCCAGATCAGGCTCGTAAGGCGCCCATTCCGCGACCGTGCCGGGATGGGACAGAATAACCATATTGGCACCGCGCGCGGCGAGCTCCTGGAGGGCTGCGTCCGTCACCGGGACACCGACAGCGCCGCTGCCGAGAAACTCCGTGCCGTCGAGCTCGGGAAAGACGCGCCTTTGCGCGAGCACGGCACCGCGCAGATGCGGGCCAGTGGCGTTATTCCACAATTCCAGACGGCTCATCTGGGCATTGGCGCATCCCGTCAGGCCGAGCGAGACCGCTCCGGCACCGGCAATCACTGAACGGCGGCTGGGCCCGGTCATAGCGCGTTGAACCCGCTGAGCCGGTCGATCTTGCGCATCAGCTTGCCGGGCCAGGCGCTGACGGGTCCGAGCGGCGCACCCTCGGCGGCGCGCTCGATCGCTATGCCGGTGCTGCGCGCTGCTGTCAGCAGCGACGGATTGGCGATACAGCCGCGCGCCAGACCGAGCTGATAGCTCGACAGATCGCGCTTGAACTGGAAATCACCCGGCCCAAGCTCAAGCGCCAGATGGCCCTTGGCTGCCGCCGCGCGCGCCGCTTCCGTCAGGAGCAGGACGCCGGCGCTCAGCTTGGCATAATCCGCATGATAGGCGGGAAACCAGTAGTGCGAGATACGGTTGCTCTCCATGCCGATATGGACGGAGACGAGCTGGTTATTGACGTAGAGCGAGGAGCAGCTGCCCGAGAAATACTCCCCCTTGCGGCGCAGCACAGCCTTGAGCAGGTCACGCGTCCAGGCGACGGAAAAGACGTTGAAGACATTGGTGCTGGCATATTGCTGGGCCTTCCATTCGACCATGCGGTCAAAGGCCTCCGGGCTGGTCTCGTCCATCACATAGTGATGGCCGCCCTCAATCTCCTCGAGCTTACGGCGGCGGCCGCGCAAAGTACGGATGGCCTTGGAATCGACTTGCCGGCGGCGCTCTTCCCAGGCGTCGAAGCCTTCGGACAGATCGAGCATCCAGGAGGCGATGATGTCCTGGGCATTATCTCGAAATGGCGCCTGGCTGGAGAGGCCGGCGTGGAAGGCGAATAGCGGCAATCCGGCAGCGCGCAAGACCGCATGCAGATCCAGTTCGGTGCCCGGCTCGGCGATCACGCCCTGGACATCGCCCATCGGCCCGGCCAGCGGACGCGCATAACCCAGACGTCCGGTGTGCAGCGGCAGAAACCCGATCAACTGCCCGCCCTCGCGAATGACCAGCACGCGCGTATCATCGCGCGCCTCTTCACAGCATTCGGCAAACTCGAGCGCGAAATACGGACTGCCCAGTGCCGGATCGGCCTCGACGAAGGCGCGCCAGGCTTCCCGCTCGGCCTGCGTGAGCTCACTGGGTCGTTTTGATCCAACATCCATCGTCTTGATTCCAGTCACTTTACCGGCCCGAAAGGACCGTCCCCTTAACCTTGATAGCGCAGCAGGCCTTATCGCAGGGTGAACGCGCCAGCACCTCGCGGCAATCCCCCCTCAAGCGGCACTCATCTTGCAGGCTTCGCGTTACAGGCGAGTGGAGCGTTTCATGCTTGGACGGCATCTTCTGGGATATCTTCCCGTACAACTGACCCAGGCGATTGTCGGCTTTGGCGGCGTGGCGATTTTCACGCGCCTGCTCTCCGCTGACGATTACGGCCAATACGCGCTGGCGCTGGCCGCCCTCTCCCTCTTTCACATGGCGACCTTCACCTGGCTGGAAGCCGCGATCTCGCGTTTTCACGCCCGCGCCGAGCGTCGCCGCCGTCTGCGCGATCACCTTGCCACCGCCTATGCGCTCTATGTCTTGATGGCCATCGCCGGCAGCGTGCTGATTGTCGCCGCGCTGGCCTTCCTGCCGCTGGATCTGCGTCTCAAGACGGCGCTGGCCTTTGCCGCCGTCTCGCTTCTGCTGCGCGCCCTGTTGCAGATCGGCCTCTGCAGCCATCGCGCTGCCGGCGATGTCGCCCGTTACTCCGCGCTTGAAGCGGGCTATCTCATGCTCGGCTTTATCATCGGTGTCGGCATCATCTTCACTACGGATCTCGGCGCCGCCGGCATCTTCATGGGCAGCGCCATCGCAGCCGCCGCCGCCCTCGTCGTCGATCTGCCGGTCATGCTGCGCCGCGCCCATCAGGGCCGCCGCCAGGCCGTGCGCGCGCAGACCTATGCGAAATACGGCGCACCGGTCTCCGCCTCGCTCGTCTTCGAGCACTTGCTGTCGGTCGGCGACCGTTTCCTGATCGCCGCCTTTCTCGGCCAGGGCGCTGTCGGCATGTATGCCGCAGGCTATGGCCTGGCTGACCGTCTGCTCGACATCATCTTCATCTGGTTTGGCGCTGCCGTCTGGCCGCTGACCATCAAGGCATTGGAAACCGGGGGTACCGAAGCCGCGCGCGATGTCGCCGGCCGCGCTGCCGGTCTGATGGCGCTCGTCGCTTTCCCTGCGGCAGCCGGCCTGGCGCTGGTTGCCGTGCCGCTGACGACGATCATCATCGGTGAAAACCTGCGCGCCCAGGCCGCTGCCATCCTGCCCTGGATCGCCCTTTCGGGACTGATGAAAGGGATGATGACCTATTATTTCCACGAGGCCTTCACGCTGAAGCGCCGCACCACCTCCATGGCCGTCATCATGGCCGGCGCGGCTGTGCTCAATATCGGCCTCAATCTCATTTTCATTCCCGTATGGGGTCTTGCCGGCGCCGCTGCGGCGACCGTGCTCGCCTATGCCATCGCGCTGGTGATCTGCGCCTGGCTCGGCCGCAAGCATTTCCCGCTGCCCCTGCCCTGGGGCGACTGGATCAAGGCGGCGGCCGCCACCGTCGTCATGGCTGCGGCCGTGATGGCCCTGCCTGAGCTGCAACCGGCGTGGTTGATGCTTGCCATGCAGGCGATCACGGGCGGGCTTGTCTACGGCGCCTGCGCGCTGGTCTTCAACGTCGCGGACTGCCGGAGCTGGCTGGCCGGGGCAAGGGAAATGCTGCAACCGGCGGGGGCCCGTTCATGACACACACAGATTCAACCGCCTTCACCGAACTGGCCAATACCGCCGCCCACAGCGAAGCGCCGATCCGGCTTTCCATTCTGGTACCCTTCTATGGCGATAATCCCGCCGCCCTCGCCTCAGCCCTCAACCCGCTGATCGGCACGCGCCGCGATATCGAGATCGTGCTGCTTGATGATGGCTGCCCGGACCGCGCCCTCAATGAGGCCGTCAGCCGCACCGTGCGGGCGCTGAGCGCTCCGGCCCGTCTTCTGACCGCGGCGGACAATCTGGGCCGTTCGGCCGGGCGCAATCTGCTCGCCCGCCAGGCACGTGGCCGCTGGTTGCTCTATCTCGATGCCGACATGCAGCCCGGCTCCGACGCCTTTCTCGACACCTATCTCGAGCGCATCGAAGCGGATGATTTCGACGCGGCCTTTGGCGGCTATGAGACGGTCGCGCCCGCTGATACGCAATACCAGCTTCACGCCGTACTCGCCCGTACCAGCGATGAGCGCGACGCCGCCGCCCGCTCGCGCATCGGGGCGACAGCCTTTTGCTCGAGCAATCTTCTCGTCCGCGCCACGGTCATGCGGAACGTACCTTTTGATCGCGAGTTTGTCGGTTGGGGTTTCGAGGATGTCGATTGGGCGGTGCGGGCCGCGCGAACCAATAGGCTGATCCATCTGGACAATCCGGGCCTGCATGCCGGGCTGCAGACGACGGATTCCCTGCTGCAGAAATTCCGCGACGGCGCGGTCAATTATGCCCGCCTGCTCAAGAAACACCCGCAGCTCGCCGCCCTGCCCGGCGCCCGCGCCGCACGGACGCTGAGCGCCATTCCCTTCCAGCGCCTGTTGCGCGGTCTATGGTCTCACCTGGCCAATTCCCAGGCCATGCCCATCCGCCTGCGAACGGCGGCACTCAAGCTCTGGCGCGCCAGCTGGACGGCGGAGGCTATCTGATGAATGCACCCTACACACCCGGCGCAGGCCTGGTCTCCAGGCTAAACCGGCGCTGGGCGCGTCTGGCGGCGCGTGCCCCCATGAGCGTCGAGCTCGATCACGCCATCGTCTCCTTCACCTTTGACGATTTTCCGAAATCGGCGGCTGTTGAGGGTGCCGAATTGCTCGAAGCACGCGGCTGGCGCGGCACGTATTACGCCGCCGCCGGCTATGCCGGCCAGGAGACGCATCACGGCGCCATGTTTGACGCTGATGACCTGCAGCGCCTGGTGGCCAAGGGCCACGAGATCGGCTGCCACACGCACAGCCATCTCGATGGCTCCAGCGTCGCACCGGCCGAGATGCTCGCGGATATCGAGCGCAATGAGGCCGCCCTCCGGGCTCTGGGCTATGACGGCCCGCTCGACAGTTTCGCCTATCCCTATGGCGAGGTGAAGCCAGCCACGAAACGCCTGCTGGCCAATCGCTTCTCCAGCCTGCGCGGCGTCCAGGCGGCGATCAATCGCGGCCGCTGCGACCGCAGCCTGCTAAAATCCGTACCCATTGATGGCGGCGAGCCCGGCATTGCGCGCGCGGTGGAGGCGGCGCACGCTCTCACCCAGGATCCCGGCTGGCTGATCTTCTACATCCATGATGTCCAGGACACGCCCACGCCCTGGGGCTGTACGCCAGCCCAGCTGAGGCGCGTCTGCGATGCCGTCGAGGAAAGTGGTGCGCGTGTGCTCACCGTCGCCGCCGCGCTGACCGAACTGGAGCATGCCGAATGACGGTCTCTGTCCTCATCCCGACCTTTCGCCGCCCGGGCGGCCTGCGCGTCGCCATCGCGAGCGTACTGGCGCAATCGCACCGGCCCGACGAGATCATCATCGTCGACAACTCGCCCGAAGCCTCGGCCCGCTGCATCGCCGACAATGCCAAGGCCGTTGCGCGCTGCCCCGTCATCTATGTCCACGCGCCGCAGCCCGGCGTCTCCAATGCCCGCAATGCCGGCTTTGCCGCCGCGAGCAGCCGCTATATCGCCTTCCTCGATGATGACGAAGTCGCCAGCGTGGCCTGGCTCGATGCGCTCCTGGCAACCGCGCGCGAACTCAGGGCCAGCGTCGTCTTCGGACCGCTGCGCGCCGAGATCGGCGACGCGCCGGCCCTGAGTGCCGAACTTGCAACGCGGCTCTATTCGCGCACCGGTCCGGGTCATGACGAGCGGCTCGCCAAAGCGTTTGGCTGCGGCAATTCGCTGGTCGACCGCGAGGCCTTTGACCTGCCCGACGCGCCCTTCGACACCCGCCTCAACCAGACCGGCGGCGAGGATGATGTCTTCTTCGCCAGCCTGGCGGCACAAGGCGCCCGCTTTGCCTGGTCATCGCGCGCGCTGGCGGTTGAAGTGGTCGATGAGCGCCGCATGGCGCTGAAGCATTTGCTGACGCGCAGCTTCGCCTTCGGTCAGGGCGCGACGCAGAATTGCGCCCGCGCCGCCAGGCCAGACCTGCCCGGCATGGTGTTCTGGATGGTCGTCGGACTGGGACAGGCGGCGATCTATGGCCCGCTCGCGGGACTGGCGGCGCTCTTCGCGCCGCGGCGCGCAGCCAGCCTGCTCGACAAGGCGGTGCAGGGCGCGGGCAAGCTCTTCTGGTTCGGCAATTTCGAGCCGAAATTCTACGGTCAGGACGAGCCGGAGACAGGTAGCAGGCACACCGCCACGCCGGGCATGGCGACGCGCTAGCGTTCCGCAGCGCGGTCGCGGCGGTCGGCCAGCTTGGCGGAGGTGGCGACGAAGAGCACCCAGCCGAGCGAGTTCATGATCACCAGATTGCTCTCGCTGATGCTGACGAGCAGGATCATGCAGACATAGCCCAGCGCCCAATAGGTTTCCGGTCCGCGAAAGACACGGCCCGCCGCGCGCAGCAGCGCCTGCAGATAGACCGCCGCCGTCAGCACGACGCCGGGAATCCCCGCCGCCAGCGCGATTTCGATCCAGCCATTATGCGCCGTTGGCACATCCCAGTCTGTCGCCTGGCGAACCCAGAATACAGGGCCGTTCTCGGCGGTCCAGAAAGCCATATAGCCATAGCCCGTCCACGGCACGGTGCGCGCTTCATTGACCAGCACGCCCCAGATATCCGTCCGCCCGGTCAGGGTCGCGTCGCGCCCGAGCGCCTCGAGCGCCTCGACCGGCGCAACGAGCATGATGGTGGCGATGGTGATGCCGCCGGTCAGTCCGAGAAACAACATCAGCGCCGCAAAGCCGAAGCCGCGCCGGCACAGGGCGATTCCGATCGCACCGCCTGTGCCCAGCAGGCAGGAGAGGAGCGCCGTCTTTGAGGTCGACATCAGCACCATGGCGACACAGAAGAGCGCCAGTCCCATCCAGAACAGCCAGCGCCTCGGATCAAGACGGCTGGCGGCATACCCGCTCACCGCGCCCCAGGCCATGACGGCACCCAGCGTGTTCTTCTGCCAGAAAACACCCTTCCAGGCACCTTCATGCATCTCGTGATCCAACCCCATGGCCGGAACGAAAATGGCCGCAATGGCGCTCATCACGGCGAGGATTCCGAAGGTCAGCGCTGCCAGCATGACCAGCTCGCGCCATGACCAGCGCGAGGCCAGCCACAGGGCAAACAGGGTCGACATCGCGAGTGCGAAACTGCGCCGGATCGTCGTGTCCGGCGCGACCGACCAGAGCATGGTCACGGCCATCAACCCGACCAGCGCCAGAACCAGAAGATTGCCCGACAATGTACGCAACATCGCACCGGGACGTGAGAACATCAGGATCAGGGTAAGGCCGTAAACCGGCAGCCACATCAGGCGCAGGATCTCGGAATTATCCGCCGTTTCAGACGAGGCGAAGAGCGGGCCGATAAGGCCTTGCGAAAACAGGAAGAGCACCACGACCGTCAGCACGGCTTCCGCATGACGCACCAGGCTGATCCCCGGAGCCCGCCGCAGCACGCTCAGGAGTTCCGGCTCAGCTGCGGCAATCGGGCTCATGCCGCACTCTGTATCCGGCTCGTCCGGTTGAGGATCAGTCCGGCAACCACGCCGCCGCGGGCCTCGATGGCGGCCCGGCGGGCCGCAATGCCCTCGCCATTCGGGTCACGCGCATCGGCGACCAGGATGATACCGTCGAGATCAGCGGCGAGGCTGAGCGGGGCGGTGCTATTGCTTGGCGCATCAATGATCGCCAGATCGATCGACTGGCGAACCGCCTGCCAGTAATCCGCAGCCGGACGCAGGGCGACCTGTTTCACGGCGCCCGCCTCGCTCTGCAATTGCGTCACGAAGAGATTGGCGACCGTCGATTGGCGCGCCACGACGCGGGCGCGTCCGGCTTCCAGCTGCAGCGACCAGAAAGGTGTGCGGCCGAAACCGGCATCAAAGACGGGGCCATGCACGCGCGCAGCATCGGCCTGGGCATTCGCCATGAAGTCTAGATCATAGAGCCAGACGCCGCGCGTCGAGCGCAGCGCGGCAAGGCGCGCCAGTTCACGCGCGACCGTCGAGGCCCCGGCGCCGCGACGAGACCCCATCACCATCAAGGCACGCCCCTCACCGCCCGGGCGGGCAATGGGTTCGAGCTGATCGATCAGCTGGGACAGGTCGGATGTGAGATTCATCGGCGGGTCGCGTCCATCATGATTCGGCATGTGTCATGACAAACTGCGATACTTACGGTTAACGCAGCGCTTACGCCGTGCGTTCGGCAATCCTCGCCAGGATCGGAATGTCACGCGGCAGATCATTGGCTGGCTGCCAGGGTGCGGCCGCGGGCTGGGTGGCCCGCATGGCAGCGGCGACATCGGCCGGCACTTCCGGCGGTGAGCGCCGCGGCTCGGCCCGCGGCTGACGGCGTGAGGCGGCCAGACCGCCCGCGCCAATATAGACACGCCAATAGCCGCGCAGCAGGCCACAGAACATGGCCACGCCCGCCGCAAAGATAAACGAGGCCATCAGGCCCAGCTTCTTCATCGATTTCGCTTCGATCGGCGGCGTTGCGCGGTCGATCAGACGCACGGCATCGGCACCGCCCAGCGTTGAGGACCGGCGGGCTGAGGCGGTGGCTTCCTGACCGGCGACAGCGGCTGCGGCCTCTTCGGCAGCGATGACATTTTGCTGCAGGCGTGTGAATTCAGGCTCCAGCTGGCGCAAACGGTCGACTTCGGCCCGCACCTGCGTGAGCTGCAGGCCAAGCGAGGCGGCCATGGAGGCTTCGGCGCGGGCATTCGCATCGCGGGTCGCCAGATCGGTCTCGAGCGATTGCCGCACGGGATTGGGCCCGGTCCGGCTCTGGCCACGGCCTTCAGCATTGCCGCCAGCGAGGAAGGTCTGCACCGCCTCGATTTCGCGGTCGATTGCGACCACGGCCGGGGCGGCGGGTTGATAGCGTGCCAGCAGACGCGCCCGCTCCGACTGCAGATCCAGCAGGACGGCATCGACGCCGTTCTCGACATAAAGCTCGATACTCTCCGGTACGCTGAGGAGGCGCTCGCGGATCGCCTCGACACCGGCACGGGCCGAATCGCGATTGGCAGTCGCCGTGCTGACCCGGTCGGTGAGAGCGCTGACGAGGGCTTCGGCAGCCTGTTTCTCCGTGTCGAAATTGGCGAGGTTATTGCGCACCAGGAAATCATCGCGCGCTTGCTGGGCGCTCATCACGGCGCCATTGGCCTGGCTGCGGCGCACCGAGAGACCGGCCACGCCGGTCTCGATCAGAACTTCCTCGCGATAGGAGAGATAGGCGTCAATGATCGCATTGAGCACCAGCGCCGCCCGCTCGGCTGTGCCGGCGGTATAGCTGGCATTGATCGCCGAGGAATTGGGCTCGCGCGACAGCGAGAAGGAGTGGGACAAGGCCTTGAGGGCGTCGACCTCACCATCGCCGACCATATCCGGTCCCAGCACCTGGCGTGGACCGAGTTGTTCCAGGGCGCGGCGGCGCACAGCCACCGAGCTGAGCAATTCGCTCTCCGACTGCATCACCTGGGCGAGCATGAAAGCGCCGCCGGATCCGGCTGTGGAGGGTGTCGGATTGTCCTCGAGCAGAATCAGCATGCGGGCATGCGCTTCATAACTCGGCTTCAGCATGGTCAGTGAAAGGGCGACGCCAATGGCAAACAGACCGGCAAACAGAAGGGCAATGAAACCGCGCTCCGACCATGCCAGGGCAATGACATCGAACAGGTCGAGATCACCGCGAGGTCCCGAGCCAAGGCCCGCCCCGCGGCCAGACTCCTGGCCGTTTATGTCATGATCGCGCGTCATGCCTTCATAAGGGGGTCTGCGCGCTTAATTTTTTCTTATCCAAAGCGGTCTGAAATCAGTTTCGAACACGAAATCCGAGGGATTATTCATGCGCGTCTCCTATCTGGCCCTCACAGCCGCGACATCACTCGTCCTGGCCTCCTGCGCCGGTCACGCTCCGACGCCGCAGGCCGATGCCGCCGCCTGGGGTGGCCAACACTTCCTGGCCTGGCAGGATACCGATCCGGCCTACCGGTTTTTCCCCGGCGACAGCATCGAAGTGACGGTGCATTCGGCGCCGGAATTGTCGCGCACCGCCGAGATCGGCCCGGATGGCCGCGTCAACCTGCCCCTGCTCGCCAATGTCATGGTCGCAGACAAGACCGATTACGAGATCGCCAACACCATTGCCGACGCCTATGCGCGCAATGTTCTGGTCTCGCCGATCGTCGAGGTTCGCCGCGCCAGTATCGGGCCGCAGAACATTATTGTCGGGGGTGAGGTCAATTCGCCGGGCCTGATCGCCCTGCCCAGCCCGGTCGGCGCGCTGGAAGCGGTGATGCTGGCGGGCGGGTTTCGCGACACCGCCTCGCGTCAGGTCGCCATTTTGCGGCGTGGCCCCGGCGGCGGATTGATGATGCGGACGGTCAATCTGCGCGATGCGCTGCGCGCCCGCGAAGGGGCTGATGCGCTGCAATTGCGGCGCAATGATATTGTCTTTGTTCCCCGGACCACGGTGGCCGAGATCAATGTCTTCATCGAGCAGTATGTGAATTCGATCCTGCCGCTCGACCAGGCGATGTCCTACGCCATCGCCAACGCAATCAACAACAACTAGCGCGGCCGATAACGACCGGCCAGGCTTGCCATTGCGGCCTGTCGTTCAATGGCCAGGTGCACTCGTGGCTGTCCAGGCGGTCAGCGGACGTTTCCGCCCGCTGACACCGGCAGGACAGTGCGGTGCTCTTGGCAGCGCCTGACCTAGTGACGCGTGGAGAGCCATTCGCGAGCGGCACGTTGTGCGCTGGCGACTTCCATCGTCGACATCTGATCGGAGATTTCCTGGCGATAGTATTTCGCCGGCTCGGAGCCCATCAGGGCCGCGAGATTGAACCATTTGTGGGCTTCGACATAGTCGATCTCGCCACCCTGGCCGGTCGAATACAGGATGCCCAGCTTGCACAGGTCTTCGCCTGTCGGGTCGCTGGTAACAGCTTCATGCACTTGCGCGGTTTCAACGTCGGTAAACGCCATGATCTTCTTCCCTTGTAACACCGGCGGGTGCGACCGTTTCGATCTGTCACCCGCGCCACCATCCAGTCCGAATGCCTTTCGAACGAGACTGATCCTGCGCAAAGAGAATTGCTTTAAGGTTAAGAAAAATCAGGAAAAATACGCCATAACTCTTTAAATGCGTTAGGTTTTCCTACCAAGAAATAAAGATGAGAGCCAGGCATCAAGCGCATTCATGCGGCTGGCCCGGCGCACGGCGGGGGCGCTGAGAAGACGCAGGCAGGTGAGGAAAAGCACGGCGATCACAGACAGGAGACCAGCATAGGCCCCATTGATATTCCGCCCCGATGGCGCCGGTCTTTGCGCCACCGGATCGAGCAGGGAATACACCCCCTCACCGAGGGCCAGATGCAGGCCGAGCAAGCGGTCTCCGGCCGTGTTCGCAATGCGCACCAGATAGTCGGCTTGGTTAAGCTGGTCGATGGCCGAGACGAGGCGGATTGCTGTCATGATTGTTGTCGTGCGCCGGATCAGGGCGAGATCCTCGAGCAGGCGTGTCAGCTCGGCGGCCTCGGGGCCCGAATGCCGGTCGAGCTGACCGCGCAGGACCGGGCCCGCCTGGCCGGGCGCGGCAAACATCAGATCAGCGCGCACTCCTGACTGAACAACCACGCCTGTTATCGCCTCGGGCGGCAGGATGGCATCCACCCAACGCGTCAGCTGGGCTTCCATGGCGGGCCGCAAGCGTCCGGCCTCCCGCGCAGCCTGCAGGATCTGCGCACCGTCATGCACGGCGCTTGGCGGCAGGCTAAGATGCACAGTGCCCGCCTCAAGCGCCGCGAGGGCATAGCGGACCCGGTCAAATGCCTGCGGCGGGATGAGGCTCGCCTCGCAGCCCTCGATTTCCGGCGTCAGGGCGCACGCCTGCATGACCAATTGGCGCATGCCACCATAAAGGCGCGTATCGCCGCCTGGCGCGACCACGAGGCCGGGCACCATGGTCAGCTCGAACTGGCCACTCTGGCGGCCACGAAAGAAAGCCTCGGCGCTGGTTTCCGCAATCGACCAGTAGAACTGGGCCGCCGCCTGGCGCTGAACCAGCACATCGGGTGCGAAGATGAGTTCTGGCGGCTCGCGGCCCTCACGGCCCGCCCGGTGCAGCCTGCCCGCATAGGCGCGGCTGAGTTGCTGCTCGCGCGCCCAGGGTGGTCCGGCGCGCAGGCGCGCATCGAGCGCGGCGGCGCCGTCATGCCCGGCAATGGCGACCAGTGCGAGTGTGTCGCGGCCGATCAGATCAGGCCCGATCGAGGCCCAGGCGCGGAAACGATCCATATCGGCCCTGCGGCGAAAATCGCCATCGAGCGCCTGCGACATCTGCCCGACCCAGTAATCCTCAGCGGCCTCACCGGCGGGGACCGACGCTGCGAGCGCGGTCTGGATGCGGGTCTCGAGCGGCGGCCGCGCCGGGAAGAGCGCCGAGATACCGCCACACTCAATGATGATCTGGGCGCCAAACCACAGCGTCACGGCCAGAGATGCGATCAGCCAGGCCGGGCGGAAGCCCTTGAAGAGCGCACGCCAGACGAGCCAGAGCACCAGCCCGCCGGCCGAGGCTTCCCAGGGCGAGCAGGTATCGGCACGCAGCCGGTCGGTCTGCGCCAGGCGCCGCGCCTCCCTGCCCAGCAAGCCGGCATGGCGAGACGTCTGCGTGCCTGTCTGATCAGCCGGCATTATACCGCTGGCATCTGCCATGGCCGGGTCCCCTATTCTCCCCGCGGCAGCATCCCGTCTTGGCCGGCAAGACGCAAGCGCTTACGCGTGGAAGGCGAACCCGGCGCAGCGATGTCCGTCAGAGGCGGGCTTTCTGGCCAAACAAAAGTTCGCGCGCCTTTTTTGCTGCTTCGCTATCCTCATCGAGCCCGCTGCGCATTTCGGTGCCCAGCGCACGGCCGGCCTTGACCGCCTGCCTCGCGCCAACCCGCTCGACCCAGGCGGAGAGCTTCGGGAAATCTGCGAGATCCTGGCCCTGCCCCTCCGGCAGGATCCAGGGCCAGATCGCCATGTCGGCGATAGAATACTCACCGGCAATATAGTCGCGCCCGTCCGACAGGCCGCGTTCCAGCACACCATAGAGGCGGTTCACTTCATTGGTATAGCGCGTCTTGCCGTATTCCAGCTTGCTCTCATCGGGCTCGATCTTCTTCGCATAGGAGCGGAAATGATGCGCCTGGCCGGCCATCGGCCCGAGCCCGCCCATCTGCCAGAACAACCATTGCTCGACCTCGGCGCGGGCCCGCGGATCTTCGGGATAGAATTTGCCGGACTTGCGTCCGAGATATTGCAGGATGGCGCCGCTTTCGAAGACGGAGATCGGCGCGCCGCCTGGACCGTCCGGATCGACAATCGCCGGCATGCGGTTATTGGGGCTGATCTTGAGGAAGGCCGGCTCGAATTGCTCGCCTGTGCCGATATTCACCGGCTTGAGGACGTAAGGCAGCCCCATCTCCTCCAGGGCGATGGAGACTTTCCAGCCATTCGGGGTTGGCCAGTAATAGAGTTCGATCGGTGTGGTCATTGGGGGCGCTCCATCGCGGATTGATACCGGTAGATGGGGGGCGAGCGCGCCCGACTTCAAGACCGGCCTGCGATCACAGCCCCGTCATCACCTCTGGCAAGCTTGGCAGCGCGGATGCTAAGCCCTATGTCACCATTTCCGGTCAGCCAGGTGGAAATTCATGTCCGACACGCTCTCGCGCTTTGCCCCCGTCTCGATGTCGCTGCAAGCCAGCGATCCGGCCCGCTTTGCCAGCGAGCTTGGTGCCAGCTTTCGCGAATACGGCTTTGCGGCCATCTCCGACCACGGCCTCGACCAGGTCCTGATCGAGAAGGCCTATGCCCTGGCGGCGCAATTCTTCGCCCTGCCGGAAGCGGTGAAGATGCAATACTTCATCGAAGGCGGCGGCGGTGCGCGCGGCTACACGCCCTTCGGCAAGGAGATCGCCAAGGACGCCCAGCATGTTGATCTGAAGGAATTCTGGCATGTCGGCCGCGATCTGCCCGCCGGACATAAATACGAGGCCGACATGGCCCCCAATGTCGTGCCCTCCGAGGTCGCCGGCTGGCGCGAGACGGTGCACGGGCTCTACGGCGCCTTCGATGCGCTCGGCCTGAAAGTGCTCAGCGCCATCGCGACGGATCTGGGTCTAGAGGCTGATTTCTTCGACGATACGGTGAAGGACGGCAATTCGGTGATGCGCCTCCTGCACTACCCGCCCGTCACCGGCGATCCGGGCGGATCGATCCGCGCCGAGGCCCATGGCGACATCAATACCATCACCCTGCTGCTCGGCGCCGAAGAGGCCGGCCTTCAGGTCAAGACGCGCTCGGGAAAATGGGTCGACATGAACCCGCCGGCGGGCTGCCTCGTTGTCAATATGGGCGATATGCTGGCGCGCTCGACCAATGATGTCCTGCCCTCCACCCAGCACCGGGTGATCAATCCGGTCGGCGCGCGCACCGGGCATTCGCGCTATTCCATGCCCTTCTTCCTGCACTACCGGCCCGACTACATGATCGAGACCCTGCCCGGCTGTTCAGGCCCCGACCGGCCCGACCAGTATCCCGAGCCGATGCGGGCCAATGATTTCCTCAATCAGCGGCTTCGCGAGATCGGCCTGTTGAAATAGGCCTTGCGATGACCCCGTCCGACAGCCCGGCCCTCGACGAGATCCAGCGCGCCGCGAGCAAGCTGATCAAGCCTGTGACTGACGTGCTGGGCGGCAATCCCTGGCCGCGGCGGCTGATCCATGCCTGCAATGCAGCCTATATGATCGAGGACCGCCGTCTCGCATCCGACCTGCCCCTGCTGCAGGAGGCGGGCCTGCAAAAGGGGACGCGGCCGCTGGTTTTCGTCAGCGGGATCCATGATGTGCATGCCGGATTTGTCTACCGCACCGATGATGGCGGGATCGTCGTCACCTTCCGCGGCACGCTGCCGCCCCAGGACATGATCTTCTGGCGCTGGGCCGCCGACTGGCTGCACGATGCGCAAACGGTGCCGATGCCCTGGACGGTCGGAGATCGCGCCTATGGCCAGGTCGCGACCGCCTTTGGTGTCGCCGTGACCAGCCTGGCGACAGACTTGCTGGAGACGCTGGAGACCCTCAATGCCGGATCGGCGAGCGCGATCCGGATCACCGGCCATTCCAAGGGCGGCGCGATGGCCTGCCTCGGCGCGAGCCTGATCAAGGCGCAATATCCCGACAACCGCATCGAAGTGTGCAGTTTCGCTGCGCCGATGACGGCCGACGAGGACTTCATCGCGTGTTACGAGGCCGACGGGCTAATGGAGACGACAACGCGCTTCCAGAACGCCCTCGACCCCGTGCCCTATATGCCCGGCGGCCCCGAATTGCGGGCCCTGCTGGACGGCGATCGCCGGCTCGACGAGGTCAAGAAGCTGATGCTCGTCGAAGATGCGCTCAAAGCCCTGCCGGTCTGGCCCTATCGACATTTCGGCCGCCTGCATTTCCTGCATGAGACCGATGGCCGGATCCAGGATGATGACGAGGCCGAAACCTCCGCCTGGGACGCGATCATCGAGGCCGTCGTCAAGATGCGCTTCCGCGAGATGATTGACGCCCATAGCGGCGCCCAGCGCTATCTCAGCGCGCTGTGCCCCGGCGACGCCGAAGACGGGGCCTGATCGCGCCGGGGCGATGGCGGACCAGATCCGCTGAGGACCAGACTCCGATCACTGCCTGACTTGACGTGCCGGCGACAGGCCGCCCTCTACTCACCCGGCGGCGAAGATGCGGCGGGCAGCTGGCGCGGCATCTCCTTGAGATGCACATCCAGCTGCGGGAAGGGAAATTCGATGCCATTGGCGTGGAAGGATTTCCAGATCGCAACAAAGACATCGCTGCGCACATTGGAGAGCCCGGCTTCCGGATCGGCGATCCAGAAGCGCAGGTCGAAATCGACCGAGCTGGCGCCATAGGCGACAAGATTGCACACCGGCGTATGGCCGGGCAGGACGCGCTTGACGCTGGCCGCCGCGGCAATGGCGAGGGCCTGGACCTCTTCGATATCATGCGTGCCATAGGAGACGCCGAAGGGCGCATGGATGCGCACGGCGCGGTCGGATTTCGACCAGTTGATGACGCCTTCGGCGATGAAGCGCTCATTCGGGATCAGCATTTCCGTGCCGTCACGGGTGCGGATCGAGACATAGCGCGACTGCATCTCGGTCACCCAGCCGAAAGTGCCATCAATCTCGAGCGCGTCGCCGGGCTTGATCGACTTGTCGGCCAGAAGGGTGAAACCGGCGGCGAAATTGGCGACGGTCTTCTGCAGGCCCAGCCCGACCCCGATACCAACCGCACCGGAGAAAATCGCCAGGGTGGCGAGGTTGAAGCCTGTCAGCTGCAACGCCAGCAAAAGCGCGATCACCGGCAGCATGAAGCCAAGGATCTTGGCGATCAGCGCCCGGAAGGCCGGCGACAGCTCCTCGGCCTTTTGCAGCTGATTATTGACCGCGCGGCCCGCCAGCGAAGTCACCCAGAACAGGGCGGCGAAATAGATCACGGTGCGCAGCACGTCGAACAGCGAGAGATCGACCGGCGCGCCGTCAGACGTCTCCCCCAGCGGAATGGCGAGCGCCTGCAATTGCATCACGACATCATCGAGCAGGCCGAACACGTCGAGTGCCGCCACCGGCCAGACGACGTAGAACGCCACGCTCGACCAGAATTTGGAGCGGATGGTCAAGGTGACCGCGCGGATCACCAACCAGGCCGACATCAGGCTCATGGCCGCATCAACGAGCGCCACAGGCCGGTCAACCGCGCCCAGCCCGACCCGGATCATCGCCAGCACGATCAGGAGCGCCAAAGGTGTCGCCAGCGCCAGCGCCGCCGACAGGAGCCGCCGGGCCAGGCCTGTGCGAATGCGCGCCGCGGTATGGGTCTCGACGATACGGCGCAGGCGCGGCCCGAAGAAGAGCGCGGGAATAATCGCCGCTGCAATCAGCCCGACCTGCAGGGCGATATCCATATTGAGCAAGGTCTCGACCAGCCAGTGCCACAGCGCCAATGCCTGCGCCTGCGCCGCCTCGACCGGAAGGATGTCGTCGAGCGCGGAGTCCTGTTGCTGCATCATGGCGTTATTCCCGAAGCTGGTCCGTCCGGGATAGCATTATTGCGCGGGCGGGTGCCAGTGATTGCTGCGGCCACAAAAGGGGAAAGGCACTCATCGCGCGACGACCTATTACCCGTTCACTCAGGTTGGGTTGCGCGTCGGTGATGCCTGTCCCCTTTAGTGGCGCGGCCACCATTGTTATATCTGCGCAATGAAGCTCAATCGTTTCCAAGGAATTCTGAATCTGGCAGCAGCGCTGATCGCGCTAACAGCCTGCTCGCCTGATCCCCGCTCCGGGCAGGCGACGGCCACAGCCTGCGCCGTCTATGAGGCAATTCTACAGGATTTGGACACAGATATGTCCGCGCCCGAAGATCCACCTGCCGTGGTGCTCGCAGCGGCCACTTCGTCCGCGCCGCCCGATTTTCCGCCCTGGGATCGATGGCGGCCTACGCGAGATTTCGCCCTGAGCGACACTGCCGAACTGGCCCTGGTCGAACTCATATCGTTGAACGACGGAGGCGTAATCGATTGCACTCTCGAGGCCCTGCCCCATTGGTCTGCGATACGCGGCGATCAACGACGGTCAGGCTGGATAAGGTCTCCCGGCACCTTCATCGACGGCAATGGTTATGCCGAGCTCCGTCTATCCCCGGTCTATCTCTCCCCGGACGGCAGAGTTGCCATGGTCGCCACCCAAATCGAACTCATCGGCGTTCCGAGTGGCACACCTCGCCCGCGACACCCTCTGGGGCAGCCGTCTTTCAGACTTGAAACCGACGATGAAGGAGTCTGGGTCGTCACTGGAAAGTATTAGCGGCTGAACGCACACCGCCCTCCTTCTCCGTGAGGAGAAGGTGGTCCGCAGGACTGGATGAGCGGAGCAGACTCAAAGGCTGGAGGTTACGCGGCAAGGGTGCCGGTCCTCAGACCGCCCAGTA
>TARA_R110000868_G_scaffold383578_13_pt1 | contig 62868 bp, 46 predicted proteins | sample TARA_R110000868 | Tara Oceans TARA_R110000868 (sample SAMEA4397489) | marine metagenome | biome: Polar Biome; feature: [SRF] surface water layer (ENVO:00010504); material: water (ENVO:00002006), including particulate matter (ENVO:01000060) such as... | depth 5 m | reverse complement strand
TTACCTAAACCCTCTACCGCTTCGCGGTCGAGGGTTTTTTTATTTACATCAATCAGGCACTTTTCCTGACTTAAAATTGTATATTCAATACATATATAGTTATCACAAAAATACATTTGGCATGTTTGATTTTGAATCTTTTCTAAAAGAATACAGAACTCGATTAGCAGAAATATTTGCTTCCACAAATGAAATAAATAAAGAGACTTTAGACAGAGGAATTACCGAAGAATCGCTTAGGAAAATACTAGACTTAAAGCCTTTAGGTGCTTTTATTCCTTCAAGATATGGAGGCTTTGGTGGAAATACAGCAGAAGCTTTATCCATGTTGGAAGCTAGCTCGTATGAGTCTCTTCCTTTATCTCTTATGATGGGGATTAATGGAGCGTTGTTTTTACAACCCATAGCTAATTATGCGGATGAGTCAGTTAAAAAAGAGGTTTACGATCGTGTTTTGAATGCAAACAAAATGGGAGGCTTGATGATTACAGAGCCTGATTTTGGATCGGAAGCACTTAAAATGCAAACATCATATACTATTAATCCGAATACTGGTAGCTACAGCATACAAGGATTAAAACATTGGGCTGGTTTAACAGGGATGGCTGATTATTGGTTAATGACAGCAAGAGAAAAAAATCAAGAAGGCGAATTAGGACGAGATATTTCATTTTTTGTGCATGACACAAGAAATGGAGGAATTGATGTAGAGGAATATTACAATAACCTCGGATTGTATATGCTACCTTATGGTAAAAATCGAGTTAATATTGAAGTTCCTGCACCCTATAAATTAGAGCCAAAAGGAACAGGAATTACTTTAATGCTCGACTTACTTCACAGAAGTAGACTTCAATTTCCTGGAATGGGAATGGGATTCTTAAAAAGAATGATGGAAGAAGCAGTTTCACACTGTAGAGAACGTTTTGTAGGTGGTCAGAACCTAATTGATTACGATCAGGTTAAATCCAGAATTACCAAGCTTCAGTCATATTTTACCGTTTGTTCTGCAATGTGTAATTTTACTAGTAGAAATGTGCCATTAGAGAAAAATACATCTAGAATGGATGTTCAGGCTAATTCAATAAAATCTGTAGTTACAGATTATATGCAAAAAGCATCTCAGTCTTTACTCCAGTTGACAGGAGCAAAAGGATATAGATTGGATCATATTGCAGGTAGATCAACGGTTGATAGTAGACCATTTCAAATTTTTGAAGGATCTAATGATATTCTTTATCAACAAATATCAGAGTCGGTTATTAAAATGATGAGAAAATTTAAGAGAACGAACCTATATGATTTTCTTAAAGAGTATGAACCTACTGTAAGGTCTTCTGATTATTTTAAAGATATTCTCAATTTTGAAATTGATGCAAAAATGCCACAGCGTAAGTTGGTTGAGTTGGGTAAGGCTTTAGGTAGAATGGTTTCACTGGAGTTTACTCTCAAATTAAGTGACCAAGGCTTTAATAAAGAACTTATTCAAAATGCAATTTCTGTACTGCAAGAAGAGATCAATACGATTTTACATAGTTTCCAACACGGTTCAATTAATGAAATTGTTGAAGATTTTCAAATCAATAGTTCATGGTTCAATCTTCAAACGGTAAATGCCAAATAAAAAGATTGTTGTTTTAACAGGCGCTGGAGTAAGTGCTGAAAGTGGACTTTCTACATTTCGAGATTCTGGTGGGCTTTGGGATGGTTTTGATGTAAATGAAGTAGCATCTATTGATGGTTGGCACAAAAAACCTCAAAAAGTTCTAGATTTTTATAATCTAAGAAGAATTCAAGCTGCAAAGGCATTACCAAATTTAGCTCATTTACATTTAAAAAAGCTCGAAGAAAATTTTGAAGTCGTAATTGTAACACAAAATGTAGATGATCTTCATGAAAGAGCTGGATCTAGCAACGTGATCCACTTACATGGTAAGCTTTCGGAAGCGAGAAGCGAAGTTGATCCTTATGAAATTATTGAAATTGGAATAAATAACATTAATATTGGAGATATATCTAAAGATGGGACTCAATTAAGACCTGCGATCGTTTGGTTTGGAGAAATGGTTCCCATGATAGAAATTGCAGCACATGAAGTTAGTACCTCAGATATATTGATTGTAATTGGGACTTCTTTGGCTGTTTATCCAGCTGCTGGTCTTATTCATTATGCAAAAAATGAAATTAGAAAAATAATTATCGACCCCTCAAAACCTGAATTAATAAGTTTGTCTGGATGGGAACATATTCCAAAAAGGGCAACTGAAGGGGTTCCTGAATTAGTAAATGATTTAATTAATACGATTTTAAATGAAAGAACTTAGCCAAGAAGAAAAAAGTGTACTAGAACAATTTATGATCCCTTTTTTTCATGCAGGGAAAAGACATCCTTTGTTCCCAGGAAAGAATGAAGTTGAAGTGGAAGCAGGTTTGCTTGGTGTATCTGCCGAAGAGTTAATAAATTACCGTAAAAATTTTGATGAAAATGCAAAGCAGGGTGCCCTAGAACTTTTGAAAGAAGATGAAATCATAGATTTGATCGATAATCTACCATTTGATGGAGAAGAAACGATAGTCGCATTTGGAGATTCCTCTACTGAAGATCATCAAGGATGGTTTTCTGTTTTAAAGCATTTGCTTGAAATTTCTTATGAAAATGCAGGATTCAACTTTATTAATTCTGGTGTTTCATATAATACTACATCAGAAGCACTTAAAAGATTAGATAGAGATGTGATTTTACACGATCCCGATTGGGTATTTGTATCGTTAGGAACTTTTGATGTACAAAGATTAAATATAGCCCCCCAAAGAACTTTGATCCCTTTGTCAGAAACATGGGAAAATTTGAATACTATTCATGAAATTCTTGAAGTAAAAGTACAAAACCCAACTTTATGGGTAACTCCTACTCCAGTAATAAGTGAGTTACTGAATTCAAATCCTATTTATGAGTTTTCTATTGATGCCGAGGATTTAGAACAAGTTCGTCAGTTAGTATCAGGTAAACGTGGTGGAATAGTAGACCCGAAAGGCACTAGAATGGGTGATGGTGAGCCAAAAGCTTGGAACTATCTTGGAGATGGTTTACATCCATCATTAAGCGGCCATATAAATACTGCGAGAGAAGCTTTAAGAACGTTAGTTGAAGTTCACTCTAAAAGCTAATCTTAACATTTACTAGTTCTACACTTGGTGAGAAAGACCTATTAAAAGATGTAGGTGTTAGTTCAATCGTTTGAAGAATAGAAGGGTTCATAAATCCTAGCGAAGTTCCATTATTTAAATCCAAACCAACTATCCCATTTGCATTATTAGTAGGTTGGTAAAGTTTTGCTAAAGGAGATGTGGCTGTTTTAGCAAGAATAAAAGTATCAAACAGTCCAAAGCCAAAGCCTACCCAGGCTCCTATACCAGCACCATATTGTAACCCATCTATTAGAGGTCTATTAGCAACCAACATTACTGAAGTAACGATTATAGATCCAGCTGCGGCTCCATAAAAAGTATCAAGAAGTACAATAATTGAACTGTTATTCCCATCGTTGAATAATCCAGATACCAAAATCTCTTTTCCACCACCTTTAACAATATCATATCCACCCATTCCGATTCCATATAGAGTGCCTAACCCAAGTCCCACCTGAAGTGGATAGAAGTCATCACTATTATTGGTAATAGCCATGGATGCACCTCCTAAAAGAGTTCCATTCATAGCTCCGTTTAACGTATTACCAGCAAGTAATTGAACAGTTTGAGCTTTCGCTGTAGGTGTTGAATATAAAAGTGTGAAAACTATGAAAATGCTAAAAAAGAATTGCTTCATCGAAAAAGTAAATGATTCTTGTTTTGACGAAGTTAAACAAAAAAAAGGGGCATTACCATGTACTATTCAGGATTATTTAATGCTACTGGTAAAACTTTTCCATTAAAAAAAGAATGTGCAGATAATGCGAAATGTGCTATAAATGCTCCCATTTCATCAGGGCTTGTTGGTGCAGAGTAACCAGGAAAAGCTTCTTCAAGCATTTCGGTTTGTACAGCTCCTAAGCACAGACAATTTACTGCAATATTATCTTTAGAGAATTCGGTACTTAAACATTCACTAAGGATTGTTAAAGCCCCTTTAGATGAACTATATGCTGAAAGGCCTGGAAACTTAGAGCTTCCTTGAAATCCACCCATACTACTTATATTTACAATGTGGCTACAAGGTTTAAGTTTGCTTTTCAATGCTTTTATTAATCTAATGGAAGAAATAACATTCACATTAAATTGATAAAGCCAGTCGTCAATAGTTGTATCTAAAAAAGTCTTATTTATTAAAGCGCCAGCATTATTGATGAGCGCATCAATACTATCAATTTTAGAAAGAGTTAAATTGATTTTTTCTATTCCATCATCAAGAGTTAAATCTGCGGCAATGGGGATGATTTTTCCATTTGAAGCTTTACTGGCTAATAGTTTTAAATTTTTTTCCGATCGTGCAATAGCAAATACTTGATTCCCATCCTCAGCTAACTTTAATGCTGTTGAATATCCTATTCCTTTGCTGGCGCCTGTAACAATTATCTTTTTCATGCTGAAAGGTAAAGATAGAAATGACTTTGTGAAACGATTATTACCAAACAATTATAAAAAGCGATCAAATTGCCGTAATTTTCATGAAAATGGAGTCCAAAAGATTATGAAATTAGCAAAAAAAACATCAATTGTACCTGCAAATATTGAAGAGCTTAAACCTTACGTTGCTGGAAAAACTATAGCTGAAGTAGTAGAGGCGTATCAACCTGAAAAAATTTCAAAACTTGCTTCAAATGAAAACAGACTTGGATATAGCGAAAAGGTAAAAGAAGCCGTAGAACAAGCAGTAAAGATAATTAATGATTACCCAGACCCACTTTCAAAACAACTTAGGAGAGCGATAGCTGATAAAACAAATGTTGAGATTGAGAATGTAATAGTTGGCTCAGGATCAGAAAGCTTATTAGCGATTCTTTGTCGAACATTTTTTCATAACAAACAGAACATTATTACTGCAGATGTCACTTTTATTGGAATGTTTGTTCAGGCTAAAATTAGAGGAGTAAAGCTCAAAAAAATACCCGTTACTAGTGATTATCGTTTTGATGTAAAAGCGATTGTAAATGCAATTGATGAAAACACTAAAATGATTTATATAGCTAATCCGAATAATCCAACTGGGACATATATAAACAGTACAGAGTTTGAATGGTTAATGGAGCAGATTCCAGAGAATATTATTGTGATTATGGATGAGGCATATTACGAATTTGCGAGTCATGTAACCGATTATCCAAATGTATTGGGGTATAAATTTAAGAATGTTATCGTATTACGAACATTTTCGAAAGGATATGGTCTTGCAGGATTCAGAGTTGGGTATGGAATAGGTCCTCAGAATTTGATTGAATATATGTACAAAACAAAAATGACTTTCGAACCTGGTGGTATTGGGCAAGCAGCAGCTCTTGCAGCATTTTATGACTATGAGTTTCTAGAAAAATCAATTAAAATGGTGGAGGAAGGTCGAGAGCTTTTATATCGATTTTTTGAAGAGAATAACATTGAGTATGTGCGGTCAGTTTCAAATTTTGTTTTGATGGTATTGCCTTCTGAGGAGGAAGCAATTTATTTAACCGAAAAAATGCTGGAACAAGGAGTAATTCTAAGAAGAATTAATGCATTCGGGCTTCCAAATTGTATTCGTATTACAGTTGGATTAGCTCATCAAATCGAGCACTTTAAAAATACATATAAGAAGATTTTTGGTCTACGATTATAAGTTAAAGTAATTAATCATGCTCAGTAGTTAATTTAAAATAAGTTAAGAATAAGAATTACAATCGTTTTCTTTAAACTTTTGAGAACGAAATTAAGCTCTTAGAGAGCATTAATGGTAGTTAGTGTTTAAAAATTATCCAAACCTCAAAATGTTACATGAATCTTTTCTAATAAGAGTTTGTAGTGATTACATCTTACAACTAATAACTTGTTTTAAAAGAATACGTTTTGAAATTGGGTAACAAAATCATAGTAAGTTTTGTATGTATTAGCATACTGATTGGTACAGTTGGATTAGTCTCACACTGGTATTCAAACTCTATTCAAAATCAGTTGCTTACTAACAATATAGAAACAACTAAGTTTGTTCAAGTAACTGCGGATATTGAACGAGGACTATATCAAAGTTTAGTTTTTCTAACAGCAATTAAAGAAGCAGATACTAATTTAGAAAATGAAACTACATTAGATGAACCTACAATAGGGATGCTCTCGAAGAGTTTTAAAGAACAAATAAATGAGCTTTCTGGGTTAATTAATCAGGTAAAGGAGTTTAGGGGAAACCCGAACCCCACTCAAACATCCGAGAATATTCAAGATATTCAGCGTTTAGATGAGAGTTTAGTATTCTATATCAGCCTTTCTAGTGATTGGCTAAAGCTTTTGGATGAAGATGTAGATGAAGCCAATGCATTATTTACTACTTCAATTAGCCCTTACTTTAGAAACCGTGTAATACCTGACATTTCTCATCTCAGAAATCATGCTGTTATCCAGCAGAATATAGAAAATGACTTACTTACTGATCAGCTAGAGCAAGCGAACTATATGATCGTAATCGTTTCTGTTATCTGTGTTTTTATTTCAATTCTTATTGCATTTTATATTTACAGGTCTATTGCTAACCCATTAATGAAGTTGAATATAAGTGCCCAAAAGTTAGGAGAAGGAGATTTAGATGAGCGAACAGAGATTACTAATAAGGATGAAATTGGCCAGTTAGCTATATCGTTTAACACGATGGCATCAAACCTTAAAAAAAGAACGATAGCTAGAGATTATCTTGATAATATTATTGAAACTATTAGGGAGACGCTTATTGTAACCGATCCTGAAGGGATTATAGTTGGAATCAATAAAGCTGGGCTGGAAATGCTTCATTATACAAAACATGAAATTGTTGGGATGCCTGTTGCAAGATTCTTCGATTTAGAAAAAATGAGAGATAAGTATGTTGAAAACAGTAAAAAAGGAAATGTTTTTGAATTCTGTCTATTCACAAAAAGAAACAAAAGAATTCCAGTTCTTTTTTCGGAAGCAGAACTAATAAATGGAAATGGAGAAATTGTAGGGACAGTTTGTGTTGCTACAGATATTACAGAACGAAAAGAAGCAGATGAACAAGTAATAAAGTCTTTAAAAGAAAAAGACGTTCTACTTTCAGAAATTCATCATAGAGTCAAGAATAATCTGGCTGTAATTTCTGGAATTTTGCAATTACAGGTTTATGAAACTAAGAACGAAGAAGTAGAAAAAGCATTAACAGAAAGTCAGTCACGTATTCAATCAATTTCTTTAGTACATGAAATGCTTTACCACAGTGACACACTATCCTTTATTGACTACAGAACGTATGTTCATGATTTAGTTCAAGCAATAACAAGTATGCATATCAACGACGATAAAAATATTACAGTAAATTCTAAAGTGGATGAAATCTCGTTAGACATCAACCAAGCCATTCCTTGTTCCTTACTACTGAATGAGATAATAGTAAATTCTTTTAAGCATGCATTCAAAGGAAAAAAAGAAGGGGAGATTTCAATATTTATGACTGAAAAAGGCGGAATATTAAACTTAGTTGTAGAAGATAATGGAGTAGGTGTTGAATCAATTCATGGAGCGAAGCCTCAATCACTAGGAACTACATTGATTCATACATTAACATCTCAGCTAAGAGGAGAATATAATTTGGGGCATGGTTCCAATGGAGTAGGAACCCGAATAGAAGTTACCTTTCCAAAAGCTTAAAATATTTTTCGCCCTTTTTTTATTTAAATGAACTAAAGTGAAAAAACTTTTACGATTAAAAAGGATATTGTAAAGCTCGTTGTTGCATAAGTAAGCCATCCAAATACAGATACAAAAGTAGCTTTTAATAATCTCATGAATAAATTGCCTTCATGAAACCGTACTAATACATATATAGGATATATAATTACTATTAAATAATTAAGTAAGAAGATTTTTGGTAAGACAAAAGTTAATAGAATAATGAATATCGAAAAGAGGATGTATTCTGCGATTATAAAAAAAGAGAGGCTTAAATATTCAACAAGGTAAAATCCTGATTTTCTATTAAATAATTTAGCAAAAAATGCTAAAGTAAAAGCATAAATTAGTAGAAAAGTATTTATATGTTCACGTAGAAAATTCGAAGCCCTACTAGAATCTGTATTAGGGTTTGGCAATTCCAGAGCACCTATTGCTTCGCTGAAGGCTTCAATAGAATTAAAGTTCAATAATTGGATAAGAATTATATAAACCGCGAGAACGAGAATAAAGTATCTAAATGGATGTGAATAGGATTTTCTTTTCCCAAAAATATACTCACGAGTTATTATTCCAGGATTGGTAACCATTCCTTTGATCGTTCTAAAGAGTGGAGCATCAAAGTCGAAATAATGCTCTAAAACATCTCTGACTGACTCTTTTAGAATGATTCTGCCGTTATTAGGTCGTTGACCACAATTCGAACAGTAATTCCCATCAAACTCGGTATTACAATTTTTACAGTTTTGCATTACTTGACGGATACCTTTTAGTTAAGCTTATTATTGCAACTCCAGATATAATTATCAAAGCCCCTCCAAACTGGATTAGTGTTAACATTTCTCCCAAAAAAATCATTGAAAGTGTAATTGTTGAAACCGGTCCTAAACTTCCAATGATGGAAACATTAGATGCTCCGATTCTTTGAATTCCTTCATTTATTAAGAATGAAGGAATAACAGTAGCAACAACTGCCATCAAAAAACTCAGCCAATATACCTCTGGTTGATATCCGAATAACATCGAATCGGTTGTAAGAAGATAATGTAGCACAACTACCGTACATGAAACGATCATTGAAAAAGTGGTCAAACGAACTGTACCAACTTTGGCGATTAGAGAATTACTTCCTACCAAATAAATAGCATAAGTAATGGCGCTTATTCCAACAAAAATAGAACCCCAAAGTACATCAACAGAACTACCTGCAGTAATTCCACCTTTGTTTAAAAAGATAATGGCGATACCTAAATAAGTAATAAAAATAGATACAACTTGAGCTTTAGTAATCTTCTTTTTTAAAAAAATAAAACTCAAAATCAATACTACGGTTGGATAGCTAAACAAAATAAGCCTTTCAAGACTTGCAGTAATTAGAGTGAGACCTTTGAAATCAAAGAAGCTAGCTAAGTAATAACCGATTACTCCAAGAAACCCGATGGCAAACTTCTGTTTAGTGGAAAGAGGGTTTCTATGCCACTCTTTTCTCCTTAAAGCCCAAATTATCAAATAGAATGGAAGCGAGAAAAGCATTCGAAAAAGTAGTAAAGTTATTGCATCAACATCATATTGATAAGCTAGTTTAATGATAACTGCTTTAGTTGAAAATAGTATAACTCCCGATGCAGCAATAAAGAAGGCTGCTAGATTATTTTGTTTGATAATGATTGTAATTGAATTAAATAAAAAAGCCATGAAATTTCATGGCTTTAAATTAAGGAGAAAAAGAATATCAAATATTAATGTCTTTGAAAACAAGAACACTGTAAACCGGCTGCTTCAAGTGTTATTGCATGCCAATCGAATTGCTCTCCAAAACCATCTCGTTCCCACCAGAATGGAAGCCGTTCCTTAGTTTGATTTCCTACTTCATTAAGGGTAGCTGCATCAAATAAACGTCCGTTTACCATTGTATATCTAACCGTATTTGTATTATTGATGTCTTCTAAAGGATTAGCATCCAACACAATCAAATCAGCCAATTTCCCAACTTCTAAAGAACCAATATCATCATCTAACCCGAGATAATGAGCACCATTCAATGTGGCAACTCTAAGGGCTTCCATATTCGTCATTCCACCTTGAGACATCATCCAGAGCTCCCAGTGTGCACCAAGTCCTTGAAGTTGACCATGTGCTCCAAGATTCACTTTCACGCCTGCGTCGGTTAGAAGCTTTGACGACACTGCAGTTTTAATATGACCGTTATCGTATTCTTCATCAGGAATCATTGTACGGTGCCTTGATCTAGGATCTATTACAGCGCGAGGGGTAAAGCTGAGTAATTTTTCGTTTTCCCATACATTATATTTTTGATAGAAATAGTATTCTCCACTAATACTACCATAATTAACAATATGTGTTGGTGTATACCCCGATTCACTTGCGCTCCAAAGTTCACGTACATCCTTATAAAGTGGTACTACTGGGATATTGTGTTCTATACCTGTATGGCCGTCCAAAATCATACTCATGTTGTGGAAAAAGAATGATCCACCTTCAGGAACAACCATCATTTCCAGTGCCTTGGCAGCTTTTATAACTTGTTGCCGTTGTTCTCTTCGAGGTTGATTGTAGCTTTTTACTGAGAAAGCACCAAAAGCTTTTGTTCTCTTTAAAGCAAAAAGAGCGTCTTCATAATTGTTAATTGTAGCTTTGAAAGCACCATCAGCACCATAAAGAATTACCCCAGTAGAATAAACTCTTGGACCAATCATGTTTCCGGCTTTAATAGCCTCTGAATGAGAGAAAACCATTTCAGTATTTGATGATGGATCATGAGCGGTGGTAACGCCATAAGCTAAGTTCGCAAAGTACTCCCATTGTTGCTGAGGACTAACTCCAAGCCTGAAATTCCCTAAATGAGCGTGCGCATCCACAATACCTGGCATGATGGTCTTACCAGAAACATCAATAACCTTTGCGCTACGAGGAATTTCAACATTGTCGCCGATAGCCGTAATTCGATTTCCATCAACTAAAATAGTTCCACTCTCAATTACCTTATCACCTTCCATGGTAATAATTCGGGCCTTAGTAAATGCAATTGTTCCTTCTGGGACATAAGTTTCAAGCTCAAGTCCAATATCAAAACCAGACTTTGGTGGTTCAGGTAAACTATCAGGAGCATCATCAACAAAACTGAAAGCATTTTTCAAATCAATTGAAAAGTATTCTTGTCCTAATGTCCACATAAGCTTATCACTATCTTTACTCCAATGCATATGATAGCCCCCTTCGCTTGCAACTTCTTTTACAGGAATTGCTTTAGTTGAAGGGGAAAGACTTATTTTCTTCCCAGTAACCACCATAGGGGCTATATAGACCTTATAAAGGTTAGAAAAAGCAATCCATTTATTATCAGGACTTGGTACGAACTCATGGCCATAACTAGAAGTAAAGTGTGTTTTTTCATCTTCGCCATTCAGGTTAACACTTTGGTACGATTTCTCAATATTACCAAAAATGTATCCCCCACCTTGATAAAAAATTCTATCACCAGTTGCATTGAATCTAGGAAAACTACCCGATTCAGTAATTAGAGTTTCATTCTTACCTTCCACTGAAATAGTATAAATGCCAGGCTCTAAGGTATAAGCAAAACCTTGTTGCCCGTTTCCACTTTCTTTTCTGAAAACTATGGTTTTACCATCAGGAGAAAACGAAGGTTCTCTGTAAATTCCTTTTTTATCAGATAGTTTAGTTGGGCGTTTAAAACGATCACGAGTTCTTAAGTTTACAATGTTAAGAGCGCCCATTTCTGTATCACTCCAACTTACATATGCCAAGGTTTGCCCATCAGGAGCGAAAGTAGGTTCAAATTCAAAGTCTGTTTCTCGGGTTAATCGTTGAGGCGTTCCATCAGGAAGAGTCTTTGTCCATAAATATCCAGCGGCATTAAAAGCTAAAGTTTTTCCATCTGGTGAAGTAACCGTATTTCGGATTGCTTTAGCCGTAAAAGATTTTGGAGCAACATCTTGTTTATAGCGAGCGGCTTCTACAATCTTATGAGTTGATTCTACCTCAAAAGGAATTATGAAAGACTCACCTGTATTAGTATCAATTTTATTGATTTTTCCATTTGCCCAAACAATGATGTTTTTCCCATCAGGGGTCCAATTAAAATTCGTATAAACCCCAAAAATAGCCCATGCTTCTTGTTGATCTTTGCTGAGGTTCTGAAAAAGAGGTTTTTCTAAGCCAGATTCTAAATCTCTTAAATAAAGAACTGATTTGGTCCGAACTCTACGTACGAAAGCTAAAGTTTTCCCATCAGGAGATATCTGTGGGCGAGCCGCGCCACCGTTTCCTCCGGTAACAGTTTCAATTTCTCCATCCTCTCGGTCGTATCTACGAATTACATAAATCTGACTATTTGGGTCTTTATTATACTGAAAGAATCCACCTGGGTAATTATCTTCGCTGTAATAAATATATCTGCCATCAGGAGAAACCGAAGGCTCTCCAATATCTTGTTGTTCATTTTTCTTTTCCACTAATTGAATCCCTGAACCACCAGTTTTATGGAACATCCAAATTTCTCCAGCACCTAAAGATCGGGAAGAAGAGAAGTGTTTTTTAGCGATAATGTATTCACCATCAGGCATCCAAGTAGAGTTGTTTAATAGGCGGAAGCTTTCATCAGTAATTTGTGTTGCTTCCGAGCCGTCAGACTTCATTACCCAAATATTATCACCGCCACCAGCATCACTAGTAAAAGAAATGTGATTTCCGTCAGGGCTAAATCTAGGTTGAACTTCAAAAGCATTACCTCCACGAAGAAGGTTAGCTTTCCCACCGTTTATTGGTATAAGATATATATCACCTAGCAAATCGAATACAATCTGTTTGCCATCTGGACTTACATCAAGATTCATCCATGTACCTTCATCAGTAGAAAAAGATAGAGGTATAGTTTCTCCAAGATCAGGGTTTGTAACATCCCATTTATCTTGTGCAAAAGTAGGAAGTGCTATCAAAAAAGAGAGTAAAAAAAGTAAATTGGCTCGCATAAATCTAAATTGGTTAAACATTAAGTATAATACTATATGATCGGGTAAATATTGAATCTCTATACCTCTTTTTCTTAAAAAGTTATTAACTATTATTAACTGCAAAAGAAGAATAAATTCCACATATTAACAAAATTCTCAAAAATTATTTAAGTTTTCAGGGTTGAGCAATAAGAGATTTAGTTTATTAGTAGGAATCCTTTTTTTGGGTTATACAGGAATTTATGCTCAGAAACATGATTTCAAGACATATTCTGTAAATGATGGTCTGCCATCTAGTTATGTATACGATGTACTTATTGATGACCTAGGATTGGTTTGGTTTGCAACGGCAAATGGACTTGTAAAATATGATGGGAAAACATACACCAACTACACCTCTGATAATGGTCTGAAAGATGAGTTAATCTCAGATATCTACAAAGATTGGGAAAATGAGTTATGGGTAGCGACAGAGTTTGGAGGAGTGGCTAAATTCGTGCAAGATTCCCTTATATATCTACCTGAACTTTCAGAATTAGACACTTTATTAATCCACTTTATTGAAGCAGGACCAAATGGAACAATCTGGTTTGGAACTGACAAAAACGGAATTTATGAATGGGAAAAAGGTAAAAGGTTAAGACAAATACTTTCTACTGAAAATGGGTTGCCTAGTAATCAAATCTGGGATTTTTCGATGGATAAGAAAGGTTGCTTTTGGATTTCTACTTCAAAAGGAGTTGCACTTTTTAAAGAAGATGATGGTATTACATACACCTTAACTCAAGAAAACGGTTTGTCAGGAGAACTTGCATATCAAGTTTTTGAAGATACGAATGGTGATAAGTGGGTTCCAACAAGTAACGGAATTACGATTATAAAACCCGATTTTACAGTAGACGTTATAAAAGAAATAAACGGGCTGAATTTAGGCTATGTATTTAATATATCAGAAGATGATAGAGGGAATATTTGGATTGGAACAGAGCGTAGAGGTTTGTTTTTATATGATGGAAGTAGCTATACTCAAATCAAAAAGAACAATGGCTTAAGTAGTAATTTTGTTTATCGTTTGATTAAAGACGATAATGGAACTATTTGGATTGCTACCGATGGGGATGGGGTAAGCATATTAAGAAATAGAGATTTCTTAATGTTTGATAGTAGTTCGGAATTAAATGCAAATAGTGTATTCAGTACTTTAAAACATTCAGATGGAAGTATTTGGGTAGGTACAGAAAATGGTGTTAGTAGGCTAAATAATGGTCAATTCACTAATTATACAATTCCGAAGAAATATTTTGATGAAGGTGAAATTTGGGATATTGAAGAGCTCCCAAATGGAAATGTGGTTATGCTTGGTCTTGATTATGATATATTTGAGTTCGATGGTACTAATTTTTTCCATCCCGAGTTTTTCGATGCGATTTACGACTATTACGTAAATGATATTTTTGTAGATAAGGAAGATGGATCAATTTGGTTTGCAGCCTCAAAAATGCTTTTAAAGTATAAAGATGGAAAACTAACGAAGTTTCCTCCGCCCAACGACGTTTTTTGGCAAACCGATCTTACCTCAATGTACAAGGATTCGAGAGGATTTTATTGGATCGGAACACATGCTGGTCTTGCTAATTTTGATGGAGAAGCATACAAGTATATAACCTCTGAGGATGGATTAGAGGGAGGTAGTATCTATGATATTAAAGAAGATCAAGATGGTAATCTATGGGTTGGTACGAGTAAAGGAACCCATATTTTATCAGACTTTAACAATAAAGGAATGCCAACTAAAATTATTCCTTTTGAGACCTTAGATTTATACATGCAGGAAACCATTTTTTTGCAATTTGATAAGCAAGGGAATTTATGGCAAGCTACCAATGGAGGAATGAACTTCTATGATTTATCAGATTGGGAGAAAGGTAAAATGGCTTCTCAAAAGCACTATCCTTTTAATGATTTTGGACATGGGATAGAATTTAATGGATTGGCAAGCATATTAGAGGAAGATGGAACACTTTGGTTTGGAAGTAATTCGAAAGGGTTGGTTAAAGTTGAAAATACTCATGCTAATACCGTTAAAAAAGAAGAAACCGCACCAAAAATTTATCTAAGAGAGATTCAGGTAAATAACAAAACAGTATTTAATCAACTCAATCCAGACTTAAATAATGAAAATATTGAATTGGATTATGATGAGAATAATCTCAATATCATGTTTAATGGGATAGATTTTAAAAACCCTAACAGAGTTGTATATATGTATATACTTGAAGGGTTTGATGAGACTTGGGAATACTCAAATGATATTAGCGAGGTTCGATATACTAGCATTCCTCCAGGTACCTATAACTTTATAGTTCAAGCAAAATCTATTAAATCTGGGTGGGGAAATCCTATTACTATTTCTTCCATTGTAATCAATAAACCATATTGGAATTCAATCCAATTCTTCATAGTTGTCGGGTTAACTTTAATTTTATTGATTGTCGTTTTTGTACGAATTATGGCTGAAAGGCTTGAAAAAAAGAATCTAGAAACTATTGTAGATGAAAAAACGAAAGATTTACAATCAGCCCTTGAAGAAAAAGAAGTACTTATCAAAGAAATACACCATAGGGTGAAGAATAATCTAGCAGTTGTTTCTGGCTTACTCGAACTTCAAAGCTGGAATATTCCTGAAGGAGACGCAAAAACAGCTATTCAGGAAAGTAAGATGCGGGTACTAACCATGTCTAAGATTCATGAAAATTTATATCAGAATAAAGACTTGGCTCGAGTAAATTTCAAAAATTTTCTAAAAGATTTAGTAGAAAGTATTTCGGCAACAATGAGGGACCCAAATCATGAAGTCGAAGTTAAATTAGAAGCAGATGATTCTCATATCAATGTTAATATTGGTATACCAATTGGATTAATTGTAAATGAGCTAATAAGTAACTGTTATAAACACGCTTTTTATAAAAGCAAAAAAGGTGAAATTTGTATCATGTTTGAAAACCATGACAAGTTCTATAATTTAATAATTAAAGATAATGGACAAGGTTCAGATCAAGATATTCTTACAATAAAAAAGGATTCATTAGGTATCACTTTGGTAAAATCTTTATGTTCTCAAATTGGAGCTGATATTACTTATTCAGGTAAAAATGGTTCAATATTTGAACTAACTATACCAAAAAGTAAATCGGATGTTATTTCCCAAACTGTGTAATAAATTCTTTCGTAAAAGTACTCTGAGCTAATTTTCCACTAAGCTCGGCGCGTTCGTTCATAAGCCCTTCCAGAGAATCCATTCCTTCCCAAAGTATTCGTTTTAACGCTTTCATTGCTTCAGGACTACTTGTGGAAAGTTGATCAGCAAGCGTAATAATGGCTTCATCAAGTTGGATAGATGAGTCAAAAACATCGTTATAGAGTCCTTTTTTGAAAGCCCAATTCGCATCTCTCCAAACTGAAGCGTTTATACTTAAAGAGGAAAGAGCTGATACTCCAATTTTACGTTCTACAATTGGGGCAATAACGAATGGACCAATACCTAGATTTAGCTCACTAAGTTTGATTGCTGAATCGATATTAGCGAGTACATAGTCAGATGCAGCAATAATGCCTACTCCACCACCAACTGCTTTACCATGAACTCTAGTTAGAATTAACGTAGGACAATTTTTCATTGCTAAAATAACTTTCGCAAAGCCAGAAAAAAAGCGCCTTCCTTTTTCAGGGCTATTAATCTCGGCAAGTTCATCGAAGGAAGCTCCTGCACAAAAAGCTCCATTGCCAGAACTTTTTAAAATAATTATAGTAATATCTTTTCGGTTACCTGCTTCAGTTATTGTCTCGGCAAGTTCGTGTAATAAAGACTTAGGAAGTGAATTTCCTTTAGGATGATGAAACTCGATGGTTCCTATTTGCTTAGATGTAGTAAAAGTTACGCTCCCGTTCATTTAGATAAAATAGACTAAAATTGAAGGATCGGAAAGTACTCTTTTAATACTTTAACTTCTAAACCCTTGCACCACTCACTAAAGCTCATCATATTCACTTTCTTTTAAATTTTATCGTGCTATGAAAAAAATATCATTTCTATTTATTTGTACCCTTATTTCATCGTCAATTTCATTAAATGCTCAAACGATAAATGAGTATAGTATTTCTTTTGAGAATGCAGTACATCATGAAGCTAAAATAACAGCCAAGTTTTCAAATCTAGATACAAAACCTCTTCAAATTCGAATGAGTAGAACTTCTCCGGGTAGGTATGCAATTCATGATTTTGCAAAAAATGTATATGGGGTTAAAGCATATGATAGTATGGGAAATGAGTTAGAGGTTTCTCGCCCAAATCCACAACAATGGGATGTAAGCGGTCATGATGGAACTGTTCGTTTCGAGTATATACTTTTTGCGAATCGTGGGGGTGGTACCTATTCTCAGGTAGACGAAACTCATGCTCATCTTAATATACCAGCGACTTTTGTATTTGCCAGAGAATACCAACAAAGACCAATACTTATAACATTTGATGTTCGAGAAGATTTGAACTGGCAAGTAGCGACTCAGCTCAAAAGGTTAAATGGAAATACTTATTATGCTCCAGATACTTATTACTTTATGGATAGTCCTACAGAAATAGCTGACTACCATTTACGGGAAGAGATGGTAGATGGTCAATTGATTCGTTTGGCATTACATACTCCTGCAAGTGATCGCGAAGTAAATGAATATTTTGGGAAGGTAATTAGCATTGTTAAAGCTCAACGTGATGTGTTTGGTGAGTTGCCAGCATTCGATTACGGAGAATACACTTTTCTTTCTTGCTACATGCCAAACGCAAGTGGAGATGGTATGGAACATAGAAACTCTACCTATGTTGTGAATTCTAAAGATTTAGATGAGCCTCTTGGAGAAACAAGTATAGGAACAATTTCCCATGAGTTTTTTCATGCTTGGAATGTGGAACGGATTCGTCCAGCATCTCTAGAACCTTTCGATTTTGAAGAAGCGAATATGAGTGGTGAACTTTGGTTTGCTGAGGGATTTACCAGTTACTATACAGGTCTGATTTTAGCTAGAGCAGGAGTTTGGACTCAACAAAGATACATTGAAGGTTTGGATGGAACACTTAATTATGTGATTAACTCTCCAGGCCGACAATTTTTTAACCCTATTGAAATGAGTTATAGAGCCCCTTTTGTAGATGCAGCTACTTCAATTGATCCTACTAATAACAACAACATCTTTGTGTCTTATTATTCCTATGGAAGCGTACTTGGTTTGGCTTTAGATATGTCTCTAAGAACGATGGAAAACAATCTAAAATTGGATGATTTCATGAAGTTACTATGGCGAAAGTATGGTAAAACCGAAATTCCTTATACCGTTCGTGATTTGGAATCAGCCTTAGCAGAATATGCAGGTGAAACATTCGCAACGCAGTTTTTTGGAAATCATATTTTTGAAAGTGGAATGCCTGATTATGAGACATTATTTAATCAAATGGGAGTTAATTTTGAACTAGAAGAACCTAGAAAAGTAGATTTGGGTGGGACGATTAAAGAAAAAGACGGCGTTTGGAAACTTACATCAAATGCGATAATAGGAAGCCCGATTTATCTCGCTGGAATTGAAGCTGAAGACGAAATTATTTCCATTGGAGGAATAAGGTTAAGTGAAGTTGAAAACATCGAAGAGATATTAGAACGTCGACGACCAGGCCAAACTATAGAAATAGTTTACTTAAGGTGGGGCAACCAAAAAACCACTCGAGTTACTTTAGGTGCGTCCAATAAATTAAAAACTGAAATCGATAGTAGAGCCAATCGGAAAGCAAGATCACTACGGGAAGCTTGGCTGAAAGGTGATAGTTAAAATAGAATAATTCATCAACTAGATTGAAAAGAATAAAAAACTCATTTAAATAAATTATATATGAAAAGCTTTCTAGCACTAATCACTTTGTCATTTCTAACTTTATCACTGGTTGCTCAAACCTATCCTGAAATTCTTTCAATGAAAGAGCGAGCAGAAGTGATTGATAACCTTCTTTCTGATAAAGTTAAAACAGTACTACCAGATATCATGAGAAGAGAAGGAATTGATATGTGGCTGATAATTTCAAGGGAATACAATGAAGATCCTGTAATTAAAACTATGTTACCTGCAACTTGGTTAGCGGCTCGAAGAAGAACGATTTTGGTAGTCTATGATCTTGGTGAGAAGGAAGGATTAGAAACCTTGGCTGTTGCCAGATACGATGTTGGAGAAACCTTCAAGAAAGCTTGGGATAAAGAAGCTCAACCCGATCAATGGGCACGATTAAAAGAAATTATTGAAGAAAGAAATCCAGAAAAAATAGGAATAAATATTTCGGAGATATGGCAACATGCAGACGGTTTGGTTGTTACTGACTATGAAGAAATGAAAGACGGTATTGGAGAAGAGTATTCGAAGCGATTGGTTTCCGCAGAGAAAGTAGCAGTAGGGTGGCTTGAAACTCGTACTGAAAAAGAAATGACTTTATATCCTCACATTGTAAGAATAGCACACAATATTATAGCGGAAGGATTTTCTGATAAAGTAATTCAACCTGGCGTTACAACAACAGACGATTTAGTATGGTGGTATCGTGAGAAAATTCGTGAGCTCAAGCTCATTACCTGGTTTCATCCAAGTGTTTCTATTCAGAGGGCTGATCCAGAATCTTTTGATCATCTTAGAACGTTCGATAGCCGTCCGGCAGCGGATGTAATTTTACCGGGAGATTTACTACATGTTGATTTTGGAATTACATATCTGCGGCTGAATACAGATACTCAACAACATGCATACATTCTCAGACCAGGAGAAACTGTAGTTCCTGAATATTTAAACAAAGCTTTTGATAATGGTAATCGACTTCAGGATATTTTCACAAACAACTTTAAAGAAGGAAGAACAGGTAATGAAGTTCTTAGAATGTCGAGAGAGCAAGCAATAGCCGAAGGAATTAAACCAAGCATATATACTCATCCAATCGGATATCATGGGCATGCCGCTGGTACAACCTTAGGAATGTGGGATTCACAAGGTGGAGTTCCAGGCGATGGTGATTATCCGCTTCAACTAAATACAGCGTATTCAATCGAGCTTAATGCAGCCACTTATATTAAAGAGTGGGGAAAAGAAATCAGAATTATGCTGGAAGAAGATGCTTTTTTTGATGATTCTGGAGTTTGGTACATTGATGGTCGACAAAAAGAAATCATGATGATTCCAAGAATTCCCGCGAAACAATAAGTTCATTTGTACGCTAAAACCCGCTCGATTACATTAAGAGTTATAAATAGAGTTAGGGTTATGGTCAAAAAAATAGGGCTTTATATTGTTCTGATTTGTACACTGTTCAGCATTAATTCAGAAGGTCGCCAGTTTGGTAACTATACAAGTACCACAGAATTAGAACAACAGATGGAGAAAACAAGCGGACTGGATAGAATTGAGTTTCTATTAAGTCTTTCGTCTCGCTACAACAGAACTGATATTTCTCGTTCTAAAGAATTGGCAGCAGAAGCACACTCAATTTCATTAGCTTTTGATAACGACAGTCTTATTGCAGAAAGTAACCTTCAGTTAGGATATATAAGTTTACTTGAGGAAAAGAGTGCTGAGGCTCTTGATTATTACGTAGCGGCCAGAAATATATTTAGAGATTTTGGAATTGAGCAAAGAGAAGCAATTACGTTAGCTCAAATCGGTCTGCTTTATTCAGAATTGTCACAATATCCTGAGTCGCTTAAGAATTACTATGAAGCGCTGTCAATTTTCCGAGAGATTAAAGCGGGAAAGGGAGAGTTAGATGTTCTGCTTAGAATATCGATGGTAATGGGAGATAGGAAAGAGTATGCTTCAGCCCTAGCTTTTGCAGAACAAACCATTGAGCTAGCTAGCGAACTTGATAATAAACTTGTACTAACAATGTCGCTATCACAAGCCGCAAGTTTATATGAAGATCAAAATAATTTAGATGAAGCTATTAGCTACAACGAGCAAGCAATGTTAGTTTTGCAGGAAATGGGGAGCTCACATGGTGCAGTAGCAGTAATGATGAATTTATCTGAGCTTTATGAAGGTAAAGCTGATTATTCGAAAGCTAGTTCTATGAATAATGAGGTATATGAGTTTGCAAAAGCAAATCAGAATAATGTGTTGTTAATAGAAAGCATGTTTAATGCGGCAAAAATAATGCATGCTCAAAAAGAGTATAAATCTTCAAATGATACCTTGTTTTCTGCATTAGGGTTAATTGACGAGAGTGGTTTGAAAATTATGGCTTTCAAATTCCAACAACTATTAGCTGAGAACTATCTGAATATTGGAAAGTATGATTTAGCTATTATCTATGCAAAACAAGCCATAGAAAGTGCCGATAATTTGGGAGATTTAATTAAAGCAGAAGAGGCGCTTTTAAATCTTATAGATGTCTATACCAAAAAGGAAGATTACTCTAGCGCTTTTAAAGCCCAACAGAAATTAACGAGCATACGTGATTCTCTCTATTCAAAGGAAAATGCTGAGCAGATTGCTAAAATGCAGGCAAGGTATGAAATCAGTGAGAAGGAGAAGGAGATAGAACTACTTCAATCAGAGAACAAGAGGAGAGCTTCTGTTCAGTTATTTCTTGGATTAGGTTTCTTGTTAGTGTTATTAGCAGGCTTTTTTATTGTTCGTAGCCAAATGCTTAAAGTGAAAAGCAGTAAATCAGAACTGGAAGTCTCAAACCTAAAAAGGAAAGAATTACAGAAAGATCTTGAATTCAAGAATAAACAGCTTACCACTCAAAGCCTGAATATGGTGCAGAAAAATGAGATGATGGAAGAGATGAAAGAGAAAGTAGAGAACTTGAAGAAAGAAGGATCATCAAGAGAATTGAATAACCTGAGCCAGCTTGTAGATTACAGTTTCAATCTTGATGAAGATTGGAAGCAGTTTCAGATGCATTTCGAAGAAGTTCATTCTGGTTTCTATCATGTTTTAAAGGATCGATATCCTGATCTTACTCCCAATGAGATGCGCTTATCTGCACTAGTGAAATTGAATTTAACGATTAAGGAAATGGCGGCGATTCTGGGTATATCTCCAGACAGCGTTAAAACTGCCAGATATCGTCTTAGAAAGAAGCTAGATATGAACACAGAAGACAACCTGGCAGAGTTTATGCTCCAATTAGAAAAAGATTCTTTGGAAGTATTATAAACAGGCTTTTCCCGCATTTAAGAACAGAAAAATAGTCTTGCTCACCTAATGTTCACTTAACCCTTAGTGATCGTGTACACCCATTGTTCACGTATGTAACTGCATCACTGAGGGTCTAACCCCGTAATTTTGCATGCATCAGAAATGAAGCGTCAAGATTGGAAAATCTAATCAGTTAAAATTTAATTAAACAAAACGGAATGAAACGAATAATACTGGGTGCGATGATAATCATCGGCTCAACATTAACAGCTTTAGGTCAACCTATGCAGGGTGACAATTTATTTGAGGGCCAACATGCACCTCTTTTTCAAGGTATGGGAGTTCATAATTTTGATATCTCATCAACTGATAAGCTAGTAAACATATATTTTAATCAGGCAATTGCTCTTACTTATGGTTTTAATCATTTGGAAGCTGCACGATCATATGAACAAATAGTGAAAATTGATCCAAATTCTGCTATTTCATATTGGGGTCAGGCACTTGTGCTGGGACCAAATTTAAATGCCACAATGGAATCTGCTTCGGTAAGCTCAGCATTTGATCATATCCAGAAAGCAAAAAGTCTAAAAAATTATGCATCACAAAAAGAAAAAGATCTGATTGATGCTTTGGCAAAAAGGTACTCGGAAGATGAAACGCTAACAGACCGAACAAAGCTGGATCAGGCTTATGCAGATGCAATGAGAAAAGTAGCTGCAAAATATCCAAACGACCCAAATGTTAGAACGTTATTTGCAGAAGCTTTAATGGTTATACATGCTTGGGATTTTTGGCAAGGTAATGGACATCCAAAAGAATGGACCCCAGAAATTCTAGAAGTACTTGAAACTGGGTTAAAAGATTATCCTAAGCATACTGGATTGATACATTACTACATTCATGCCGTGGAGGCATCAAAAACACCAGGAAGAGCTTTAGAATATGCTAAAACAATGGAAGATTTAGTTCCCGGGTCAGGACATTTAGTCCATATGCCAAGCCATATATATATACGTACTGGAAAGTACCAAGAAGGAGTAGCAGCCAATGAGCGTGCAATATTAGTTGATAATAATTATATCGCCCAGTGTAGACAGCAGGGAATATATCCTCTCGCTTATGTACCACACAACAGACACTTTTTATGGGCTATGGCGACACTACAAGGTAACAGCAAGAAAGCGATAATGGCTGCCAAACATATGGCCAATCATATTGATGAAAATAATATGAGGATTCCTGGACTTGGAACTCTGCAACACTATTGGGTAACGCCGGTTTATGCTTATGTAAAGTTTGGAAAATGGGATCAGATTATAAATACTCCAAAACCAATGGAAGATTTAGTATACCCACTAGGAGTTTGGCACTATGCGAGAGGGGTCGCTTTTACATCAAAGGGAGAAATCGAAAAAGCTCAACAAGAACTTAAGGCGCTTAATAAAGTTCGGGAAGATATTCGATTACAGGATGTTACGGTTTGGGAAATCAACAATGCTACAGATGTGTTAACTATCGCGTCGTTAACTCTCGAAGGAGAAATCGAAGCTAAATCCGGAAACTACGAACACGCAATTTCCATTTTAAGAAAAGCTATCGCGTTGGAAGATAATTTGAATTACAACGAACCTTCAGATTGGCATTCTCCTGTACGTCAAACTCTTGGTGCAGTTTTATTGAATGCTGGTAGAGCTTTGGAAGCAGAAAAGGCATATAAAGAAGATTTAGAAACTTTCCCTGATAATGGTTGGTCACTATATGGTTTATATCAAAGTTATAAACAACAGGACAAAGAGGAACTAGCAGTTGAAACTCTGGCTAATTTCAGAGAAGTCTGGAAATGGGCAGATATAGAACTGGAATCCTCTAGAGTGTTATAGCACTGTTTAACTTTATAATTAATTGTACCCTAAGCAGGTCAAGAGAGATAAAAGCCAAGCCGTGGTGGAACCCATCCATCACGGCTTTTTTAAAGACTAAAAATATGAATAGCATCAAAAAAAATGCCCTTATTATATTATTAATGTTCTTACTTGGGTTAAACTCTGCGTGCACAAAACGAGAAGGGATTAATAATGTAGAGCTTCCAGAGAATGAACAACCTGAACCAGGTCTTGATGTAATTACTCTTCCCGTTGTACTACATGTGATTCATAATGGTGAACCAATAGGAGAAGGAACAAACCTATCTGAACAAAGGATTAAAAGACAGATTGAAATCCTAAATGAAGATTTTAGAAGAAAAGAAAATACAAGGGGATTCAACGATCACCCAGATGGGGCTGATACCAAGATTGAATTCGTGCTTGCTAAACTAAATCCAGTTAAAGAATTAACAAATGGAATAAACAGAATAAATGTAAATCAGGATAGCATTAAAAATCTTGGCTACAATCAGAACCATTATGCACAGTATTCATTTTGGGATACAACGTATTTTATAAATATCTGGGTTACTCCATTGCCTATAGAGGCTGAATGTATAGTTCTAGGAATTTCATCAGGCCCAGAAACTGATCTTCCAGGAACAAAATATCTCGGTATCCCAGGCCCAAATGATGCTGAAGGAATATTAATAAATTGGGCTCATTTTGGTGAATCAGAGATTACTTGCCATGCACGCTATGGACGTACATTAACTCATGAAATGGGACATTATCTAGGTTTACTACATACCTGGGGTGATAAAGAATGTAAGACAAACGATTTTGTAGAAGATACTCCGGCTGTAATAAGGCCAGTTTTTGGGAAAAATAGTTTCTTAGGGTGCGATGGTGAAATGGTTCAGGTCCAAAATTATATGAATTATACTGAGGACATAGTAATGAATATGTTCACGAGAGGACAAGCTGAGCGAATGCATTATGTACTTAAAAATCATTCAGGAAGGAATTCTTTGATTTCTAGTTATGCGTTGGGAGAACCACAATGATTATTCACTTTTCAGGCTTTTAACAGGGTTCTGAATAGAGGCTGTTATCGTTTGATAACTAAGTACGGCCCATGCTAAGAGAATGGCAAATACTCCGGATAAAATGAAAACTATTGGATTTATTTCTACTCTGAAAACAAAATTATGAAGCCAATGTTCCATCAGGTACCAGGAAACGGGTATAGATAAAATGATGGAAACCAAAACCAGTTTCAGAGTGTCTTTAGAAAGTAGAACTACTATACTTGAAGAGGATGCACCCATCACTTTTCGAACGCCAATTTCTTTGGTTCTTTTTTCGATAGCAAAAGAAACCAGTCCTAATAATCCTAAAAGAGCAATAAAAATTGCCAATCCTGTAAATATGGTTACTAATGAAGAAACTCGCTGTTCAAATTCGTATTGAGAAGCGAGTTGGTCATCGAGGAAAGTAAAACCAAATGGAAGTCCTCCTGATATCTGAGTCCATTCACTTTCAATAGAATTAATCAATGCCATTAAGTTAGACCCTTGGTTGGTTCGGACACTTAGAAATCTGTTATCTCCTTTCCAGACCGTAGATTCATCATGAAAAATAGCAAGGGGCTGGATGTTGTAATGGAGCGAAGTAAGGTTAAAGTCATTGACAACACCGATTATTTCATACTGAGTGTCCAGTCCACTGAATAAAATAGATTCACCAAGAGGGAAGTCAGGATTATCAGTGGAACCATCAGTCCAGTTAAGATGATCAATTGCCGTTTCATTAAGGACTACATAACGCCGATTTGCAGATGATTCTTTTTCGAATCCTCGACCTTGTACAATCTCTAAATCATAAGTTGAGATAAAATCTGAATCAACACTCAGAGAATTTAAGGGGACACCGTTTCCATCTCCTCCATACACTGTGGCAAAATCCTCGAACCAGATTTGAGGAGGGACCGCATTGGTTTTAGTAACATTTACTACTCCGGATTTCTGCTCAATCAATTGTTTAAAAGTTTCAATTTGATCATTGAGCTTCTCCACATTTTCAATAACCAGTACATTATTTTTATCGAAACCAAGGCTTTTATTTTGTAGGAAGTTAAGCTGTTGGTAGATGATTATACTGCATGATATTAACATAATGGATATGGCAAATTGAAACACCACCAGTGAATTCCTTAATCCATTGAATGAAAACTTATTATCAGTGAGCGAGGAAACTTTCCCCTTAAAAGCTTCAATTGGGTTGAATGAGGTGAGGTATAGTGCCGGATAAATCCCGGCTAATAAACCGGTTGCTAAGGTTAGGCCGATAATTTGTAGCAGACTTATGCCAGTGAAAAGATCCGAAAAGGCTAATTCCTTAGCTGCAATACTATTGAAAAAAGGCATACATAGATAAACAATTCCTAGAGCCAGTAACATTGAAATGGTACTAAAAAGAACAGACTCTGAAAGGAATTGACCAATTAAACTGCCTTTTTGGGATCCCAATGTTTTTCGAATACCAACTTCTTTAGCCCGATGTACCGATCTCGCCGATGACAGATTCATGAAGTTTATAGCCGCTAATAAAATGATTATCAGTGCTATACTGGAAAAAACATAGATATAGAAATAATCACTCACTGAACCAATCCGGTTACCAGCCTGATTTATATCAAGATAAATCTCTTTAAGCGGAGTAATGAAGAGCTCAAACTTTTTTGCTGTTTCAACCTCATCACCAAAGAAAGGAAAAACGTTAGTCTTAGCATAATCCGGAGCTTTCTTACTTAATTTCTCCTGGAAAGCGGTGAGATCGGTGTTTTCATCTAATACCAGGTAGGTAACAAAAACGGTCCAAATCCAGGTAGATTCACGCCGTTTAACCTGAGGGTTTGATGAAAGTGTGGTAAGTAAATCAAAAGTAAAGTGAGAATTAGATGGCATTTCATCAACTACTCCAGTCACCATATAATCGACTTGCTGTCCCGGGTTACCGATAGTTATGGTCTTACCAAGTGCCGGTTCACTGTTTTGGAAATACCGGGATTTCGTTTCTTCAGTAAGAATGATAGAGTAAGGGTTTACCAACGCGTATTCAGGATTTCCTTCAAGAAAATCCATGGTAAATACCTCAAAGAAAGTAGAGTCAGCAGCAAGAATCTGGTGTTCTTCAAAATAACGGATTTCATCTCCGGAGCTTTGAATAGTGATCAACTGATCCGGTAAGTTATTGATTCGAACCGTAGTTTCAATCTCAGGAAAATCAGCTTTTAGTGTTGCTGCAACTCCCGGTCCTGTAGATGAGAATAAGCCATCAAAATCATTCCAAATCAGGGTTTGATCCACACGGAAAATTCGATCAGATTTTTCATGGAAGGTATCATAGCTAAGTTCATGCTGAACGAATAGAAAAATAATCATACAACAGGCCATTCCTATTGCCAAACCAGAAATATTGATGAACGAATATCCAGGTTGTCGCTTAATATTCCTTAGAAATACTTTAACAATATTTGGAAGTAATTCAGGAATCCACCAACTGGAAAACCATTTTAGTGAAGGTTCTTTTGTGACGCTAGTATACTTGAACTCATAAATTACTTCTTCAAATCCTTCATCCATGTTTGAAGAAGCAACTTTAAAAGCTTCTTCTGAACTTTTTCCGTCCATCATAAGATGTTCAATAGCATCTTGTAAGTGACTTTCAAGCTCTTCGATTGAACCTGGTTCCAATTCTTTATTTTTTAGAAGTGCTTTTCGCCAATTTTTAATGGCATTATCAAGATTAAAACTTTCCATACCAAGCACCTAATTGTTTGAGGGTGAAAGTTCCAGCCCACTCCATAAACCTTGAAGGGCATTATGTATGTTCAACCAGTTTTCTTTTTCTGTGAGAAGAGCTTCTCTACCTAAAAGTGTTAATCCGTAATACTTTCTTTTTCTACCGTTATCTTGAACTTCCCATCTTGATTGGATAAGGCCCTCGGAATTGAGGCGATGTAATACGGGGTATAGCATTGCTTCCGACCACTCCCATTTTCCTCCTGAAAGTTCAAGAATATCCTGGAGGATTTGATATCCGTAACTATCACCCTTAGCCAGGATGGACAAAATTACTGGTTTTGATGAAGCCGCTTTTAGTTCTCGTGAAATCATAATTGAAAATAGTTATACCTAATTCTTCTAGGTAAATATGTGGAATGCTCTTACCTAAGTCAATTAGGTAAAGTTTCAAAAAATGAAAAGATTTTTTAGAAAGGTCATCCTGAACTCGTTTCAGGATCTTGAGGAAAAAGGCTTTAAAAAAAAGTTTTACTGTAAGTTCTTTGTAAAAAATTGAGCCTTCAAATAATGTGAAGATGAGCTAATTTTGTTTCCAAAAAGAATTGCAACAGAAAGAATTTCAACCCAATGAAGACTAGTAAGAAAAGTGGTAATTGATACTAGTATCAATACAATTAATGTTGAAATAATAATTTCAATTAAAGTAGCATCATTATCATGAAATTTGCGGTGAGAAATCTTTCCTTCAAAAAATAGGCTGATTGATATAAATGCATAAATTCCATTTAGAAATGGAAAAACGAGAGATACTTCAGAGGTTTCTCTGGCATAATCAAATCCAACGAAGGCAGTTAAGCCTTGAACTGAAATAGCAAAAAAAATCATTAAATACTTATCAACAGCATCTTTTTTTGCTTTTGAAAGTACATGGAACATTGATAAAGCAATTCCAAATCCTGAAATCGAAAAGAAGAAAAAGAGAAATAAGATAGTTCCTGTTTTACTTGCTTCCACTAAATCATTATGCAAGCTTGTGTTGATAATAGCACAAACTAAAAGCGAGATTCCGATCACATAAACTCCAAGTTCATCATACCCTTTTACAAAGAGTTTTTGTACAAAAGACTCAGAGTATTTCTCATTCGCGTCACTAATCATCATAAACTCCTGATCAACCCATTAACCAACCTAGCAAATACCTCTTTCTTAGCATCGGCGGCGTCTTTTACTTCGGCATGATCTAGTTTTTGATCTGTGACACCTGCAGCTGCATTGGTGATTAGCGATATAGCTACAGCTTTGGTTCCCAGTTTGGCTGCTTCAATAAGTTCAGGAGCAGTACTCATTCCAACTGCATCGCCACCTAAAAACCGAAAAGCATGAATTTCTGCTTTAGTTTCGTAATTGGGACCGGTTACATAGAGATAGCTTCCGCTTCTGGCCGGGATGTTTAAAGAATCAGCAATTTCTTTAACAGATTCTGCATTTCGTGACAAAGCATCATTCACCATCGATTCTTGTAAGTCTGTTAATTCCTTAGCAGGACTTAGTATGGAATCTATAATCATTAAATCACCCACTCTAAAATCTAAATTGATTCCACCAGCTGCATTTGAAATGATAAGCTTATCAACGTTAAAAGCATGTGCAAGTTGAACTGGAAGAACCGTTTTATCAAATCCATATCCTTCATAGAAATGAAATCGTCCAGAAAAAGCTAGAACGGTTTTTTTACCAATGGTACCAAATATCAAAGAACCAGAATGACCTTCTACTGTTGATTTAGGAAATAAGGGAATATTGGAATAAGGGATTACTTTGGGATTCTGAATCTCATCCCCAAAACTACCTAAACCTGACCCAAGAATAACTGCTGAGTTAATAGATTTAGGTAATCCTTGCTCAATAAGAAATGATTTTATGGTTTGTATAGACTTAGGTTGGGACATGAGATTTTACTACTTCAGTGTTGTACCCAGTTTTATCATCATGGCCAACAATTTTAATAATCGGTGTTTCGTCATCATGATATGCTAATATGGTGAATTCTTCTTTAAAAGCAAGTTTAGCAAGTCGTTCACGTTGTTTTTGGCTGCTTACTGGATCGAAGTCATACTTAGCGGCGAACTTTCTATTAATCTGACTTCTAGTGGCCATTACATCGCCTGCATGCATTAGCTTAGTAACTCCATCATCAAATAAAAGCACTTGATGGAATTCGGTATGCCCCCCAGTTTTATCAACTTTTATTTCAGGATAAGGATGATCAGTTTCAGCCAAAAAATGTAAATCAGCTCGTGCATCAACGAATGCTAAGAATTCTGTTTTTTCTTCATCATACCATTGTTCTTTAGCAGTGGCTTGTTTCCAATCTTTCTTTGAAGCCCATATTTTAGCACCAGGAAAAGTAAGTTCCCAATATCCATTCTCTTTATTTGCTAACCCTCCAATATGGTCATAGTGCAAATGACTTAGAAAAATGTCGGTAATATCAAATTCGGAAAGGTCATAAGTCTCTAGGTTCTCACGTATAACATGGGGCCCAGTTTCCTCTCCAAATTCTCCAATACCACAATCAAAAAGAATATTCTTATCAGGGGTAACAATTAGAAAAGGGTTTATGGATATCTTCAGAGCACCTTTTGCTGGTTTACCATTTCTAGGAATTCTATTGAATATGCGATCTATTCCAACAGAAAAGGTTCCTTCATAGAGGGCTGCGAAGTAAGTTTTAGGATTTGTAATCACTTTCTTCATTATCAAATCGTTCATAAGCATTAATGATATCTCGAACTAGCTTATGACGAACTACATCTTCTTCGCCTAGATATACAAAGTCAATTCCATTAATATCTTTAAGGATTTTCTGGATGGAGATTAGTCCCGATTGCTGCTTTCTGGGTAAATCTGTTTGTGTAATATCTCCCGTAATAATAGCTCTACTATTGAACCCAATTCTTGTTAAAAACATTTTCATCTGGGTATTAGTAGCATTTTGGGCTTCATCTAAAATTACAAAAGCATTATTTAATGTACGACCACGCATGTAGGCTAGTGGTGCTATCTCAATTACATTTTTAGATAGATGAAGATCTAACTTATCCTTATCAATCATGTCCTCAAGCGAGTCGTAGAGGGGCCGTAAATAGGGATCAATTTTTTCTTTTAAGTCGCCTGGAAGAAATCCTAGATTTTCCCCAGCTTCTACGGCAGGTCTTGCAAGAATTATTTTTTGTACTTTACGTTCTTTCAGAGCTTTTACTGCAAGTGCGACAGAGGTATATGTTTTTCCTGTACCTGCTGGTCCGATAGCAAAAATAATATCATTATTAGCAGATGATTCGGAAATTCTTTTTTGACCAGGTGTTTTGGCCAGAACAGCTTCCCCTTTGTGAGTATATAGAATTAAGTCTCCATTGCCAGTATGTGCAGGATGTTGCTTCCGTTGCCTAGACTGATATTCTCCGCTTTTAAGAGCAATAAGAGTTTTAACATCGTCCTCACTTATCTTATTTTTCCGCTCAACAACTTCAATCATTCCTAGAATTACTTCTTTTACCAAGGCAACTTCTTCACTTGGACCTGTAATCTTAACTCGTTCACCACGTGCGTTAATTTTGGTCTCAGGAAAACTTTGATCTAGTAATCGAATATTATGATCATGAACTCCAAATAGGGTTATCGGATCAATGTTATTAAGTGTAATAACTTGTTCTAAAAGGGTACGAGAGTCTTCTATAATAGTAGATTTTAGAAATTAGAGTTAACCCTTAAAGGTAAGGATTTAAAGGAAGAATTCAGATTGGCTTATTGTTAGGCAATCTTTTCTTGAAGTTCTTTTACTCTTGCAGGAATATCTTTAGCACTGAAAACACTATTACCAGCAACTAACACATCAGCCCCAGCTTTAGCTATTTTGGTTATGTTTTTCAGATTAACACCACCATCAACCTGAATTAGAAAACTATGTTCTCCAGTTTCTCTAAGATCAGCCAATTCTTGTAATCGTGAATAACTACTTTCGATAAAACTCTGTCCACCAAAACCTGGGTTTACACTCATTATAACAACCATATCAACATATTCGAGAACAGGTTCAATATTGTATAATGAGGTAGCCGGATTTACAGCCACACCTGCCATTATTCCATGACTTTTTATTTTTTGAATAGTTCTATGAAGATGGTTGCAAGCTTCAAAATGAACTGAAATCATCTCAGACCCAGCTTCTATAAAAGCATCGATATATTGATCTGGGTTTTCAATCATCAAATGAGTATCGATAAAAGCATCAGGAATAACCTTACTAACTTGTTTTACAACATTAGGTCCAAAACTGATGTTAGGAACAAAATGACCATCCATTATATCGCAATGAATCCAGCTTGCACCACCTTTAATACTTTCTTTGATATCAGCTTCAAGGTTAGTGAAGTTAGCAGCGAGAATTGATGGGGCTAAAACAGGTAAATTAAAATCCATTTAGTATTATTTTTGTGGTTGTGGCGTTGGGGATCTATTTCCAGTAGAGTCGACAATTACGGCACCGCCTTCGTCAACTTCAATAGCTTCAAATCGTTCAGAAATTACTAACGTAAGAGTACCGCCTTCAACAAGTTGTGAAACTTTTGGGGTAAAGTCGAGCACCGTATTCGGTATAACATCTTTTATAGGCTGAAATCGAATTTCACCAACTCTAAGACCTACTTCCCGAAGCTTTAGTTGGGCTTCTGGTAGTCTCAATCCAATAATTTCAGGGATATTTACAATCTTATCGCCAAGTCCATCACTAACAACTAAATCAATTAAACGACCTTTTTCAACAGTAATTCCTTCTGTAATGGATTGGCGAAGAACTGCATTTTTAAATCTGGAAGATTCGTAACTGATAGAACCTACTTCGAGACCGTAGTTTTGCAGTTGAATCTGAGCATTTCTAAGCGATAGATTTACCACATTAGGAACAACGACTTGAGGTTTTACCGCAGCATTTACGGTAAGGTATATTTTTCTGTTAGGCTTAACGATCACAGCGGGTGCAGGAGATTGATCGATAACATAATCAGCGGGAAAGGCAGAGTTTGCTCTTCGATCAGCTACTTCAACTCTAAGTCCATAATTTATGAGCAGTTCTTCTGCTTCTTGAAGAGAAATGCGTGTAACGTCGGGTACAGTAACTCCCTCGTTATAATTGGTATACATTGGCATTATGAATTTATCGAGCGTAAAGAGGGTCCCAGCTCCGATAAGGATCAATGTTCCAAAGCAAATGTATAAATACTTATTTGTGAGTATTTTTTTTAGCATGGTTTAAAATACGGGAAGATGAAGGATGTTAAAAGTGCCAGGTTACAGAAAGTGATTCTGTTCGTAGAAGATTAGCCTGAGTATCAATTCTGCTATTTTTAAGCTTAACGGTGAAGTAAGCATCAAAGGCAGAAACTACATGGTTTACTAACATCAGTTTTAAGATGTTCCCGGCTTGTCGATAATTATTATTAAACTCATCTGCACGATCTCGACCTTCAATAAAATTTAGCGTGAGCATGTTAACATCCCAAGAGTAACGATAATTATGACTAGCACCTTCAGATAACCGATTCTCATGAAAATCTCTCCACCCTGGTTGGAACTGATAGTATTTACTCATTAACTCATAATATTGCTGAGAGCCATAATCTTGAACATGGTGTGAAAAAGTACTTGCTTCAAAGTCCAGATAATAAAAACGGGTAACATCTTCTACGGCTCTAATAGTAGCAAGGTCAATTTCTTTCCAGTCGTTTGGAGTATCACCCCAAGTTGGTGTTTTCCCAAAAACCTGAGATTCTAACCCATCAGGATTATTATATCCGTTTTCAAGTCCATTAGCTCTCGAGTACTCCACTAGCCATTGACCATATGCCAATACACTCCAATTTTTATTAGCATATTGTTCGTAAGCTCGTTCATTTTTTTTAGCGGTGTTATTTCTATCTACATAATAGAGTATACTTGCGACGTCAACTAAGAAATAAGCAGCTGCTCGCCCCCATTTACCATTTGCTGCTTGACCAGATCCCGGAATAATTGCTGAAGAAAGCATTGCAAATGCAGGGCTAGTTCTTTGAATATCAATGATGGATTTTTTTTCAGAGAATTGCCCCATATCATTTCTTTGATATGTGAAATCTTGAATTGAAACTTCTCTTTGGTTCACAACTGAATTTTGATCAAGAGTTATAATACCCGAGAGTGAATTTTGAAGAGGCTGTGCAAAATTTAATGTTGAGAAAATTCCAAAAATAAGAATGGAAAACATCAGATTTTTCATAACAGCTCAAAATCAAAGGTTAAACCAAAGTGGAAAAGTAGTTCTCTACCATAAGTAACGGTATTACTTTGAGAACCAGTAACAAAGTCATCAGGTAGAGTGAGAGTAAATTTATCAAACCCGTAGGATGCACTAACAAAAAATCTAAGAGGAAAGAGATAGTACCCACTACTTGCTAAGCGAAGTTCAGCACCAATACCAGTTTTTAAATTTTTCCCAGAGTCGAGGAGATCAGGATTGTTACTAGTAGCTCCTTTTGGATACCAACCATTTCCAGTTTCAAAGAAGAAGCGAGCATATAATTTATCAAAGGTATAAGGGCCGACTTGTTTATTTAAATCTTTAAAGATGGGAGTGAACCAGCTTAAACTTGTAAATGCTGTTGTATTTCCACCAATAGCAAAAAAAGGATAGCTTCTCATGCCCAAAAATCCACCCACATAATCGGTAAAGAAAGAATCATTTGGTTTGTTGAAATAGGTGAAACCTCTAACTCTAGCTTGAAAAGCTTGATTACCAAACGTTCTAAACCCATATCGAACGTGAAGTTCTGTGGAATGATTCTTTGAAGTTTTGAAAATTGGTATGAGAGATCCGTCTTTAATTTGATACTCTTCTAACAATTTGGAAGGTTGATATTGATATCGCAAATAGCCTTTTAATCCAATTGGAGCTATGTCACCATCAGTGCTATATTCATAATAATCGAAGGTGTAAGCTGCAGATAAGGTAGTACCCTTAAAATATTCTGAAGATGAACCACTAACTAACGCCTTCAATTCTCGAGAATAAAAATTATCAGTTTGAACTCTGTAGGGACTATATCCAAGTCCTAGCTCCAATAAACTTCTTCTGCTCAACTTGCTTCTTAGGAATAGGTTAGCTTCCCAAACTTCATATCCAATATCTACATTCGTAGTATCAGGAGAACAAGAAGTACAAGGAAATTCTTCTATAGAAAGTCCGTCATCTACATTACGATGAAGGTTGTAAATTTCAAGTGCTACCGTTGGAGACCAACTTCTTTTAATAAATGGAAGCCCTCTATATTCTGCAAGAAAAAAGACATCTCTATCTAGTTTAAATAATCTATCGGGCTTAAAGAAACCTCCAATACTTTCAGCTTCTCGTGAAGCAACTCCCATCATTATACCACCAAAAATACTTAGCCTGTCGGTTACATCTCTTGATGCGAAATAAACTCCAGGTTTCATATCTCTTAGAAGATTATTACCTAGCTTTCCTACTTTCCCATTCTTTATGAGACTTCCATTTTGACCATTTTTCTTCGTATAATTATCAAAGCGAAGTACCGGAAAGAACGAGAAACTTGTAAAAGTATCTTCATAGCGGCGATATTCTCTTTCATTAGGCTCATTCCGAGTATTAATATCGAAGTAATAACTTCCAGTATCCGCAACCGCTTTCACTACTGGTGAAAAGGCATTCAGGTCTTTATCATCAAATGTATTTAAGTAACTAGCTTCTGGAATGGAATCTGGATCAAAGGAAAACTCAGATATAATAGGGTAGTACATCCCTGTACCAGGTTTAGTAATCAAATTCGAGATGCTATTCTTTTTGATTTTGTAGCCATCAGCTTCATATTCAGAAAAATAAAGTGTCTCCGAATCTACATCAGGCATGAAAGCACCACCAAGTACATTGGTCATTTTCTCAATAGTATTCCTTGAAATTTCTTTCCTATAAATATTGAAAATACCTTCCATATCAGAAGAAAAGTATAAAAACTCTCCATCAGGACTAACTACAGGGTCACGGTAATCGATGTATTGATCTTCTAAAACAGGGGTAACTTCTTTAGTTGAAATATCAATTGAATATATATTTCTGCCCCAATAATCGGCAAAAGCGAAAAAAGCAGTTTTCCCATTAGGATGCCAAGATGGAGCAAATATAGTTTCTGCATCATTAAATGAAGTAAGTTGTGTTATCTCAGAAGAATTTTCAGTATTCATCAAAACAAGGTTTTGTGTTCCTGCCTTGTACTGTACTGCGATTATATTTTTTCCATCGGGACTAAATGCTGGAGATTCAATTCTGGCGCTTTCAGTTAGTCGTGTAGATTCGGAATTTTTAGTATCAAAAAGAAAAAGATCTCGATAGAACTCACCGTATTTGTTCTTCTTATTTACTGAATATATAATTTTAGAACCATCAGGTGAGAAAGAGAAGGAAGTACTCAATACCAAAATCAATGGCTTTAAAGCATCAGCATGGTTTTGTGGGACATAGAAATTTCGATCATCAACCTGTGCTATTTCAGTTTCCTCTCCATCTTTTTTGATATAAAGTGAAAGGAGGGAGTAGTCTCTTCCTTTATTAGAAAGATAGGCTATAGATTTCCCATCAGGTGAATGTTTAGGGAAAAAGTTAAAGAATCCATCTTTTTCTACATATTCCGATGAACTAGTTTTAAGATTCGAGGTTGCTTCGGTATAAAAAGCTTTACGTTCAATAATCCACTCATCAAAAACCTGATTACCAGGAATACCAGTTGCAATTTCAATTCCATCCTCAACTTTGTAAACACCCTTTTCGCCCATTGCTTCAGAGAGTCTTCGAAGTACATCTTCCCCAAATCGTTGAACGAGATAAATTACAAACGCGTATCCTTGATTGTAAACTGTTTCTCTTTCAAGACTCGTTTTAGATGAAAAAGTCCCCATTTCCGCTAAACTAAAATAAGTGTCGCTTAGAATTCTAGTTCTCAAAATCATATCACGATGGCTATCCCAAGTATCATACAATAAGCCTTCTCGTTGATATTGAGCAGTACCTTCAGCTAACCACGCGGGAACACTTATAGAAGCAAAAGGAAGGGAAATGATACCATTTGGAAAACCATAGAGAACATCGGGTCTTCGAACTTTTTCGTAGGATAGCCATTGCAAATACAAAGCTGGAAACTTTCGTTTTCGTTTAAGACCAGTTTGAATTTGTACGATATGGGTAAACTCATGAGCAATTACATTTCTCATCCAATTGTGAGAGCCACGTAGTGGAGTGTCTAATGATGGAACCCAAATATCGATTTTGTTATCAAAGAAATAAGCGGCTCCATTTGAGTAGTCTTCACGGTCTTTAAGAACAATACTCACTTTCTCTTCTGGTTCGTACATATACAGCGAGGTAATAGGCTCATAAATCTCTTCTGAAATTCTAGAGACTACCTGTGCAGAACGGCTACTACCCTCTTGAAAATGTACGATGAAATGGTCACTCTCAATTGAAAACCATTTTAAGTGATTTTGAGGATAATCATAAAATTGTGGGTCGGTTTGAGCAAATAAATTACTACTGAATCCAATACTTATAAAAAGAAGAATATTTAGGAAGATTTTTCTCATTAATGAGCCACCCCAATTTTTACAACTTTAGATTCGCTTCGATTGCCTACGGTTGCTTTTAATCGTGCAAAATAAGCTCCACTTGACCATTCTTGGGTAGAAATGGAGATTTCTTCAGGAGCCCCTCCTTTAGTCTGAACAGTTCGTTCAAAGATAATTCGACCTGTGTAATCTATTATCGTTACCTCAATAGTTCCACCTGGGGATTCAAGTTCAAATCGTAAATTAGTTGAATTGTTTGCTGGATTAGGCCAATTATAAGTTTCAGCTAAATTTAGAACAGAAAATGAAATTCCTTGAGTTTCACTAATGGTTATATCTGCTGATACTTTGTTATATGGATTTTTTCCATATCGAGCAGGCCATTGGGAAGAAGTAAAATTTTGGAACTCCCAACCTTTTAAATCACCAGTGTGACTTATAGCATAGAGCTTATCTTCAAAGAAAACTGGATGGATAGGTTGAGTATCTTTTCCAACAGAACCACCAACATACAAAGGAAAGCCATCAATAGGATTCCCTGTAGTCTCGTAGGCAAAGATATTCACAGAGTAATTATCCTGTCCAATAACAATGATATCCTGGATATTGTCTCCAGTAATATCCGCTATTAGCGGAGTGCCGATAAACTGAATGCTATCGGGGGCAAAAAGAGGGAAATTAGATAGCATTGCCCCATTTAAATTATAGCCTTCTATGGTATTTTCAGTTTTGTTTACACGATAAATATAACCTTCATCAACAATAGCTGGCCATTCTGCTTTTTCTTCTTCAAAAATTTGGGTGAAAGGTTCTTCTGATTGAGGATTTACGATAGTAAACGTCCCATCTTCAAATAGATAATAAAGGTTTGAACCGTTTGTTTTGATGGTTCCTGCAAAAAGTCGATCACTGGCATCTGACATATAATCATCGATATCTTCGCCTACATAAGACACCGTATTTCCATTAATACCAACGAACTTTCCATTTACAATCTCAGAGCGGAATTCGTAGCCAGAGGTATTTTGGGTTTGAGCGCCATCAGAAGCATTGATTGAGGTGTTACTAAAATCTAGATCGATAGTGACACCATCTTGAGAACTTAAAAACCCATTATAAGTTGTTGTTTGTGTTTCCCAAACATTAGTGCCTGGCAAAGCACGATCTAAATCATAGGCATTAATTCTGGCCGGATTTATTATAACTGGACTACTACCTAGAATAAGCAAATCAGTTGAAAGAGGCTGTCTTCGGTATAATCCCAGATGATAATCGGGTTCTATTGGATTGGAAGTATCAAAGGCATACGTGAGAGATTGGGTTGGAGCCACCACGAAGGTGTCCGTTAAGGTTTCGTGTAGAGTTAGGGATAGAGGGAATAAATCAAAATAAACATCGTTTTCCGTAAAATATCTATCATATCTAGTTTTGTCGGTAGAAAATAGTAGTTCAAACCCAAAGTCTGAAGATTCAGCTGGGCGAACCTTAAAAGAAGCTGTTGGCAGATTATCCGAGAAATCATACAACTCAAAGAATGATTTTGCACCAGAGTTACTGTTATTATTTGGAGTAGAAGCTGGTCCGAATGTGTTGTTGTAAAAAGTCTCGGTGCCAGTTTGAGTTATAACTCTGTAATTATTGCCTGACCACCAAAAATCAAAGGCATAACCAAAACTACTGCTATTATCTAATAACCCAACATCTCGTCCAATATCTTGAGCGCCATCGGCCTCTTCTAGATCAATTCCACGACGAAGTGGATCAACATTTACCCGACCACTTTCTAATTGTCGATTAATAACAGCTTCATCAATATGCCAAATAAGAATTCCACCATTTAGTTCGCGATCATCGGCAGTTCCTTCACGTTCGTCAAGTCCAATATCTAATCCGCCTGGCAAGCTCCAATCAAAATTACTTACATCAATAAAAGTTCCAGAATCAAGAAGAGTATCAAATCCTGCCTCTTGAAAAATAAATACATCATCGTCGTTAGTAAACGTTTTTTGAACGATGGTACCATTGGGTTGTCGGGTTGTAATGACAATACCAGTTCCATCAGGATCACGATGACGGTTTTCAATTAAAAAATACTCTGTTGAAGAAAGTGAGTATTTTACTATTGAGTTTGGTTGGCTTAAAGAAGCTGCGGGCAGTAGAACATCTCCAGCGGTTTCGTCTGTAATTGTAATAGGAGTTTCCCATCCCAAGAATACTTTCTCCCAAGCAGATGGTTCGGGAGGTAGAAGTCCGTTATAAGCAAAGAAGCCGGCGCCATCCATTAAACCAAAGCGCCCAATAGCGGGTTCACCTGTTTCCGTATTGAACAGATCGGGAAGCCCTAAATAACTCCCAATTGAAGCGCACAGTAACCCATTAATAGATAGCGGGAATACAATTTCACTTTCAGTTATATCTTCTCCACGTCTTGATTCTGTTCGAGGTATGATCATTGAGTTTTTCACAAAAAAACTTCCATTATTTATGGTGAATCCATCAAAATCATTACCTAACCATTGTTCAAGGTCTTGTTCTCTCATATATATTGATGGAATATCGAAAGGAGTGATATCCAGACTAGTACCAGTTAGTTCGACATCTCTACCAACGCCTGCATGAAATACTACAAAAGCGGTGTTATCAGGATCAAGTCCAGTTGCATCGAACCCTCCATTTTCTTCTACAGTAGTCCAAACATCCTGAAGAAAAACAGCTAATTTTTCTGTCGTGAATGTTTCGCCAATAGGAGAGTAAGTCTCCATCGGATTATCAAGAGTATAAATTGTAGGGAGTACTTGGTAATCAATCATCAACTGACCGTCCGATGAACGTTCAAAATAGTTTTTTGCGAATTCGAGATGCGCTTCAAAATAATTACGATCATGTGGGAGTGGATCTACAAAAGTATTTTCTTCTCGGGTAAGATATGGAAGACCTTCTGTACCATCTGAACCAAAGACACCAGTTCCTGAAGTGAGTCGGTTTTCATCAGCTTCGAACTCAACCATAATGGCTACCACATTTAATGTTCCAGTAGCAGGCAGAGTATTTAATTGTGCGTGTGGTGTTGAGATGGCATGAGTTCTCCTAACCTCTACATCTTGTGCAACGGTTGATGGTTGGCCAAATAAAAAGAGCATGCCTACAATGGTTAACATGCTCTTCGAAATAAAAGGGTAGGGTTTCATTCCATCTAAAAATTCAGGAGAACGCTAAATCTGAGTGTATTTGCTAACGGGTGTTCAGACTCTAATGTTTTGATATAACTGAAATCTACACCAAATGAATTATATCTTAGACCAGCACCAAATGTAACATACTTACGATCACCATTTTCTGGGTCTTCATAGTAAAAGCCGCCTCTTAAAGCAAAAAGATTGTTGTACCAGTATTCAGCACCAGCACCAATCATAAATTGTTGCATAAGACCTAGAGATACAATTTCTTGGCCATTATTTCTTTCAAATGTCCCCCAAGAATCAAACAAAGCCTCAATTGGACCAGAAGCAACATAGGAGGTATCAGAAACACCTGCTTGAGTTCGAACCACTTCTTTTTTACGAGCCATAACTTTTGTTACATCAGATGCAATTGTGATTCTATTAAATCCATCGGGATCAAGATCTAAATCAAATGCTATCCCAAATCTGAGAAGAGTAGGCAAAGGATCTTTTTGAGCATTATCAGTGTATTGCATTCCAGGACCAATGTTGGAAAGATTAAACCCAGTACTCAAACGAGCATTTTTTCCGCCGAGACTAAAAGGATTTGTTTTATAAAGCAGAGCCAAATCAACTCCAACACTACTTCCGGGATTAACTTTTTGTTGATCAACACTAGTACCATTTGCTAAACTAGAGTAAATAAGCCGTAAACTTGTACCGAGAGCAAGGTTTTTATTTACTTCAAAACCATATGAAAGTCCAAGTGCAAGTTCATAGCTATTAAATTTTGAGATAATGTCTGAACTTGTAGCATTAGTTTGTGCCTGTTCCCCAAGATTTAAGTAGGTTAGATGAGCACCTATGGTACCAATCCCTTCTACATAATACTTACCTACTAAGTAATCGTAAAAGAGGTCACTAACATTGAAGTTAGCCAACCAGTTTGAGTGTGTAATGCTAATTTGGTTATCTCTTTGAAATGCCAGACCTGCTGGGTTCCAAAAAAGGGCAGAAGCGTTATCCGCAATAGCTACTCCGGTGTTACCCATAGCAGCTCCTCTAGAGTCAGGCTCAATTTGTAAAAATGGAACTGCTGTAATAGCTACTTGAGCATTCGAAACAACAGGAAATACGAATAGCACAAGGGCTATTGATAACAAATATGCTTTTTTCATAAATGATAAATAGTTTGAATCCGAAATATAACGGATAAAAGATAAAAATATGTTAGTTAATCTTACCGGATAATTACGAACTTTTCGATTTTTTCGGTTGTTTTTCTTCCTTCGGGGGAATCTGTTGTAACCCGAAGCACATAAATATAAGTACCGTTACCCAGGCGATCATTATCCCTGTCACGGCCATTCCATGGAATACTGGCATAAGAACTTAGTGTATTACTTGGTGGTATGTATTCTTGAATACGTTGTACAGGCTTTCCACTTAACGTGTAAATACGAATATCTACGTCGAGCGGATTTCCCTGTTGATTATGTTCGAATGTAAAGGATGTACGATTATTCATTGGGTTTGGATAATTGTAGATGTTATCTACAACCAAATCTTCCTGATCAGCCACCTCAAAAAAGACCTCTTTTTCAGATGGATTGTTATGTACATCCCAGGCTCGAACTTTAAGTGCGTAGTTACCCTCCGGAATATTTTCCAGCGGGTACTCGATACGACCACTGGTATAATCATTTAATTTGCCCTCGTAAAAATTATTGAGAACAAAGGTTTGTTGTGGTTTGGTATCGATTGTAGCAATTATTTCATGTCCTACTCCTGTTCCTGTAGTATTAATTCCGGAACTGTCTGACAGTTCCACTATGAGTTTTGGAGAGTCGTTAGAAAGACTCCCGTTTATAAAAGTTTGATCATTCAAGTAAACATCCATGCGCGGACCATTTCCATCATTTATTGCATTATTGTTTACGCCATTAAAAATCACATCAGTGTAAGAACCGCCTGCAGTTGTCTCATTGCTTTTAGCGTAAACAACAATTCGTCCTTGATCAGGCGAAAAGCTTATATCTTTCGGGATAATAAAAGTGAGGGAATATTCTCCATTCTCGGCAAGCGTTTTCCCTTTAAAAAGGACATCATTTTCTATTTGATAAGTACACTCTTTAGCTGTGTTCGTATTCAGGTTACATCCTATAGTTTCTACCCAAGGTCTATCTTGAGGAATTCGAACCGTTCTTGGAGCATCAAAGAGTGAAACGGTAACTTCACCATTAAAATCTGAAGACAGTTCACCAGAAGTGTTATGAATTGAACCTTTCAAAGTGACTTGATCCAATGCTTTAATGGTTAAAACAGTATCCTCGTTAGCCAACTCTAATCCATTTAGGCGGTCTACTCGTGCTTTTTTATTAGGAAGCGCGAGTCTCAAGGCAGGATCTCCTAAAAGAATAAACTTTCTGCTGTTATCCTGTGAACCAATACTTGTATTCTTTGTTCGTAGGAAAATTTCCCCGAGAGTCAGAGGTCTTCCATCTTCATCTCTTTCCAACATGTTTTGAGAGAGTTCAATATTTAAACCATAATTAAGTGATCCTGGATTTGAACTGGTATAAACAACCCTTGTAGTTGTAAAACTAGCTATAGCCCCGCCATTATTTGCAAAAACTAGTTTTTCAGCACCAGATTGTGCGTTAATATCATCATATCTTCCAAACTGACAAGTAGCAGTAACGAAAAGAGCTAACCTGTTTCTGTTAGTAAGTAAAGACACGTAATCAGAACTATATAATTCTTCATCGGTTAAATTTTGTGCATTACCATGACCAGAATAATTAAGTATAAGGGTGCCGTTATTTAACGTATTTAAGAAGTCTTTTGTGGCTGATGGGAATTGTCTTCCAGCACCCGTAATCTCTTCAGGGTAATCAAATAAATAAATCTTCTTTGATCGAGCTCCAGCTTCTGATAAATTCATTCTTCTTACAGTGCCATCGGCATTCTCAACATGTAAATCTCGATTTACTTCAGGACTAGGAAAATCATCATCTGCTGCAAAGGTAAAAAGGTTTTGCCAGTCACCGAAATTGGAGGGATCTTCATACCTTTTGATTTTATCGATGGCTATGGATGCTTCACTTCTTGTTTGGGCTGAGATTCGTCCAATTCCAAGGTCAACTCGAGCACTAGTGTTTAATAAACCTTCATCGTCATCCATTAATCCAAAATAATCGTCACTTCCATAAGAGCTAGTTCTGTGTATAGATTCACTTGTTTGATAGGTTAACACATAATTATTAAAGGCATTAGAAATTACATTTTTTGTGTCGTAGGTAGTATCTCCAAATAAAAGAACATATTTAGGAGGAGATTGGTTATCAGCTAATGCAACATCCCAAAGATGTTTAAGGAAATCTCGAATTGCAGTTGGATCTTTTACACCTGAAGAAAATTCGTTAAGAATTTGAGACTGTGTAACTACAATTGGGTTTAATCCACGTTGAGTTCTATAATTAGCAAGTTCTTGAGCATAATCTAGAAAAAATTCAGAAGTAATTATCACGTAATCAGGGTAAGTAGAAGTACCTCTTAAGTTCTGATTTGAAATCTTATATCCTTTGGTAGGTGTAGATAAGTTAGCCTGTACCATGATTTTTGATTCCGAATCGGTATGATACGAAAGTTGATATCCAGAACCTTGCGAATCTACTTCTAAAAGTAATGGTTCCATTGGATTAGTAACATCCATTGCATAAGGTAATGTGGAGAATCCATTCAAAGAATAGTTTGCAAATTCTAAAGACGAACTACTGGAAGGAGGGAAGAAGAATAGCTTATTGTTTTTTGCAGTTAGCTTTCTTCTAACAACAAAGCGAAGATAATCAACGAAACCATTTGCACCTGAATGGGTGGAATTCATCATTAATCCAACAGTTAACACATCATTAATAGTAGGATTATCGGTCTGAACATTGTTAAAAGAAGAAGTTTTTGCTGAAGTATTTTCGTACGAGTTGTACCCATTTGCCCCATCAAGTCGAGAGATAGAAAACTCTCTAAATGGTTGTTCATTTATATTCATTTCAAAAGAAGTAGTCGATGTAGAGCGAAGGTAGAATTTTCCAGAAGCTAAAATTGGAACAGATGTATTGACATCAGGTAAAGTATCCTTAAATATTTCAAGCATTTGATTTTGAGAGCTTGCAGGGATAGTTTTTCCAAGCCAATATCTACCAGACTTTTGCTTGGTCTCGGTTTTTGTAAGTTCCTCCTCTTTCCATATAAAGTCATCAAATTCAGTAATTGTATTCGAAGTTATAATTCCAGAATTAGAAACACTCAAACGCCGTCCACTTGATGTGCCGACGGTTAGAAAAACAAATGAACTATCACTATAGGGATGAATACTATGAGTAAAAGAGGTTCCAGAACGAGATTCTTTATGGGGGCTGTTCCCATAGAACACTATTCTATCATTGTTATCAAAACTTCCATCCGATTCGCCTTCTACAAGAATAGGAAATTGAGAAAGTTCAGGCCGCTCATCACTATTTCTTTCAGGAAGTACATACCCATCGGTCCCCCAAATCTGAATAAACTGAGGATTTAAAGATGGCACATCAATTCCTAAGGAGACTAAATAATCTTGATCAAGTTGATAAATTCCCTTTCTACCAATTGGTATTTTATACCAATTTCCTGTGCTAAAGGGATGATCGCTAGCCAGAATATTCTTTCTAGTTAATGGCTGCTCGGGAAATGTTTCAGTTACTTTTGACACCCGGAATCTAATTTTCGATGTGACAAGAACAGATTCAGAAGAATACCGAGCCAAGTGTATTTTTAGAGAGCCTACTTTCTTTCCACGATAATTACCTTGGGCTAATACTTCGTAAAGAGGAGATCCAGTCGTTGAAAGTGCTAATCCCAAAGCTTTCGATTCAGAAATTCGACCTTCTTTTTCTGCAACAGATTGCTCAATTATAGTAAATTGAGGTTGACCATTTTTGTATGGTACCATAAACTCATAAGGAGGGTGAATACCAAGATCGGTATTAAGAATTTCATACTCTATGAATAGATCAGTTTCAGCAATAGTCTTCAAATCCTGAGCCTTTACTATTGAAGTAGCAAAGCACAATAGCATAAAGATAATATGAAATAGTTTGCTGAGCATAGAATTGGAAACTGAAGAAGACTACTAAATATTGTAGAATTGGAAAATTCTATCAGTATTAAGCCTACTAGAGATTAATCTTTAACTGGAGGTTGGCAGTTGAATCCATACAGTACTAATGTCTTTTTTTGAGTTAAAAAATGAATTTGTAGCTGTTTTTATATAAGAATTCTTATTTAGTTAAAGTGAACTCCAATTATAGCTGTGGAATTAAATAATGTCAACTAAAAAAAGCTTTTTATAGCATTTCTAACACTATTGATGATGCTCCTCCGCCTCCATTACAAATACCAGCACAACCTAGTTTTCCTTGAGTCTTTTTAAGAGCATGAATAAGAGTAACTATAATACGTGCCCCAGAACAACCAATAGGATGTCCTAAACTTACAGCTCCCCCATGAATGTTAACTTTCTTTGGGTCAAGTTCGAGAATTTGATTGTTAGCGAGAGCCACGACTGCAAATGCCTCATTTATTTCAAAAAGATCAATTTCATCTTTTGTAACTCCAGCTTTTTTAAGGGCTAAAGGTATTGCATCAGAAGGTGCGGTTGTAAACCATTCAGGAGCTTTTGCGGTGCTTGCATGGCTGATAATTCTAGCAATTGGTGTGAGACTTAACTCGTTTGCTTTTTCCTCACTCATTAATAGTACAGCTGCTGCACCATCATTTATACTTGATGCATTAGCGGCGGTAACTGTTCCTTCTTTTTCAAAAACGGGACGAAGAGAAGCGATTTTATCAAAATTAACCCGATCTAATTCCTCGTCTTTGGTTACTTCGGTAACATTACCCTTTCGGTCTTTTACGTTTATTTTAATAATTTCATCATTGAAATATCCATTATCATGTGCACTAATTGCGCGTTTATATGAAAGAATAGCATATTCATCTTGTTCTTCTCTACTTATACTGCACTCTTTTGAACACAACTCAGCTGCATTACCCATTGCGTAATTGTTATACACATCCCAAAGACCATCTTTTAAAATCCCATCTTCAGTTTGTACATGTCCATATTTTGATCCAAAACGTTGACTCGGAAGATAGTAGGGGACATTACTCATGCTTTCCATTCCTCCTGCAACAATAATACCAGCATCGCCTAGTCTGATTTGATCCGATGCAATCATTATTGCTTTCATTCCTGATGCACATACTTTATTTACAGTAGTGGATGGTGTTAATTTTGATAATCCTGCTTTTAATGCGGCTTGTCTTGCCGGGGCTTGACCAATTCCAGCTGTAAGCACATTCCCCAAAATTACTTCTTCTACTAAATCGGGAGAGATACCCGCAGAACGCACAACTTCAAGAATAGCTGCTGCACCAAGCTCAGGGGCGGTAAAAGAGGATAGATTACCTCCGAATGATCCAATTGGAGTTCTTTTTGCTTCTACTATAACAACATTACGCATGATGATTGATAGATTTAATATTATAGGATGTAAGCGCTTTTTTAAGTGCCTAAAGATAGTAATTGAAATGAAAAGGAATAGTTAAAATGCTTGATCTAAATCAGAAATTAAATCTTCAACATCTTCAATTCCTACTGAAATTCGGATTAACGAGTCACTAAGCCCTGCCCTTTCTCTTAATTCTTTTGGTATGGAGCCGTGAGTCATTGATGCAGGATTACTTATAAGTGATTCTACGCCTCCAAGGCTTTCTGCTAAGGTAAATATATTAGTGCTACTCATAAACTTCACAGCAGCTTCTATTGAGTCATCCTTGAGTGTAAATGAAAGCATAGCACCAAAGTCATCCATCTGAATTTTTGCTAGCTCATGTTGAGGATGAGATTCTAAACCAGGATAAAGCACTTTCTTAACTTTTGGGTGTGAATCTAAAAAGTGAGCTATTTTTTTTGCGTTTTGAACAGATCGTTCGACTCTAATAGCTAGCGTTTTAATACCCCTTAAGGTTAAGTAACAATCCATTGGTCCAGGAACAGCCCCTGTAGATTTCACTTGAAAACGCAGGTTCTCTATTATTTTTAGATGTGAGCTAGCAACTGCACCATGAATTACATCCGAATGACCGGCTAAATATTTAGTTGCTGAATGAAGAACAGCATCTGCTCCAAATTCTAGAGGTCTCTGCAAATAAGGAGATGCAAATGTGTTATCCACAATTGTAAGGATTGCTTCCTTTTTTGCAATAGCAATTAATTTTTGTAAATCAACAATTCGAAGAAGTGGATTAGTAGGAGTTTCAATCCACATCATTTTAGTGTTTGGCTTTATTGAGTTTTTAACTAACTCTAAATCAGTCATATCAATAAAAGAAAACTCGATTCCATAAGGTTCAAAAACCGAAGTAAAAAGTCTATAAGACCCACCATATAAATCATTAGAAGAAATAATATGATCACCAGGACGAAACATTTTCATCAAAGCGTCCATTGCAGCTACCCCACTTGCAAAACAAGCGCATTCATCAGCACATTCAAGTCCCGCTATTAGTTTCTCAAGAGCTGTTCGGGTTGGATTCCCAACTCTTGCATAATCATATCCTTTATGAACATTAGGGGCAGACTGTTCAAATGTTGAGGTTTGAAAAATAGGGGGCATTACAGCGCCAGATGTCTCTTCAGATTTCTGACCTGCATGAATCGTTTTGGTATTAAATTTCATAAACTAAAGCGCGATTTTTTAAGCATATTTAGAGCTTCTATAGTAGACTTAAGATCAGAATTATCAGATGATTTCTCTGATAAATTTTCATAATATTGAATAGCCAAATTCAAAAGTGTTTCAGTTTTTGCTGTAAGTGAAGCTTTATCGTTTTCAAAGGCTACTTCCAGGACAGAAAAATATTTTCCAGTAAGGTTATTATAGAATACAGCAAGACTTTCAATAAATTCAGTATTTGTAGTATCTCGAGAATAAGCTTGAATAAGTTCTTCTTCTGCTTGTTCTCCAACTCCCTCTGCTTCAAACCTAATTTGTGACACCAATGCAGTATCAGAATCTAAATAAGCGTCTACTAAATCATCCATAATAGTTTCAGTAACTATATAAAGCTGAGTTCCATATACATTTCTTATAGTTGCATCATTAGGGTAAGATTCTACAAGATCATTAAGTAATTGAACTGCTGCTTCAGTATTTGAAGTTGAGATGTATGCATTTACTAATCCAAAAGCTATGTTCTTACTTTGAATTAAGTCCTTATTTGCAAGCTCATAATAGAAAACAGATTGATCGGGATCGCCATTTTGTAAATACAAAAAACCTAAATTTTCATACACTTTCGGTGGTACTTCATCTACTGAATTTTTTGCCTTGTTCAAAGTCAATATAGCATCATCTATTTCGCCAGAAGAAAATTGAGCAGTAGCTAAAGAAATGTAGCTATTAGATTCTTTCGGATTTATTATAATTGCGTTGTTGAAGTGGGCTTGAGTTTCAGAAGCTAAATTTTCATTGTTATACGCCGCTGTACCAGCATTATGTTCTTGAGTCCATATTTTACCTGTAATTAAAGAAATTTTTTCTTGCTGAAGTGAATCAGCTCCAATTGAAATTGCTTGATCAAAAGCAGAAGCTGTCTCTGCATAAAATTGAGACCTTTCTATTGGTTCAAGGGTGGAGGCAATAAGTATATTTATCTCTCCTTTTTGAACAAGTAAACCAGGTTGATTTGGATTATTCTGAAGTTGTTCTTCTATTTGGGCTAATGCAATATCGTATTGCTTACTATCTACCAGTGTATCGATAGAAGGTTTTGAGGATGAGCAAGCGAAAAAAAACCCGATAGCAAGAACTAAGCTTGCCAATCGGGTACTTTGAGAAAATTTCATAGATTTTATTTTGTTGGCAGAGATTACAGTCCAGCTTTATTCATTGCTTCTTCGGCTTTTTCTCTCATATCTAAGAGTAAGTAAACTCGTCCTAAAGAAGCCCAATATGTAGTATTATCAGGATTTAATTCTGTAGCTTTTTCGTAAAAACCCATAGCTTTTTGAACTTCTGCTTTAGCTAGCTTATCATATTCATCTGCTTTAGCATTATCATTAGTCTGATTTCTTAAATCATAAAGAGAAGATGCTTTATTTTGATAAAGGATACCAAGAGTATTAAAGGTCGAAGCTATGGTATCATCATATTTAACTGCATTCAATAATGCTTGCTCGGCTCGATCAGTTAGTGGTTCAATTTGAGCTTGTAATGCAGCGTCTTCTTTTTTAAGTGCTTCTAATTCTTCTTTAGAACCATTGTTTCGTTCAAGATCATAGATTTTATCAGCAATTAATTGTTGCTCATCGCTTAAAGTTAACGCTTGTTGGTATACTCTAGTACCTACAACTAAATAATAACGAGCATTAGTTGGATCCGTGTCTATCAAATTATTCATTATGTCTAATGCCTCTTCAGTTCTATCGATTTGAAAAAGTCCATCAGCTAACTTTTGGATAAGAGCAGTACTATCTGGATACAACTTTAACCCTTCTTGCATTGCAGCAACTGCTTTGTCTGGTTGTTCGCTAAGAAAATAATAAGAACCTAAACGATCATATTCTGAAGCTAAACCTGATCCTTCGAGTTCAATAACATTTGTTAATGCACTAGCAGCATTCTCGAATTCACTATTCATGTAATAAATTTGAGCTAATACATCAAAAGAAAGAGAACTATCAGGATTTATGGTTGTAGCATTCACTAGGTGCGCAATTGAAAGCTCTAAAGGAGCCTCAACAGTAGCCATTGCGCTATCATCAGTTGCATATTTAATAGCTTCATTATGCTCAATACTCCAAGCATTTAAAATAAGGGGAGTAACATTTTCAGCTTCTGCACTTTTCTTTTCCTGAGCATCAAAAAGAAGGTTTGCTTCTTCTAGAGCTGAGCGCATATCATCATAAATAGGCTTGCGCTTTGAAACTACAGGCTCAGCTTCAGCAATTTTACCTAAAACAACACCTTTATAATAATAACCAAGTGGATTAGTTGGTTCTTTAAATATGGCAGTATCAGTAGCGGAAAGAGCTGTTTGATAATCTTTGGAATCAATTCCTGCTTGTATTGGTTTAATGAGCGGATCACCCGTCTCACAGTTTAACATAAATACTGCTACGAGAAGCACTACGAAGAGACTATAGATATGCTTTTTCATTTTTATTTCTTTTTGAAAGTGGATGATTAAATATTCTTTATTAAGTTACATAAAGTAACCATATAATGAACTTTCCGCAATAAAAGTACGGAGTCAGTTTTCATAGAATTTCATAAACAAAGAAAAATGAAAAAAAGAGTTTCAACACCAAAAGCCCCAGCTGCAATTGGTCCTTATAGTCAGGCAATAATCCATAATGGAATGATATACTGTTCAGGTCAGATTCCGCTCAACCCTGAAACGATGAAAATCGTTGGCGATGATGCCTCTTCTCAAACCCAGCAAGTAATGGAAAACTTATCTGAAGTTTTAAAAGAAGCAGGTAGTGATTTTACTAAAGTGATAAAATGCTCTATTTTTTTAGACGACATGGGTGATTTCGGGAAGGTAAATGAAGTTTATGGCAGTTTTTTTGCTGCTGACCCTCCTGCAAGGGAAACTGTTGCTGTTCAAACTTTACCAAAGGAAGTATTAGTAGAAATAAGCTGTATAGCCTATATATAGATTAAAGTCGGTAAGAGTTCGAATATATGTTCCCTGCATTATCACTTATTCGAACTGTAATAATATTTTCTTTTTTAGGATAAAAGCTTGGATGATAATAGATCAACAGGTCTTTTTCGTTATCAAATTCAACAATACCTTTAATGCCATTTACGAAAACCTGAGACTCTTTAAAGTTAATCCCCGAAAGGGAATCAATAGCAGATATCTCTACAAACCACTTACCAAAATCTGTTTGTACTAATTTCGGTTTGTGCAAAACGGGTGGATCATTATCAGCAATAATCAAAAACTCGCCTAGGTTTGAAGGAGTTGCATGTATAGTTTTTCCAATTAATTTTGAATCTATATATGAAATTGTATTATCGGACCTGTTTAATCTAAAAAGCTGGTAATTTTCTTTTTCCTGAAAGTTATCGTTGAGAAAGAATTCTATTTTAAACTCTTTTCTAGATGGAATCATGCCCGGTTGTAGGTTGATATATGGATAGCCACTGTACTCTGCCGAATAGGAAACTACTGTAAGAGTATCAAAGAAAGTATTCTCTAAGAAACGCACAGATAGGTTTTGATTTGGACTCACAATAGAATAGGGTTCAGTGGGTTTAAAACGTGACCAAAGAACAGGTGTATTAGAATTGAATGTAATTTTTTGATTATTTTCGTTATTCCATTCAAAACCTAAATCAAGATTTTCTAAATCAAGGGTTTTAGTACCAGTAAAAGCCCAATTTTCAGTCCAATACCATTCATTTAAAGGCTTTAACTTAGTTTCTTTAGTGTTAGCTCGATCTATTTTTTTACCTTCAACAACGATATTAGCCATTGTAGTATTTCCATAGTAATCTTTGGCGAAAATTGTGTATTCGGAAACTGAATCTACTAGATTAATAGTTGATCTTGGATCAAGAATCCTATAAAAGGGATTAATAGGTCCATCTTTTTTAAAAAGCGTTTGATAAGATCTTCTAGAAGCTCCAAAAGCAGCGAGGCGGTCAGTAAACATTACATCATCTTCTTCGAATTTAAAGCGGTCAATTCTTTCATAAAACAAAGTGTCTTGTTCATGAAGTAAACCTAATTCATAAACCGCATATTTGTTTGTTACTCCATTTGCTTCATCAAACGTAGAAACAGTTAACCCAATAGGTCCATCTGTCTCGATAGTTCCAAAATCAATTTCCCCAAATTCGTTTTTTGATGGATAGTATAGTTGGGGAAACTTTGAGCCCCGAATAGTTGTCTCGTTTGAAAGTGGAAAAATGAGTAAAGCTGAGAAGGTAGGAGGTATGTTATCCTCTACTTTTAGATTGCTTCTTAAAGCATTAATTGGTTTATCAGTTGAGTCTCTTATCTCAAAGTGGAGGTGGGGTGGTCCAACTCCAGTAGACCCTGTAAAGCCAATTACATCTCCTTGGGAAACACGGAAATTTAAATCTTCTACAAATAATTCTGTTTCAAATGAATGGTCAATCATTCTTACTGAATCTACGTAAGCCTGGAGCTCATCATTCAGTCTTTGTAAGTGAGCATAAACAGTGAAACTGCCATCATTATGTTTTAGATATATAACTTTCCCGTAACCAACTGCCGAAACGCCTAATCTGTGTACTATTCCATCTTTTGAAGCAAAAACTTTATACCCTTCTCTCCCCCAAGTTTTGATATCTAAACCTGAGTGGAAGTGACCAGAGCGTGTTTCTCCAAAGGTTGAAGTCAGATGTTGGCTTGCATCTGTTGGCCAAAGGTAGTCTTTGTATTGTCCATATGACCCAATTGGGATACTTAGAAAAAAAGAAAGAATAAGTAATCTTATAAACACTAAGCAATAGTTACATTTAAAGTAGATTTACCGTTTTCAAGATCGGCATGTAATATATCACCAGCTTTTACAGCCGAAACTCCTTCGGGAGTTCCCGAGAAAATTAAATCGCCTTCTTCAAGTGTGAATATGTTAGAAAGAAAACTAATTAAAGTGGGGACATCAAAAATCATTTTAGAAGTGATCCCTTGTTGTTTTATTTCGCCGTTAATAGAAAGATTGAAATTACATTCAGGAAAACTATTGGAATTAAAAGGGATGAAATTTCCAATAGGAGCAAAATTATCAAAACCTTTAGCTATACTCCAAGGCTCACCATTGTCTTTAGCTTTTTTTTGGATATCCCTTGCTGTAAAATCTATTCCAATGCCAAACCCAGCTAAGTGTTCAAGCGCCGTTTCTTTCGGAATATTTTTTCCAGACTTTCCAATTGCTAAGACCATTTCAACTTCATGATGAATATCTAAACTTTGAATTGGAATATTAATAGTAGAGTTAGTAAGGCAAACAGAGCTTAATGGCTTTAAAAAAACTATGGGCTCATCAGGTGTGTCATGTCCCATTTCTTTTGCATGATTTGCATAGTTTCGTCCAATACAGAAAATAGTATGTACGGGGATTTCTAAATTAGGAATAATTGGATTTTTCATAACTCTAAGATATAAAAAAAGCCATCCGTCTGCTGACGAATGGCTTATAACATAGATGATAAAACCTTAGCTTGCTGGTTCTACATTAACAAATTTTCTTCCACCAGTTGAAACTGAGAAAGAAACATGACCATCAGCAACTGAAAATAAAGTGTCATCTCCACCTCTCATTACATTCAAACCAGGATGAAATTTAGTTCCTCTCTGGCGTACAATAATACCTCCAGAGCGAACAAATTCGCCACCAAACCTTTTTACACCAAGTCTTTTACTTTGTGAATCACGACCGTTTCTTGTAGAACCTTGACCTTTCTTATGTGCCATTTGTGTATACCTTTAATTTTAGCTTAACGCTTCGATTAATTCGGCTTTCTTCATAGTAGAATAGCCTGTAATATTTTGTTCTTTAGCCATTGCTTTAAGTTCAGTTACTGTATTAGAACTTAAGTCAGAAGTGGCTACCTTTGGGGCGGCTTCTTCAGTTTTGGCTTCAGCTTTTTTAGGAGCTGTTTTTTTCTTAGTACCACCAATTGTAATTCCCTCAATTTGAATCTGAGACATTACTTGTCGGTGTCCATTAAGTTTTTGATAACCTTTTCTACGTTTCTTTTTGAAAACGAGAATTTTGTCAGCTTTTACTGTATCAAGGATAGTAGCAGATACTTCTGCGCCTTCAACTACAGGAGTTCCAACTTTTACACCACTTTCATCTTTTACAAGTAGAACTCTATCAAAAGATAGGTCTTTACCTTCAACGTTTTGCTTGTCAACAAACAAAACATCTTTTTCTGCTACTTTATATTGATGTCCGCCAATTTCAACGATCGCGTACATAATGTTATTTAATTTCTTTTTGCGATTTTATCAGAGCTTTCAAAGATAAGGGAATAGAGCTTTAAAAAAAAGCAGATTTATATAAAAATTTATATAAATATTTAAGCAACTTAGTAGCATTGAACTCACTGGCATATGGAATACACATTAGATACTTGGACATCTATTTTTTTAATTGCAGCTGTGCAAGGGTTATTCTTGTCAATTCTTTTATTTAGTTCAAGAAATAGATCAAAAATTTTTCTTGGGATATTAGTGTTTTTGTTTTCTTTTACACTTATTGAGTATGTACTTTTTTGGACTGGGTATAGATTTATATTTCCTCATTTAAATAGAATCAGTGAGCCTCTTTTCTTTTTATATGGTCCGATTATTTATTTTTATAGCCTTTCCCTAAAAAAAAATGAGAGTATTAAAAAGACATCTATTTTAATTCATTTATTTCCGTTTTTAATATCATTTTTTATGATGACGCCTTATTACCTACTGGATGGGGGCGTTAAAATTCAATACATGACACAAAGAGTCCAACTTTCAAATACTACTTGGTTTTTTTATCAATTGAAGCCATGGATTCAAATTGTTTCAATGACTTTGTACACCATATTATCTTTTAAAAAAGTAAAGAGTATTGAATCTGTAAACCATCAAAAAGAAGCTCCTAAAAAGATCCTCATTCTATTTTCAGGATTTATTATTTCATTTGCTTCATATTATGTTATGATTCTTACAGCTGGTTATTTGAGGAACTATGATTATGCAATTTCAATATCTATGAGCGTATTTATTTATGGAATTGGATATTTAGCTTTTAATAATAAGCTTATAACCAAAAAAGAAGAATCATCTAAAAAGTATCAGAATACGTATATAAAAAAAGAGGAAATCGATCTTATTTCAAACCGTTTAATTTATTTAATGGAAAGTGAAAAGTTGTATTTACAGAGAGACCTTAGTCTTAATCAACTTGCATCTGCAACCAATACTTCAAAACATATATTGTCACAGGTATTAAATGATGGATTAAATACCAAGTTTTCAGATTTTATTAATAAGCATCGAATTAATGAAGCAAAAGAGTTAATACTTAAAAAAAATCAAGAGTTGAGTATTAGTGGTATAGCTATCGAGTCTGGGTTTAATAATAAAACTTCATTTAATACTGCTTTTAAAAAATTTACAGGATATACTCCTACTCAATATCTAGATCGTAATTTACATAAAGCTGTTAATTCCGATTAATCCTTACTCCTTTTCTTTTCTACGCTTAGATAAGTTTAGTACAATCAGATGCAATTTTTAATCTAATACTTATCAACAATGAAATATCTGATATTAACAAGCTTAGTTCTATTCTCGTTACCCGTACTTAGTTTTGCTCAGCAAGGGCAACAATCAAGATGTAAAACCCAACCTGAATACAGACAGTTTGATTTTTGGATTGGTGAGTGGGAAGTAAAAAATCCAAACGATGTAGTAGTTGGAAATAGTGAAATTGAACTCGTTGTTGGTGATTGTTTGATTCTTGAAAACTGGATTAGTAGTAGAGGAACAACAGGAAAAAGTATGAACTATTATAATTTGTATGATAAAAAGTGGCATCAACTTTGGATTGGGAGCGGTGGTATTCCAATAGAATTTATCGGTGATTATAATACAGAGAGAAAATCAATGGATTATATTGGAAGAGGAACTGGGCCAAATGGAGAAAGTTTAGATTATAAGTTCACATTTTTTCATATAAGTGATGATCATGTCAGGCAACTTTGGGAACAATCAAGCGACAATGGTGAATCATGGGTAACGATTTTTGATGGTCAATATCACCGCAAAAAATAATTAGGCAACTTTAGAAGTGGCTCTTTGAAATCCTTGACGGTTTACATGTCCGATATATTTACCAATGATTCTAACTTCTTCAAATACATCAGGCGAAACAAGAATATCGTCATATTCTTCATTAGCAGCTTCCAGGCGTAATCCATTGTCATCCCAAAATATTTTTTTAAGAGTTGTTTCTCCATCATAAAGCACAGCTCCGATGTCACCACTTTGCAGTTCGGTATCCATAAGCAGTACAAAGTCGCCATCATAAATATTAGCGTCTTTCATACTAAAACCCGAAACACGGAGAGCAAATAATTTATCTAAATTTGGAAATAAAGTAGACATTGTGATATTTCCTAAATCAGCTTCAACAGCTTCTTGTAAATAACCTGCTGCAATTAACCCTCTAATTGGGATACCTGAAGAGTTAGTATTCTCACTTAGCATACTTTTTTTGTCAGATGGGAGCTCATATTCTTCATCATTTTTCTTAACAAGAAATCCCTTTTTAAGTAGAGCTTGAATATTTTGTGTTACACTATTGGGTGAGCGAAAATCAAAATGCTCAGCTATCTCTCGATAGGTTGGCCATACATCATATTCTTTTTTGTAGTCAACGATGTAGGAAAAAAATTCCTGTTGTTTTCGAGTTAAATGTGCATTATCCATAATGAAATCTACTTAATGTGTGAAACATGTGTAATAAAAGGAGTTTTTGAATGAAGGTCAATAAAAAATGTGTGCAAAGTATGTACATGGTTTTAGCGATTGTTATATTTTTAGTTAGTGGTACAAGCTGTACTAAAACTAATCCAGTAGAAACAGAGCTTTTAAGGGAAGGATACCCTGACTTATATGAGAGTATTTTTGAGCGAAATTCAGATCAGTTGTTAGGTTTTACATCTCTAGAGAATGAACCTAAGCTACAACAACAAGCCTGGAAGGGATTGATAAGTACTGAAGTTGATGATGTTGTTGCTTTAATTGAGAGAGTAACTAAGGCTAATACCTCTGAAGCTTGGGCTTCACTTTGGTTCAAGGGATTTGTTGAAGCCGATTTGGAGTATCTTCATGAATTATGGAAAGGAAACCTCGAAATGAGAAAAGGGATTGCAACTGTTCTAGGGCAAAAAGGTAATTCACAATCATTAGAATTATTACTTAACTCTGAGCTTAATAAAGATTCAGAAACCCAGTTCGAGATAGCTCTTGCAATAGGTAGACTAAGTATGACCGAAGAGCTTACCAAAGCTCAAGAGCTAATAATAATCCAAAAAGCGTTACAGACTAAAGGTGATAAAACCGCACAAGGATATCTGTATGGATTTTATAGAAGTCGTAAGGATTTAAGCGAACAAGCGGAACTAGAGTTAATCAACTTACTAGAAAATTTTTATCCAGAAGACCAAGCTACTGAGCAATACATCCAAAGAATTTTGATGAAAAAGAATTTGGATAAAGCTTTATTTAGATTTGAGCTCAATGAATTTGAGTTTATGGATGTTCAGCTTGCTATTGAAGTAGCTCAAGGAATTAGAAGAAACGAACTTACAAAACATAGTTCTGTTGTACTCAATGCTTTGCTTGATCATATTAATCCTAATGTCAAAATTGAAACACTTAAAACCATTGCTGCAAAACAAGACGAACTTGATGGAAGTTTAGATAAAGCAGTTCTAAATAAAATAGGTTTGATACGAGGAGTTGAACCTACACTTAGATTAGAAGCTTTAAATGCTATTCAAAATCCGGATAAGTATAAAAATTTAGCTTACGACTTAGGAGGCGAGAACCCGTACTTACTTCCAACGAAGTATAGTATTTTATCGAAAGTATTACCTCATGATGAAATTCTTGAGTTGATTGAATCGGATGCAAACTCATTAAATAGACTGATTAGATTTTTTGCCCTTCAGCAATTAGCAAGTTGGTGGGAGAGTTTACCAGATTCTGCTAAAATAATTCACCTTTCTCAGGTTCAGAATTTAGTTAAAAGTAATATGGAAACAGCAGATCGGTCAATGATTTATGTGATGGGGTCAATATTTAGAGATCAGCAAATAATTAACAATATGGACTATATGCTTTTCGAGACAATGCTAACTCGATTTAAACTTCCTGAAGATATCGAAGTATATCAAGCAATAACATCTGTTTTAAAAGAGCGATTTGAAGATGAAGCATTACAGTTGATAGATTCCTTATTTGCACAAGGTAATGGAGCACTTAATCAATTTTTGAGCGATCAGGGCTGGGATATACCTGAAGGAGAAACCCCTAAAACAGAGTTTCGAACACCAGATTGGAAACGCCTTACTTGGTTAGGAGCTCAGCCTGTTTTAGTTGTAGAAACCAATAAAGGGGAATTCAGTATTCAAATGGATGTTATGAATGCACCAGCAACTATTTCTGGAATTCAAAGTTTAGTAAAAGCAAAATCATACAATAGAATTCCTTTCCATAGGGTAGTTCCAAATTTTGTAATTCAAGGCGGAGATGTAGAGACACAAGATGGTTTTGGTGGACCAGATTATTTGGTTCCAACAGAAGCAAATGCAACACATTTTGAGAGAGGAAAAGTCGGTATTGCAAGTGCAGGGACAGATACTGAAGGAAGTCAGTTTTTTGTAATGAACCAATGGCAACCTCACTTAAATGGTCGGTATACTATTATTGGGGAAGTTATTGAAGGCATGGAAGTTGTAGACCGAATCGTACGAGGTGATTATGTACAGAAAGTTTATTGGGAATCAATTTGGTGAATCATTTAAACTAAGTATATCAGTTTCAATTTGCTTTATTATTTCCTTTGAATCATTAGATGAAACTAGTGTGGGATTCCCGAATTTCACTTGTGAATTGAATGGAACTATAATGGTATTTCCTTTTGGAAGATTTTTACCCATTCCACTTAAAAAGACAGGTACATAAGGTATATCGGGTTTTTTAGAAAGAACTAATCCGATTCCTCTTTTAAAAGGCTGGAGTTTTTCGGGATCACCTCTAGTGCCTTCAGGAAATAGAATAAGAGAGTTACCTTTTTCCAGTTCTGAAATCATTTTGGGAATTGGCATTTCTTCAGGTTTAGTTCGAGTTTTACTTCGGTTTATTATTAACGCATTAATGAAGTATGAACTTAACCATTTAGTAAATTTTGTTTTTCCAAAATAATCACCAGCTGCGACAGGTTTTACTTTATGAAGAATGGAGGAAGGAATAGAAGCAAGAAGAGTAATGGTATCTAAATGACTATTATGATTTGCTAGAATCACAAATTGAGTCTGGGTTTTTAAAAAATCAGAATTATCAAACTTAACGCCTACAACTAGTTTTAGAAACCATCTACATATAAAACTATAAATAAATTTAAGTATGAATTTCTGCATTTCTTAATAGGCAAGAAAGTAAACCATATGAAAAAAAACAGGAGCGGTATATGCCAATGAATCAATTCTATCTAATACCCCACCATGTCCTGGAATTGCATTAGAAATATCTTTTACACCGATATCACGTTTTATACTCGACATTACTATATCTCCCGAAAAACCTGCGAAAGCAATTAGAAAGCTTATAAAAGCAGCATCAAACCCTGAAAGCGGGGTTAAAAATCTTAAGAAATAGCCTATAATAGTCGTCATGACTAATCCTCCTAAAAAGCCTTCCCAAGTTTTATTCGGGCTTACTGAAGGTATAATTTTGTGCTTCCCAAATAACTTACCGAAAGTGAACTGAAGCACATCATTTATTTCAGTCAGGAATACTAAGAACAACAAAAGCCCTCTGCCTCCCGAACTAAATCCAGGAAGGGAAGGGAGCGAAAGAAAATATGCCATATGACTTAACCCAAAAACAGTAAGCATAATAATCCAATGAAGTGAGGCTATGGACTTTATAATTCCCGTTGTTTCCCCTCGTAAAACCATTCTTAGGGGTAATAAGAGAAACATTACAACGGGAATAAAAATTATGAAAGCCCCATACCACCCGATATAAGCAAGATAGTATTGAATTGGAATAGCTATATACGCCCATAAAACTGCATATCTGTCAGAATCTCGAAAATTCAAAATAGAATAGAGTTCCCTAAACGCAACGAATGAAAGAAAGGCTATTGCAACATATGAAATCGAGTTGCTAAACATGGTTGCAATCATAAAAATAATTGCCATTACCCACCAAGATTTAGTTCTGGATTTTAGTTCAGATAGATTAGCCTTTGGTTTTATTTTTCCTACTACAAAAAATAGAAGTGATGCGAACGTAAGTATCCCAAAGATTAGAAGTACTACTATTAGCAAATCATTCTCATTTATATAATCTAGCCGAAGATATTTTTCAAGCATCTTTTAAAGCCCCCGATAGTCTTTTATATGTGCTAAGCGTAAGTAATAAATTAATGAAAATGAATACGTAAAGAATAAATCCGCCAAGTGGAATTTTAAAAAACAAAAGTATACCCAAAATACTAATAACAAATGCTCGATCACTTTTTCCCATTGGTCCATCGTATCTTCGTTCACCTGAAATAATTTTTGCCATAAGTCCCGAAAATTCATTAATAATACTTAAGCAAATAAACACAATAACAAGAAATAACTGTTCATTAAAGTATTTTAGAAGAGGGAAAAAAATAAAAAAGTCTGAGACAGTGTCACCTACTTCATTTAAAACCTCACCGAGTTTAGATTGTTGATTGTAGGTTCGTGCCATCATTCCATCTAAGGCATTAAGAGCCATTCTTAATAGTAAGCCAATTGGTAAGGTCAAGAATAAAAGGGTTTGATACTCAGAAAACCAAAAACAAACGCCGATTACTAGAGAAAGTAAAATTGAAGAAATTGTAATTTGATTAGCCGTAACCCCTAAAGCGAAAAGTTTATGTAAAATGGGTTTTAGAATTTTTTGAAACGCAGGTTTTATATTATATATAGATATCATACTTATAAAAGGCTGATTAAAATATGTCTCCGAAAGCTTTAAAAATGAAACAGTCTACTTTAGTTAATTATTTTATATTCTAAAAGAACTAACCAACAAAAATACTTTGATGAAAAAATTTGCTCTAATAATTTTAAGTTTATCTCTTGTTACGTCGCTTTATGCTCAACAACAAGTTCCGGAAGCTACCGAACTGTATACAGATATAGACAAAGTTACACCAGGTGAAGGTACTTCCGCACCATCAGATGCGATTATTCTTTTTGATGGTTCTGATCTTTCGATGTGGCAAAGCCAACAAATTGGATTAGGTTCTAGTATGTTAGAGATGAAGGATGTTATTCCGACACTACATGCAGATGGAAAAGGAGATCCAGCGAAATGGATTAATACTTACGGAGTATTAACAGTAAAACCAGGTTCAGGACCAATAGAAACAAAAAAAGGATTTAGTGATGTTCAACTTCATATCGAATGGTTGGCGCCTAAAACTGAAGGGAGAAGTGGACAAGGATACAGCAATAGCGGAGTTTTCTTTATGGGGATGTATGAAGTTCAGATTTTGAATTCATATGAAAACCCAACTTATAGTAACGGTCAGGCAAGCTCAGTATACAAACAACATATTCCTTTGGTTAATGCATCAAAACCAGTTGGGGAATGGCAGAAGTACGATATTATTTTTATGGCGCCTAAATTCTCGGATAAAGGGACGTTAGTCTCTCCAGCAAAAGTAACAGTGTTACACAATGGTGTTCTTGTTCAAAATAACGTTGAGTTACTTGGTCCTACTTGCTATATAGGAACTCCTTATTATGTGGCACATGCTCCAAAACTGCCTCTTGCATTACAAGATCATGGTGATCCAATGCAATTTAGGAATATTTGGGTTCGTGAGCTCTAAAGGTTACTTAAAACCCAAGATTTAAATACTTGTTGAAAATAGTCTGAGAAAGGTTCGTTGATGGCATCAGCATCAGTTGTACACATTTCAGCAATCCTAAAATCGTGATTTGCACCTGGAATGATTTGCAGATTAAAATTTTCTGGTATTGTTGGATTAAGTGTCTCATTTAATGCACCAATAGCCCAACCAGGGTATACGAAGTAATCGTTTTCGGCAAATACAAAAAGAGAAGGGATGTCTAATTCAAGAAGATGAGGGGCTGGATCAAAATCATTTATCTCTCTTAAATGTCTCCAAGCTTTAGTCACTGGAAACCAAGTCACCCAATTAATATCCGAAATTGCTTTTTTACTTGCCTTATCGAAAGCCTCATTATCTTCTTCACCTTCACATAAAAAGCGGCTATAGTAATCGTTAGTAAGTTGGAGTTTTACGTCAAAAGTAGGAGCTGCTAATGAAGCAATAAACTTTACTTCATCTCTATATCTGTCTCCAACAATTTGGGCAACCCAACCACCTTGGCTATGACCAATAATTCCAATTCTGGAT
>TARA_R110000868_G_scaffold9620_6_pt1 | contig 63257 bp, 90 predicted proteins | sample TARA_R110000868 | Tara Oceans TARA_R110000868 (sample SAMEA4397489) | marine metagenome | biome: Polar Biome; feature: [SRF] surface water layer (ENVO:00010504); material: water (ENVO:00002006), including particulate matter (ENVO:01000060) such as... | depth 5 m | reverse complement strand
GGTTGACGAACCTGTTGCCTTGGGTCTTGATGCAAAACTTGCTCAAGACCTTTGCATGCAGCATGTTCAAGGACTCAGCAAGATAACAAGAAAATTGCCAGCTTGTGAACACACTCAACGTATTGCTGCGTTGTTGCAAGACCTAAGCCATGAACTCCTGGAGTTTTTTGGCGGTAAAATATTGGAAATGCGCAGTGTTAAAGACGCTGTTGGAGAATATGCCCAATCACTTAGTTTGAAACTTGGTGACAGCAAATGGCAAGATGGCAATCTAACATCGCTGCTTAATAACTTGGAAAAAACACTAGCTGGCAAATATGCCATGACAGCACCAGCCTTGCGTGCAGCGTTTATTCAAACGCACAGTTTAACGCCTTATCAATGGTATCGCGATCACAGTCGCGGATAACTTACCAAAACTTGCAACTCCAGTAACGGGCTGTTGTTCGATCGGTTGCAGTGTGACACTTGTGTCTAGCTCTAAAGCTACGGCGGCGCGCAGGATTACTTTTCTTGATGCGCATTTTCTTGTCGCCAAAGTTGACTTTGATAACATTACCAGATTTAGGATTTTTAACATAAACACTGCGCTTTTTGGGCCCGTCAGGTGTTAGAAATGGTTTACCCAAGTTGACTTTTCTGCCTTGATATTCAGCTTCAGCTAATCCAACATTGCTAGATGCGTTGTGTTGAAATCCCACACGATGCGGACGTTTTTCATCGCTTACACCTCGCTTGTACATTTCATATTTCAAAATGCTAGTGGCTTTAGCTATGATACGGCGAATAGCTTCCTTACTTACACTATGTTTTTTACTAATATCCGCTAAGGTATTACCTTGAAGATGCATTAACATAATATCACGGTTTCTTGGTGGAAATGCTGCCATTGCAGCTTTTAGTGCTTGTCCGCGTTCTTTTGTCAAAAGTTCTTGCTCGGGACCAAGAGCAACTTGGTAATCAGGCTTGGTGCTTGGTAACTCAACTTCCACAAGTCCGCATGTTTCCAAAACTTCAAACAGCTTGTCATCACCCTCAATCACAATGTGGCCTTGCCATGTGATTTCTGAAACTTCTGTTTCCATACAGATAACGTCTTGACCAAACTCTAGCAAAATCAAATCTCCCTGTTGTGGAGATTCCCAAAGGCCCCGGGGCCCAAATACATCATGTGCTTTCATATTCATATTTATAAAAACACTAAATATTGTCATGCGCTGGAAAGATTTACAAGAAAACATAAATGGCAAGGCACCGCCTCTGTCTAAAGAGCTAGCAAGCACTTTACCGCCCACTATCGTTATGCCTGAGCTACAAAATAACGACACTTATAGACAATATAGATACTTGCTGGCACTTGCTGCTGCTCAATCACATGAAAATGGTGATATTGAGTTCAATAGTCAAAGCAGTTGGAATGAAAACACCAGTGTGGTTTGTTATACTCCCGAGGAACAACGTATTGTTGAACTGGCCAACAAACTCATGGGAGTAACTGGCCAAATGATAGTAAAATCCAAAAGCCACGAAGGTCCTAGTGTAAATACTCGTAGCCCTGTACCCAAACGGCACAGCATGGATTCATAATGAAAATCCTAGATTTATACAACCATATTCTCCCAGAATCAAAAGCAATAGGGCCTGAGCAGAGTTTGGCGCATCACATGCCTACCACCATGGCTTTTCCTGATCTAGATCCCTATTATGACTTTTACAGATTTGTTGTTGACATGGCAGGACAACCTGATCCCAAACAGTTTAAAAAAGCTCCAAAATACCTCAAAAACATTCCTGTAGCAGTGGCTTACACTGATGTGGAACGGGACATGATTGAACGTGTTGCCCGCCATGCTGGTATCAAGCACACAGTTTTGACTTTAGGCGGCAGTCGAGAACTTCCTGACACAAATACTCGCAGTCCAGTTGCTCGTCGTGGAAAAATGGACGACTAGCATCTTGACTGTATTTGAACTACATTTATAATCAGTGAACATAATACAAGGAAATCAAGTATATGAATGATGGATATTGGGGTTATCACCAAATTCTTGATATTAGCGGTTGCGACAACACTGCTATTCAAGACAAGACTGTGATTTATCGTTGGGTTAAGGATCTAGTCAAGCGCATTGACATGGTAGCTTATGGTGAACCTGTAATTGAGCATTTTGCCACACATGATCCCGCCAAAGCTGGTATCAGTTGCGTGCAACTGATTGAAACCAGCAATATTTGTGTGCATTTTGTGCCACAAGACAATACGGCCTACGTGGATGTATTTTCTTGCCGTAATTTTGACACAGAAGAAGTAAAACGTTGTTTCAGTGAATACTTCGGCGGAACTCGCATGCGGATGACTTTCTTACATCGTCAAGCTTAACGCCCGCAGCGTTGAGCACGGGCTTCACGCAACAGTTGGGCATTTCCCAGCAGTTGTAAACCTCGTGTGGTTTTGTTGACAATACCGGGAAAAATCATACTTGTTTGTTCTTCTAGGTCACTTACAGTGACAATAAACCCTGACAGTTCATTTTTTCCCGGGGTCTGCTGAGGCATAATCCAAGCAGTGGCATGATTTGTTGTAGTATCCACTGCTACTTTATAAAATGCTTCAGGAACTACAACACGATTGGCACCAATTGTTTTGCTTGCTGTGGAATAGATTGGTCCCACATGGACCACAATGGCTTTTTGAGTTTGCCACACCCAACTGCGCAAGTTTGATTCCAACTGTGCCCATTCACCTCGGTTATTCTCGGGCAACTGCGGGGCCATGTTGCTGAGATAGAAACTTTCTCGTTGGACTTGCTCGTTGCGAGTCATGTCAGCACTGCTGGCCATGTGACCAATATCATATCCAGTTCTAGCATAATCAATTAACTCGGCTCTACGTCCTGCCGGCAAATCAGTATCAGCGCGAAAGCTGTTGATTCTAGGTGTGCATCCCATGAGATTTTCCGGGGTCAAAGCATAACTCACCCAGCGGGGAATTTTAGCTTGGTCGTCATGATAAGAAACATATGCTTGACGGCATAGCATTGTTCCTGGTGCAGAGGTTTCCGGCAAGCTCCAAGAAACTTGACATTGTTGGGCATGTGCTGGCACAGCAAACAATAAACCACCTAATAATAGCATCCAACGCATTTTGTTTTCCTTTTTAAGTAAAGTATAGTTTAAATATTTTTATTCAGGAGACCAAAATGGTATCGCAAACGGAACTTCGAGAACAATGCCAAGACTTGCACACACAAGCTGAAGAAACCAAGCTAGCACAGGCATTGATAAAAGGCAGTGTTCCTGCAAAAGTTTACAAGCAACTGCTTTGGCAACTATATCTTATTGCAGATGTCATCGAGCGTAAATGTCGGTTTGATACAACTGATCTTGATCGTCGTCAAAAACTGGTTTTTGATATTGCACAAATGGGTCAAGGAGAAGTCAGCATGCTAGCCAGCACTAGTGCCTATTGTGCCGAGCTCAACAATCTTACTTTGGATCAACTTCGTGGACACATTTATGTTCACTACCTGGGTTGGTTGTATGGCGGGCAAATGTTGAGAAAAAATTTGAAGTTTCCAGTAACTCATCTTGAGTTCCAGGATGTCAAAGCCTGTGTGGATTATATTAGGTCTCGTGTATTGGTTGATTTAACAGATGCTGATAGTCTAGCAGCACAACGAGCCTTTCAATCTATTATGGAAATCTATAATGAATTGTATTGATCTCATACATGAGCAGGCTGTTGCCCTAAAATCAATTATTGAAAGTCATCTAGGTTGCCACGCTATACAAACTGAAGATTTTGGTTGGCAAAACTGGCGCTATGTTAGTGAGGATTTTCGTCTAGCTCATGTGGAGTTTTTCCAGCAAGAAAACTTTGCAGTGGTGCATGTTTGTGTTTTTCCACACAAACATGATCCCCAGCCTATTTTTGGTTTTGACGTGATCGCTGGAGTAAACAAGTTTACCGGGGTGTTTTTGGATTTAAGTCCCACTCAAGAACCCACTGAGCCTTTTTTGAACATTGACGTTCAACGCGAACGTCAACGTCCTGATTGGGGCGATATATTCAGTGAGCATTGGTTGGCTGCTAGGCCTAGTTTCGCCGAGCAACAAGCTATAGGACTTGAAGCACAGCGAGTGCTTGGTGAATATCTTGTTGGTTTAAACAAACGTCAAGGCAATCAACTCCAGATCATTCAAGCCCAAGATCATTATTGTCTACAACAGCAAAAAAATCCTCATACACGACGAGCATTGGAAAATCTCATTGGTGCAGAAAAAACAGAATATTTTATGAGTCATATACTTTTTCCCATGGTGTCAATTACAGATAACATGATATAAATGTTATGTATTTGAAAATGTCACAGCGTATATATTAGACAATACACTGGTAGCTAGTGGTTTTAATAGCACCTTGGGGACAAGTTTTGGTAAACTCCAATAACATTTTAAAAAAAATACTTCCGGTCACCCCCGCCCTATTTTAGTGGTGTAATACACCACAGCTAAAAACTTGTAAAATATAGGCATCAAGCTGCATATGCAAAGAGATGTTAGCTGACCTTGCTAGAACGATTACCCTAATACACCCCGCTGCTAGCGGGATTATATTTTTGGCTTGTTTTTTATGCTATTGTGGATATATTTTTCTCAACCAATCGAGGTTTTCCCTATCAGGATAACTCTCATACCACCCTTTTCTGTTATGAACATCAGCAACCATTTGAAAATATTCTTCATACCGTGGTGCAACTGCTGAATAGCTGAAGTTCATCATGGCAAAATCTCGGCAGTTTTTGGGTTGAATATTGTGAATGTTTTTTGCTGCCCATGTAAAATGGTCAAAAGTTCTGCAACGATATCCAGTTACGCCATGAACATTGTTTTCGGTAAATGCACCCCAATCAGTTGTTATAGTAGGGGTGCCGCTAAACAGGGCTTCTACTTGAACCCCACCAAAGGGTTCGTTGTATAAGCTGGGAACAAAACACGCTTTGGCACCGCTCATTAGCTTGCGGCGTTTTTCATGATCGGCATATCCCACAAACTCCACGCAGTCAGGAACCTTAAAGCCATCAAGATTGTTTTGACCTGCAACGATCAACTTGATGTTGAGTTTTTCACAAACTTCCATGGCAATGTGTGGTCCCTTGCCTTCATATACTCTGCCCAAAAACAGCATGTAGTCTTGTTTTTGTTCTTGATATAGAAAATCATTGTGGTCAAAGTAGTTGGGAATAACCACATCGTACCAACTTTGCATGCAAGTGCCCACACTGGCCAACCCGTAATAAGCATGCATCATGGCATAGCTTTCAAAAACCTTCCACTTGGCCCAATGCCCGCCTGCGTAGCCAATCCCGGGTTCCACACAGATCAAATCTGGATGGGCATCACAAATGGGTTTTACACCACTGCCCCAGAACGGCAAGATAAAATCGCCAGGTTGTTTGCGCATTTGGATTTCTCGTATGGCATTGGCATAAAAAGTTTGATAGGCATGATCACTGGTATCAAACTTGAAAAAGTTTCGGCGCCAGTCGTAATCACCATACGCTTGTTTCCAATCTTGATTGGTTAACACGGTGATATTTTCCTGGGCTTGGGTATCACTGTCCTCGTGTCCATAGTGTATGCAATAGTGACCGCGTTGGGTCATCATGGATGCAAATTTTAAAACCTTACTGGTATATGCACAACTTGAAAACTCTTTATTTGTGGCAGTATGAGGTAATCCTAAAAGATGGAATCGAAATTTCTCTGTCATACTTAATTATAACAAAGCTTGGGTGAAAAATCTATTGACAAAGGTCTATCACAGTGTATAACAACACATACGCAACAGGCAAAGAAGTTAGCAAATGCGCCCACCCAAGACCAAGACACGCGATGAGTTTCACGTTCATTACACCGATAGCAATGATGTCAGCAGTGTGGAAATCAAGCATGCACCTCTTGTTCAGTTTCTGCGAGACTATGTTGATGACATTGAGGGCATTTATGAAAATACTCCCAACATTGGTATTGCCAGGCTTCTGGGAGAACTAGGTAGCTTACGCCAGGCTATTAATAAAACCAAAAGCAAGGTAGCTGACAGTCTCTTGAACTTTCTAGAAGACTATCACAGTGTGGTTCAACGCGAGGCAATTAACATGATTGCCCAAGGCAAGATCAGCTATAGATACCTGCGCATGCTGTTTTCAGACGGTAAAGAGATTGCATTACATGGTCCTGCGCCACAAGGCGGCGTTGTCAAGAACACACACTATCGTGAATCCTTTTTTGGTAACTACTTCCAGATTAATTTTGAAATAGTAGGCAGCAGTGGGCAGGGATTTACCGCTATAAATGAAGATACAGTTATTTCTGAGTTCAAAGGTGTCAAAAACATTGCTGAACTCAGTGTTCAGCCTGTGTCAGCAGACATGAAAGCCAAGTTAACTGAACGTGGTCAAGTCTATCGTGATATTGCTCTTGGCAACCACTACCGGCAATATCAGGGCTTTATGGAAGTTTATACTTGGATGGGTTGGCGCACACTGCGTTGCTCGGGTCGCATTATGGTTGATATTGCCAGTTACTTTCAGTTTAAAAATCAACGCGGACCCAGCGATCTTAGTGCAGCAGTGGTGTTGAATGATGAAAGTCTTTGGATGGCTAGTGCTTATATCTCGGGATTCAGCCTCAACCAAAAACAATGGGGCCGTTTTGAAGTCAGTGCTATTAGCAAAATTGATTTTCAAAAGCGTGCATTTGACCAACTTGTTCTTGATTCCGCCAAGAAAAACCTTGTACAAGCTCTGGTAAGCGATAACAACAGTGGGTTTAGCGACATTATCTCAGGTAAGGGCGGGGGTTGCATTTTCCTACTGCACGGAGAACCTGGTGTGGGCAAAACACTGACTGCAGAAGCTGTAAGCGAACTACTAGAGCGACCGCTTTACATGGTCAGTGTTGGCGAGCTGGGCGTGAACAGCAGTGAGCTGGAGAAAAATCTCCGCCAGATTCTGGACGTTGCACAAGTTTGGAATGCTGTGATTTTGATCGACGAAGCAGATATTTTCCTAGAAAAACGCACACCTGGTGACGTGGTACGCAACAGCTTGGTTAGTGTATTTTTAAAACTTCTTGAATATCATCAGGGCGTGCTATTTCTCACAACCAATCGTGTTGCTGATTTTGATCCGGCTTTTCACAGCCGTATCAGCATTGCCATGCACTATGGTAGGTTGGACCAAGAGGCTCGTCTCAAAATTTGGAACAACCTGCTAGATGCTGCTGGAATCACAGGGATCAATGCTCATGATCTCAGTGTATATGCGCTTAATGGTCGACAGATTAAAAATACCATCCGACTTGCACAGGGTGTTGCACGTCAGGAAAAATTAGCTGTGACACACTCACATTTTATGACTTGTATTGGTTTAGGACAACAGTTTGATGAACAGCGCCGTGAACACCAATAAGTTTCCACTATATCATCAAGACGGCACTTCGCCACAACATGGCGAAGTTTTTGTTTTTGGCAGCAATCTCGCTGGCATTCACGGTGCTGGTGCAGCCCGGGAAGCTGCTGCGAAGTTTGGTGCTCAGTATGGTTGTGGTAAAGGATGGCAACCCGGCAATCAAAGCTACGCTATTCCAACTAAAAATCAATCCATCCGTACACTGCCGTTGAGTGAGATCAAACTTTATATATCAGAGTTTGTGCGGCTCACACAAAGCGGGTTTGTGGAAAATCAAGGTTACTGGGTCACCCGGGTAGGCTGCGGGCTAGCTGGTTACCAAGACCACGAGATAGCACCATTGTTCCGGGGTGCGCAAAATTGCAGTTTCCCACAGCCTTGGCGGGAATATTTGGAGGAATCTGATCCCTACGTTCGTATCAGGCATTACATTCAGACAACTGGTTGTAAACCCCTTGAGATTGCACAAAAAAACTACATTGCCATGATTTATGACCTGTTTCATGACCAAACTTTGTATATGATTGATTTTTACAAAAGCCGCAATGATGACGTCATGCTGGCATGGTGTTTAGACATGTGGGGGTCACCTCGTGCTGGTGGTGAGTGGTGGCCAGACCAGTTCACCAGTCTTAGACTCATGGTACGAGCCCCACAACGCATCATGCAATGGAAACTAACATGGGAATAAGTCATGCTTTGTGAAGATCACAACAAGCTCAAGACTCTTTTCCGTGACATAGGGCAACTTGCAGAGCAGCAGAGTTACAGTGAAATTGACACCCTGTTGGACCAAACACCAGTGTCCAAACAAACAGTTTTAGAAATGGTATCGCTGTTACGTTATACGTATGCTGTTAGACACAATCTCAAAAACTATCACATCTATCTTGATGAGGTAGCGCAAGAGCTGCTGGCTCGAGGATTAGATGTGGAACGAATTCTGCAAGGTTTACCTTTTTATAGTATTGATAGGTATCCATGACTTATAGTGATCCATACACTCTCACTGAGTTTGCTTGCTGTGTGGAATATCAACCTCCAGACATGGCAAAGGTATGGCGTATAATCGATTGGTGTGATTCCGTGTTGGGACAGCAAACTATAGCATGGACTGTCAAATGGTTGCCTGGGGACGTTCCGTGCTATTGGTATTTTGTGTCACAACAACACTTATTGTTTTTTCAGTTGACATGGGGCGGCACCTCACAACTTGATTGACAAAATTTATCCATATGCTACAATAACAGCATATGTGAGGATATTAATATATGGAAATGACTTCTGAGATAAAAGCTGATTTAAACCGCGGCTATAGATACGCGATTGCCAGTGACCATGCTGGGTTGGAGTTGAAAACATTTCTGCTTGAGCAATTTCAAGCACGTGGTTACACATCACAAATAGTTGATTACGGCACCTACACGGCCGACAGTGTGGATTATCCGGATTTTGCAGTGGATGCTTGTTATGCTGTGATTGCTAAATCAGCTGATCGTGGCATCTTAATTTGTGGAAGCGGCATTGGCATGTCCATAGCCGCCAACCGTTTTGCGGGAATAAGATGTGCCGTGGTAAGCAGCCAAGACACTGCTCGGCTCAGCCGAGAACACAACAACAGCAATGTCATAGCATTGGGTGCTCGCTTAATGACATCCGAACAAGCCTGGCAATATCTTCTCGAATGGATCACAACTCCCTACATACCACATCCACGTCATGACCGTAGAATGGAAAAGCTAGACCAATGAGCAAAAAAATCAGTGCTGCTGTTGTCATTTGGGATGGTGCTAACATCCTGCTTTGCCATGTTACTCATGCTAAACATTGGGATTTGCCCAAAGGCAAAATGGAACCCCATGAGACTGAACAGCAGGCAGCTATCCGTGAACTCTGGGAGGAAACTGGCCTACGTGCCCAGCCACAAGATTTGCTATATCTTGGTGTGCATGCTTACAAGCCACGTAAAGATTTAAGCATGTGGCTGTGGAAAGTTGATCAACTACCTGATATTGCGCAGTTGGCTTGTCACAGCTATTTTACAGATTCCAACGGCAAACGCTGGCCTGAAATGGATGGTTACAAACACGTCAAACTGCACGATGTTGGGAAATATGTTGTTAGCAACATGACTCAAGTGCTAAAAAATCTGGAGCTTGTTACATATCCACACAGCAAAGACCTCGTATCAAATAATGCAGCTGGTTCCTGAAGCTCAACCTCTCACAGGAACCAAATATCTCATAAAAGTCAACAACTGCGGCACAAAAAACGGCAACAAAGTTTGCTTGCGCAACTATGACCTTGTGTTGAGTAAACATGATTAGTTTGGGACAAAATCTACCTAGTCCCAAAGCAAAATACGCAAAAACAGTGATATTTGTTGTTAGATATCAATGTGTTATTTTACTAAAATCATAATAGTCATAAAAAAAGCAGTGCTGTTACACACTGCTTTTTTCCTGTATTATAGTTACAGTTAAAAACGATAGTTGACCCCCACGCTCATCACATCGGAGTTGCGATTGCGTGTTGTGTTATCAAAAGCACGCACGTTGCGATAGCGAGCATCTAGTTCAATGCTGTCTGTTACAGCGTAACGCACACCACCACCTAGATTGTAAAGCATCTTGCCATCACCGCCACGCACACTGCCCAGTGAGTTGAAACCTGCACCTACACCAGCTAGTGCATAAGGTGTAAAGCGAGTGTTGGGTACACGATACTGTGCAATGCCTTGAGCAAACAGGCTTTGACCCTGTGTGCGATTCTGCCACATGTTGTTGTATTCCAGCTCAACACGAGCATACGGTGCAACTTGATAGCCTGCTGTGACACCAACTGTGGCTTGCTTGTGATAATCCAGTTGTGCACCTAGACTACCGCCGACATAAACGCCATTGCGATCAAGATTCTTGAGATCTTGGGCTTGAGCAGCCCCAGCAGCAACTAGGCCCAACGCGGCAGCAGCTAGCACGAAAAACTTATTCATTTGTGACTCCTTTTGATGTTTAAAGCACAAAGCTTTATCGTGCAACTATACTGTGTAGGGTTGACAACTGCAAGTTTAAGTTATCGGTTCACTTATTGCAGCTGAAACATGCCCCGGGGTAAATACACGTGGAGGGTCTCTTGATGTTTGGAAATCTCAATGTTATTTTAGGCGTAATTATCATCGTGGTTGTAGGATCCTTTGCGGTTTATTTTCGTTACAGCCAAAACGAAATTGCCACTTTACATGAAAACAATGCCAAACTTGCTTTAAGTGTGCAACTGCAAGAGCAAGCTATAGCTCAACTGCAAGAACATAACAAACAGCAGCAACAAGCATTGACGGGGTTGCAGCAATCTACCAATCAGGCTGAAAGCCAACATAGAACACTACAGCAAAGACTCCGCGCGCAAAATCTTCAAGCACAAGCCAAGCAAAACGCTCAACTAACTCAAAAAACCATCAATCAAGACACCCAAGATTTCTTCAAGAGCTTGGAACAAGCAACCAACCTCCCTGCTGTGAGTAAAACCCCATGAAATACAGTTTTTTGGCGTTGGCGTTGTTATTAGCAGCGTGTGGCAGTGAACAAATTACTGTGACCACTCGAGCAGCAACCCTTGGTGTGGGCCGCCCGGCAGAACCTGTTCCCTTGCAACTTTTGCCTATAAACTTCCTTGTGGTCAATAAAACCAATCAAGCGGATCAACTAAAACTGCTGATAAGCGATAATGAAAGTTTTGTGGGGTTGGGTATTAGAGATTACGAAAATCTACGCATCAATCTAAGTGATGTTTTACGATATGTTCAACAACAGCAAGCAGTAATCAAATATTATCAAACAATGACTGAGCCCAAGGCCGCTCTAGATGAGTGATATAGACTCCAGTAGTCCAAATAAATCTGATAATTGCGTGCGTTCCTCACGCAACAACGACCATTGGATGCGTGCCTATTGGCGACCGGCCATGGGGTTTACTTACATGGTTATTTGTATATTTGATTTTATAATTTTTCCCATTATGTCCATGGTCCAACCCCTGTTTATGAAACTGCTGGGCATAGGTATGCCATATGTGGTTTGGCAAAGTCTCACTTTGCAAACCGGTGGGTTTTTTCACATTGCCATGGGTGCGGTTTTAGGTGTTGCGGCTTGGTCTCGCGGACAGGAAAAGATCGCTAAAACAACATAAAAATTACCTTTGACACACCACGGGTATCATGTTATGTTATTAACATGGAAATTTATCTTACAAGCGATCATCATTTTGGTCATGCCAATATCTGCAAGTTTAACCGGCAGGATGGGACCAAGCTGCGTCCTTGGGATGATCCGCAAGTCATGGATGCCGAACTTATTGCGCGTTGGAACAGTGTAGTCAAACCCACAGACACAGTGATTCACTTGGGTGATGTGGTTATTAATCGTAGATTTCTTCCCATCTACAGCCAACTGCATGGCAACAAAAAACTTATCCTGGGAAATCATGATATTTTTTATCATGAAGACTATCTCCAATATTTTCGCCGTCTTTACGGTAGCTTGAAGCTGGACAATCTCCTGCTTAGTCATATTCCACTACATCCACTAAGTGTTCCGCCGTGGTGTTTGGCAAATGTTCACGGGCATTTACACGCTGACAGTCTCCCAGATAGCAAATACTACAATGTTTGTGTGGAAGTAACTGATTACACCCCTCAGCCACTTTATCTAGTCAAGGAAAACATAGCACGCGCACAACTGCTAGCACAGGACTCAACGTTGATTGCACACAGTATTGTGCTTGACATTATCTAATATGCGTGTATTGTGACTATCTAACTCAAGGAATTGCATTATGAAGTCCAGTTCAGATCCCATTAAAAGTTACTTTCGTGATGTTGGTCGCAACAAACTGTTAACTGCGGAACAAGAGCGCAGCTTGGCCCAAAGCATTGAAAAGCATCGAAAAGAAATTCACAACGAACTATGCGCTATGACTTGGATTCATGATTTGTGGACCCAGGCATTTCACAATTGTCAACAGGGAGATGACAGCCTCAGCAACTGGTTGGATGTTGATAGCGATGTTGCATGGAACGAGCAGCCAACCAGTGTCAGGAATTTTGTAGAGAGTTATCAACTAGCAGACACTGCTCAAGTTCGCAGCAATATGTTGCTAGAAGCAACTTGGAGTAAAATTGCAACTGAACGATGCCTTGCACAAGTGAAAATCATCAGCAAAACCATCCAAGACATTGGTCTCCAAATACACCGGCTAGCTGACAGTCAAAAACAACGCCAGAGTATTAGCAGTTTTTGGAACTCACAACAGGATCTCAATTGGCTGTTGCAGCCCCAAGCTGCTGATGTTCTAAAGGTTGCTGCAAAATACAGGGATAAAATTCTTGATGTTGTAAATCAGGTCGAGAACTTAGAAACCTATTATCGTAGAGATTTTGCCAGCTTGCGTGGTAGCATTAAAAATCTCGAGCAGCAACAGCGGCAATATCGGCTATTCCATAATGAAATGGTGCAAAGCAACTTGCGTCTTGTTGTCAGTATTGCTAAAAAATACAGCAACAACAATCAGCAAGTAATGTTGGACTTAATTCAAGAAGGCAACTTGGGGCTAATTCGTGCAGTAGACAAGTTCCGTTGGGAGTTGGGATATAGGTTTTCCACATATGCAACATGGTGGATTCGACAGGCTATACTTAAAAGTTTGAATGATCAACATCATACTATTCGCATTCCCAGCTATGTTACTGATGCTATGAAAAAGCTGCAAACAGCAAGTCAAATTCTCGTCCAGCGTTTGGGGCATGCTCCTAGCGATCAAGATCTTGCTCGTGAGCTCAATTGGGCGGTGGAAAAAGTTCAGCGCATGAGTCAAGTCACACGCGATCCTATTAGCTTGCAAAGCCCCATGGGCGAAGATCAAGATGGCGAACTTGGTGAGATAATTCCCGATCCTGTTAGCACTGCGGTGGTAGACGTTCTAAACGAACAGGATGTATGTAATGTAATGTCTAAAATACTTGCAACACTGAGCCCGCGTGAAGAAAATGTTCTACGCATGCGATTTGGCATAGGGCATCGCGATGAAAACAGCTTGCAGCAGATTGGCGACAAGTTTGGTGTTACACGTGAGCGGATCAGGCAGATTGAAAGTGTGGCACTGCGTCGCTTGCAAACTCCACAACGTCGTCAAGAACTTCAAGAGTTGCTAAGAGACTTGGATACGTGCAGCGGATAAGTGACAGCCAACTGCATATATTCGCAGGCTATGAGATGGGGCCTAGACATAGAAAACTGGGACCATCTCAAGCACATTTATTCTTGGTGTCTTGACAACTGTGGAGATTTTGAGGTATCCACCAGGCCTTTAGGCCGGGACAACGTGATAATATTTGAATTCGCAAATGCGCCAGATGCATGTTTGTTTGCAATGACGTGGTTATAAACTCACAAAAAGTCTGTCGTTCACAACGTCCCAGTTAACACAACGCCAAATAGTTGTCAAATGGTGTTTTTTGTCAGGATTAGGATTTCTCATCCAGCTGTGTTCCCAACAGTCCACACAAAAAATAATGTCGCTTTTCCAAGCATGGTTGGCGATTGTTTTGATTTCACCTGAGTTGGCCCAATAAACCCAACCCGATCCCTGAATACCCATGCCAGCTTGTATAAACAAATCTTGAAAGTTTTCCCAGCTTTTGTATTTTTGCTCTATCAGTGCTGCACTGGCTCCGTGAGGTCGATTGGCTGCTTTCACACGGCTCAGTTGTGTCCAATACAAGTTGTGCAACAAGCCGCCGGCACGATTGAACTCGCGATCGCCTTCTCCCGCGTGGTATCTTTTGAAATAGTTTGTAGTTAAAACGTCATAATGATATCTCACAGTGCTTTCACTTAACACAGGTTCTAGATCTGTGTATTTGTATGGCAACGGCGTTTGTATGACAGGAATGTCTTGGGCTTCATGAAGTTGTTGTAGTTTCATGCTGATATTTATGGAATTAGGCAGTTAACAGACGGTGATGTTAAACTGGTTTTTATGAAAACCAAAAGAGAACCCACAAAAGTTCGTATTTTTTGCACAGAAAGCACCCGCAGCGTCAAAGCTCGAGTCATAAACAAAAGCCGTGAAGATCTAGAAGTTGAACTGCCCACGGGATTCGTAATGATGTTGCATAAGAAAAATCGACCACAAGCATGTTATTATTTTCGGCTAGGACAGTTGGAGTTTTTAACCGACGGCGAATTAATCTGTTGAATAACCAGTCATTGTGAAACTGCTGTTGCCAGTTGTGCTCCACACCATGACGTTGTCGCCAGGAGCAAAGCAAATGTTGTGCATATACATGCTATAGCGATTGTATAGAAACGTATCATATGCAATATAACAGTTGCTGGTAAGTGGTTCAGCATTGGGCACAAGAGCAATGCGTATGGCGTCGTGCCCGCCCAAGCTAGCCGCCCAGATGTTTGTGATGCCGTGAACATTGGAATTGTAAAGCAACGTGACAGTTGCAGCAGCAGGGGTGGCTTGTGCAAATATTTGGCTGGTCATGGGTTAACCTGGTAGGTCTTGGCTATTAGGGCCCGGTGAGATGGGTTGGTTGGGCTGGGGATCCGCATCTGGCGGAATGTCACCTTTGCTGAGATCAATCAACTCTATTTTGGTTCGCGTGCCACCTCGTGTTGCATAAAGACCATCATCTTGTGCTGTGATGGTCCAGCCACCGATTTGTATGACATCAACATCTGCTACTCTGCTCATAGGGATATTTATGCATGATAAATACAGCTATGACTGATTTTTACGATCCTATTCTTTGGGTAAATCGAGTTCCCCAGGGTGTATCTGTAGTGACCACGACCAATCCTGATGGTTACTATCAAATCGCAGCCAGTCAAACCATTGCCTTTCCCTGGGGCATAACAGGCGGTGAAAAAGCTGTTATAACAGCTTTGCATCAACAGTATTGGCAGAGACAGCAGTTGAGTGTGCGAGCTTGGCCCAGCTTGTTACCTGGTGGCAGTTCCTTGCAACATCAACCTTTTGTGAGTTTGTTTAGTTTGAATTTAAGCAACACCTACCTCACTTGGTGTTTGTATCCTCCCCTGGCTACCCCCATCACCACAGCTTCGGTGAATCAATGGGCTCCGGTAAATCAGTGCTTGTGGTTCAACATACAAAACCTCTGCAATCAGGACAACAACATCTATTGCGATATAGCTATTTCAAACTTATAATTTGTAGCAGGAGGATGCTATGAAAGTTATTAATTTGTGGGGTGGCCCTTGCTCGGGAAAATCAACAACCGCAGCGGGACTTTTTCACAAAATGAAACTGCAGGGGTTAAATGTAGCCCTTGTTCAAGAATATGCACAAGAAGCTATTTGGGAACAGCGACAAAACTTGCTTGATGATCAACTTTATATTTTTGCCAAGCAGCAGCGCAGATTGAATCGCTTGCAAGGCCATGGACTTGATTGGGTTATAACCGACAGTCCCCTGCCTTTAAGTGTGGTATATCTAAAACCTCAAGCACTAAGTCAGCACTTTGAATATCTAGTGCGTGAAGTTTGGGAAAAATACCATAACTGGAATTTTCTTCTCACACGAAACTGGGAATACAACCCCCTGGGAAGAAATCAAAAACTCTCCGATGAAGCTGATGAGTTTCACAAAAAAGTTACTGATTTGCTGGCTGCATGGCAATTACCTGTGTGTGAGTTGATTAGTGATCAGGCTATCAATGAAATCTTGAAAAAAGTAAATACTGCATGAAAACTTTAGTTTGGCTGTCGCTAGTGGCTGTGATATCATCAGGTTGCGCTGTGGTGCACAGGGACCACAGTCCGGGCTATTATCATTATAGACCTTATGTGGCTGCTGCACCGGTGTATCGGCACCGTGGCCCAGTTTACTACTACGTCCCTAGGCATTATCGTGGGTATTAAAATAACCTATTAGGGCAAAAAACTGGCAAGGTACCTAACTTTTATCTTGACATGCTAAATAGACCGTGTATTATAGCGATATAAAGCAAGGAAAATGTTTTCAACAATGATGTGCGTGAACTATCCCGAGATTGATTTTACAGTGTGGGCCAATCACAAGCCCATGCAGGGGTCTGCGTCTTGATGTGAAGCTTTCACACCCAAGGTACAGACCCCGGAAATGAAAGTTTCCGGGGTTTTTTATTCTAGTTTTTGTTGCTGTTGTTTGAAAATTAAATCAGGATTTACACAAGACCTGTGAGAAAGAGATTTCTCACAGTAGATGGAATCAGAGGATGTTGCATGGATACGCGATGTGCAACATCCCCAGACGATGATGTTTTGTGGGAAAGTGCGCCGAGCAGCGAAGGCAGAGGTCTGTAAAACCTTTACATTAGAAACAACGTGAGTGCAAGTCTTACCTTTCCCACCAAAGACCAATATCGTGACCATAGGCAGAGGCAAAATACTAATGGAAAAGTGGGTAGCTATAACAGGATGCAATGGTTACATTGGTGGCCAAACTGTTTTAAAATTTAAAGATGCTGGTTACAATGTTATTGGCGTAGATCGTAACAATACTGCACCTTGGATTACAGAAAGAGTTGATTGTTATGTCAACGGCGACTTTAACAATCCAATGTTTATTGGTCTAATTACACAAATTAATCCTGTTGCACTGATACACATTGCTGGAACTAGTCTAGTAGGGCCAAGCATACAGGATCCAGCACCCTACTATTTAAACAATGTTGGTGGTACTGCCAATTTGTTAGGCACACTGGCTCGCAATGGCTGGAACAAGACCGTGGTCTTTTCGGGTAGTGCTGCTGTCTATGGAAATCCTGGCACCAATTCTATTTCAGAAGGAACGCCATCACTTCCAATCAGTCCATACGGACATAGTAAACTTATGGCAGAGCAAGTATTAAGAGACTGTGCATTTGGATATGGATTCAAAACTATATCGTTACGATACTTCAATGCATGCGGAGCAGACAACATGGTCAGACATGGCCAATTGAAAAAGGCAACGCATTTAATTGCCAGGATCATGGAAAGTATTGTCAACCAAGATGTGTTTACTTTAAACGGCACCAACTATTCAACACCCGACGGTACTTGTATCCGAGATTATTTGCATGTTGAAGATATTGCCAATGCCCATTACCTGTCAACCTTGTATGCAGAAACCATGGAATTACCCAGCGTTGAGTTTAATCTAGGAACTGGTAAAGGTGTTAGCATTAGAGAAATTATTTCTAGGGTTGAACACATTACTGGAAAAACTGTTTTAGTACATACTGGCGGCGCAAGAGCCGGAGATCCTGAATTACTAGTTGCAAGTGCTAGAAAAATTAAAAAGCAAATGGGTTGGACGCCAGAGCATAGCAAGATTGATAATATTGTGCGTAGTGCATGGGATTGGTACAACTCTGTAGAGTTTAAGAGTCGCGCATGAAGATTGGACTATGAGCTTTCCACATGTGCAATGGGTGCGGCCATGAGCACACCTCCTGGTTCGAATCCAAACTTGAGCTACAATATAGTCATGCTGACTCTATATAAATAAACTCACAGTAACCCACTGTAAAAACAAGGTATAACAAAACAAATGCAAGACGGCACTAGATAGCCGTTGTGCTATCTCTCAGCGCAACGGCAACACAGGGAGATAGACGTGCAAAAGTTCATTATAAATCGTTTTGAAATCCTATGTGATGGGATTTCACAAAACCTAGGCCACGCCCATGCTTTTTTAGCAGCCGTGGCAGTTGTTGTAATATGGGCTGTGTTGGGCCCGGTATTCAGTTACAGCGACACTTGGCAATTGGTTATTAATACAGGAACAACTATTGTTACATTTTTAATGGTGTTTCTTTTGCAAAACAGTGGTAATCGTGGGATTGAAAATACCAGTCGTCGTTTGCAAGAACTGGAACTACAGAATCAACAACTGATTAATCAGATACAACGGCTTATTGATTTGCATGAAAACACACGTTAACGTGTTTTTGCTTTTTGTGTGCCGGCATGTGTTTGAGCAGCTAGCGGATCTTGTATGCCCAGCTTGGCAAGATCAATATTGTTGCGTCTCAAAAACCTTCCAAGGCGATCGTCAACTAGGGCAAAGTCGGGATATACCACATCCTGAGTATAATAATCTTGAGGCTCTACTGTGGCAGGATGATAATCACTCAAGTTGCCGGCATGGCGTGCAAACTCACTGCTTTGTTTTTTGATAACCAAAATAGCAGCTTGTTGGTAAAACTCATCAGCTGTAAAAATGGTTCTCTTGCTGGGTGGGCCCAATATTGCACTCACGCACTTGACTAACCCTTGACGATCAGCAGCAAACACCAAGGGTTCAAGATCAATGCCGTGATCTTGATATTCGCTGTAGAGTTCTCGGGTGAAATCACCCACTGTGGGAAACAACCCTAGTTTTTGTATATAAGGCAACCAACGTTTTTGTGTGCCATGATAAAGAGTTCGTGGTGAGTCTTCTTGTATGAACTGTTGAGCTCGCATGATGATATTTATCGTAATTGAAGTTAGTAGAGCAGACTGCTTTTTTGAGGACAACATACAAGTCCTGGGTCTTGAGCCAGCTGAGACGGCGCGACACTAAATAACTTAAGGAAAGATTAAATACACCTAATTGGAAACACGGTGCAACTGGCACTGGATATATAAATCAAAATTTTAAAGGTTTGTATGAATGTCCCTCTTGTGGTCGAGAATACACTACAGGAAATAGTTTAAGACAGCATCTGATGACAGTCATCTCAACAATCACAGTGAACACAGTGATTGGCACAACGGCTATTTTCTTGCTGCGGTGTCCAAGAAAGCTTGACAGTATTGATCTGATAGTGTAATGTTGGTTTGTAGGCGGAATTCGTATATGGGTATTACCTCAGTTTTCCAAACTGAAGAAGAGGTTTCGAGCACCTCATTCCGCTCCAGCTCTTTTGAGCTGTTAATAACAGCTCAACTACCACAAATATTTTTAGATGACTGTTTGCTTTTTATACTATATTATATCAATATAACTTGCAGTAGCCGAGCTGAGCTTCTACCTCAGTATACGTAATAGGAGCTGAAAATAGGGGTTCGAATCCCTTCTGCAAGGCCAAAGGATCTGAGTCCCTCCGGGTCCACCATTTTGTGTTATAACTCTGGTTTTTCACGATCAGGTATTATGATAGTATCTGTGTTGGCTATAGCCACGATACATGTAAAACTGATGTTTTCTAAATCTTGAGTTACTGTGACAACTACATGTCTACTGGCATTGACCCAAACAACAATGAGTTTTTCCGGTGGATTGACAGTGAACTTGCTGACGACATGAGGTTCAAAACCATCTCGTTGCAGTTCTTGAATAGCAGAGTCAGTTGCATGGCACGCGGCAGGCATTGTTCGTTGTTGCCAAGCCCAGCTAGGGGTTGCAATCATCATGTAGACAAATACTATTATCAAGTGTTTCATTTTTCATTCCATAAATATCTATAGATATTTAACACATTTGGATGGCAGAGATAGATATGCGCGAGCCTGCAAAGCTCGATAAGGTGGGTGCAATTCCTCACTCCAAACTCCAGGTTTCTCATGTTAGCATGCGCTGTTGCCTTGATACTTTTGATTGATGTAAGTGGAAGTGTAAGTCCTGATAACCTTGCCTTGCAGCGCCTAGGTATTGTTTCTGCATTGGAAACTCCACAAGTTAAAAAAACTATTTTAAATCAACCCGGCGGCATGGCCCTAGCGGTTATTGAATGGTCGGGCACAACTAGAACTATTTTGCCCTGGCAGCATGTTAAAACTCCTCAAGATCTTGATGTTGTTATCCAACACTTGCAAAGTGAACCCCCGGGATTAGGTGGTGTTACAGCCATGGGTTGGGCGTTGCAAAAAGCCCTGGAGTATTTTGATCAAGTGCCCTGCGCTGCTGAGTTGAAAATAATCGATGTCAGTGGTGATGGAGCCAGTAACGAAGGTCCTGGACCGCAACAGTTTAGAGATCAAGCTCAAGCACGCGAGATAACCATAAACGGTTTACCCATAGTTACATATCTTGAACCTGATATTGCCGACTATTATCAAAACAATGTGGTAACTCTTGATGGATTTGTAATTACTGCTGAGGATTTCCAGGATTTTTCTCGAGCTCTGCGTAGAAAACTTGTTTTGGAAATAAGCCGATATAGTCGTTGACTGCTTTGTGACGTCATGCTAACTTACAGCATCAACAAAGAACACACGCCATGGCTAAAAAAGTCAACGTAACAATAACAGAAACAGTAACAGAAAGTTTTGATGTGAACTATACATGTCGTGATCGCGACACTAATGACGACATCAAATATATTCGCATGAACTGGGAAAATCGCACTCAGGATGAAATTCAAGAGTTGCTCAACACTTGGTTGACTGCTTGTGGATGCAAACTGGTAGTTGTGGAAAAAACATAATAAGATTGTTAAATATGTCTTATGACAATAAGACATTGGATTGACATAGTTGAGGCCAAGTTCCGCAAACCCGCTGTGATGTTTCACGGAACAACAACGGAATTTTTACCCAATATTCTCCGACAGGGCATTGTTCCACAGCCCGTTAAAAAGACTTGGCAAGATGACCCTAATATAATTCAAACCAGCTACAGTCGTGCCAGCTTGCAGGGCAGTTACTGGACAGCCAACCTCATGACAGCCAGCAGCAGCGCCGGCAATGCTATGAAAAAGTTTGGTGGCGCCAAGCTATTGATTATAGCACAGATTGCTCAGCAAAGTGCTTACGCTGACGAAGACAATCTCAATTCTGGCATGCGTTATGCCTTGGAACAAACCAATCGTGTCATGCATCCTGGGATACGCAGTGATTTTTTATTAGCCTTGGCAAATGACCTATGGGACGATCCCCGGGGTTCACAAGCACAACAGGCCAAACAGCTTTTTGCAAACCTTTTGCATGATCAACTAGCTAAAGATGGCCAAAAACATCGTGTTGATCAAGATTTTTGTGATCAGTTGCTGACAACCTTGTTGCTGAGAGAAGTTGCATGGGAAAAACGCAATAGAGGTGACAGTGTGAAAGATTGGGTGAACAATATACCTGAACCTTTACCTGATATTGCCCAAATAGATCATGAACTGCAACAACTGCGCGAGCGTTTGACTAGAACCTATCGTAAAACTGTATTGGATCGAGACAGTTACAATCAAACTCTGCGTTTAACACAACCTGTTACGTTCACGGGTGCCAACAAGATTTTGGTCATGTTACAAGAACAACCATGGGAATGGCTGGAAGTTCCGGGCAAAAGCGATAAAAAACTCCTTGTAAAACCTTTTATGTTGCGTTGGGGCCAGCCTGATGCTATTCCTCAAGAGTTTTTTATTCAGTATGAACAACGAGTGGGAAAGTTTCCTGGTTTAGTGGATGCTCAAGGCAACATGTTGATGCCCAGTGAACGTGACGCATAAATCAATGTTTATGTTGACAAAGATAAAGACACGTAGTATAAAGATCATATAAGGAATTGTGGCCGAGCGGCTGAAGGCACAGGTGTGCGGGATCCAAGCAAGGCTTGGTAGGAGTTCAACTCTCCAGGATCCAACATTAAACCTGCAGGGGCGGTAACGTCCCTCGAGGGTTCGAATCCCTCCGGTTCCGCCAAAATTTGGATTCCTAGCTTAGAAGAAAAGCGCCAGATTGACATTCTGGAGATGACAGGAGCGTTACCTGTGGGATCGCCCAAAAAAAAAGGTATCCGGGGCTAAGTTTTGAAAATTGATGGAGCCGGCTGAAACCCGGTTTAGGGATTGACATCACTACCTCTCCGCCATGATTGCAAAACTCTTGTTGATGCAGCTAAACTTGTTTAATCATCATGCAACAAGGAGTTTTTATGTTTACACTACCCAACATTGATCGCCGCCTGCTTTGGCAACTGGTGCTGTTTCACACATGTGTTATTGCCATTAGCAACTATCTTGTGACGTTTCCTGTCATGCTAGGAGCAATTCATGTCACATGGGCTGCATTTACTTTCCCGCTAGTTGTCGTAGCAACTGATCTCACTGTGAGATTGATTAGCAAAAATCCAGCTCGAGCTGTTGTGGCTCTGGCGTTTATTCCTGCCATTATTGCCAGTGTTGCTGTTGTTTATGCAACTGGCGCCCCTGCCAGTGTGGCGGTGAGAATTGGCATTGCCAGCGGCACTGCATATTTGGTCAGCAATCTCATGGATGTCTTTGTGTTTCAGAAAATACGTGAGCGTTGGCAAATGTGGTTTTGGGCACCTGGCGTTAGTGCAGTGTTTGCCAATGTTTTTGATACGTTTACTTTCTTCTTTGTGGCATTTTATCAAAGCGCCAATGTGTTCATGGCAGAAAACTGGTGGAAAGTTGCCATGGGACAAACTGGAGCCAAGATTTTCATTAGCTTGCTTGTTATACTTCCAGTATATGGCCTGCTGCTGGCTGGCTTGCAGAAGTTATTGAATCGCAGCTTGTTGCGGAACGCCAGTTCCAGCTAAACATAAACTTTAGGTCCAAGACGCAAGTTTTGGACCTAAAACTAATTGACAGATTTGCCTAGACCAGCTACCATCACATATATTAATCAGGCAATGTCATGGACAAAATAACCGATGCTATCCAAAAAGTCCGCAATATCTGGCAGTTTGAAGCTAGATTGGACTTTGTGGACTTTATGGATAGATCCCGTATCAACAAAAAAGCCCGGGGCATTTACATTATAGCTGAGGGTGATGAAGTTTTGTATGTGGGAAAGGGTCACATTGCAGATCGTCACGAAAAACATCTCAAAAAAATTCGTGGAACCAGCAACGTGGAGCCACGTGGCTGGCGGTGGCTGCGTACAGTGCGCAAAAGTCAGCCAGAAAACTGGAAACTCATTATGGTGTTTACCAACAGTCGCAGTGTGGACAGCCTTTTGGAAGGGGCTTTAATACATGAGCTGCAACCTCTGGTAAACGACGAAGTTTTTGGCTGATAGTGTGTTGACAAATATGCCATGCGTGTTATAAACAAAATATAAACTACATGCGAGATAAAAAATGATTTCTCAGTTTATTACTGCTGCTTCCAGCACAGTACCTTCTAGGCCTGTTATAAATGTACATGCTGAAAATGTAAACAAACAGTTCACATACAGCAAAAGCCAATATGTCTCAGTTAAAGATCGCTTGCTAGCTGCAACTGATCAAGACTGGAAAACCCGCAAACTGACTTTCAGCACAACAGCTTGGCGCAGTGCACACGCCAACGTGGCAAAGTTCCAGGACCTTAAGTTATGCAAGGCGCAGCAAACAACTTTAGATAAAATTGTTATTGACATTACCTTGCAGCGGGTGTTGGATATTGATCACGTTTGCAAAATCCTTATGGATTTTGAAGCAGTAATGGTGCAAAGCATTCAAGTGTATCGCGATCCCGCGCAACCCGATCGCTGGGTTTGCTGGGATGGTCAGCATACTGTGATCATGCTTTACGTTGTGGCTTGTGTGATCTTGGGACATGATCCTGCAGACGTAGTGATTCCCATTACCATTTATGACTGTTCGCTTAAAAGCAAAATGCGCGAAAGCTTTATCCGTATCAATAGTGATGCCAAAAAGCCCCTAGATCCCATTGATCTATTTCATCAATATCTTTTTGGCGTGCGTACTGATAAAAGTAACATGCCCAAATGGTTGGAAGCTGATGCCAAACAACAAGCACTTGAAGATCATGGAATGTTTGCTACTCACGAAAAGTTTGGTGATGTAAAGCAACCAGGTGCACTCAGCAATCTTTCAGAATTCATGAAGTTGGATAGCCAGATGGTTCTCAAAGTATGTAAATATTTCCATACCGTGTGTGGAAGTCAGCGTGCTGTTGATTCCAAAGAGTTTTGGATGATGAGCGACTATTTTTTCAATGCTGAAAAACAAGGCATTGACGTAACTGATGATTTTATCAAAGAGATTTGCCGCAGTCTCAATACAGCTTTTAATGGGCAATATAATCCTGATGTACTTAGCAAGCAGGCTACCTACGCTCACGAGGAGTGGTGGCGTGTGAACAAACCAAGTGCGAAGAAACCCAATGCAGATCTCTCACTAGCTGGTATCACACGATCTCTCAAGGATACTACTGGCGTATTTTTGGCTGCGCAGATCGCCAAATATGCTGATCCCAAGTGGCAGGTGCCAAAAGTTTCTTGGACTACATATGTTTTAGATCCTGACTATCTATTTTAATAACAAAACAGCTTATTTAATGGAAAGCGTGAGGTTATAAACCTCACGCTTTTTTTGTCTGTGTGTGATAAATATCGCATGCTAGTAAGTGAACTTGAACGATTTCGCATGGACCCCCAACAGACTTATGTCACGGGCACAATCCCACGACAAGCCCCGGCTTTATTGAGTAACATACCACGTCATCCCAATCTGGCAGTTTATCAACTACGCAGTGGTAAAACGTTTATGTTGGGAGTCACTGCTACAAGGGGCAGTCGACGCAAGTTAATAGCAAGCTTGAGTTTTGCCACGCACCAGTCAAGTAAGTTTTTTTGGCCAGTTGATGGGTTTGATGTTATATTTTCCAAAGTTATACCAAACTATCAGGGCCAAGGTATTGGACTAGCCGTATATCGTGAATTAATTTTGCAGTTAAAATGGAATCTATATGCAACTGGCAGTCACAGTCCCGGTGGAGAAAAACTTTGGCAAAGATTAAGCCAAACTTCCGGTATTGTGGTGTATGCCTTGCAGCAGCCTGATGTTGTGGTCAAGCCCCAACTAACTGCTCAAGGTTTGCGATTGCCTAATGGTGAAGATTTTTATCTTGCAGTTGGTCAAAACCCCTGGAGCTTGATTGCAGTTGCAGAAGACTCACTTAGCAATAACACTTTGAAAAAGCTCATGAAAAATGCGTAGTCAATGGGGACCTGAACGTTTGCTGTTAGCCAGCAAAAAACCTCATATACAACAGCTAGTAGCACAATGTGGATCCTGGACCTTGGAAGATGTTGATGCTTTGACAGTTAAACCGGACATTAAAAAAGGCTTGCGTGTCTTAGTGCAAACACGACTGCATGGCGATGCTTGGCAGCGGGCGGAAAGGCTAGCTGACCTCATGATGGAAAAAACTGGAACAAAAATATGAAACTTTGGGAAGTTGTTGACAACGGAAACGTTTACAAAGGTGAAAAGTTTCTTGATCAGGTGATACCACATTGTGGAAAATACCTCCGTGCTGTGGAAGCAAGTGAACGTTGGTTTTTGCGTGGTATTTCCACACGTCAAGCTTGGTTTGGCCCACAAGAAAGTCAGCCACGTGAGCCACGCGACAGCGATACACAGTCATCAAGGGCTTTTGATGAGATTATCAAAGAACTGGGCTGTGTGGCATTGAGACAAAACAGCATATTTGTAACTACTGACTGGAGCAAAGCTGATTTTTACACTGTTGATCCAAAAAAAGGTCAAGTATATGTGATATTTTGTGATGACAACTGCCATTACAGCTGGACAGATTACGAAGACATTGTTTTAGGCCCGAGCCGCTTGCCTTTTGATGAATTAAAAGCAGCTAAATGGTGGAACAACTACATCAGCTGGTTGCAATCTCGCAGTGATTTAACTCCACGAGAACGATGGTTCATGGATCAAGCTGGCGTTATATCAGCCATGGCTGCTTATCGCACAGCTTTGCGATATCCAGAAATGCAAGATGATATGCCCAGTCTAGCCAGCATGATTGATCGTCAAGAGTTTATTATGAAGTTCAAACCGCATTGCGATAACTTTCCAGGATTAGTCCAAGCCATGACGGATCAAAAAGAAATCTACGTTAAAGGCAGATATTGGGCTATTCAGTTGACCAGAGATCTAGATCAAGAACTGGAAAAACGGGGCTGGGCACCTGCTATGTTTAGAAAAAACGCTTGACAAACCGCGCAGTCTAACATATATTTCATATATAGACCATGCGTTAGATACCACGGTTGGCCGAGAAGGGAGGCAGCGGTCTCATAAACCGCTTTAGGCAGGGGCAGTACCTGCACCGTGGACCAAGACAATGCCCAGATGGTGAAATCGGCAGACACAGCTGACTCAGCGCCAGTGACAACTATGAGATTGGTTGGGTCACAGCTAGTTCAACTCTAGCAGGCGAAACAAAATCAGCCGCCTTAATAGGCGTGGGAGTTCAAATCTCCCTCTGGGCACCAAAACTTTAGAAGTGACTTTGATGGGGAGTAGCTCAATTGGTGGAGCATCCGACTTTGAATCGGAAGGCCGTGGGATCGTACCCCACCTCCCCTACCATTATACGTAAGGCCGCTTATCCCAACAGGCAGAGGAAGTGGACTTAGGGACAAGAGCAGCCGGTGCTTGTATCAGTTCAATCCTGATAGTCCAACAGAAATCCACAAAGTGCGGGTTCGAATCCCGCAGCGGCTACCATGTTTAAAATTGCCCTGGGGTAAGGAGCATCAATGCGAATAATCAACGGCAGAGATTATTACGATCTAGCTCAAGCACACGGACAAGACCAAAGCACGGTGTTTGTGCGCGAAAAACAACGACTAATAGATCAGAAGTCATGGAAATCTATTCCGCGGTTGCAAATGCCCGGATTAACCATTCCCTTGGATATGGGGAAACGTCATTTCATCAAACACCTAACACACCCTCTTAAAGTTGCACAATGCGTTCTGGTAGCTAGACCTTGCAAAGTTTGGCTAGCTGATTGCTGCTGGCAGGGTATTGCGTTTGACAATCTCACAGCTAACACACGTCAATATGTGTGGGACTGGCTGGATTTCAATAAGTGTATTAACGAACATAATCTTGTTTTTAAAAACAGTAATTATGCGTATTTGAACATGCCAACGGTTTCGCCAGAATGGTTTCAGTCGCAAGCACTGGATCAAGACTTTATGAGTTACATGATAGCCCACAAGATTGTCATAATGACATGTGACACTGAACCCAGCCATCAATATAACGCACCATTTCGGTTGCAGGCAAATGGTTGGAACTTGGGCAACATGGAATTTTATCGAGCGTTGCCGGGCTTTGAGGCCTTTCAGCGCATTGAACAATGGATTTCCGGTGTGCTGCCGGAAAATCAAAATCCCACTGTGGAAATAACTGACAACATGCGTGCAGCCAAGCATGGCTTTGACAAGTGGAGTTTTCGCAAGCCTGGCGTCAATAGCAAGATTTAACTGGATTCTGTGTCGATGAGTTGTTTCATTCGGGCATCTAGGCCTATGCGCTGGCCCACCCAGCCGCTTTGAAGAAAAAATGCCTCAGCAGAAAACCATATTTCTTTTTGCGGTTCTGGTTGCCATTTACTTAAACGGGCGGTCTTAAATCCTGCTGCTTGTGGATCTAGTATTTTACGTAAAACCATCAGCATGTCCTGCTTGAGTGTCACACGCTCTTGCAACTTGTTAACAAAATCCCATTCTGAGCTCTTATAATCTTGCAAGATTTGTTGAGTTAAAAGTTGCAATCCTTGAGTAAAATCTGACCAGGTATCTTGGCTAAGTTTTTTATCCAAATACATTTGGGCCAGTATTCCCATGGCCTCCATGAGTTCGTCAAGTGCTTCCATTCCGACTTTTTTTAATAGTGGAAAACTAAACCAAATGTCTTCCTGAGGGCATATACCTATTATAGGGTCGCCAAACGGCAATACGTTGAATGTCACTCCATAATCATTAGTAGCTGCGGGATCAGTAGTGCAAATAACACTGGCACTTCTTTTGGGAAATTTTGACCATTCTGGCACATTGTCCATGATCAAGGTGTACCAGTTGGCAATATTTGCACTTTTTCTAGTGCCTGGTTGCATGCGCGGTTGATAAAAAAAATCTGTATCATAAACATATATGCCGCGATAGATTCTGCGCCCTTGATCAAAAGCTTCACGTGCTGGGGTAAACTGATCATGGTACTTGAAATAAGCTGACACGGGCACTAGACGCTGCCCCCACTGGCTTTCCGTAATAATGTCTTGTATTTTCATAACACACGTATTTATCTTGCATAAATTCAATTATATATTCCGGAGAAAACCAACATGAACACAAGTCTAACAAGTTTACAGGATCACAATGTATATTTGTTTTTTTGATGATTTTGTAAGCAACACTGTAAAGCCAGTAGTTGAATGGATATTACTGAAAAGGTTCACTGCACACTGTAAACGACCTGCGCATTTGACTTTGATAATAAACTCTCCGGGTGGAGAACTACCCAGCACATTTGCCTTGATTGATACCATGCGTGGCAGTGTATTCCCGTTCACACAGTAGGATGGAAATTTGATTTAGCATAGCGTGGTTTTGCTCTGTAAAATTATATGCGCAAAATAAAGGAAATCTTATGCCTCAGCCAGCAAGTAAAAAAGAGCTGCCAAGTCTTGAAGAAAACAATGTATACCTCTTTATGGACGGATTTAACGACACCACAATTCGTCCTGTGATTGAATTTATCCTGCGGAAAAATCTCCTACTCGTCAAGGAAAGGCCTTCACATCTCACGCTGATAATTTGCAGTCCTGGTGGTGAAATGCCGTCGGCTTTTGCGCTGATTGATGTAATGAAAGGCAGCAGTATTCCAATTCACACAATAGGGTTGGGTACGGTAGCATCTTGTGGTCTTTTGACCTTTATGGCTGGTGCCAAAGGGCACAGAGTTGTAACTCCCATGACCAGCATCATGAGCCACCAATATTCCTGGGGGCAGGGTGGCAAACACCACGAACTCTTGTCAACTGTCAAAGAGTTTGAATTAACTTCAGAACGCATGCTCAAGCTTTACAAGAACTGCACAGGGCTTGATGAAAAAACTATTCGTAAATATCTGTTGCCTGCTAGTGATGTTTGGCTTGATGCTGATGAAGCGGTTAAGTTTGGACTGGCAGATTATGTAAAAGACACTTATTGATTTGAACTAGTGGCTTACGGGCTTGGATGATAAAACCATCAAAAAAGTTCTCCTACCCAGTTATGACGTTTGGTTGGACGCAGTGGAAGCTGTGAAATACAGAATAGCTAATAGAATCAAACTGACTTTTTAAAAAACTAAAACTATTACCTTGCTCGTGTAGCCGAGGATCTTAGCGTTGTTGTGATAAATATCACAACATGAGTTATTTAAATCACAACATTCCCGTCGTCACATGCTTGCTACGCAACGAATATCTATTCAACCATGTTCAAGGGCATGGTGAGTTTACAGCCTGTGACGTTCACAGTGTTGCCAGCTTGCAAAAACGCACACCGTTATTTGAAGCATTTTTGGAAAACGGCGTCAACTGGACTCGTAGACCTATAACTGCATTTTGCTGGCGGCCAGATGCTCCAGTAAGACCTTTACAAGATCATGTGTATTGGGACTGTTTTAGTCCCTATATTGATGTACAAGTTCGAGCTAGATTGGCAGGGTTGCGGGCAGATTTGATCACATGGCAAGGTGAAAAACGTCAAGGTCATTACATGATGACATTGGATTGGAGTTGGGAAAATGCGGTCATAGCCGATCTCAACTTCAGTGAAACACCCGAGCACAAGTGCGCTCACATGTTTCGCATGGATGAAGGCAATTATTACCTTTATCCCAACCACAGAATTGTCTGGCATGACAATGCTTGGGTGAAAAACCCCATTACACAAAATCCCGGCTATTTGATAGACATGAACATCTACAGTGTGGAAAATGCTGTGAAGTTTTTCACAGATGATCAATACGTCACTACCGTGGTTCCTGGAGACAACACACAATGATGTTATGGGAAATATTTAATCAGTCGCCAAATAGTGATATACATAAGTTGGAGGAAAAATGTAACAACATGAGCCAGCTGCTAGAAGGTTGGACCCACGAAGACCAACTGATGGTCCATAAAAATCCCACTATCCTTGATTTGAAAAAGCTGGCCAAGAACAACAAGTATCACAGTGCAAGATTTGTGATTTACAACGATGGTAGCTTGATGGCAGGTGACAGTGAACACTTTACTCATCAAATGATTGCCCCAGCCATAGGTGCATGGGAAGTGAGAGGCTACGTTAAATACATAGGAGATAATGCCTATGTCTATCGCAGCATGGAGCGATACAGCGAACTCAACAAAGATCATCCTTTGTTGAGAAGATTTGAAGCAGCTGGCATAGAGAATGGCAATCCCGATCAAAGTCACTTGAATCAACTCTCTGAAGATGCGTCTCCCAAAAGACAGAAGTATCGAGCCACATGGAGAGGCAGGTTGGCTGAATATGACCCCAACTTCTTTGATGTCGAAGAGGACAAATACACTGACGATGATGGCAACGTCATTCTTGTCAAAGACAAACTCACTCCTCGCCCCAATCTCAAACCAAGACTGGACATTGCACCAAATCCTGCGCTGGTCTATCGCGGCATGAGCAATACAGAGTTTCAAGCTATCAAAAATACTGGGAAGATTCAAAGCCGAGGCGACTACAACATGGAGGGCCAAGCCGGGCTCACGTATTTCACAACTGATCCCGAGTCTGCAGAATCATATGCCAACAGTTTTGCCCCCTGGAAACACAAAGCTAATTGGGAAAATCCAGCATGGGTGATCGCTGCGCCCCGGCCTGATCCCAGCAGGGTGAGAAAGGTGGCTGGTACTGGCGAGCATGAGGTAGGCATCGAGGGCATGATCCCATCCAGCGAGATTCGGGAAGTTTACCGAGGTCGAGTGGTAGAGTACGACCCAGGGGTGCCAGAGCAAGTGGCTCCGTCAGCTTGGCTGCACTGGGAGAAAGTGCCTGTGCGATTTGCCAAGATCACAGAGGTGTTTGCGCCGAATGCTGGATTGCCACTTGTTGAGCTAGATACAGACACTGTAGAAGAAAATTGGACCAAAAAGTATAAGAAAAGTATCAACTGCAACAGTCCCAAAGGGTTCAGCCAACGTGCTCACTGTGCTGCTAGACGCAAGAGACAAGCTGGAGGTCAAACCACCAGCAAGAGTGTGAGCGAGACTGGCAGCCCTAATCAATCACAAGTTACAGAAATAGAAATCACGCCCGAACAACAGTTTGGGCAAGATCATATTTTGCAGAAGTTGCATTTAGCCACTCAACAAAAAAACTTGATTGATGGGGTTGAGATTTATCTTTATGATGAAAATCACACACGACTGATTGCTGCTTGGGACAGCAAAAACAAGCAACTGGCTGCTGCTGTGATATTCCAACATATGCCCAAGCTGAGATCACGGTTGTATGTAGCTAAAAATACAGAAGTTTTTCCACAGTATCAAGGACAACGACTATCAGGTAAACTTTACAAATATTGCTGTGAAGTTTTAGACATGACTATTCAAAGCGACATGTGGCAAAGTGCCAGTGCAAAATCACTGTGGACCAAAACTTTGCCAGCCTTGGGGTTACATCCACAAATACTTGATACCACTACGAATAGAACTTTTCCTCCTGAGAAAATTGATCCTTACAAAAACAACAATCACCGTTATTGTTGGGTATTGGAAGCACATGATAACTACCCCAACAACTTATCTGAACAAAGTTTGATTCAACCATATAGGGGAATCTATGCAGGATCCTCAGAACTGGCCAAGATAGCAAACCACACATCACAGGAAAGCCGAATGGATGCCCTGGTGGAAACCATGCTTGCGCAGTTGGCATCACAAGGCCTAACCAAAGTCCAAGCTGTTGCTCACATTGACGAGAGGCTGGATGAGGACTTGCGGAAGTGGTTCAAACAAAAATGGGTGAGGTTTGGGCCCGATGGAAAAATACGTGGAGCCTGCGCCCGAGGCAAAGACAGCGAAGGCAAGCCCAAGTGTTTGCCACAGTCAAAAGCGCATGCCTTGGGTAAAAAAGGTCGAGCAACAGCAGCACAACGCAAGCGCAGGGAAGATCCCAATCCTGAGCGTGAGGGCAAGGCAAAGAACGTGGCCACAAAAGAAAGTGTTGGCTCTACAAAATTGGGAGATCTCTGCACTATCAAAACCAATTTTCCTAATGCTGACTTTTGGCTGGTGCGGCGAAGTGATAGAAAAAATGTAGGCAAACCAACCAAAGAATTCAGTCCCTATCATATTGGTATCAAAGTCACAGCTACTGAACAGCTAATGCCTCAGTATCTCTACTATATGATGATGCATCTCTACAATCAAGGCTATTGGAACAGTCGAAGCATGGGCATGAGCAATCTTGTGAACATACGCACAGAAGATGTGAAAAACATCCAACTGGCTTTGACAGAACATGAGCTGAAAGAAAGCTCCAGTTGTCCACATTGCGGAGGCCAAATGGTTAACTACTCTATGCTAAGTGAAAAACAAGATGCCTGCTACTACAAAGTCAAGAGTCGATACAAGGTTTGGCCCTCAGCCTATGCCAGCGGAGCATTGGTGCAGTGCAGGAAACGGGGTGCCAAAAACTGGGGCAAAGGAAAGACAAGATGAAAATTTCTGAACTGTTATTTGAGTATGATCTCAAAAAAATACAACAACTGGCGGCGGTCACGCAATATAGCAGGGCAATACAATACATCAAAAATCCCACCCCGCGTGTGCAAGCATTGGCCAAACAACTAGGTGAACAATGAAAATCTCACAAATTCTCAACAAGCCCACCCCCTCTGTAGCCAGCTTGGCAAAAAAATACAACTCAACAAAAGAAACTGTGCAAGCTGAAATCCAGCGTGGTATAAAAGTTGAGATGGAACATACCAAAAACCCCCAAGTTGCCCGAGAAATAGCCTTGGACCATTTGGGTGAGGATCTCCATTACTACAAAAAGTTGAGCAAGATTGAAAAAATCAAAGTTCAAGAACAAGAACTACTAGAACTGTTTGACTTGAACAAGGTGCCCCAAGGTGTGAGACCTCCTGTGTATGATACTCATGAAGGCAACAATGACTATTATGCTTTTCGTGTTGATCAAAAAAGATATACATGTGTGTTCGCTGACCTTGGTGATCAAACTTACGATTTCAAATTCCGAGACGCAGAGAAACGAACAAGCATAACAGGGGCAGGAGATGCTGCCAAAGTATTTTGGGCAGTGGCTAAAACTATTGAAATGTTTGTGAAATCACACAAGGTCAAAATGCTCAAGTTCGGCGCTAGTGAGCCTAGCAGGCAAAAGCTCTACAATGTGCTGAGCCAAAAATTAGCTGACACCTTGGAATGGAAGAGAGAAGTCGTCAAGCATCCAGATGATCCCGCCAGTTACTTTCGATTGTACACTCCCCAATATGAAAAACAAAGTTTAGACGAAGGCAGAGGCACAAGTGTGATATGCGTTGATGTGCAACCAGAATACAGCGGAATGAATGATGGCGACGAAAACCCTGTATTTGAACAAATCATCCGGTTTGTCAACCGCCAAACGGGTCCGGTGTTGATGTTTGTGAATGCTGAAGATCAAGGCATGACCGGTGATACCGTTCAAGACATCAAGTTGTATTGGGAAGATACTATAAGAGGCGAGGAACTAGAGCGTGAAGAAAATCCTCATCCAATACCCTGGAGCAGATTTCAAATTGTGGATAAGGGGTATGGATATTTCAGAGGGTGGATGGACCAAGGCATAAGCGACCAAACAATAATCAAAACCATCCGCTTGATGTATCAAAACAAAGTAAACGACAGCAGAGAGTTGTTCGGCGGTGAAGACAGTGATGACTATGCTTTGAATTTCAAACAGTTCATTGGTCCAGAATTTGAACACTGGATGCTGAGTGATAACATCTCTGTGAACTGGACCAGTGTAGCACAACTCAAGCGTTTCAGCGGAAGTTATATAGTTGGTGGCGGCAGAAATGAATGTCTCAAGGAAGTTGAACTGTTGATGAATAGTTTCAACATCAAATACACCAGAATCAACAGTATGGTGTACGGATGAAGTTATTTGACCTACTACAAGAAAACACCAGTTTCAACAACTGGACACGTTTTACTGACGCCAGTCTTGAATCTGACTTTCAGGAATACAAACAAAAAGAGCAACGCAAATGGCAACCCCGCGCCGAGGTAATTCAAGTCCGTTGGCCGTTGTTTAAAGACATACAAGAATTTCGTCAAGCTCTTATATCTGCTCCTATAGTGGATGTTGACAGCTTGAGATCTGTGGCAAACATGACCAAAAATCGCAATATCGAAGACATTAAAGACATGGTCAGCAGCTATCAATTGCCTCGAGATGTTGCTAGAATACAACAGGGTTACCAAGAAAACCACAAACTGCCTCTGCCCATTATTATAAAAGGGCAACAGGGTATGTGGATCATGGCAGGCAACACACGTCAAAGTGTGGCTAGAGTCATGGGTATTACACCTCGCGCACTGCTAGTGGACGTCAGCGCCAGGCCCTAGCCGGCAATAAATATCTCAAGACTTTTATAAATGAGATTGACATGAAGTTGTGGGATTTTTTACAAGAAGCCAATATCGACAATCGCCAAGGTCTTGGCAATGTTCCCGATAATCAAAACGTTGATTATCTTGGCCTGCGTGTGCAAATGAAACCTTCAGTGTTTTTGCGTTTGGCAGCTACATTGTATCGTGAACAAGCTGCCAGCACTGACTATATCAAACAACATGTCCAAAAGGGCGGGGCCATAGCCAGTCCCTGGCTTGTTATAGATATTCCTCAAGCTTGGGCGCAGGGAGATTTCCAACTAGCTGCACACGTTTCTGGGCACGAAGGACGTAATCGCATGTGGGCAGTTTTAGAGACTGACGGCGATGAACCTATTGAATGTCATTTGTTTTTCAGTCATGGTTTGCGGAATAGACACGTTTTGCCCCCGTGGATTGCTCAGCTAAATCAGCGCATGATACCTGAACGCAGCAACAAAGCAATATTGGGTCCATTTTTCACCATGCCTTCCCTTGCCTCTACAATGCAAGAAACCACACGCACAGCACCACAAGGTGGTAAGGGAACATTGAAAGCCAAAATCACACGTCGTTATGGTGGTAAAGTCACTTGTGACAAGGCCCGTAAGTTAAAAAGTCGCGAAAATGCCACAGCACATGACAAGGCTCAAGCCAACTGGTTTCTCAACATGCAGGATTGCAAGGAAACAACAAATCAACAGTTAGCAGAATTGGTCAGCTTGCCTAAAACTCCCATAGAGTGGAAGCAACAAGTATTTCCCAACGCCACAAGGTATATGACAGCATTTGAATTTGGTGATGACATGGTAGACATACGTATCACTCAAGATCGCAGTCGTTATGATTTACAAAATGCCATGTTAGTAGATACTTCAGAAATAAATCCACAAGCCATGGGTTACAGTATCTTGTTTAGCGTGGATGGCGAAATAATAAAAACTGGATTAGTAGGACAAAAAAGTTCCACATTGTTGGCACAAACTTTTGGTAGAATACTGCAATGGTTGAAAACACACAAATGGGATTACATCGTATTCACTGGCGAACGAGGCAGCAGAAACAAACTATACGGCATGATTAGTCGACAGCTTGCTAGAGAGTTTGAAGCAAAACTGCATTTTGATTTTGACACAAGTGATTTTGTGGTTTACAAACCATCAACATTTGCTCAAAAACTTGTGCGCGAAGCATTAACTTGGCAGTTGCCACCAAAAAACTGGACTGTTCAATCACAGCATGCTAGAGATATTATGTATAAGTTCACTGTTGACGGTGAAAAATATTACATGGAAGTTACAAACATTCCCGAACCCAACAATCGCGGCATTTATGACATTGAGTTTTTCCATGACGAACATGGCATGGATATAACAGGGCTGGGGGCTGGCCATGCAATGAAAGTTTTCAGTGCTGTCAAACAGCTTGCTAGCTACGCTCAACAACTTTTAACTGACTTGCCTGTAAATGCTTGGTATTTTAGCGCTCGTGGATCAAGTAGACAAAAACTTTATTTGCGATTGGCACAACAGCTGGCTCAAGAAATAGGTTGGAAACTTACCACTACTCAGGCACTCATGCCCCTGCAGGGTGACCGCAACAGGCAGGGCTATTTGATATACAACACTGAAATAGCCGATCGTGTGGAAAATCCCCCGCGCACGGCAACTCAAGAAGCTCAAGAACCTCCTCGCGGTGCAGCTTTGACAGTGTTTGATATTGATGACACTCTCATGCACACACACGCTGCTGTGTGGGTTGTCAATGCTAAAGGTGAAAAACGGCGTCTCACAGCGCAAGATTTCAATAGCTATGAACTGCAACCCCAAGAGCATTTTGATTTCCAAGAGTTTGAGGACAGTCGCTTGTTTCACGATACCAGTCGCCCCATTAAAAACATTTGGCGCACTGCACAGCAAACTCTTGCCAATACTGGACGACGGCCTGGCAGTCGCGTGGTTGTAATCACAGCACGCGGTACTTTTCGCGATCACAAGTTGTTTTTGCAAACTTTTGAAAAGCATGGCTTGGACATGAGCAAAGTTCAAGTGTTCACAGTGGGTGGTGCTAGAAACAAAAAAGCCCTTATACGAAAACTGTTGCAACAAGGTAACTATACCGAAACACGAATATTTGATGATCATTTGGGAAATCTCCGAGACTTTCTGAGTCTGCACCCGGAGTTTCCTCATGTGACTTTCAAAGCTTTTGCTGTGGGAAATCAAGGCAGGGTGGGTGAACCTGTTGTATTACAAGGATCAACCAATGAGTAACTTAGCAGTGCTAGGTGCCAACAGCTTGTTTGTGCGAGAACAAGGTGCTATTGCCTATAGCGACGATGGAGTTTTATACAACTCCACAATATACAGTTCCAATCCTGATCTTTATCACAGTTTGACTGGCGCTGTGAGTCGTGGCGGTTTGATAATAGCAATAACTACTCGTGGAGATATTGCTGTGGGCACCAGTTTGCAAGACATGGGTCAAGGACCCAGCATTGGCGGAAATCAAGGATGGTTTCGTCCCACAAGCATGGCAACAGACAACACGGACGTTTTAATTGCCGGCATGTATAAAAGCAATACTTTGGTGGAAACTGGCGCCATTTACACCAATCAAGAAAACGACAGTTTGTTATATGTAGACTCGGGAAATATTTTAATAACCGACACAGTAAGTCCCGAGGACATAGTGGCATTCTCAGGCACACAAGCTGTTATCTACTATCCCTTGCATCAGTTTGCTGGCAACAGCATTGTTTACAACATACAACATTATGCCAACGCCCCGGTTGGTAACAGCAATGAAAATGTTTGGGTGGCAACAGGTAGAATCAACAGCCAGGGCGCTATTTGGTATAGCAACAATCAAACCACCTGGAACACGGTAAGTTTACCAGTAGAGTTTGTCAGTCGCACAATCTATACCAGCGCAATTCGTGAAAACAATTGGTATTTTGGCGCCTGGGGAATTATATTAACAGCTGACCAACTAGTCAGCCCCACGTGGGAATCCAGTCAAGAACTTGTGGTCACTCAAGGGCAACCTGATATACGATGGATTGCAGTGAATCCCGACAACAACATGCTGGCTGCCAGCTCGGGAGCGATCTTCTACAGTGCTGATGGAACCAGCTGGGCAGGTTATGAAAAATCTGGGTATAGTTTTCAAGGCGCAGCTTGGTTTCAAAATGCCTGGCGTGTGGGCTCAAGCAGCCTGCTGCCCAGTCAAGTGTTTTCTTCAAGTAATGGTCAAGATTGGACCACCTCGAGTGTGGCTGTTAGTGCTAGAGATATTGTTGTGTTGCCTTGACAAACACAACGTCATAGCACACAGTTAGCAGACACAAAGGAGATACAACATGACACTGGGCGTAATGGACCCTGCAGATAAAGCACGGCTGACCAATCTAGTTAATGAAGGCGTGCAAGTAATGAACGATGTTCAAGCTCTAAAAGAAAGCTTGAAGGAAACTGTTGATACTATCAGTGAAGAAATGGACATCAAAAAGAGCGTGCTCAATAAAGCCATTAGAATTGCTTGGAAAAACACACAAAATCGCAATGCTCTAGAAGACACTCGTGAAGAGCTTGATGAAATTGAACAGGTTCTCATGAACGCTGGTCTTAAAGTATAATCCACTACGCACAACGGGGTAGCGCATGACTTATATTGATGGATATGTTGATAGAGAAAAGAACATCGTTCACATTGTGGAACGTAATGCTCAAGGAGCTAGACACTTTGTAACATATCCCACTCAATATGCTGTGTATTGGCCTCAGCCTCAGGGCAAACACACAAGTATTTTTGGCGATCGACTTGCAAAGTTTCAAACATCGAGATACCAAGAGTTTCAACGTGAACTGCGCATGCTGGCTCGCCAAAAGCCATTGGAAAGTGATATTGATCCCCTGTTTAGGTGTCTTTATCAAAACTATCGTCAAAGCGCAACCCCACAACTACACGTGGGGTTCTTTGACATTGAAACTGACTTTGATCCCGAACGTGGCTACAGCACTCCCGAAGAAGCTTTTAATGAAATAACAGCAGTAAGTGTTTATCTTGCTTGGATGCAACGATGCTTTACTTTGGTAGTTAAACCTCGCAGTTGGTCACAAGAGCAAGCTCAAACTGTTGTTGATCAGGTTCCTGACACCATGCTTTGCGAAACTGAAACCCAGCTATTGGACATTTTTCTCCAGTTGATTGAAGATTGTGATATCATAAGTGGATGGAACTCAACCACTTATGATATGCCTTACATCTATAAGCGAATACTCTTGACTTTGGGAAAAGAACACACACGTAGATTGTGCTTGTGGAATCGTCTACCCACCAAGCGCGAGTTTGAAATGTATGGCAAACGACAAGTCACATATGAAATTGTGGGTCGAGTGCATCTTGACTATCTTGATTTGTATCGCAAGCACACTTATCAAGAACTCCACAGTTACAAACTGGACTTTGTGGGCGAGCATGACACTGGTGATCGCAAGGTGCCCTATGAAGGCAGTTTGGATCAGCTTTATAATCGGGACTTTGGCAAGTTTATCGAGTATAACCGGCAGGACGTCATGCTGTTGGTCAAGATTGACCAAAAACGCCGGCTTATTGAACTTTGCAACAATCTAGCTCATGAAAACTGTGTGCTATTGGCTACAACACGTGGCAGTGTCAAGCTTATTGACCAAGCAATTGTAAACGAAGCTTGGGACAACAACTTGATTGTTCCCAATCGTCCTCAACATGCAGATGATCGTGATGATGACCTAGTAGCTGAAGACGAGGACGACGAAGATTTTGATCAACAGGACTTGGGTATTGTGGGTGCATATGTTGCTGATCCTGTGCAAGGCATGCATGAATGGATTGGTGGTGTGGACATCAACAGTCTATATCCCAGCACTATTCGCGCGCTGAACATGAGTCCTGAGACGATTGTGGGTCACATTAGACCCGAGCAAACGCAAGCTTTGATTAAAAAGCGCATGACACAAGAAAAGAAAACGTTTGCTGAATCTTGGCAAGGCATGTTTGGCACCTTGGAGTTTCAGGAAGTTCAAAAACGCAGTGATATTCCCTTGATTGTGGATTTCACTGAAGGCGGTAACTTGACAGTCACAGCCGGTGAGCTTGCACAACTGGTATATAATGGCAGTCGTGGTTGGATTTTGAGTGCTAATGGCACTATTTTTGCCCAAAGCAAAACAGGAATTATTCCGCAGCTATTAGACAAATGGTATTCCGACAGGAAAAAACTTCAAGCAGAAATGCGAAAATATGCCAAAATGGCAGATGAAGAATCAGATATTTCTCAAAAAGATGAATATCAAAGGCTTACAGGATTTTATGACCAGCGCCAGTTGATCCAAAAAATCAAATTAAATAGCCTGTACGGGAGTTTGTCAAACGCCGGAAGTAGATTTTTTGATGAGCGAGTAGCTCAAAGTGTTACGCTAACTGGTCGCTGCATTGTCAAACACATGGGTAGTAAAATCAATGAGATAATAACTGGTGATTACAACCATCTTGGCCCCGCTATTGTATATGGTGACACAGATTCAGTGGCTGCGGAAAGCCTAGTCAGAACTAGTGTAGGTGCTAAATCTATTGAAGATTTGTTTATGGCAGGAAACTTGTTTTGGAAAGAAGGTTCTAAAGAATATTCTCAAAATAACAACATCAAGGTTGCAAGTTATGATCCTGAAACTGGCAAGATACAATCGTCATCCTATCTGTATGTTTACCGACACAAGGTCACAAAAAAGAAATATCGTATTACAACAGCTAATGGAAAAACTGTAGTAGTAACTGAAGATCACAGTGTAATGGTTTTACAACAAGGCAAGCTTGTAGAGAAAAAACCTGCAGATCTTTCCAAAAATGATGTAATAGTTACATTATTAACGTAAATACTGCTCCTGTGTTGGGAAATGAACATGTCAAAAACAGGCAGCCTTAGACAGAGGCTTCATGATCAAGGTAGTTTGGGAAGATGACTTCCAAAAAAATCATGAACAGATCATAAAGGAATGTGTGGAATGGTGGAACAACAGCTAACAACTGTAGATCAAGTTGAATGTCTCGGTGAGTTTGAAGATGAATACGTATATGATATTGGAATAGATGCAGATCATCCCTATTTCTTTGCCAACGACATCTTGGTTCATAATTCAGTTTATTTCTCTTCTTATCCTGTAATGAAAGATCTTGCCGAGTTTCAAGACTTTGCTTGGACAAAAGAAGCAGTTGTTGATCTTTATGATAAAATTGCCGATTTGACCAACGACAGTTTTCCTGACTTCATGAATTCAGCATTTAACTGCCCGGAAAAGAACGGTGCTATCATTCGTGCAGGTCGTGAACTTTGTGCCGAGCGTGGTATCTTTATCAAGAAAAAACGCTATGCAGTTTTAATTTTTGACAAAGAAGGCAAACGCAAGGACACAGATGGCAAGCCTGGTGAAATCAAAGCCATGGGCTTGGACCTCAAGCGCAGTGATACGCCTCGTGTAGTTCAAGAGTTTCTCATGAGCGTGCTCACACAAGTGTTGACTGGCAGCGAACAACAACAAGTGATCGACAACATATTTGAGTTCCGAAAAGAATTCTCCAGCTGGCCCGGCTGGATCAAAGGCACTCCAAAAAGAGTTAACAAACTCAGTCATTATCAACAAGCTAAAACCACAAATGAAACTTGGAGTTTGACTAATAAAACCAAAAAGACCAACTTGCCCGGGCATGTGCGAGCCAGTTTGAATTGGAACAAGATGCTGAATTTGTATAACGATCACAGCAGTGTGAAAATTCAAGATGGAAGTAAAATCATCGTGTGTAAACTTCGTGATAATTCCTTGAACATGACCAGCATTGCCTATCCCATTGATCAAGATCATCTCCCTGACTGGTTCAAACAACTGCCTTGGGATCACGCCGAGATGGAAACTGCACTAATAGACAAGAAGATTAAAAATCTCTTGGGAGTTTTGAATTGGGATCTTGATAGCAGTCGCAAAAAAACGACAGCAGGAAGTTTGTTTTTCTAAAGCTTGCTTGCTTTAGACACCTGGAACAGTTACTATATAATCCAACAAGGAAATATTTATGACACTGAAAGATATCTTTAAAGAAATTAACACATACGTAGCCAACACTGGTATGTTTGAAAAGATCAAAATTAATATTGACAACAATGTCGTCAGCGTGGAAGCTTTTGACCAAAATCGTTGTTTGGTAAAGGGCAAGTTCCACAAAGCACTGCCTGAACTCTCGGGAAGTTTTGGTCTCAAAAACCTCAACATGCTAAACATCATTACGACTGATCCTGAATACCTGGCTGCAGAAAGCACTATTACAGTTAATACTGAAAGTCGCGATGGGAAAACCTATATTGCCAGTTTGACTTATGTCAACAAAAGTCAAACTGAGATTTACTACCGCTTTATGTCTTCGGAGTTGCTTCCCAAAAATACCCAAGTTCGTGAGCCACAATATGAAGTCACAATAAATCCTGCACGTAGCAGCGTTCAACAGTTTATTTGGGCAGGCAATGGGCTCAGCAGCGTGGAACAATACTTTAATCCACAAATACGTGATCGACAACTGCGGTTTTGCATTGGTGAAGAAGGCGCACAAACCAGCCGTGGCGGGGTTGTGTTTGCACAAAACATTGATGCCAAAATGACTTGTGACTTTCATTGGAAAGTAAGTGACATTCAAACTGTGCTCAAGCTAAATGATTCCGCCGACTGTGAAGTTGCCATTAGTGGTGCAGTGGGTGCTATTCAGATCAAGTTCCAAACTGGTCAAGCACAGTGGCAGTATGTTTTTCCAGGAAAAACAAAATAAGCCAAACTCCGTGCAGTGCTAAATAACAAGCACTGCACTTTTCACATGAAACACAGTTATAGAACTATTTTTGTTAGTGATTTACATTTAGGTGCTGGTGAAAGCCAAGCCCAAGTGTTTGCAGATTTTTTAAAGAATCACGATTGCGATAATCTCTACATGGTTGGAGACATGATCGATGGTTGGAAACTGCAAAGGCGTTGGTATTGGCCACAAGCTCACAGCAATGCCCTGCGCAAAGTTTTGACCAAAGCAAATAGAGGTTGTCGTGTTGTTTACATAACTGGAAACCACGATGAGTTTATAAGAAGTTTTTTACCAGATTTTGATAGTTTTGGTGCTATTGAAATCGTAAACCATACTAGATATCAAGATTTGCAAGGCAGGCAATGGTTTGTCACACACGGTGATATGTTTGATGCTGTTACTCGCCATTGGAAGTGGATAAGCAAGGTGGGAGATAGACTTTACGGTGTGCTTTTGGAGCTAAACAGGATGTTGGCTGGGGCAAGGCGACTTTTTGGTTTGGGATATTGGAGTCTCAGCCAATATGCCAAACAAAATACCAAACAAGCAGTTAGTTTCATTGCAAAGTTTGAAGAACACCTTGCGCGGCACGCACACTCTCAGGGGTGTCAGGGAATTATATGCGGGCACATTCATACTCCGGCAATTAAAAAGATATCGGATGTTATGTATATGAATACCGGTGATTTTTGTGAAACATGCAGTGCCCTAGTGGAAACTCATGAAGGTGTTTGGCAGTTACTTCAGCTACAATCAGATAATCAATGGAAAGTCATCCAGAAGTTATGAAAATATGTATTGTAACCGACAGCTGGCAGCAAATTAACGGTGTGAGCACTACTTTAAAAAACACTGTTAGATGTTTGATAAACATGGGGCATGATGTTTTGGTTATTGAACCCACTTTGTTTAAAACAACGAAGTTCAAGTTTTATCCTGACATTAACTTCTCATGGAATATTTGGAAAGTGGGCGTGTTGATTCAAGATTTCCAACCACATGCTATTCACATAGCAACAGAAGGACCGTTGGGGGTTGCTGCTAGATGGTATTGCAAAGTCAATAAACGACAAATACCGCACAACACCAGTTATCATACTAACTTTCCTGAATATTTAAAACTAAAATGTAGTATCCCGCTGGCTGTTAGCTATAGCGTCCTCCGGTTATTCCACAAGTTCAGTTGTAGAGTTTTAGTTACAAACAATGATATGAAAACTCAACTTGACCAACGCGGTTTGAAAAATCTTGTAGTTTGGAGCCGGGGAGTTGATCTTGATATGTTTTCTCCTGATAGAAGATCACAGCAAGGTCAAAAAAGCCTAGGGCCTGGCCCTCGGATTCTTTGTGTTAGCCGAGCTAGCAACGAAAAAAATCTTGATGTTTTTTGTCAACTAGCTGTGCCAGGAACAAAAATACTTGTGGGCGATGGGCCCGAGTTATCACGATTGCAAACGCAGTATCCTGATGTGAAGTATCTTGGTTGGAAAACCGGCACCGAGTTGGCTGATATATACGCCAATGCTGATGTTTTTGTGTTTCCTAGTGTTACTGACACATTTGGGGTGGTAATGTTGGAAAGCATAAGCACTGGAACACCTGTTGTTGCCTACAATGCTATTGGTCCTCGGGAAGTAATAGAACCAGGAATTAATGGCTTCATAAGCCAGGATCTAGCTCAAGCTATTCCACAAGCTTTGCTCTTGGACCGTGACACGGTGAGACAGAGTAGCAAAAAATGGACATGGGAAAAATGCACAGAAGTTTTTTTGGAAAACTTAGCTGTGATAAAGACTTGAAAAAACACATCAAGTCACATACAATAAAAATATAGTTTTAGTATAAAGGCAAAAAATATGACAGATTGGGTCTGGGTGACTTTTCAACGTGAAGGCATTCACAAGTATCCCGCAGCACTTACCGATCCAGCCCTGGAGTCAGTCCGATTCCTAGGCTTCGAACATCGTCACATGTTTCATTTCCGAGTATGGGTTGAAGTACATCACGACGACCGTGATCGCGAGTTTATCATGGAAAAACGTTGGATGGAAAACCTCTATGGTTCAGGAACCTTGCAACTGGACTTCCAAAGCTGTGAAATGATTGCACGTGGTCTTGCACAACAACTTCAACAGCGTTATGTTGGTGAAAATCGCCATCTCAAAATTGAAGTAAGTGAAGATGGTGAAAACGGCTGCCTCATGGAGTTTGATCCTGCATGACTGTAAACATTTGGATATTTGGCTTAGAGCCTTTAGATAATCGTTACACATCACAATGGCACGTGGAAGTTCCACGTGCTCTTGACATCATGGTAAAAAATCAAAAGTTTGATTGCCAAGTGCGACCAGTTTATGGAACTCAAAACACTGCAAAGACCACAGCAGGTGGGTTTTTGAACTTTGTTGATACCAACTACTGGAAAAGCAGCCAGTTGTGTGAGTTTTTAACAATGCACAATCAAGGGCTGACGACACCCCACGATGTGTTCTTGTTCACAGATGCTTGGAATCCTGTAATTTTACAACTGAGATATATCAGTGACCTCATGGGTTACACCTGGAAGATACATTCAATATTCCACGCAGGCGCATACGATCCCACTGACATCTTGGGGTTGAAAATGCAAAAGCCTTGGCCTTGGCATTTGGAACGCAGCATTTATTATGCATGTGATAAAAACTGGTTTGCCACAGAGTTCCACAGGCGCATGTTCTTGAACAATCTCAGCATTGTGGCTAGAGACGAAGATCGTAGCGGAGTAAGTGGACAACCGCATGATGCCATTATCAAATCCATGAACGCATTACCAGTTGCTGAAAACAAAAAAGGTGTCATTTGGCCACATCGCTATAACAGCGACAAACAACCAGAAATGGCTGAAAATCTTGCCAGCGTCATGGACGTGCCTTGGTTGCTTACTCAAAAGCTCAATCTTGATAAAGAACGGTATTATCAAACTCTAGCCGAGCATCAAGTTCTGTTCAGTTGCAGTTTGCATGAAAATCTTGGTATCAGTGTCATGGAAGGCGTCCTGGCAGATGTAATACCTGTGCTACCACGTAGATGCAGCTATCAAGACATGTATCTCGATGACTTCCTGTATCCTGCAAAATGGACAGAAAGCTGGCAGCAGTTTTTGGACCATCGTGAGCAACTAAGTGACTTTATCATGCATAGAGTCCGCAATCCACATAGGTATCAAGATGCCATGAAACGACAAAAACAACTGTTGCTGGATCAATATCTGCAAGCTGATGTCATGTACACAAGCATGCTGCAAGATATTGTCACCGCAAACAAAATGTAGTAATATAGATCATGTTACCAACAACCTTTCATCTAGCAGATGACGTAAATCCCCAAGCACGCAACTTTGCTGCTAGGCAACGTGACTATGCGGTGTTTTTGCCCAGTATTTCCGCAATTTTTGTAAGACAAGCAAGTAACCCAAGTAGCAGGGTGCCCACGGCTCTACCTGGCGGTTTGACAGATCTTGATTTTCTAAATCCCCAAACAAACTTGTTTTACTATCCCGCTGCCCTTTACAGCAGCGGGCATAGTGTGTGGGATTTGGAACAAAGCGATCGTCAAGAAAGCATGGTTCAAAAGCGAGACCGCTCGCGAACAGTGATTGTGGGTGACAGCGGCGGTTACCAAATTGCAACAGGTGTGCTGAAGTGGCCTTGGCAGAAAAAAGCTCAATGGACTGACGGCGATTGGACACGAGAAAAAGACAAAATACGTCTGCAGATACTTAGGTGGTTGGAACACAGCACTGACTACAGCATGGTGCTTGATGTACCCACAGGCAGCTTGCTGAAGTTTGGTTATGATGAACTAACAGGAGAGAACTTGCATCCTGGAGTGAAAAACTTTCGTGATTGTTTGAATAGCAGTTTGGAAAATCACGAGTTTTTCATAAAAAATCGTCGTGAAGGTGCTACTAAATTCATGAACGTGTTGCAAGGCCGCAACCAAGCTGAAGGTGACGTTTGGTGGGATGCTGTTAAAGATCTGCCTTTTGAAACTTGGGCATTCTCCAACGTGCAAGCATCAAACTTTGCCATTAACTTGCGCAGAATTATCATCATGCGAGATCAAGGTTATCTTGAAGGTCGCGACTGGATACACTATCTAGGCAACGGCAAAATTAAAGCCGGTTGTGCTTTGACCACTCTGCAACGTTCCATGCGCAAGCTGATTAATCCCAAGTTGACTTTGAGTTATGATGCAGCAAGTCCCTTTGTCATGGTTGCAAAAGGACATTTGTATCACAGTTGGGTATGCGATGATCGAGCCATGGCATTCAAAAGTGGCACAATGCCTGATGATAAAAGCCTCAAAGGCAGCAGTGAACTTTTGCAACGCTGGATCAAAAAACTCAACAAAAAATGGCCTGATAGGATCACCAGTATTAGTCAGAAACTGCCTGTGGGTGACCTTTGTGTGAAAGGCTATCAAGATCTCCAATACAAGAAAACTGCATTTACCACGGCAGAACTGGCTAATGACAAATATCCCATGAGTTGGGAAGGTCAACATGGTGAAAAGCATGTTTATAGTCGAGAGTATCGAGAATATCTTGACAATCAAAAACGAGGTCTTTGGCAGCAGGATGCCCAGCGTGAGTGGCATGATCACGAAAAATATCAGGTAAAATGGCCCAGCAGCTTGGATGGCATGAGTTATGTATTAGGCATGCATCACAATGTCGAGATGCATTTGGATGCTATTATATCAGCATGTCATGACCAAGATCTTCCCCTAAGTCAAGCAACACAGTTGGTGACTCCAGATCTACTAGAGTTTGCTCATGGCTTGTGTGACGAAATTTTAACAAGTGAACGTCCCATGGACTTAATCAATAAACATGCCAAAATGTTGGGTAGAATTACCGGCATGGATGCGGACAACCACATCCATTTAGATCTCAAGGACATATAATGAACATTCAAGAAAAGGCACTCAGTGCCGAAAAGTTTTTTGATGATTATCGGCAAGCTCGTGACCAACGCAAGATGTTGGAGCGTGAGATGGAATCCTTTCAAGCCAAAATGCAACAAAGTTATCACGACATCGCGCGCATGGATAATATAATCCAACAATATATTACCACGGGTCGAGATATAATGACTTGTATTTTGGAATACGACGAGCAAAACGCTCAGGAAGTATCTTCCCTATCTAAGGGGCTGGGATACGCTGCTGTCACTAAAACAGTTGACATAGGCATGGGCACAATTAACCTAACAGGATGGACAAAAAAATGATATTTAGGTAGTTGATATTTACCAAAACACATGCTAACATATGCTATTGACCAAGAAGGATAGGCAAAGTGCGTAAAAGTCAAGAAATTCGTCAGCGTTTGATTGATCAAGGGCGTAGCTTCAATTGCAATGACAACATCAGCGATGTAATTCAAGATGGTGAAATGGATCAGATTATGCAAGAAGTAACTGATAGTTTTCAGCAAGTTCTTGATAGCCTTGTTATTGACAGCCAAAACGATCACAACACGCAGGAAACTGCCCGGCGTGTGGCAAAAATGTTTTGCCAGGAAATATTCTCTGGTCGCTTTGATTCCAAACCTCGAGTCACAGCATTTCCCAATGTCACAAGTTATGACCAACTATATGTAACTGGTCCTATTACCATTCGCAGCACCTGCGCACATCATTTTGCTTCCATAGTAGGCAAATGTTATGTAGGTGTGTTTCCTGGTAAAAACGTCATTGGTCTCAGCAAGTTCAATCGTCTTGTAGACTGGCTGGCTAGCAGGCCCACTATTCAAGAAGAACTAACTGTGCAAATAGCTGACTTAATTGAACAGGAAACTCAAGCAGAAGGAATAGCAGTAATGCTTCAAGCTGAACATCACTGCATGACCATGCGAGGAGTCAAGGAACATGAATCGGCAATGACAACAAGTATTATGAGAGGGTGTTTTAGAGATGATCCTCATCTCAAGCAAGAGTTTTTCAATGTAGTCAGCAAGATGCCCTAAAGGCCAAGTGAAAAAACTTGTAAATACCACAAGTGGACTATGACTGTAATCAACCCACTCTAAATATTCTGCACAGTCATCAAACTCGCTCACAATAAAAGGGACAAGAGATGGCAAAATTTATATCAACTAAAACTTACAGGCAAATTGGTCCAGTAGCATATCGACAATGGCGGGCTGATAGTCACTGCCGGTGGCTCCATGGATATTCTTTGAGCTTTTATTTTGAGTTCGAAGCTGACACACTAGATGCTCGTAACTGGGTGATGGATTTTGGCGGGCTACGTCCATTAAAAGTTTTACTAGAGGAATGGTTCGATCATACGCTACTTTTGGCTACAGATGATCCTCAATATGTAGAAATCAAAAAACTAGGCGAACTTGGTCTTGCAAAAATAACTGAAGTTGAGCGCACTGGTTGTGAAGGAATAGCTGATTTCCTTTACAAGTATGTAAATGGTGTATTTCTGCCTAACTATGGTGTAGAAGAAGCAAACAGAGTTTGGTGCAGTATGGTTCAAGTTCGTGAGACTGATGCTAATATGGCCATGAGAGTGGGCCATCGAAACGACAACGAAAATCTTTTTTGAAGGTTGGGAATAATGAAAACTTATCAAGCTCAAGTGATTGACCAAGACGGCAATCTTGCCTTGGTTTTCAGTTTGGAAATGATGCAAGAACTGGGTTGGAATCCTGGTGATGAGATTCAGTGGGAAATAACTGACACTCAAGTTATTGTGAAAAAAGTTCATGAGCACAACAACCCTGACAACTAAGGGCAGTAATACTGCCGTTACTTTAAACAATACCTTGCTGTCTACTGTTAACTTTGTTAACTGGAACTACACATATAATATTTCCTATTCAGTCCCTAAAGATATTTTAGTTATAAACGATACTCAAGGACAGACGATATTGAAGATAGATAACACAGGTTCAGTGTCATGGCAGGGCAGTGCCAATCAATCTGCTCGCAGATTTGTAAACATGATTCAACATCAGATTGACAATCAGGTAGTTGGCCCAGCTGCACAACAGCGCAGTTATCTACGAGGCATGGAAAAGTGTTTGCAAATGTCACAAGAGCTAGAACCGGATTTATTTTGTGAAAAGTTAAAAACGGAAATACAATCACGAAGACAAAAAGTCATGCTGCAAGAAATCTCTGGCAAATAGACTTGTGATTAAATGTGACTTTTATAATATACTAGTATTAACAACAACAGTGAGGCACTATGTTTGGACGTAATTCTATTGTCGGCACATCTTTTTTCAAAGATGCTGTAGACAAAATATTTGTTACTAGCGTATTTGGTGTGACATTACAAGGCGAAGGCCCATATCGCGGTGAGCCAGCTATGTTTGTGCGTTTGGCTAAGTGCAATCTTTCGTGCAGTTTTTGTGACACCTTTTTTGACGATGGCGACTGGATGACAGTGGATCAACTGGATACCAAAGTGGCAAAAACCATCTCTCAGTATTTTGAAGGAAATGTTCCTCTTTGGGCTGATGTAGTTTATAGCGGACCAGGAAATGCGCCTGTGAAAAAGCGCGACATGGTGCTGGTGCTGACAGGTGGAGAGCCCATGCTGCAAAAAAACATCGTGCCATTTTTGGATCACATGAACACACAGTTTGTAAAAACACAGATTGAAAGCAACGGAACCATTGTGCAAAACATTCCGCGTGAGACAACACTAGTGGTAAGTCCCAAATGCAGTGAGAAAAATGGCCGAGCAGTAAAGTATCTTGAGCCTCGACCCGAGATGCTGACGCGAGCAGACTGTCTCAAGTTTGTGATGAGTGCAAATGCTGACACTCCCTACAACACAGTTCCCGAGTGGGCACACAAATGGAAACAGCAGACAGGCAAGCCGGTATTTGTGAGCCCCATGAATATTTACAATCGTGAGCCACAAAAAAGCAAGCAGTTGCGTGCGGAAACAAACAACATATCTCTTGAGGAACGCAGCACAGTTGACGAAAAAATTTCCTTTTGGGAAGATGGCTTGCTTGACATGAAAGCTAATCAAGCAAATCACGAATATACTGCGTTGTATTGTGCGAAACATGGGTTCATTTTGAATTTGCAGATTCATTTATATGCTTCCATGGCCTGAGATACATAAGGATCAAAAATGAACAAACCTTTAATACCATTTGGCTGGATGCCAGGGCATTGGGGCTTGCGTGGAATGACACGTGAGATGGCTCAGGCAGAATATGAACTTCAAGGCACTAACTTGGAAAAACGACTGTTGGAAATTCGCTTAAAGGATAATCCCACGTTAATGAAGCGTGGCCAACTGGATTTACAGCGCAAGCATCAAGAAATCAGCAAGTATGATTATGACATTGCCCGAGCAGAACTAGATTTTCAGGGCAGTGAACTTGTTATCAAAAAGTTGGATATTGATCTTGAACATGGCAAAATAACCAATCAGGGTTTTGAGCGCAAAAAAGCCGATGCTCTAGGACAACCTTGGGTAAGCATGCCTACAATAAGTTGGGTTCCAGAAAATGCATCAAGAACCTATTTTGAACTGGATTACAACGAACATTTCATAAAATATCTGCAAGATCACGGGTATACCGGCACGGAAGATGAGATACTAAATCGTTGGCTGTATGATGTATGCACGGCTGTGGCAGGTGAATCTTCCGAACAAGACTTTGTCAGAAATAGCTGACAAGAAAACCTTTGACATAACCTAGATGTGTGTTATAAACAATATAGCCATATCACGGAGCAGGCTAGTGACAAAACAAACATATGTGCTTATTGACACTCAAAATTTATTTCTTCGAGTTCGCCATGGAACTCAAGCGCCTGATGCAGACACACAGTTTAATCTAGCACTGCATGTAATTTTCAATAGCATCAAGAAAGTATGGCAACAGTTTGATGCCAATCATCTTGTTTTTTGCCTTGAAGGTCGATCCTGGCGCAAGGACATTTATGCTCAGTATAAAGCCAACCGTAAAGCAGCAGTGGCAGCCAAAAGCTCTGTGGAGCAAGCGGAAGATCAATCATTCTTCCAAGTCATGGAAGAGTTTGTTTGCTGGCTTCGTGAACATACCAATGTTACCCTTTTGCGTCATCCCCATGCTGAAGCTGATGACATGATTGCTCGCTGGGTGAGGTTGCATCCCAAAGACATGCATGTGATCATCAGCAGTGATGGTGATTTTCAACAATTAGTGTTCGACAACTGCTGGATTTACAACGGCATTGCTGGCTTGCTGTACACGCATACTGGCATTTATGATCGTGATGGCAAGATTGCCAAAAACAGTCGTGGAGAAGAAATGCCAGTTCCTGATCCTGAATGGTTGCTATTTGAAAAGTGCATGCGCGGCGATGCTGGAGATAACGTAATGAGTGCATATCCCAGTGTACGCAAAAAGAAGATTTTGGAAGCATATGGCGATCGCATCAATCGTGGATATACTTGGAACAACCTCATGTTGAGTAAATGGGTTGATCACAACGAGCAGGAGCATCGTGTGCGCGACGACTATGAACGTAATCGGCTCTTGATTGATCTTGACGCACAGCCACAAGATCTAAAAGAAAAATGGGATGAAACTATCAGGACAAGTATTATTACCCAGCCCCGAGGTCAAGTGGGCATCAAACTCATGCGGTTTTGCAACGCGCATGGCTTAGTGCGCATTGAAAAATATCATCAGGAATATGCACCTTGTTTCAGCAGCATGTATACAGGACATTTAGTGCATGAACTTTATGCAGGTAAATAGCTGCACTATGGAAGTAAGAAAAACTTCCGGACTCTATGCCTGGCGTGTGCAAGTAGCAGAACCAGCCAACTGGCGCACGCATGAACAGGTTGATTTATGGTTAAAACACACTTTCGCCGATGAATCCTACGTGTTAGCTTATACCAATGTAGCATATTTCAAAAATGCCGAGAACGCCATGCTGTTTGCAATTATGTGGTCCTAATGTTGCAGGGGCGGTATTGGCAAAATCTTTTTGAATCTAGCCATATGTGTAAGCTGCCGCCGGCCAATAGTGGACATGTGATCGTGTAACAACTACCACCGGTCATGCGAACTTGGTGTAACTCTGAACCACACGATCCCATGGGTGGGAACCTAGACTTGCAGTGATTTATTTTGAACTAGCTCAAGTTGCCATGATGTTTCAACTGTGTTGGCTTTGACATTTGCTTGCACAGCTATTAGGGTTAGATATGAAAAAAACAATTACATTGCGTGTGCTAACCGACAACAGTTGGTTAGCTTGGCATGGTGATAATCGACAAGCTTTGGTTGTGCAAACAGCCGAGCAGCTTTTATGGGTTACAACGCAAGGCGCACAAGAGTTTCAAGATCAAGAGCATTTGCAAAAAACCTTGAATATTGAACTAGAAGTTTTGGAACTTCAAGAAACTCTAGAAATTGCCCAAGATCTACAAAAAGTTCAAGGATTTCCAGTTAAACATTGGCCAGTTTTCAATATCAACACAGAACCTTATGTAACATATACCAAATCCGCAACTAGTAAAGTTTCTTATGCAGCAGGTTATTGGGCCTTTTTGTTCGCAGCAGGTTGGACTGGCAGCTGGTGCCCTAAACTTCAAACACTGCAAGACTACCAACATATAGGCCCATTTACCAGCAAGCTGGAAATGCAAACAGCCATAAACGGCAAAAATCGTGAGAGCTAACATGGACATTCAGGCTATTCAAGATTTTCAAAACAGCTATCGGGCTGCAAGGGACAGCAACAGTCGAGAGATCCGTTTGACAGTCAATCAAGCGCAAAAACTCAACGACAGCATCGGGGCAGTTCTAGCCCAGTTGGTAAAGCAGCAAAACCAAACTATCACGCTACAAGAGCAGCTGACCAACGCTTTGAAAAACCCCACAATGGATTGGAATGGAGGCAGATTTTGAAGTTAATATTTCGTCGTTGCGATACTGACATGCTAACTCAATTGCTACCTGGCTGGCTTCATCTTGAAACAGGCAGCTGGGTAGCTGGCGGGGCGGCGCGCTGTTTGTGGTTCAAACAGCCACAACATATTGCAAGCAACTCCAGCCACACCTATAAGCACGACATTGATGTTTTCTGTCAGCAGGCGGGGCAACGTGATGGTATCAAAGCCTATATTGAACGCAAATGGTTTCCCAAAGGTTGGCAGGATTATAATACCATAGATTTCAGTGTTTTTACTACAACTAAGAATGTGATGAAAACTGCCAATGCAACTACCTATGTGGGTTGTGAAAATCAAGGCAAGTGGACAACTATACAAGTGGTCAACCAGTTGCAGGGAAGTTTACAAGAACTTTTTGCAAGTTTTGATTTCCATAACTGTCAATTTGCAACAAATGGAATTTGGATAGTGGCCACTGAGCCAGCTGTCAACAGTTGGCAGGAAAACACCATTTCGCCTAATCCTAAATATGCTGGAGAAATCAAAATATCCCGCATTCTCAAATATTGCATTTATGGTTTGAATCCCCCACGAGACATGTGGCAGGAACTTGTTAAGAAAAGTCTAGCAACTCGCAAAGTAGGATGGAATCATGACTACACAGCTTGACCAAGCTCGCATGCAAAGCCTGCTTTGTGATTACGTTGTTTGTGCCCCGGATGAAAATCTAGCGTGTTTTGCAGGTGTGGCATTGCCCTACCAAGATCTTGGAATATTTTTGATTTGGGTGATATCAGGTTCCAAGGTCTATCAGCAAGCTTACCTATATCAGAATCGGCATGCACAGCTAGCGGATTTGAATCCTCAGTTTGATAATATCAAAGGCAGTGATTTAATTTGGAAAATCTACAATACCATGGCCAAACGAGTAAAGTCCATGGGCGATGACCAAATTTTGAACTTGTGCAACCTGCTGTGGTCAAATGACCAACCACAACTTGTCTAGACTACCCAGCCCTTGGGTGTCCAAACAACAAATCATCCTTTGGTTGTTAGCTGAAACCAAGATAGCCACGGAGATTACCTATTTCTCGTTGAGTAATCGAGAAATCATGAACTACATGTTCATGACTTCCCAGCCTGATAACTTATTATTGACTTTGCCCGGTTGTCGCTGGATGGAAAACAATTTTGCCAACTGGACCTTGATGCTGAAATATACGCTAACTGCCGGTGATATTTTGCAGTTGACAGGCAGTTTGCGAAACATTGTTTTTTATATATCGTGGGGTCGTGGTCATGTAATTGGTGTTACTGTTTGGGATGCTCGCATAAGCATGGAATGGCAAATGTTTGACTGGGATCTTAAAAAATGGTTGGAGTTTAGAAAAGCTACTTGACACACCAAATATGTCATGCTAAACAATGTATATAGTATCAACAAGCAGGGACACATACTAATGGCTCGCGCAGCTCAACGCAACGACACAATGATTAACCCCATCAATATTACGCCTAGCCGGTTGCAGCATGCAATTCGCCATTGCATTTCTCGGCGTCGACCATTAATGATTTGGGGACCACCGGGTATTGGCAAGAGCGACATTGTGGCTCTTGTAGCACAGGATCTTGGCCGGCCAATTATTGATATTCGACTTCCGCTGCTCGAGCCCACGGACATGCGTGGTATTCCCTATCTTGCTGAAGTAAAGGTGTATAACGAGCAGGGCGAACTTGTTCGAGATGAACTTGGTGTGCCTATTACGGACCGCGAGTTTCGCTGGAGTCCGCCAAGTGACCTGCCCACAGACAAGCTGAGCCAAGCACTGGTGTTTTTTGATGAAATCTCTGCTGCTCCTCCTAGTGTGCAGGCTGCAACGTATCAAATCATTCTCAATCGACGCATTGGCAGCTACAAACTTCCCGACAATGTTGTAATGGTAGCTGCTGGCAACCGTGTGCGCGACAAGGGTGTTGCCTACAACATGCCCACTCCGCTGGCCAATCGCTTCAGCCACGTTACACTTGAGTCCAACATTGACGACTGGAAGGCATGGGCTATTCGTAACAAAGTTCATAAAGATGTTGTGGGATATCTCAGCTTCCAGCCTCAGGATCTCATGAATTTCAATCCCAGCAACGACAGTTATGCATTCGCTACACCGCGCACTTGGTATTTCACAAGCGATCTACTGCAAGATCCTGATGGTAGCGACGCTCAGATAGATTCTGAAACGCTAAGTGATCTTATCCGCGGCACAGTGGGCGATTCAGCTGGTACAAAGTTTCTCAGCTATCGTCGCAGTGCTAGCAGCTTGCCTAACGCACAAGATATTCTTGATGGCAAAGTCAAGTCGCTTAAGAACATTAGCCCTGATGTCATGCACGCACTGGTGATTGCTCTTTGCTATGCGCTGTTTGCCGGCTATGTTCGCGCTCGTAATGCACAGGCAAATGGTGATCGCGATGCAGTTAAAAGCTGGCATACTACACATGTTGATACATTTTTCCGCTTCATGATGGACAACCTGCCACCGGAAATGTGCGTGTTTGGCGGCAAGACGCTGCTTGGCAACGATAGTGGGGTTAATGTAAACGGCATGCTGCTGCAAACTTGGGCCGAGTTTACTGATCGGTTCCTAGAGCTAATGCCCAGCCGTAACTAACAAAAAAGGCGCAGCAGCGCAGTTTTTACTATACTATTGAACTATAAACTAGAGGGTGTCATGGACGATACTGAAAAGAAAATTACCAAAGCCAAGATCAAGTTGTTTTTTGATCATCCGTTTTTTGGTAATCTAACCATGGGCATGAAACTGCTGGACATGACAGACAGCGGATGGTGCCCTACAGCGGCTACAGACGGTCGCAATATCTATTACAACCGAGATTTCTTCAAAGACCTCACCCTCAATGAAGTAATTTTTGTGCTTTGTCATGAAGTTCTGCATGTGGCTTTTGATCATCTTGGACGTCGCAATCATCGCGATCCTAGTTACTGGAACATGGCAAACGATTATGTGATCAATGCCATGCTCATGAAGGAAAAAATTGGCACAATGCCCACCAAGCCGGTGGAAGATCCTGAAGCACGCAAGCGTGGTGAAACCAGCCAGCGTGTGGGACTTTATGATGCTCGTTATGACGGTTGGTATAGCGAAAAGATCTACGAAGATCTACAAAAGCGCAAGGTTGAGAAAAAGCTCACACTAGACGTACATCTTGAGCTGGGTGATGATAGCAAAGATGGCCAGGGTGGCGACCAAGGCACAAATAAACGGCCAGGCGGTAACATTGAAATCTCAGCAGAAGATCTCAAAAAAATCCGCGAAGAAATGCGCGGGCGAGTGATTACAGCAGCCCAAACCGCACAGGCAGCAGGCAAGCTTCCTGCCAGCATTGCACGACTGATAAACGAACTAGTAGAGCCAGTTATTGATTGGCGCGAGCTGCTGGCACAGAATATCCAAAGCTGCCTTACTGATGATTTCACATTTCAACGCCCCAATCGTCGACACATGTATAGCGGAGTATTTCTCCCCACACTGAAAAAAGACGAAACAGTAGACGTTACAGTGGCTATTGACATGAGCGGCAGCATTAGCGATGACATGGCCCAGGAGTTTCTCAGTGAGATTTGGGGCATTGCCAACAGCTATGCCGATTTTAAAATCAGTGTATTGTGTTTTGATACCAAAGCCTACAACTTCCAAGTGTTTACTCCCGACAACTTGGATGAAATTCTACAATATGAGTGCACGGGCGGGGGTGGTACTTCATTTATGGCTTTTTGGAACTACTGGCGCGACCACAACATTGAGCCCAAAAAAGCTGTGATTTTCACTGATGGCTACCCCGGTGGTGAATGGGGACCCAGCAACTATGCTGATACACTTTGGATTATCACCCAAGGGCGGCATACTAAGATAGTACCACCTTTTGGTGATTACGCTTGGTATGAATCACACCAAGGTGTGGTAGAAACTGGAACAGTTTAAGGACCATTATGACAGCAGAATTCAACGGACAACTACAAGAACTAACTGTGCGCCTTTGCAGCATGATTGCCGAAAAGCTTGCTTATGCAAGCCAAAACCTCGACACCAACGAGCGGCGTCGAGTTACTCGCATGATTGAAGATGATCTTCCCACAGTGGTTGCCAATACCATTGCCAAAACTTTGAGTTTGCATAGCGCAAGTGGTGTGGAATGGTTTGAACAAAATATCGAAAGCATGGCTGACACTTATTGTAAGAAGTTCATGGGACGGGAGTAGTTATGACATCACAGCGTGATCCCTGGACGACTGTTGTGTTCAGCCCTTACGACTCACTTCTAGACTCTGAGTACCAGTTTGAAAATAAAACATATGAAATCCCTGCTAGGAGATTTCATATGCAAAAACCTGTGTTACACGGATGCGCAAATCTGGCAAGGGTTGGAAGAGTATATTGGTCCCATAGCCGAAGTTTTGGCGTTAATTGACTCTGGTGATATAAGAGACTGGGAACAACACCTGCCATACGCTTATGGCATATACGTGAGTCATAAAAGCAAGTCCCACAACGCCAGTTGGATCAAGGACCTTGATCATGAAAATGCACAAGTTTATAATGCCTATAAAAACTGGCGCATGCTGAAAGCCATGTATCGACGTTAGCTATTAAAAAATTCTTAAATCTCTTGCGTTTTTTAACTGTTGAGCTCTTTTTTCTGTTTTGATCCACATTTTTTCACAAATTTTTGCTTTGCGTTCATAATAGTGTTCAACAGTTGATTTCTTTTTATTTTTGCTTATCGTCTCTACTGTCTGCTTTATGTGTTGTGGATTTTTAGTTTTAAGTTTTTGCGCTCTTGCTTTTGTTTTTTGATACATTTTAGTTAGAGATTTCTTTCTGTTTCTGTCCCCACAATGTATATGATACATTGTATCCATCTTACTAAAATGAACGAAGCCATCGAATCCAGGCCCGCCATTAGTTTTATTTCTAAGTATACCTGTTTTAGTATCTAAACGTCCGTACCAACGTATTAGTTGACGTTCTAAAATCCATGAAAAAACTTGTGTTAGATTATCTTTTATTATAACTATAAAACGATCATTTTTAGGTAAATCAACGTTATGGTTTTTGTCCCAAGCTCTACTTTTCTTACCTTGTCCAATATAATATGGTGATCCTGCAGGTCCATTTATTGAAGTTTGTTCTCTTATATAAGCATACACATACCAACCAGATTGATTGGCCCTTTTATAAATATCCATAGCTGTAACTCCGTAATGTTATAGGGCAGTTGGGGACTCGCTATCCCGTGAACTGCATTATATTTATTGAACGTTAACAATATAAACAGGTAAGTGGTTTTTGCAGGATAAGCTGATGGAGCTATACATTTTTTGCATACCTATTTCGTTTCATTAGCGTTTGATATCCTAGAAACATGTGTTAAATATGTTTGTGTGCAATGCAGCATAAAAAAGGAACTAAAGATGATTGCAATTCTACGAGACTATCTTTCACTTATCTCTGTTAAAGACCAAATCAACAACCGGCTTACTGGAAATCGCGACGTGCATGAATACTTCCGTGCTGAATACAAGCGCAATCCTGCGGCTGCTTTTGAATACTGGCAAAGCACTGGAAAGTTTAACTTCAACTGGTAAAGATCAACCCCTTGACAGGGGTTGTTTTTTCACATGTGCCCTTGTAATATTGGCCAGGAGGAATAAAATGACAATAGATTTACATCGGTATCAAGATTTTGTAGAAGCTGTGACCAGTGAGCCCAGCAACAATCTACATGCATTTATTACAAGGCTACAAGCACTTGTAGTAGCGGAACCTCGTTTCAATCCCAGCTTACTACTTACTGCCGCAGTGGGCATGGCAAGCGAAGGTGGCGAGTTTGCTGAGATAGTCAAAAAGATCGTTTGGCAAGGCAAGCCCTGGAATGATGATGTGAAGTTTCATTTGCAACGGGAATTGGGTGATCAAATTTGGTATTGGATCAACGCCTGCCGTGCATTAAACGTTGACCCCAACGAAGTCATTGCTGAGAATGTGCGCAAACTGGAAAGCCGCTATCCTGGTGGAGAGTTTAACGTTCATTACAGCGAAAATCGGAAATCTGGGGATTTATAACCCCTCTCTGCTATCGGGTGACCAGCAGGTTGACAAATTTTTCATAACTTATAGAATCGCAGTATGAACACACATGATGTTACTTTGATCAACCAAGCTATCTTGTTTGCAACAGCAGCACATGCAGAGGTAGGACAGATACGTAAATATACCAAAGAACCTTATATAGTCCATCCATTGGAAGTGATGGAAATTATCACTCGTTATGCTACATTTCCTGTCACTGAGGAGATGCTAGCGGCTTCAGTTCTCCACGATGTTGTAGAGGACACGCAAGTGAGCTTGGCCACTATTAGCTTGGAGTTTGGCAGCGCAGTTGCCGAAATAGTTAGCGACCTAACTGATGTTAGTCAGCCCAGCGATGGAAACCGCCGTGCAAGGAAAGCCCTGGACCTATTACATACCAAGCAAGCCTCTCCCGTGGCAAAGAGCGTCAAGTGTGCTGATATTGTATCAAATATAACATCTATTGTAGAACATGATCCCGGGTTTGCCCGCAAGTGGGTGCGTGAAGCAGAGGACAAACTAGCTGTATGCGGTGATGCTGATCTAGGATTGTTAACTCTAGCGTATCAAAAGTTGGCAGATGCAAAGAATAAACTAGGCATTGTTTGACGAGGTGTGTCTGCCAAGTCTTTATTTTTCACAAGGTGAATTGGCAGATACAAACTCAATATATTCCATTAGTCCACCACTGTAACTGAACTGAATGTCACGGTTCAAACTATACACAATTGGATTAAGAAAAGAAAAATATCATATGTCAATTAGAATTGAATTAAAAAGGAAAGGTGGCCCTATGCCAACTGATAAACATTTACGAATAGGCTTTACCTGTTCATCGTGGGATCTATTTCATGCAGGCCATGTGTCTATGTTACAAGAAGCAAAGACACAATGCGATTATCTAATTGTGGGATTACAAAACGACCCAACACTTGATCGTGCCACAAAGAATAAACCTGTGCAGACCATTGTAGAACGACAGATGCAACTTAAAGGCAGTCGTTATGTTGATGAAACCTGGGTCTACAACACCGAAAAGGATCTAGAAGACCTGTTGCTTATGTTGCCAATCAATGTTCGCATCTTGGGGGTTGAGTATGAAGGCAAAGAGTTTACTGGCCGAGAAATTTGCCACAAGCGAAATATTGATTTATACTTTAACGGCAGAGACCATAGCTTCTCGTCCAGCAGCCTTCGTAAGCGAGTTTACGAAGCACAGTTACAAAAAGAACAGTAATGAAAATCAACGAATTAGAAAACGGCATTAACGATGCTTGGTTCAAGCAAGGCGCGTGCTAGCTGATTGCCCAGGGCGTTTGACCCAAAAAGGTTGACAAACAATCAAAGTCTGCTAAATTGATATGACCGCAAGGAGGGTATCATGAAACGTCCCACAAAGACCACTCAACCCTTTCCACGAAAGGCCCGCCGCAGCTTGGAGTTGTTTGCACACGACAGCCCATTCAAGCCACGTCAAGTGCCCAATCGTCGAGGGGTTTATCAACGCCGCGCCAAGCATCGGAAAACCGATGCTTGGCCTTCTTGTAGTAAAGTTGCTTATGTTTAAAAAATACCGCCACTGTTGGCTTGTTTGTGTTCAACGACGTGAAAGTCAACGAGTTGTAATTCGCAGTTTTGTTCTCAAATATGATGCACGTCAAACCTTACAGCGTTGGAAACAGCATGCACCACACGTTACCGCTTATATCGTGGACAGCCGCAATAGTCAAGCTATGAAAACTCTTGGCTTGGCTTGATGTTAGTTAGGCTAACTGAGCGTAGATAAATCTAACAAATTTTTTAGGTTGACATGTCGTCAAGCCCTGCTAATATGGGGCTATACGTTGAGAGCAGGTGACATGGAAACTGATCAAGAACGGCGTGTGATTTCCTCTAGCTTCAGCCCACATGCAGGCTGGGCTGTTCGAGATGTTGAGCAGCGCAACAATGCTGCTCTTCGCGCTCACCCAGCGTTTTTCCAAGACCCCAGTCACCAGCAGCGCATGCGTGAAGTTTTGCGCGTGGTCCGGGGATTTTTCACGGTTCACAAGGATATTTTTGTTAACCATCGCGTGGGGCAAGGCCGCCCGTTTACGGTTGTCAAGGTCAGCTCGCCCTCTTGGCCGCGGTGCTCATCTGCCCGCGCCGAGGCTGAATATCGCGAGCCCTTGCGAGAGCTGGAAGTTGAGATTGTTTTCAGCCGCGCTACCAACAGCTATCTGTTCAGGATCTATTGATATCAGTAGGTTAGCCTAGGAACCTTTTGTAAAAAAATCAAAGGGTTAGATGAAATCCACTCTGTCGTGCGGTTCGTGACGCATTCATGTGCTAGCATACGCTGACATGCATGATTTTTTTGGTTGACAACGTGGCAGATTATGCTAACCTGACCAGGTAGCAGCAAGGCAGCTGGAATGGCACGCTATCACCTGTTTAAAGGCACCCGTGGATATGACGGGCATGCTTACCAAGGGCCTAGCAACGACGGGCAGCCAGCTGAAGCTGATATTCTAGCCGATGTACGGGCAATTTACCTGCGTCTGATGCAGCGCAATCCTGGAGTAGGTTGGGGTATTTACGACACTGTTCGGAAAAAACATGTGCCGATCAAGAAAATTTTTGGTTGACAACGTGGCGTAGTGTGCTAAACTGACCAGGTAGCAGCAAGGCGATGGCCAACTGCTGGCAGTGGAGTTTAGGTGCCGAGACCTTGATGGGGTTCGGCTGGTTGTAGACAACATCTAGGAGACAGAAATCATGCGTGCTTTTGTTGTTGATGCCGTTACCTATTTTGATGCAATCAAGCGGGCCCATGCTCAGCTGGGCAAGGTTGCATGTGATGTGTCCGTTGTGCTTATGAACAACGGGCGTTGGCTGGTAACTTGCGGGGTGTAGGAGGTCAATATGGAACAAGATCGTAACTCACTTTACCACGACACGGTGGTTGATCCGGCTGAAGAGATCAGCCGGGGTATTTTGCTAGATACCTCAGCTCGTGACGACCTTCGCGCGCTGGGCTTTGATCCTGATGCAGTGCTGGATAGCATCCGTCAAAATGCCTGCGACATGGTCAAGGACCTGCTGCGCCCGGCGTTTTACCAACGTATGGAAGAGCTGGGGCGTTGGCGATAATTTTGGTTGACAGCGGCTGCAACTGTGCTATAATGCCCACATAGAGCAAGGAACTAGCAGATGACCAAGACTCACATGTACGACACCAACCGGGTTTGGAACGATCTCTCCACCACTGGCCGGGCTCAGATGACTACCGTCAGCCGTGATCCCATCCTCACCGAGCAGCTTCGAGAGGAGGCTGCAGAGCAGGATGTGAGTGTGAAGGTAGACTACAAGATGAGTGCTCGGGGCGACTACAATGCCTACGTGTATCTGCGCAAGGGCCATTGATGTCATTGCCGAGGA
>TARA_R110000868_G_scaffold259361_9_pt1 | contig 63414 bp, 47 predicted proteins | sample TARA_R110000868 | Tara Oceans TARA_R110000868 (sample SAMEA4397489) | marine metagenome | biome: Polar Biome; feature: [SRF] surface water layer (ENVO:00010504); material: water (ENVO:00002006), including particulate matter (ENVO:01000060) such as... | depth 5 m | reverse complement strand
ACTCTTATTTTTTCAGAAGATTGATAATCGAGTACAATCAACAGGTTTTCTTGATCAATCCAGCCTGAAGCATAGCCCGAAATAGTAGGTAATGTAGTCAGTGCTGAGTCACTCGAAAAGGAAATAGTTTTTTTAAGGGATAGAACTGCACCAGAAGTATGTACTAGGCTAGTATCAATGGAAGAATAATGTAATTTTGATTTACTATTAGAATAAGAACTCAAATTATTGCTTCGATAATTTTCTTTTCCCAGAAAATTATTGGAAGAATCAGGATTAGTTATTTCAACAAAATTTTCACCTTCTTTGTCTCCCAAATATAAAGCTTTCGTAACATTCGAATAAAAGTAAGAACTATAATCTCTGAAATTAAAATTGAAATTTATATTAGAGCCAGAGTCTTTATCAGCGTTATAAATATATGTAGAAATACCAGTAAAGAAGATTATCTGGTCTCCAAAAGGGAGAACATAATTGTTATAAATATTAGTTGATGTAATTGCAATATTCGAGTAAAGCTTAGTTTCTAAATTGTAAAAACTTGCCTTTCCATTTTCATCAAAGTAATAGATGTTTTGCTGATTGGCATCAAAATGAGCCAAATTATTTTCATAATAAAACCTTCCAAATACGGTAATTTCGGTAACCTTTTCTTCAAGATTAGTATTGAAAATATGTAAGGTTGAAAACTGATTAGAATTTTGTTGGTCACTAGTTATAAAAATAGCGATTTCATTATCTGCGTATATAATTTTATGATCATAATCATCAAAATCAATGAAATCAGTTGCAAACTGTAAGCGGGTTATTATTGGGTCAATGCTAGTAACTAATCGGTATTTAGAATTAAACTTTCTTTTAGAAAAAATACTGTAACTATACGCTGCATTATCAGGTATTGAATTTGTCTCGTAGTATGAATAAAACTCACGAGCAAAGTCATTATTTCGAATTTGACCCTTAATCTGAGGAGTAGTACTCAAAATTTCTTTATTAGCATCAAGCCAAACTAGCGTAATACTATCAGGATTTACTAAAGGATTGTACCCTGATGAGTTACTTCTATTTATAGAATATTCTATTTCTAAATTTTCTGATGTTTTCCAATAATTAGTTGTATAAACAAAAAGAGGATAGTCTCCTTTAAAAATAAAATTATAATCATGTGAGTATTGGTTGTCATTTCCAATCACCCGAACGAAAAAAAGTTTATCATTAAATTCAGACGTTGGTTTTAATAAAAGATTCTCAAAATAATACATGCTATCTGAAACAGAAAAAAAACCTTCAAGTTGATTCTTAGTGAACTCCCATCCATACTGTTGATCATCATAAATTATGATTTTACTGATCTCATCTCTCCTAGAAGGGGCATTAAGTTTTAACTTTAAGTCAAATACTGGAGTATACGGGAGAAGGTTATTTGAAAATTCGGCATCAATATGTGAATTATGGGTTGCAGATAACCCATAAAATGATGAGTCAACCCAAACACTGAAATCTTCATTTAAACCATCGATATCAGAATCTGAAGTAGGAGTATTTTCACAGCTAATAAGCAGAATAAAAACAATTAAGCAGATAAAATTATTAGGACTACGGAAGTGTTCGTATAACATTTTTAGCTGAATGAAAAGACTTGATCTTTTAAGCTGCTTAAACATCTAAAATTGAGTTAATGGAAGAAATATTAGTGCGATAAAACCCTCCTATTTTACTTTCAATTTAAGCTAAGAATTTGGGTTCTAAGTGTTTTACCAGATCCTCTCCATCCCCCTCTTCTAAAGTTAGTGTAAACATACGCAGCACCCTCAGGAATATCTTGAGTCAGAAAATTATAGAAGTATATATCGTCCTGATTGGAACTGTTAATAGGTTTAACATTATCTATATTTGTAAAACCCTCGTTAATGACATTTTTGTTAGCATCCAACCAGACTAACGAAAAACTATTACTACTGAAATAGGTAGGATAAAAAGAAACATTAAAAGGGATACTTCCCCCAGTAAAATGTTCATCATAAAAATCTATGTTTAAGATACTTTCTAGAGTGTCAGATTCAGCTATTTCTATCGAGGTTGAGGCAGGTAGTGGAAGTTCATTATCTAATATTGTAAAGTTTCTTGAAAAAACAACTTCATCATTTTCATCTAGTATTCTTGAAGTAAGTTGCTCATTTTGAATGGCGTCCAAAATACGAAGTTGAACATCTTCAAAGACTAAACTGTTGTTAGATTCATTATAGGCTTCTAAAACTTGCTCGTGAGTAAAAACCCAACCCTTATTATTTCCATCAACAATACCGAATTTTTGAATATTTGTAGGATCAGTATTTTCAGATAGAAAGACCTCGAACATTGCTGTTACGCTAAATGAGTTTGCTTCATTGTTAAAACTTCTATTCAAATGAGAATTATGAGTTAGTGATAAAGCATATTCTGTAAAGTTAATACGGAGTTCTATTTCGTCTTCGCCACCATCAGAAGGTGAGCACGAAACCAATAGCAAGAGTATAAGTGAGTAGAGATAAGTATTTTTCATAATTTAAGTTAAAGATAAAATCAAAAGAAAATGAATCGTTTTAGGGTTCAGATTAAATTTTTACATTATAACTTTTGGAATAACTATGCAAATGAACACACAAAAAATTCTGATTGTATTTGGTACACGTCCCGAAGCTATTAAAATGGCTCCAGTAGTTAAAGAGTTACAGAAACAAACGGGATCGTTTGTTACAAAAGTATGCGTTACAGCACAACATCGGGAGATGCTTGACCAAGTATTAGATTTTTTTGAAATCTCACCTGATTTTGATCTTGATCTAATGAAGCCTGGTCAGAGCTTGTCAGGACTTACTTCATCTATTATTGAGAAGTTTAGTAAGGTTCTAGAGGAGTTTAAGCCGGATTATGTGTATGTGCATGGTGATACAACAACAACTTTTGCGTCTTCATTATGTGCATTTTATTTTGGAGCTAAGGTGTGTCATATTGAGGCTGGCTTAAGAACCTTCAATAAGCATGCGCCCTTTCCAGAAGAAATTAACAGACAACTCACAGGGCGATTAGCCGATTATCATTTTGCCCCTACAAATCAAGCAAAAGATAATTTATTAAAGGAAGGAGTTTCTGCAGAGAATATTATCGTAACAGGGAATACAGTAATTGATGCGCTTAACCTATGCATTGAAAAGTTAAATAATTATACAAATTCAGAAATTGAAAACCTGAAAAAAATAATTGACCCAGATAAAAAGTTGATACTAGTCACAGGGCATAGACGAGAGAATTTTGGGGAGGGTTTTAGAAATATTTGTGATGCTTTGATTGAAATAGCAAAAACGGATGATGTGCAAATTATTTATCCAGTTCACTTAAACCCAAACGTTCAGGAAACAGTATTTAAAAAACTAGGAGAAATTGAGAATATTCATTTGATTGCTCCATTAGCGTACGAATCATTTGTATGGCTAATGAACGCATCATACTTAATCATAACTGATAGTGGTGGAATACAAGAAGAAGCGCCAAGTTTAGGGAAACCTGTATTAGTAATGCGAGAAACTACAGAAAGGCCAGAAGCTGTTGATGCAGGTACCGTAATATTGGTAGGTACAGATACAAAAAAAATAGTTAAAGAATGCGTATTCTTATTACAAGACGAAGCAAGATTCAAAACAATGAGTAAAGCTCATAATCCATATGGGGATGGTAATTCAACAAGTAAGATTGTAGCTTTTCAAAAAAAGAATATTTAATGAATACAGAAGAAAGACTTAAAAGGGAAAAAGAGTTTCATAATGAAACGTTTTCAACAAACTCGAGAAAAGCAGCCTCCAAGTACTATAAATCAGCAGGTTCGAGTTTAGATTTTTATAAAAATACAATTTGCAATAACATACAGGGTAAAAAAGTACTTGAATACGGGTGTGGACCTGGGAGTGCTTCGTTCGATTTAGCAAGACTGGGTGCGGAAGTTTATGCAATTGATATTTCGGATGTCGCAATAGAACAAACTAAAGCAAAGGCATTATCGGAAGGTCTTGAAATACATTGTTCGGTTATGGATGCCGAAAACCTTTCGTTTGAAGATGCTACGTTTGATTTGATTTGTGGAAGGGCAATATTGCACCATTTAGATTTGGAAAGATCATATAGTGAGCTAAAACGCACCCTAAAACCTGATGGAAAAGCTGTTTTTTTTGAGCCACTAGGTCATAACCCAATAATAAATATATATAGATACTTTACTCCAAAAATGAGAACAGTGGACGAACACCCTCTGTTAATTGAGGATATAAAGTTGGCAGAAAAGTATTTTGCAATAGTTAATTCAAATCATTTTAATTTGATAGCTACTGCAAGTTCATTTTTGCCTTTTTTAAGCAGAATCTTGAATAATGTGGATAAATTTTTGTTCAAAATGTTGCCATTTTTAAAGAAATATTCATGGATTACAGTAATTGAGTTCTCGAAACCCAAATAAAGTTTTTTTAATTAAAAACACTTTATATTTACAAAATTTTTTAATGCTAAGGATATTCTAGCATGAACAAAGCACTAATCATGAATGAAGAGGAATTAAATCGTATCTATTTACGATTTGCACATCAATTCCTCGAAACTTACGATGACCCGTCTCGACTAGCCATCATTGGGATGCAGACGAGGGGTGTTTATTTAGGAAAAAGAATAACTGAATGTATTCAGTCTGAATTAGGTGAAAAAATAGACTTTGGAATACTGGATGTAACTTTTTATCGGGATGATTTTCGATCAAAACTTAAAATGCCTGAAGTTAAAGTAACTGAAATTCCATTCGATCTTTATGATAGAGATGTAGTGTTAATTGATGATGTTTTATTTACTGGTAGGACAGTTAGATCTGCAATGGATGCACTGATGGCGTACGGACGTCCTAGAAAAATACAGTTTTGTTGTATGGTAGATCGGGGTCATAGAGAACTTCCAATAGCACCTGATTTTACTGGAATGTATTTGCCAACTCATGAGAAAGAAGAGGTTAGAGTAAAAGTGAAAGAACTTGATGGTGAAGATGCAGTATATTTAGTAAAAATAGAGGGAAGTGTTGATGAATAAACTTCTTGAAAACTACGAGTTTAATCAAAAGCACCTTTTAGGTCTTTCTAACTATTCAAAAGAGGATATTTTATATGTACTTGAGCAGGCAAAATCATTTAGAGAGATTTTAGATCGACCAGTGCCAAAAGTTCCAACCCTTCGTGACAAAACAATTGTTAACCTTTTTTATGAAAATAGTACAAGAACAAGACTTTCGTTTGAGCTAGCCCAAAAAAGAATGGGTGCAGATGTAATTAATTTTTCTACATCAACTTCGAGCACAAAGAAAGGAGAATCACTAAAAGACACTATACGCAATATCAGTTCTATGAAAATTGATATGGTTGTGGTAAGGCATCAAAGCCCAGGAGTTCCACATTTTCTCACACAATGTGTTGATGCCGCAATACTTAATGCTGGAGACGGAGCACATGAACATCCTACTCAGGCATTACTAGATATGTTTACAATGCAGCAAATTCATCCTAACTTGGAAGGGAGAAAAGTTGCTATAATTGGCGATATATCTCACAGTAGAGTGGTTCGGTCCAATATAATTGGATTGAAGAAACTTGGAGCAAAGGTAGTGCTTTGTGGTCCAAAAACATTCATGCCTAAATTTATTGAGAATTTTGGGGTTACGGTATCGTATGATTTAGAAGAAACACTAGCTTGGTGTGATGTTGCAATGGCATTACGAATACAGCTTGAACGGCAAGACGAAGGAACTGAACTTTTTCCAACAATTCGAGAATATCATGAACGATTTGGAATAAAATTAGAACATTTGGAAAAATATCCTGATTTTAAAATTATGCATCCAGGACCAATAAATCGTGGGGTAGAAATGGAAAGCGAAGTAGCCGACAGTGACCGAGCTGTAATTTTAGATCAGGTTACCAACGGAGTTGCAGTACGTATGGCGGTTTTATATTTGTTAAGTGGCGGTAATAGAGTTTAGTTTTATATGCGAATCTTATTCATAACACCTCGTTTCCCATATCCTGCTTTAAAAGGGGACCAACTTATTGTGTTGAATAGGTTAAAGGGGCTAGGTAAGGATTTTAAAATCGTTCTACTTACTTTTTACGAAAAAGAAAGCGAGCTTCAGGGTTTGAAAGAACTTGAAAAGTATTGCGAGCAAATAATACCTGTAAAACTGAGCCGATTTCGATCAAATATCAATATTTTAAAAGGCTTATTTGGAAATAAATTACCATTACAGGTTAATTACTTTACTTCAAGCTTATTTCAACAAGAGCTACATAGAGTGATTAGTACCTACGATATTGATATGGTACATGCTTTTACACTGCGATTAGGAGAGCATTGCAAGAACCTGAAGATTCCTGTTATTTACGAATTAATTGATTCGATGCAGTTGAATCTTGAAAATATGGTTAGAGAAGAGCAATTTTTTAAAAAGTGGCTGTATAGAATTGAAGAAAAGCGGATTAAGGTCTATGAAAAATCTCTTTGTAAAAAAGAAAAGTATTTAACCGTTGTTTCGAAGAAAGATAAAGAAAAGATCGGGTCACGTCATATTCAAGTTATACCAAACGGCGTTGATCTATCACTATTTAAAGAAGCGGATACTTATAATAATGGAGAAATTATATTCTCAGGAAATATGGGTTATTTACCCAATATTCATGCAGTTAGATGGTTTGTGAATGAATGTTTACCAACTATTAAACAGGCAAGACCAAATGTTAAATTTAATATAGTTGGAGCAAACCCTAGTTCCTATATAAAAAGCTTACATGATGGACGAACCATTTTTGTTTCCGGATTTGTTGAATCCATTAAAAATGAATTGAATAGAGCCCAAATTGCAGTTGCTCCGATGCGATCTGGTTCAGGAATGCAAAATAAAATTATTGAAGCGATGGCGTGTGGAACTCCAGTAGTAACAACGCATAATGGCCTGGAAGGTTTATTTGCTGATCCTGACGAGGATATTTTAGTTGCAGATACCCCAAACACATTTTCACAGGCAGTTATTGATTTATTAAGTGATAATGAATTATATACTAAAATTGCTACTAACAGTTGTTCTTACGTTAATAAATTTCATTCTTGGGTAGGGAGTAATCAAATGATTTCTGATCTCTATTTAGATGCTCTTTCGGATAAAATTCGGAAAGAATCTGTTTTAAATAAGTAGGGGAGAGGATTAATGGCTAAGATAGTTCAACTGTCTTCAGTACACCCTTCAAACGATACTCGAATTTTCCATAAAATATGTAAATCGTTAGTAAATGCAGGGTATTCACTAGATCTTATTATTCAAAACGAGAAAAATGAGACTAGAGAGGGGGTAAATATTATTGCACTTCCAATTGCAGAGAAAAAAAGTGATAGAATATTTAAAATTATTCCAAAACTAATAAAGCTTAGTTTTAAATATCCAAAATCAACGTTTTTTCATTTTCATGATCCCGAGTTAATTATTGTAGGTTTACTACTAAAAATGTTTGGTTATCGAGTAATTTACGATGTTCATGAAGATGTTCCCAAAGATGTGCTTACTAAAGAATGGATTCCAATTGTTCTAAGGCTTCTATTATCAAAATCAATCTCAATTATTGAAAGGTTTTCAAGCAATTACTTTGATCAAATTATTACAGTAGTTCCTTCGATTACAGAGAGATTTAAAAACCGAAAAGTAGTTGAATTAAGAAATTACCCTTTCCTTGAATCAAATATTTACGATAATTATCAAAGTTCGCCAGCTAATAAGTACATCGTGTATGTCGGAAGTTTGACAGAACGGAGGGGTTTGCCAATTTTAGTAGATGCATTACCGTATGTTAATGAGCCTAATTTAACACTTAAAATTGGAGGAGTTTTCAATAATGATGGCCTAGAAGATTTATTGAAATCAAAAAAAGGATGGGGAAATGTGAAGCTCCTTGGGTGGGTTCATCAAAATGAATTGCTACAGCTACTTGAAGGGGCTACCGCTGGAATGGTAGTATTAGGTGACATTCCAAGTCATAGAGGTTCATTTCCTGTCAAGATGTTTGAATATATGAGAGCTGGAATTCCAATTATCGCATCTGACTTCCCACTTTGGAGAGAAATTGTGCAAGACTGTGGCTTATTAGTAGCCCCAAACTCTCCGCAAGAAATTGCTGATGCAATAAATTGGGTTTTAGAGAATCCAGAAAAAGCAAAGGAAATGGGTGAAAATGGGTTGAAATTAGTTCGTAAAAAATACAATTGGACAAATGAAGAAAAAAAACTTCTGGTTATGTACGAAAACCTATTTTTTAAGCCAAATACGACATAGATTTGGTGAGAAATAATAAGAATTCTTTCCAAATATTTTTGCTAATGAGAAATAAACACATCTAAGAAAGAAAGGTGCTTTATCTTTCCAGCGGTTCGAATAATTATAGGGACTGTAAAAAGGATAAGAACTTTTCCAGTCTTTATAACTCTTAAAAGTGAGTGTAGTAGATACTGGAGCAAATTTTTGTCTAAGAGGTTTAAGTCTTAAGGGACTAACAAAATCATTTTCCGGTTTACCTTTTACCCCAAATAGGTTTGTATACAAGCTTCTTTTAGAACTTGGTATCCAATGGCTCATGGGTATTTTATTATCATGCAGTACTAAAGGAAAAAATTTATTAGGGGTTGTAAGAATAACAAGTTTATCGGTAGATTTTGAAATAAGCTCTATGCAGGCGTCAATATGTGGGTCTCCTACATGTTCGAGGGTTTCCACAGAAACAAAAATGTCAAACTGATTTTCATGAAAAGGCAATTCCTGCATAGGAGCAGCTATAAAATCGCATTTATCTTTTATATTTAATATTTCTGCAATTCGCTCTGCATCTTTTAATCTGGGTTCATCAATATCACAAAGTGTGGCATGTTTACCTCCTGAAAGCAAAAACCCAAAGGCCAACCACCCAAAACCCGCTCCACAATCAACCAATGTTGAAGTGCTAAGATCAAGATGTTCATTCAGTGGTTGGATATATCTTTTTATGATATACTCAAGTGTTTTTTGAAAGTCGAGATTATAATATTCCGTATTTCTAAGAAATGGTAATTCAGAAATTTCTTGAACTTGATCTGAAGTCAAATTAATCATAAATAATATTTTTATATCTTGTTATTAGCTTGCTTAAGAAGGCTTGGGACCCAAAATTTTTAATCGTAAGAGCCCTGATTTCTTCAGAGTCGTAGGTAGTCAAAGTTTGCTCTAATTTAGAAATAGAATCTCTAAGAGTAGAGGGGGCAAAATCGGAACAAAGTATTCCAGTTTTATCTGAAACAAAATCAGAAGCTATCCCCGCTGGTGTAGCTACAACAGGAAGTCCTGTGGCAGTTGCCTCGATAAGTGAGAGCCCAAAACCTTCTTTTCTGCTCGGAAAAATATATGCGTCGGCAGCATAATAATAGTCAATAAGTTTTGAGGGGGGCATCGCGGGATGAATATCAAAACAAGGGATAAAAGGAAATTCAAACTCTTTGAAACTATCGTTCATATTTCCAACAATGTGCACTTTAATATCCTCAAACTGAGAGTTTTTATCAGAAAAAGCATTCGATAAAATATCAAGCCCTTTTTCTGGCCTGTTGTTAGCAATGCACAGAAAATGTTTTTTATCTACATCCCAGCCCATTCTTTCTTTTGCCTGTATTTTATCGGATTTACTAGGTAGCGTATAAATCTTTTCATCAATAAAATTATTTATTTGAAAGATTTTGAAAGATAAGGCGGGAAAATAGATGCTTATATCCTTTTTTAGTTGAGGGCCAACTACAAATATTTGATCAGCAGAAGTGAGAGCCTTTTCTACCATTCTTTTAAAAAATGGTAAATGGATAATTCGGTACCAATCTCCTCCATGAATGGTAATGGCTGTTTTAACCCCCCTTTTTTTTAAAAGAGGGAGTACTAAACCCCCTGGATAAAGAAAGTGAACATGGATTAAATCAAAACTCTGATCTTTTAAAATTCTCTTAAATATCTTAACAAGTGAAAACTGTGTAATAAAAGGGAGTTTTTTTTTAGGTATTGACAAGTAATGAACTCTCTCAGGAAGATCTCCAGAGGTCTCAAATGTACTTTTGCTCTCAACTGCCCTTTTTGTAAAGGGAATAGGCGTTGGAGTTAGAACAAAAACGCTAACGTTTGTAGTGGCATCCGAACTTTGTATAAGTTCGGCTTGGTCTTTTATAAATTTTCCTTGAATCGGATGAAGTTCGGTAGGGAAAAGATGACTAATTAATGCTACTTTCAAGGCCCATATAATTTTTATTAATTATTTAATATAGCATAGTTGAAAGCTTATATCATCCTTAAATGAAAAAACTATTCGCAAAACTACCATCAGATATAAAGGATGCAAGTACACTAGCTTTTGGTAATGGTTTTGCGTTAGCTATTCCGGTTCTATTATCCCCTTTACTCACAAGAATTTATAGTGCAGATCATTTTGGAACGCTAACTATTTATCTTGCCCTAATTGGTTTTATTGGTGCTTTTGCAACCGGGCGATTAGACTTTGCCATCCTTATCTCCAATTCCAAGAAGAACGCGGCTCACCTTTTTAAGATAGCAGTTTTTTTCGCTATGGTAGTTTCGGGTATTTCATTTATTACTTTATTTTTTACGGCGGGTTTGATTATTGAGGTTTTTAATGCCCCGGGTTTAGCCAATATCATTTATTTAATCCCTTTAAACATATTTCTTTATGCCATAATTAGTGCTACTCAAAATGCTTTGAATAGAGAGAAAGAGTATCGCGGAATTTCAATAAGTAAATCAATCCGATCACTATTTGTTGGGGTAAGTCAGCTTTGCTTTGGTTTAGTTGGTTTTAATCAAAGCGGATTGATTATTGGTAAACTGATTGGAGATGTATTCTCCGGTGGATATTTAGGGTTTCAGGTCCAAAGACTTGGAGTATATTTATCTCAAAAGTTTACTTTGAAAAGAGGGATTGTGCTTTTCAAACAAAATGATAAATACTTGAAGTATAATGCACCCCACGCAACAGTTACGGCTTTATCTACCAGTTCTACAGCTTTATTGTTAGGGTATTTTTTTGGGGATAAAATAGTGGGTTATTATGGATTAAGTTTTATGGTGTGCATAGCTCCAGTTACCATCATTTCAACCGCATTTTATCCTGTTTTTAGCCAAAAAGTATCAGAAATGTTTAATTCTGGAATCGAGATAAGATCTTACACGAAAAAAAGTATTCAGGTTTTGGCATTGATTTCTTTTATCCCGTTTATATTACTAATGATTTTTGGTCCGGATATATTTTCAGCCATTTTTGGGGAAGAATGGAAAACTTCGGGCGACTTTGTGCAAATATTGGCTCCTTATCTTTTTTTGATTTTTATACTATCGCCGTTAACCTACATACCCCTCATTTATGATAGACACCGAACATCCTTTATGTTCGAAATTTTTGCAACAGTATCAAGAATTACAGGATTAATAATTGGTGGAGTATTGGGGGATATTTTTATTGCTCTGATACTTTTTGTGGGAGTAAGCATAATTGTACAAACCGCAAACCTGTTTTGGATATCAAGGCTTACTTTGAGAGGACATGCTTGACAATGTTGAGTTATTAAGCTCTAATAGGTCTACATATTTTAAAAAAATTGCTAGTAAAACAATCCACAAATCCATTAATTGGAAATCATGAAGTACAGAATTTGTTAAACAGGTTATTAAAAAAGTTATAAGTATGGAAAAATAGATAATACTTAAAAAGCTCACTTCTTTTGAATGATCAATTATTTTTTTGAAAGCCAAAACTAAAGGGTGCAAGTAAATAAAGATATAACTGGTAAATCCAACTATACCATACCGTCTAAGAATTAAAATGTACTCGCTATCAACTACAGTTGTATAAAGATCTTTTGCTGGTCCCCAGCCCAATAAGGGTGATTTCAAAAAAACGAGAATATTTAAATACCAAACAATTATTCTCATGGCGAAGCTTTCATCGTTTAAAATGTCTACACCAGATTGAAGTCGAATATATGTTTCGTATGAAATTACAGAGAGTGCCATAATAAATACGATCGATAAAGAAGAAGTAATAAATATTACCTGAGAAGTTTTCAATCCTCTTTTTATAGAAATGATGAATATTAGAATAATGGTTATAAAAAGATAGGAAGCGATCATTGTTCTAGATCCAGCAAAAAAAAGTAGGAGCAAAAAGAATATAAGGACCGAGAGCAAAAATAATTTATTCCTTTTACTTTCCTCATAAAAATAGAGAGATAAAGCAATAATATGGCCAATAACAAGAAGAACGGAGTAGTTATTTGGATTCTTGAAAGTAGCAGTAAGACGTTCGTTGACAATATATGAACGCTCAAGAAGGTAGATAGGGGCAGTATAGTTGTCAATGCCAAATAAGCCAAAAAATTGAATTAAGCCGAATATCCCTGATACGCATATTAAAAACAGAATTGCATATAGCAATCTCTTAATTTCATCGAAATTTAGATTAATACTATAGATTGCAACAAAAGCGATTAAATACTTTAGGTAGGTCACTATCTCAAAAAAGTCTCTTCGTCCTACTGGAACAGCTAAAAAAATCTTTCCATATAAAGTTGAAATACAAACAAGTCCAATGAAAAGTAAATAAATACGAAAAAATACCTTTCCGTTTTTATTCAACTTGAATTTTTTAGGGTTAAGAAGAAACACTATTGGGAAAAATAAATAAATTAGAATCTCGTCAAGCCGAATGCGTGGAAGATTACTCGAAATTTCTAACGGGGGGCTCAAAATTACTAAAAAGAAAAAAAAATATATTATGTGTAAATAATCTGTCTTAAAACTATTTGAAATAATATAGAAAGCGAGTATTGATAAGAATACTAAGACAGGATACAATAATAAATTATCAGCAATAAACGGGATTGAAGCAATGCCAAAAACTAAGAAAGATGTTAAAATGGCACTTGAGAAGCTTATATTTCCTGTATTGGTATTGCCCAAATTTATTAGTTTAAATCCGTTATTTGATGAACAAGTTCTTTCATTTTCGAGCTATACAAATAGTATATTAACAAATAAAATATAGTTAACAGGGTGCCTAAGAACATTATAGCAATAACAATTAAGCTCCTTGTTGGAGCCGACCGTTTAGTTGGGAGCTGTGGTAAATCTATAAACTGTAAACTTGGAGTTTCTTTTGTTTCTTGCAATCGTACTTGCTCGTATTGCTGGGTTAGAAACTCATAGATTAACCCCTGTACAGTAAACTCTCTTTGCAATCTTGCATATTCTAATCCGTATTCAGGTGCCTTTTGATAAGAAGGAAGAACAGACATAGAATCCATAGAGGAACCATTTAACTTCAAAGAATTAATTTTGGAGTTTAACTCATTGATTAAATATCTAGTCTCATTAATCGATGAAGATTCATCAAAGCTATTCTCTAGAACACTTAACTTTATTTCCTGAACAATTTTTTGGTTTTCTAATTCAGCTAATGCTAAAATTAAGGCTTCGGTTTGCTCTTTAAATAACAAAACACCAGTTTCTTTGCTAAAGTCCTTAATTTGTAACTCAAGTTGTTCTATATCAGATTTATTTTTTTCGTATCTCTTTTCTATTTCTAAACGCTCATATTTTGCTTTTTGTGTTCCTAATGCTGTATAAGTATAATCTAATTCCTCGACTATAAAATCAGCTACATTTTTTACGAACTCCCGAACCTTATTCTCGTCTTCTTCTAAGTGGAAATATTTAGTCTTTTCAGTTACAGAAATTGTAATTAACCCTTCATCATTAATATCAAAACTTATTTTTTCACGGATTGTTTCTAATGCATCTTCAATGGTAGGGGATTCAAATTCTTCCATTAAATTAAACTGGTAGATGATTTTCTCATTCATCTTTCTACTATTGAGGATAGCTAACAACTTATTAGTTTCACCATCTTGGTCGAAAGCTGATCCTCCTAAAGCACCGGTCAACCCTTTTGTTAATGTTGGTGATAGGAAAGAACCTAAAATACCTCCTTGACTTGGAGGTAGTATACTAACTGTAGCCGTATATGAAAGAGGCGTTATCAGTGCAAAAGTAATTGATAAAATACTCAGTATTATAACCTGTAATAAAAGTATTTTCTTGTACTTGTAAAGAATGTGAATGAATTTAATGATGCTGAAATGGTTATCCACTAAAAGTCTATTGTTTGTTAAAGTCTTTGGACGGCTGCATACGCAGTAATTATACTTGCAATCGTACCCACACCCGCTATAATAAGTTGTATACGATTATTTTTTAATTGTTGAACTTGCAAAGCATAATTGCGACCGGTTATAATATTTTCAAAGGGCATTCGATCCACAAATATAATATCTCCCGATTCTAAGCTTGTTTCACTTGGTTTGTACCAAGATTTACTTCCTGCTTTAATTACAAAAGTACGTTCTTCATCTGCAGCTATTGTAACTCCATTCGCAAGTGTTAAATAATCGGATACTGATAGTTTCTCATCAAAAGTATAAAACCCAGGCTCATTAACTTGACCCAAAAGTGATATAGTAAGTTCATCCTTTGGTATATATATTCGATCTCCATTCATAACTTTAGTTCTTTCTAAAACTTCAGTTTTGGATAGATTAACACTCATCTTATTTGGATCAAGTGCTTGCTGTAATTGCATATAGTCAAAGCCTTCCAAAAATTGATCGGACCCCCTAGTTAGAGCGCTCATATTTACAGACGTTACAGAAGTAACCCCTCTACTATCTAAACTTTGACGAATCAAGTACGCCGCATTAGGAAGTGCCTGATTTGTCATTCCATTTGCTTGCTCTAAAACTTCTTGAAGAGTTGTTACTCCAGACTCAATAGAAAAAATTCCGGGTAGATTAACTTCACCTTCAATAGTTATTGTACCCTTAACGTTTTTCAGTTCATTTAAAGGGATAATAAATTGATCTCCAGGTTGTACAATGTAATTTGATATATCAGAACTAGGGATAGTTAGTTTTTCAGTTGAGCCATTCCTATTCTTTATAACAATAATCGAAGATGAATCCGCTTCGGGAGAATAGCCACCTGAAATATTTAGCAAAGTGGAGAAAGTATCATCATTTCGATAAGAACCGACAAAAGGATTATTAACAGAACCTGAAATACTCACTTTAAATCTGTTTTGGGAATTCTCGATTAGGGTTATTTGGTCCCCATCTGAGATATATGGAGCAAATTCTATATTGCCACTATTGAAATATCCACTTAAATCTATAAATTTTTCAGATCCGTCTTTCCCTGTTACTTTTACTAATCGGAAGTCAAATTTTGATGAAACTTCATTAAAAATAGAATTTACCTTTTCATTGCGGGCATTTGTTTCTGCCGAAATTCTATCAAAATTTAGTCCAGTAACTGAAGGGCGAGTAGAAGAGGTTTGTTTTGTTATTTGGAGTTCGTCGTCGATCAAAGGAAGTACTAGCTCTTCATTTATAGGGAACCCGGTAACCAAAGCATCAAATCTTGTTCCTGCGGGAATAAGATATCTTCCTGGTTTTGGAATATTACCACCTATATAAACATTTACTGGACGAATGCGATCTAAGGTTACTTCAGTTTTAATATTCTTAAAGCTTTGATTGAATCGGGATTGAATCTCTTTTTGTGCTTTGGCAAGAGTCAAATCTTTTAAAGAGACCCGACCAACAATAGGGACAAGAATATCACCAGTAGCATTAATAGTTAGTGCCCGATAAGTAAACTCTGTATTTCCCGATCCATAAATTGAGATGACATCATAAGGTCCAAGCAAGTAAGAATTTGGATCTATAAATTCATCTAGCGGAGTGCTAGATAAACCCAATTGAAGCCCTGCTTCATCTATAAAATATGAGGTATTATTCGAACGATTAATAGTTGAATTGTCAGTACTTGTATTTTGTGCTTTAACTGCTTTCGTAGCAGTAAGAAAAATCACAAAACAGAAAACTGTTAATAGGATGCGATTTACAGACATAAATCCTAAAATAGACTAATTAGTGGGTTAACAGTAGCTGTGGAATCGGATAGAAATTATCTTCGTGTTAAAATGATCCCAAGTATAACAAATCCTGAACCAATATACTGAAATAGTGTAAGCGGTTCATCTAAAATAAGCACTCCAAAAATTAATCCTAAAACGGGAACTAGATTTTGGTAGCTAGCTGTGCGCACAGCTCCAAGTTTACTGATTCCATTATTCCAGATTAAATATGCAAAGCCAACAGAGAGCAACCCACTATAAATAATACCTCCATATCCTGTCAAAGTAATTGAACTAACATCAAGTTTGATAAGAAACGGAGCGCCAACAATGAGTAAAGAAATAGCTCCAATCACAGACATAAATGCCGAATACTGTGTTGAATTATAAAATCTGAGATACTTTTTAGATAAGATAGTATAAACCGCCCATGAAACAGCCGAAAGTAACATGATGAGATCGCCTTTAAAGGTGTCTGAAGCAAAAGAGATCCCATTTTTACCCCCTATTAAAATTAGTGAAACTCCTATAAATGCTAGGAATATTCCTATCGATTTGGCGAGGGTAAGTTTTTCTTCGGTAAATAGCTGTGATAAAAGAGCAACCCAGATTGGAATAGTGCCTAGCATAACGGCGGCATTTGCTGAGTAAGTATAATCAAGCCCGATTATAAAAAGCAGCTGATACACTAGATTTCCGACAATACCTATGCCCACTAATTTCCAGAAGTGCTCTTTTTTTACTTTTAAACTGAACCCTTTTTTCTTTGCTACGACTACTAAAAGAGCGGAGGCTAGAATGTATCTCAAAGTATTAAAACTAAAAGGGTCAATTTGCTGAAGCGTTATTTTTACTACGCTAAAATTAAGAGCCCAAATAATCGCGACAACGATAAGACTCGCGTCGGTCAAAGTGAATTTTTTCAATGCGAAAAATTAGTGAGCGCCAAAAGTAAGCATTAACAGAATAAGTGGGAGTAATTTGTTTACATATTGTTTGCCAAAATAAAATAGGATATAAATTAGCACTTACGTACCTTTTGACCCGAATTCAAAAAATGACTGAAAGTCAAAATATGGGAATAACTGAACGAAAAGAACGGGAGCGTGAGTTAAAACGCGAAACAATGCTAAAAGCAGCAGAGGCTATAATTCTTGAGAAAGGATTAGAGCACTTAAATATGGACGAAGTTGCAGAGAGGGCAGAAGTTAGTAAGGGCTCATTATATCTTTATTTCAATAGCAAAGCCGATCTAGTTTTAGGAATATGTCACAAGGCTTCTACAATGATGAACGACATGACTACCAAGGTGTTAACTGAGGATAAGTCGGGTCTTGAAATGGTTTATCAGATTGGAATTAACTACCTAAAATTTGCTGGTGATCACCCTGAGTTTTACCGAGCAATGAGGTTTCTAGAGAATTATAAAGACACTGAACAAGCAAAAAGTAGCGACTTTCTAGCTCTCTGTGGCGAAAACCGACAAGAAAGTTTTAGAGTAATGGTAAGAGCCATTCAAATAGGTATACAGGACGGTTCTATTAATTCATCCTATAGACCAGAAGAACTAGCTTTACTCTTATGGTCTACTTCTCATGGAGTAGTAAATATGGCGTATATGCACCAAAATGCTGGACATTTCAAGTTGTTGGATAATCTTGGAGTAAGTCTTGAGACAATGTTCAGTGGATATATGAAACTAATTGGCCAGGGAATGGAAGCAAAAGATTGCTGACTCCCAGTCATTTTTTTTGAAACACAAAGGGTGACTTAGCGTAGCAGGTTGCCAAAATTGAAACGAGTATCAAATAACAACACAGTAAATGGTTAGTAGAGGAAAAAGCAGAGGAATAATTATATCTGCATTAGTAGTAATAGCTGGGATATTTTCTTATAGCTCAGTATTAGCTCAAACACAAGAAACGGAATTGATTGCAGATTACGAGCTCACGCTTGATGAAGCGATTAAAATTGCAGTAGCAAATAATCCACAGGTTAAACGGGCATTACTTTCGGTGGAAGATGCAGATCAACTGGTTAAAATTGCATATAGTGAGGTCTATCCAGATATAAGTTCTTCGGTAAATTATACACGAAATATTGAAATACCAGTAACATATATACCGGCTCAATTATTTGATCCAACAGCACCTGCTGGCGCTCTTGCTCCAGTTCAATTTGGAACTGATAATAATTGGCAAGGTGGATTTTCGGTAAGCCAGAAACTATTTCAAGGAGAAACCTTGGTGGGTCTAAGTTCAGCTACTGTTTTTAAAACCGTACAGTCTGAAAATTTTAGAGCAATTAGTCAACAGATCATCACCCAAACTAGGATCGCTTATTATTCAGTACTCGCCGCTACTGAGCAATTCCGTTTGCAGGAAACTCAAATAAAGAGACTGGAACAAAATCTGAAGGAAAATGAAGCTCGGGAAAAAGCGGGGCTTGTTGACGAATACGCTGTTCTAAGTATTAGAGTTCAATTGAGCAATCAACGTCCTCAACTTATAGAAGCTAAATATGGTATTGATGAAGCATATCGGATACTTAAAATATCAATGGGGCTTCCTCTTAAATTTGATTTTAAAGTGGAGGGAAGTCTTAATGAATTTGACATTCTTTCAACGGAATCTGAAGATGGAGTAAACGGTACTTTAAAAATGGTAGATCAAATGAATCCTTATACCTTTCAAAAAGAAGGACTCGATTCAATAGGGTTAGAATCTATGAGGGGTGATTTAAGAGTACTTGATGCAAGCATAGCTTTAAGCGATAAAGAAATTACAGCAACTAAAAGTCGTTTTCTTCCAACTCTTTCGGCTTCATATAATTTACAATGGAGCGCCGCAGAACCGGGTGGTCCAACCTTTTTTGAGAATGCAAATCGTTTCCAAACGCTAGGTCTAAATTTAAGCCTTCCGATTTTTCAGGGTTTTAAGCGAGTAGCGGATGTCCAAAGGGTTCTGATACAAAGAAAGGATCTTGAAGAGCAAAAACGTGGAGCATTATTAGCAGCTCAGAATGAAGTAGCTTCTGCAAGCGAAGATTTAAACAGAGCTTTTGAAACTGCAGAGGCTCGAAAGATTGCATTAAGACAAGCAAGTGAAGGCTATCAACGTGCACAAAAACGATTAGAAAATGGACTTGGTTCTCAACTGGAGCTTACCGATTCAGAATTACAAGTACGGCAAGCGGAAGTAAATTATGCCCTAATGGTATATCAATATCTAACGGCAAAAGCAGAATATGATTTAGCAACTGGTAAAGTGCCATTTGTAGATACGGATTTAGAACAATGAGATTATTAACAAAGACAATATCACTCAACATGAAAAAAAGAACACTATTAGCCTCACTATTTTTAATAACAGCACTTGCTGCTTGTTCGGGTGGTGGAGATGAAGTACAAACAAATTCAGATGAAGAACTGATTAAATCAGTCAATATTACTACTCAAAATATCCAACCATCAACATTTGCAAGTTTTGTACGTGTTGTGGGTACTGTTGAAACTTCAAATGATATTATGATTTCTGCTGAAGTAAGTGGACGAGTTACCTCTTATAGTTTAAAAGAAGGCGACCTAGTAAGAAAAGGTCAAACAATTGTAAAGATTGATGATTCAAAGCTTAAACAAGAGAAGGCAAGATTAGAAGCGATTACTTCACAAACTAAAGAAAATTACGAACGTCTTAAAAAAGTTTACGAAGAAGACGGTATAGGGTCAGAAATTGATTATCTCAATGCGAAGTATGCGTACGAACAAAGTAATTCTTCTCTAGAATCTATTAAAGTTGATTTAGCAAACACCAGTATTAAGGCCCCTTTCAATGGAACTGTTGAGTCGAAATCTGTTGAAGTAGGAGAGATGGTTAGTCCAGGAATGCCAGTTGTTCGAATTATAGGTTCAGATGACTACATAATTTCCGCTGGAGTTCCAGCTCGTTACTCAGATGTAATCAAATCAGGTGACGATGTAGAAGTTTGGTTTGATACTCAATTAAGTGATACGCTTAAGGGAAAAATCAGTTTTGCAGGTGGTAGTATCAATCCACAGAATAGAACTTTTCGGATAGAAATTGATCTTCCCAAAAAAGAAAACCAGTACAAGGTAGATATGATTGCCAACCTACGATTAAAAACAAACCAGCAGGAAGGCGTACTAGTTATTAGCGAAGAGTTTGTGTACTCGAAGGAAAGCGGTTACGTAGTTTATATATTAAACAGAGACGATGAAGGGAATGAGATAGCTGAAGAACGAATAGTTAGTCTTGGACTTTCCTATAAAACCGATGTGATTATAGAAAACGGTTTGGTCGCTGGAGACCAGTTAATTACTCTTGGTTCTGCATTTCTTGATGATGGTATGAGAGTAACTCTCAAGAATAAAGAATCTAATTTAGCATCTAATTAAAATCATTCGGAAACTATTATTATGAGTACCGAAATCCAACAAAACGGAAATTCAACAAACGGGAAGTCGTCGCCAAAAGGTGACAACAGGAAAGAGTTTTGGTTATCCAGCTTTTCCATAAATAACAGAATAAGTGTATTGGTGTTACTAGTTCTGGTTGCTGTAATGGGTATTGTGTCTTACCTCACAATTCCAAAAGAAAGCTTTCCAAGCATTAATGTTCCAAATATCTTTGTAGTTACAATCTATCCAGGGGTTTCGCCTGAGGATATGGAAAGCTTGGTAACTAGAAAGCTGGAAGATGAGTTAGGAAATATATCTGAAGTTAAAGAAATGACTTCAACTTCTTCAGAAGGATACTCTAACATTAATTTAGAGTTCGACCCAAGTGTGGATATTGAAGATGCGCTACAAAAAGTACGAGAAAAGGTCGATTTGGCTAAACCGGAACTACCCGAAGATGCTGAGGAGCCGACAGTACAGGAGATTAATTTTTCTGAGTTCCCAATTATGAACGTTAACCTTTCGGGGGAATATGACGAAGTTATACTGAAAGAGATAGCGGAAGATCTTCAAGATAAAATTGAGACGATACCATCAGTATTGGGTGTTGATCTTACGGGTGGCTTAGAAAGAGAGGTTCAAGTTGATGTAGATCTTGCTAAAATGAAATACTATGGTATAACATTTGGCGATATTATTACCGCAATTTCACAGGAGAATGTAACGATTCCAGGTGGAGATATTTCGGTTGGAACTAAGAAGTTTTTACTTCGTGTGCCAGGCCAATATGATGATACTGCTCTGTTAGAAGACATCGTAGTAAAAGGGGAAAATCAAAGCCCGATATATGTAAGAGATGTAGCTAAAGTTACATTTGGGTTCAAAGAGCGTGAAACATATTCAGAGCTTGGAACTGCACCAGTTATTACTCTTGGTGTTAAGAAACGTACAGGCGAGAATATTTTAGATACTGGAGAACGTACTAAAGCAATTCTTGAAGAAGCACTTCCTACCTTGCCTCCAACAACAACATATACGATTACCAACGACCAAAGTGTTCAAGTAGTGAGTATGGTAAGTAATCTAGAGAATAATATTATTTCTGGATTGATATTAGTAGTTGGAGTATTACTCTTCTTTCTTGGTGTGAAGAACTCATCATTTGTTGGGATTTCAATTCCCCTCTCTATGTTTTTGTCCTTCATTATACTTTCTGCGGTTGGAATCACCATGAATATGATTGTACTATTCTCTTTGATTCTTTCTTTAGGAATGTTGGTTGATAATGCCATTGTAGTGGTGGAGAATATTTATCGATATCTAGAAGAAGGGTACGATAATTTCGAAGCTGCTAAGAAAGGTACGGGGGAAGTTGCAATCCCAATTATTGCTGGAACAATGACAACTATCGCTGCTTTTGCTCCTATGATTTTCTGGCCGGGTATTGTAGGTCAATTTATGAGTTATCTTCCAAAAACATTGATTATTACACTAGCAAGTTCATTATTTGTTGGATTGGTAATTAACCCAGTAATCTGTGCACTTTTTATGAGTGTGGAAGGAGAGGAGAAAAAGGCTACTCTGACCAGAGATGGTAAAATGATAGTAATCTTTTTCACTTCAGCAATTTTAGTAATCTGGATATTAATATCAGGATTAGTCTCAGGTATTTCAGCTGCTTCAGATAATCCTGAGTTATTTGTTTCTGCTTTTATAGGGGGGATGCTAACACTTTCTAAGACTCTATTGATGCTTGTTATATTAGGTCTAGTCTTTTGGATACTAAATAAAGTTGCTTTGGCACCTATTGGTCGTTGGTGGCAGAAAGATGGCTTACAAAAAGTGATTGATAAATATGAACAAACGCTTGTTTGGTCTCTTGATCATAGAATTAGTACGATAGTAATGTCAGTGGTAGTTTTGCTATCAAGTTTTGCAAGCTGTATAGCATTTAATCCAGGAACAGAATTTTTTCCAGAAAATATTCCTCCTCAAGATGTTTATATCCAAATTGAGACTCCAATTGGTTCTGATGTACAATTCACTAAGAGCATTGTTAACGAAGTACGAGATCGAGTTCAGAATCTACCAAATATTGTAGATGTTACTAGTATTCTCGCAACTTCTGGTGCAAGTATAACCTCTGATCCTGGAGCTGGCGGTGGTGGTAATTCTCCTCATAAAGGAACCGTTGCACTAAACTTTGTTGATTTCCAAGAACGTGAAGGTGATGTATTCGAAGCTATGGAGTTTTTAAGAAATCACATGACGGAGAATATAGTTGGAGCAAAAATCACAGTTGAGAAACCTGCAGATGGACCACCAACAGGGAAGCCAATCAACTTGGAGATTTCCGGTCCTAACATGGATCAACTAAGTAGTATTTCAAATATGATACTTTCTGTTTTAGAAGCAGATTCTGTGTTTGCAAAAATGGATGGGTTAGATTCAAATTTACCAGAAGCTAGACCAGAGGTAAGAGTAGAAGTTGATCGTGAAAAAGCGGCGCTTTATGAATTGAATACCAATGTTATTGGGATGACGATCCGTCAAGCAATAAACGGTGTCGAAGCTTCAAAATTTAGAGATGGCAAAGAAGAGTATGATATCATTGTTCGATTAAGCAATGAATATAGAGATGATATGAGTACACTTTCTGATCTAACTATTTTTCATGAAGGCAATCAAATTCCATTATCAGAAGTAGCAACGTGGGAAGTTAGTGATGGATTGGGTGGTATTAATCACAAAGAATCAGTCCGTGTTATTACCATTAGTGCAGATGTTAGATCCGATTACCAAGCAAACGCTGTTTTAGCGGAAGTTCAAGGTGTACTAGAAAATTACCTTCAAAGTTTACCTGCAGGATATAGCCATAACTGGACAGGTCAACAACAAGAACAAGATGAGTCGTTCGAGTTTTTAGGAATCGCGTTTTTAATCGCATTATTCTTGATTGCGTTCATCTTAGTATCACAGTTTAACTCGGTAGCAAAACCGTTGATTATTCTAAGCTCGGTAATAATGTCGATGGCCGGTGTATTTTATGGCTTAGTAACTTTCCAAATGGCATTTGGGTTAATGGCATTCTTAGGGATTATTTCACTAGCTGGAATTGTGGTAAATAACGCAATTGTATTAATCGATTATGTAGATATTCTTCGAGAACGAGATGGATTGAATTTACGAGATGCACTTATTCAAGGTGGGAAAGTGCGTTTCCGTCCAGTAATTCTTACCGCTACAACTACTGCTTTAGGACTTGTTCCCTTAGCAATAGGGTTTAACTTTGATTTTATAGTGTTAGTTGCGCATCCTCTTGAGTTTTTCTCAAATCTACATTCCTATATTTATATGGGTGGTGAACAAGCTGCATGGTGGGGCCCGATGGCAATAGCAGTTATTGTTGGGTTATTATTCGCTACCGCACTAACGTTAATTTTGGTTCCAGTGCTTTACAGTATTATTGAAAGAAGCCGTAGAGGATTGAACAAAGTGATGTTTGGAAAAGAAGAGCCAGGTATCGTTAAAGATCAAAGTGCTTTGAATAATAGAAATAACGCTACAAAAGAATTAGAAGCGGCTATTTAAAGCAAAAAGGATTCAAATTTTTGAAAAGCCTGCTTTGTTAATAAGCAGGCTTTTTTATTTTAGAAAAGCTTTATCTTTCCAAAAAAATAAGAACCGAACTTTAATCCATTGATTCAAAGAATTCAAACCGTTTTCCTAGTACTCGCAATAACCTGTAACCTTTCAGTATACTTCACGCCTATTTACACCCGCGCAATGGAAGATCCTCAACAATGGATTGGCTTTGGCTTGGCAATATCTTTAGTGGTTGCAGTACTATTATCAATCTATTCTATTTTTCTATTTACAGATCGAAAGAATCAAATTAATTGGGTAAAAAAAGCTGCATTATCAGAAGTAATAGCACTTGGGTTTTCTATAGGAGTATTTTTCTCACTCGGAGGTATTGGAATCTATCTTTGGGATGAAGCTATTGGAACTGGATTAATTGTCTTAAGTTTCGCTTTTCAAATATTAGCTTTAAAATTCATAAATAAAGATGAAAAACTAGTTAAATCCATGGACCGAATCCGGTAATGGAACTATCGGAGCAGGAAAGTTTCTCGAAGGTAAAAGTATATTCACTACTCGCGTTCGGAATTACAGCCATAGGTTTTTCTCCAATTTTAGTAAAAGTAGTTACAAATGAATCTGCTTTTCTAGTAGCGGCAGTTAGAACAGTATTATCATTTTTACTTTTAATTCCAGTTTATTTCGCTTCAAGAAAAGATGCCCCAAAAAGAATGGTTTCGACCAAAGAACATATTTGGGTGGCAATTTCAGGTATTTTACTAGGACTTCATCTCATCTGCTGGATTTCCTCAATCTACTTTACTTCAATTGCTTCGGCTTCGGTATTGGTTACTACTCACCCTATCATTTTAATAGTTATTGAGCGTTTCGTATACAAGTACAAATTCAGACCGATAATTTGGTTTGGAGTGTTAATTTCCTTTTCAGGATCTGTTGTACTTGGTTATGCAGATTCAGGAATCAAAGGAACGTACTCTAATCCAGTATTAGGAAACGGATTGGCGATTTTAGCATCGTTTATTTTTGCAGGATATTTTTTAATTGGAAACCGAGTGCGTCAAAATAGAAATTGGATCGACTATGTTTTTCCTGTGTATGGTTATGCAGCAATAACCGCAGTAATAGCGTTGTTTATTGTTGAGGGAATATCATTCGAAATTACGGGGTTACTTTTTATAGTTGGACTTGGATTAGCCTTAGGACCCCAGATTGCAGGTCATGGAGCATTAAATTATGCTGTTAAATATGTTTCCCCGACCTTGATAGCAACATTGATACTTTTCGAACCAGTTGCCTCATCTATTATGGCTTTTTTCTTTTTTGGTGAAATTCCATTGTCACTTTCGTTTGTAGGGATGGCGATTATTCTTTTAGGAATTAGCCTTACATGGTCACGAAAGAAAGGAATAACAGAATAAAGTTAATTTTTAATTTTAAATACTTGCTTTAACTGAAACGAAGAAATTTCTACCAGGCCCCGAAAGACCAGAACTATATGGGCGATAACGTTGATCTGTAAGGTTTTCAATTCCTGCACTTAAAGTATAATCCTCGTTAAACTGGTACATTGTTTTTAAGTTTAGTGTATACCAAGAAGGAGCGTAATTATTTCGATTCTCATCCTTTGCGTAAATCTCATCTTTTCCTTGTTCTTCTACTGCTAAATCTTCAAAGCTTTTTTCCCCTTGGTAATTTGCATAAAGTTGAAGGATCAAATTACTCGCATTATAACTGAATCGGGTAGTACCGAATATAGGTGCGGCATGCCTAGAGGGACTTTTAGTTCCATCGTCCAACTCCTCTTCTCCCACTTGAAAATTAATATCTGAGGAGAGCTCAAAATTTGATGGAAGTTTCAAATTCATTCCAGCCTGAATGCCATAAACTGTAGCACGAGAGGCATTTTGAATCGCTTGTACTGTACTAAACTGACCATCGTATTCGATTTCAAAAAGTCCATTTATCTGAAAGTCTCTTCTAACCAAAGCATTTCTGAGAATAGTGTAGTAACCAGTAAGATCAATTTTGACAAAATCGCCGAAGACTTTAGCGACTCCTACATCTAAATTATATGCATATTCAGCATTTAGATCAGGGTTTGGAACAACTACTGAGCCCGGCTCAGAATCAAATATTTTGCCCATATCATCTACATTAGGGGAGCGAAATGCAGTACCAAAATTTAAACTAAGAACTAATGATGATATTGGTCTAAAAACGCCCCCAATACTTCCAGTTAAGGCGTTATTAGTAATATTAGTCTCAGAGAATGGGAAAGGATAAAAGGTTGTATCAAATACAGCATTTAAAATAAACTGATTGTATCGAATGCCAGTTTGCACTGTAAAATTTTCAGAGAATTTAAATTCATCGTTAACAAAAACTGCAATTGAGTGCCATGATGATTTAGGATATCTAGTTGGACCAGGAACGGTGATTCTGGTAGAAATATCCTCGTCCTTACCAATTGAGTTCACATCATTAAGCACATACTCAAATCCATAGAACACCTTGTTTCTAGTACTGGTTGATTTAGAGAAATCGATGTTGGCAGAATATGCGTCAACATTTTCAATGCGAATGCTTCTTAGGTCATCATTTAGAGAACGGTCTATTCTACTTTCCTCAAAATTTTGATAAGCGAGTCTAATAGTTGCTTGATCATATAAAGAAGTTTGAGCAAAATTATTTAGAGTAATGTTATTCATCATCCAAAGTTGGGGACCATAATCCCACTCTGCATATCTGGCTGTATCGTTACGTAAACGATTATGTCTATCATAACGTCCATAAGAAGAAGTCTCTGAAAAATGAAATGCATATTGGAAATCCCAATCCTCATTAGGTTTAAATCGTACTTTCTGCATTAGGTTTATTTGTGAATAGGCAGAAGGTTTTTGAATTAATTCATTTTCCTGAGTAATAATCTGATCTACTCCATTCTGTCTACTAACATAGAATGGCTTCAAATAATCATCGGGGCCGTTTTTACCCTGCCTTAGATCATCAAAATTCCAAGAACTCAAACTGGTTATAAGTGCCCATTTTTGCCATCCAATATTAACATCAAAATGCCCTGTTTTTTCATTGCTAGCAGAGGAATAACGTGCAACTGCTTTGCCCGAAATAAGGGGGTTATTTGCTAGTGATAACTGGGGATTAAGTGTTTGAAAACTCATTACTCCACCAATGGCATCACTCCCATAAATAACAGAACCAGGACCAAAAAGCACTTCGGTTTTTTCCAATGCAAAAGGGTCAATATTTATTACATTTTGAAGGTTTCCTCCTCGAAAAATTGCGGTATTCATTCGTATTCCATCTACGGTATAAAGGAGTCGATTAGTTGCAAAACCTCTAATCATTGGGCTACCTCCACCCTGCTGACTTTTCTGTATATATACATTTCCAGAAATACCTAGCAAATCTGCAGTAGTTTGAGGGCTATAAAGGGCAGCTTTTTGAGGAGAAATAGTAATTATTTTCGAAGGGATATCAGAAGAATTTTGCCACCATCTTGTAGCCGAAACGACTACTTCATCCAAGTTTAGATTAGATTTTGAAAGAAAAACAATAAAACTATCAGCGACAATTTTCTCATAACTTAGTATAATGGATTTATAACCTAGTGTCCGTATTTCAATATTCTCAAGGTTTTCAAATTTACTAATATCAGCCTGCCCCTCAGTATTTGTAATTGCATGAATTTGTGAATTTTTACTCATTAAGGTTACTAGCTCAATAGGTCTACTCGTTTCTATATCTTTTATTGTAATTGTTTGTGAGAACAAAGAGGTACTCATAGTAGTAACGAGCAATACGAAAAAAACCGTAAATGTAATTTTTGGATTTGAAGTAAGAAAAAAGGGGAAAAGACGTTTTTGTAGCTGTATTACCATAAAGGAATTAATATCCTTAGTATAAAGTTATATGATTTATAAGGGTTTAGCGGCAGGATGATTAATTGTTACTAATGAATAACTAAAAACCGGACAAATACTCTTAAATTGTAGTTGCTCTAACGCCAGCATGTAAATTTAATTTTATAAAAATTAAGCTGAAGTTTAAAGCCTTTTTAATGCTATTAAAAGATAACATATCGTTTAAAAATAAAAGAGCAGTAATAATTTTTTCTGTTTTATTTTTCATATCTGGTTGTGGGTTCGAATCAAAGAAGACTAAAACTATTGAATCCGAACTACTCGGAGTTAAATTAGAAGAACCAATCAAAAGAGATTTAGCTGAGATCAAAAGAGGTGGCGTACTTAGAATGATAACAAGCTATAGTTCGGGTTCATACTTTTTATACCGAGGTATTCAAGTTGGTTTTGAATATGAACTTGTACGCGAATTTGCCAGGTTAAACGATTTGGCATTAGAAGTAATTATTCCTGCCCCAAATGAGAACCCCTATGATTTATTAAATAGTGGCGCTGGTGATATTATTGCTGCAAATTATACAATTACAGAAGAGAGAGATGAGATTGTAAACTTTACTAGGCCTTACAACCTTGTTAACCAAATGGTTGTTCTTTCAGAAAATCTAGGATTTGAGCCAGAAAGCATTACAGACCTTGCGGGCATCCCAATCACTATTCGAAGAAATAGCTCTTATTTTTTGGAATTAAAAGCGCTTCAGGATGAGGGTTTTGATATTACTATAAACTTGGTTCCAGAAGAAATGGATACTGAGTCACTACTGTATCTAGTTGCAAATGGTACTTATGTCGCAACTGTAGCTGATGATAATATATATTCTGCAAGTAATAAATATATGGGAGGCTTAGTGAAAGGCCCAATGATTGCCGAACGAGATGAAATTGCTTGGGCGGTTAGAGAAAACTCTACTGACTTAGAGTCAAGGTTAAATAGATTTCTCTATCAGCATTATAAATACGATGAAAATGGGGTTCCAAAAAGATCAGCTTTTCTTAATGTACTTAGAAAAAAATATTACGAAGGTAGTTCTCAAATTGAAGACTATTTCAGACCAGATTATCAAACACGCCAATATGGAAACATCTCGCCTTTTGATAGTTTGATCAAGAGAGTTGCTGGAGAGTTTGAACTTGATTGGGTTATGTTAACAGCCATCGCAGCTCAGGAATCAAAATTTGATCCCTATTCGGAAAGTTGGGCAGGTGCTAGAGGTATTATGCAGGTTTTACCAAGGTTTTCAGAAGTTGCTGAAGATTCCCTTTACGTACCAGAGATCAATATTCGTGAGGGAGCTAGGATTATAAAAGATCATCTTGATCACTATACCTATATGGATTCCACAAATCAGTGGAAGGTAGCTTTAGCAACATATAATGCCGGAATGGGGCACGTTGCTGATGCAAGAAGACTTTCTATTGATCAAAATCAAAACCCCAATGAATGGGAAACGATTTCAGAATCACTCCTAAAACTTATGCAAAGAAGATATTATCAAAATGCCCGTTATGGTTTTTGTAGAGGGATAGAAACAGTTCGATATGTAAACGAAATTATGAATCGATACAATACGTATCAGGCAATACTTGCGCTGGCAAACTCAAAAAATGACCGTATCTCTCCTGTTTTTGGGATCAAAACATTTAACTAACTCTTAGTACAATCATAGTAATATCATCGTACTGAATATTATCGGAGAATTTATTTATATCTTGGATAATAGCCTTCATTATTTCAGAAGAATTCTTCTCTCTATTTTTATTGATACAATCAATTAAACGATCTTCTTCATATTCTTCAGTTTGATCGGGGTTCATTGCTTCAGTAACTCCATCAGTAAAAAATACTACTAAATCTCCCTTTTGAAATTCAACCTCAGAGCTTTCATAAGGTAATAGTGTTGGCATAGCTCCTAAAATAATGCCACCTTCATCTAATAAAATCGGTTCAGTTTTATTTTTTCTGAACAACATAGGCGGATTATGTCCTGCGTTTACAAACTTGAATCTTTTTCTATCGCGAGAAATTTTTCCCCAAAAGAAAGTGATAAATTTATCGGAAGGGGTGTTGTCATGGATTATATCATTAATTCGTCCAGAAGCTTCCTCTAAGGAGACATCAAGAGGTGCCAAAGCATGTAACATAGATTGAAGGTTTGCCATCAGTAAAGAGGCTGGAACTCCTTTCCCGGTTACATCCGCAATAGCTATTAAATGGCCATCATCTTCTAATTTCAGTAGATCAAAGTAATCTCCACCAACTTGTCGTGATGAAACATTTATTGCAGCAATATCAAAGCCTTCAATGTGTGGAATTGGATCAGGAAGTAATCCTCTTTGTATTGTTTTAGCAAGATTAAGCTCTTCTTCCATACGCTCTTTTTCAATCTGCTCTTCAAGAAGAAGCGTTTTTTGGATGGTAAGCAAAGCTAGGTTACCAAGAGATTGTAAAAAGTTTACTTCGGAATCTCCATAGCCTTCTTTTGTGGCTCGTTGACCTACACCAACAAGTCCGATTTTGTTATTCTGAAATCGAAGACCAATAACCAATTCGATATTATTATCTTCTAAAAAAGCACAATTTTCAGTTCCATCAATATGTCGTACATCTTCAAATTTAAACAACTGATCCAGTTGATCAGAATCTGGAGCTTCTTTAACTCCACTAATTGAAACAATTGTTTTTTTACCCTGAATATCCAAAGCAAAAAAGAAAGTTCGAATCAACATTTGCCCTAACATTGCAAACTTAAAAACACGGGCAATTTCATCCCGATCAACCATCATATTAAAGTCTTTGCTAAGCTCAAGAAGAGTATTTAAATCATGTACTTTTCGATCAAGTCGTCGATTAATATGCCGTAGCTCTTGGAACATTCTTGAGTTTGCGATAGCAACTGAGGAAATTATACTAAGACTTTCAATAAACTCAATTTCAGGTTGGGTAAGGGTTCGGTTATTTCCTTTTGGCCCTAAGCACAAAAAACCAAGATGGTGATTACTAGTTTTTAGATTAAAAAGTATACTCCCTTTATCTATCCCAAGAGTATCAAAAATAGTGGAAAATGCTTCGCCGTGAATAACAGAAGTTTCCAAGATACTGAGGTCGAAATTCGCACTAATTTCTTCATCTTCTCCAAGCCATCCTCTACCTTTAGATTTTGAAACAAAATACGCGTCATCTCCAGGTTTGTGGATTATGATCATCCCCTTTGGGACAAGCAGTTTTCCCATAGTTATAAGGAGGAGATTGTTAAGAACGAAGTCCGGATCTTGAGATTCTATTAATAACCTACTTGTCTCAAGTAGGGTCCGGAGTTCGAAACGGCTGTGGCGTTCTTCAGTTGATGGAGAGATTGGGGTCACGGTTACTCAAAGATTTTTAACCATTCGAATTTCATTCATTTGACCTTTACGGTTATACTGAACCTGATCCATTAGCTTTTGAATTAAGAACACTCCCATTCCACCACGTTGCTTATTCTTTATTCTCTTTAAGATATCAGGCGCTTTGTATTCTTCGGGTTTAAAGCCTTCTCCTTCATCCATAATAGAAATCCAAAGTTGAGAAGTATTAGAACCAATCTCAATTTTCACAGGTTTAGAGGGAGTATTTTTATAAGCGTGCTTAATAATATTCGTATAAGCTTCATCAACAGCGAGGCGAATTTCTGAAATTTCTTTCTCGGAAAGTCCAAGATTCTTAGCGTGTTCAGCAACAAAATCACGAACCTCTGCCAAATGCTTCGTAGAAGAGTCGACCGAAAGGGTATGTATATTGTTTGCTGTTGCCACGTTTATGATTACTTCTTAAAATCCACCTAGTGCTTCTTCCTCATTATCATGTATATCATACAAGGTTGGAAAGCCTAGCAAATCAAAAACGTTATAAACCCTATCGGTCATATTGGTAAGCTTAATATCTCCGCCTAATCCTCTAACATCTTCTATATAGGCCATAAAAACACCCAAGCCAGCACTTGCTATGTATTCAAGCCTAGAACAGTTAACAATTATATTGAATTTTTTTTCGTCGATGAGAGCCTTGAGGGCATTCTCTAGTTGAGAGGCAGTATGAGCATCTAGTTCTCCACTAATGTCAAGCACACTTATGGTATCAATCTGCCGCTTAGCGATAGTGAAATTTTTCATTTCGCATGTGTTAAAAAGTTGGTGGTGTGTTTCTACTAGGGATTATAACGTAAACCGGAGAATTAGAAAAATAAAACACCGGTAATCGTTGTACGAACCCTAAAAAAAAAGATTCAAAAAAAATAGCCCGTCATATTTTTCGGATATGGCGGGCTGACTATTCATCAAGAGAGACGCTACTTGAGCGTTTCTTTAATTACGTAAATGCTTGGCAGATAAACAAATATAAATATCCAAGCTAAATAAACCCTTAATCCTTATTAGCTATCCAAAAACCAGTATTAATTTCATTAGCTAATGTAGTTCCAAATTCTTTGGCACTATTTCGGGATTGAAAGTATCCAACACGTACTCGAAACCATACATCTCCAGTAGCTTCTTCACCTATTTTAATAACATAAGCGCTAGGGTAGTTTCGGTCAGACCATTTATTCACAAATGATTGTGCTTTTTCTTCGGATCTCCAAGCGCCCACTTGAACAACGAAGCTTCCACTTTCTGAGATTGTCGGGCTTTGAGGTTGTTCTTCCATATCCACCTCTACTGTATCTGATGTATTAGTGCTGTCTTCTAGCTCCGCCATCATTGCTGCAACTTTTTGTTGTTCAACTAGCCGTAAAGAATCTAAACGAGCTTGTTCGCGTGCTTGACGTTCCGCTTCAGATTCTCCACAAGCGGTAAATGTCATGAAAGTAACTGCTAGCAGTAACGTATATAGACTGAATTTTTTCATGATAATAAAGATGATGTTTATAAATAATCTGTTTCTTTTAATATAGATTAAACATACATCTTACACCAATGTTTCCCAAATAGATATTATTTGATAGATGTATATATTTCTACCAAAAAATAAGCTCATATTTCTTGTAATTTGAAACCTTAGCTAACTAAAAGCGTTTTAAATTCTAGAAATTTTAAATAATAGCAAAGCATGTCTTTTTTTGGATTTTTAGTATTACTCGGAATCGCCGCAATTTGTGGCGGAATTGGGCAGAGCATTGGCGGTTTTAGATTGGGAAGCGGAGGATGTTTGATGTCAGCCGTTGTAGGTTTTCTTGGTGCGCTTATTGGCAAGTGGATATCAAGTGAGCTTGGCTTTCCAGAATTATGGACTATTGAAATTGATGGAGAACCATTTCCAATTATTTGGTCAATAATAGGCGCTGCATTATTAACATCAGGTTTGGGGATGATTTTCAATACAAAGAAAAAATAGTTCAAGGGTCAAAGTTTAGCTTTTGTTTTTTGGTTCATTAATTCAAAATTATTCCTTTATTTAAGCTCCGCACTTAAATCGTCTAATCAAACCTTAGGAATATAGTATGGCAACGATAGATATCATTGTCTTTATCGCTTATGTACTCATGATTGTTGGAATCGGATTATGGGTATCTCGGGATAAAAAAGGACATCAAAAAAACGCAGAAGATTATTTTCTCGCAGGAAAATCACTTCCATGGTGGGCAATTGGGGCTTCGCTAATCGCAGCAAATATATCGGCGGAGCAAATTATCGGAATGTCTGGTTCTGGTTTTGCGGTAGGACTGGCAATTGCATCCTATGAATGGATGGCAGCAATTACATTGCTCATTGTTGGTAAGTTTCTGTTACCCATTTTTATTGAAAAGAAGCTTTACACCATCCCTGAATTTATTGAACAACGCTTCAACACCACATTGAAAACCATACTGGCAATTTTTTGGATCGCATTATTTGTTTTCGTAAACCTAACAACCGTAATGTTTCTTGGGGCAAAGGCATTAGATACGATATGGGGTGTAGGTGATGGTAGTTTAATTTTAACAGCCCTAATCGGACTTGCCGTAATTGCAGCGGCATATTCAATTTATGGAGGATTATCGGCCGTGGCATGGACAGATGTTGTGCAAGTAGTGTTACTTGTTCTTGGAGGGTTAATCACTACGATTATTGCATTAGACAATGTGACTCCTTCCGGAGGAGTAGTAAATGGGCTAGCTCATATTTATGATGTTGCAGGCGATAAGTTTGATATGATTTTGGATCGATCAAATCCTGAATTCCAAAATCTACCGGGTATTGCCGTTCTTATTGGAGGTATGTGGGTAGCCAATCTTTATTATTGGGGATTCAATCAGTACATCATTCAGCGAACATTAGCAGCCAAGTCTTTGAAGGAAGCTCAAAAAGGGATTGTATTCGCTGCATTTTTAAAGCTAATCATTCCTTTGATTGTAGTTATTCCAGGAATAATTGCCTTTGTGATGTATTCACAACCGACAGGCACTGCAGAGATTTCGGGTGTAGTAGGGGCTTTTACCAAAGAAGGTGGAGGAATTGATAATGACAATGCATATCCGTGGCTGATAAGTGTTTTTGTAACTCCAGGATTTAAAGGCTTGGTAGTAGCCGCACTAGCCGCTGCAATTGTTTCGTCAATGGCATCCATGCTTAACTCTATTGCGACTATTTTTACGATGGATATTTACAAGCCTTATTTTAATAAAGGGGCATCCGATAAAACAACAGTTAATGTAGGTCGTATTACGGCCGGTGTAGCGCTAGTGATTGCGGTAATCATTGCTCCACAGTTGAGTAGTGTACCACAAGTATTCCAGTTTATTCAGGAGTACACGGGACTTGTGAGTCCTGGAATTTTGGCTGTATTTATTATGGGGCTTTTCTGGAAGAAGACTACAACCAAAGCAGCAATTATTGGGGTGCTTTTATCTATCGTTGTAGGTCTACTCCTCAAATTCCCTATACTTGATTTACCGTTCTTAGATCAAATGTTTTACACCTTAATCATCACCATTGTGATAATAGCAGGAATTAGCTTAACCACTAATCCAGAGGATGATGATCCTAAAGCGATTCGTTTGACAGCTGATACGTTTAAAACGGGTCCAGGATTTAATATTGGTGCTTATACCGTGCTAATAATTACTGCTGTGTTATATGCAGTTTTCTGGTAACCCATAATTGTTTAAAATAAAAGCCGGTTTAATAAGCCGGCTTTTTTTGGAGTACGAATATGTGACCCCTCCGGGACTCGAACCCAGATCTAGAGCTTAGGAGGCTCCTATTCTATCCACTTGAACTAAAGGGTCTTTAAAATTTGTACTTAAGATACGTATGTTGCTGTAACTTAGAATGTATTTTTCAGTAGAAAGATCGGTTTATAATCATCAAAAATGCAGATATAATGCAACGTATTTTTATTCTTTTAGGGTTTTTACTGATTTATTCAACTCCAGGTTATTCTCAAAAAATAATCACTGGAAAAATAGTTGATCTCAAAACTAACGAGTCACTTCCCGCCGCACATGTTATTATAAAAGGAACATATAAGGGAACTATTGCCAATGCAGATGGCGAGTATTCACTTAGGGTAGACAATTTTCCAGCAACTATTGTTGTTCGCTTTTTAGGTTATGAAAGTCTTGAACAAGAGGTAACATCGACTTTTGAAGGGCCTTTAGATTTTAAATTGAAAGAAGCTTACCTAGAGCTAGGTGAAATTACAGTTACGGGTGAGGATCCTGCCATTTCAATAATGAAGGAAGTGATTAGAAGGAAACAAATTTGGCGAAAAAAATTAGATACTTATGAAGTTGATGCATATACAAGGCAACAAATTCTTAAAGACACGACCATAATTTCCATAACGGAAAGTATATCTGAAGCATATTGGGATAGAAAACGGGGAACAAGAGAGATCCTGAAATCGAAACGGCAAACAGCCAATATTGAAGGAAGCGATAACTTTGCAGGAGTGAGCTACCTCCCAAACTTCTATGATGATAATTTAGATATTGTTGAGTTTGATGTAGTCGGTATCACGCATCCTGATGCATTGAAATATTATAACTTTGAACTGGTAGATTTTTCAAAAATAGATGACAACATAGTTTTTGAAATCGAAGTTAAGTCGAAAAGAAAACTACAACCTCTTTTTGAAGGGACAATTCATGTTCTTGATTTAGAATATGCATTAATATCTGTTAGGTTAAAGCCGAATTCTGTAATTGTTTTTCCACCTCCGATTACTAACTTTAATATGTATTACGAACAGCAATTCAGCAATTTTGGTGGTGATTATTGGCTCCCTGTTGATTTCAGAATGGAAGGTTTGGTTGAAGTTGGAGTTCCTGGTTTACGATTTCCACCTATTGGATTCAATCAGGTCTCTAAGCTAAATGATTATAAAGTTAATATAGATTTACCCGATTCTTTGTTCGAAAATACGGATTGGATTTCGGTAGACTCAACAACTATAAATAAATCAGATTCGTTATTTGTAAATACAGTTGATGTAGTTCCACTTACTAGAAAAGAGGAATTTGCCTACAAAAATGTGAAGTGTAACACGAGTTTCGAAGAAGAATTCCGCCCAAAAGGATTTTTAGTTCGGTTTATGGATATAGAAGTTGATAACGACGAAGACGAGAATGGAAATTGTACTGAAGAAGATATAAAGCAAGATTCTACCTTAGCGAAATCAATTGCATCTAAAACTAGAACTACAAAGAAAGCAGGCCCAATTAAAAAGTTTATGAATCATCTTTCAGTTGATGGTAGATATAATAGAGCAGATGCTCTTTTTGCTGGAGTGAAACACGAACAGCGCTTTGCTGACAGAAGGGTGAGAACCACTACTAAGCTTGGGTATAGTTTCGGATATGGAGAAGGTTCAATAGACGGTTTAAATCATGGCTTGGAAGTTTCATGGTGGCCATTAGTTAAAACAAGAAGATTTGCTTTAGAAGCTGGGTATGAATTTGCTACCGATATGAGATATAAATCGGACTTATATGGACTAGTAATGACTAGTAGTCTTCCATTATTTGGGTATGATGATTATTTCGATTACTATCGAAAAGAGGGTGTTTTTATTGGTACAAGATATAGACCAAGAAAGTGGTGGCAAAATACACTTTATTTTCGGTATCGCTTAGAGGATCATAAGTCAATAGACTATAAGACCAGTTACGACATTATTGGGAATTCAAATATTCAGCGAATAAACCCACTTATAAATGAGGGTACATTAAGTTCGTTCGAACTACGTTTAGAAAGAGGAGAGGGTAAAGAGGCTCTTGGTGTAATTGGAGCCGATAATATTATGTTAAGTATCGAGCAATCGGCAAAAGCTATTGGGAGTGATTGGGATTTTACTCAATTTAAAGTAGATATCTTTAGAAGGTACAGCACATTTTATAAGCGTAGATTTATTCCAAACTCACTCGATTTAAGACTAAATGCAGGTACTTATATTGGTGACCTTCCTGTTCAACGCAATGGAGCGTTGGATGCGGCATTCGGTTATTTTGCACCATTTGGTGGCTTCAAATCTAAAAGATACATTCCATATGAAGGGGCTAGCTATGTAGCTTTGAATATCGAGCATAACTTTCGTTCGATCCCTTTAGAAGCGTTAGGATGGAGAGGTGCTGCTAAATCGGGTTTGAGTATTATTACTTTTGCAGGTATAGGTCGTACTTGGATTCCAAGCGAACAAAAAGATTTCTTTAACTCAAGCTTGGGTTATTCCCCAATTGCTACTAAAGATTGGCATCAAGAAGTGGGCGTTTCTTTAAGTAATATTTTTAGTCTATTCCGAGTTGACTTAGCGTATCGAATTGACAATCCAGGGTTTTATCCTTCTATTGCGCTGGCAAGATTATTTTGAAAATAGCAGGCATAAAAAAAGGCGAATCAATATTGATTCGCCTTTTTAATTTCACTTAGAAAAGAATTACATGCCTGGTTTGTACTTAAGTGTACTTATAGGATGAGATTCTGCGCGTCTATTTTTCGCACAACCTTCATTAGATTCTTTTTCTGTAGTAGAACATTCAACAGGAGCTTTACCAAGTCCTCTCGATTCGATTCTGTCCTGAGCAATACCGTTGTCTGTGTAGAATTTAACTACAGCAGCAGCACGACGAAGACTCAAGCGCAAGTTATATTGATCGCCACCAACGTGATCGGTATAAGCATCAACACGAATTTTGAATGCGGGAGCATTTTGAAGTAACTCTACATTGTCAGCAAGTTTTTGAGCCGCTGCATCGGAAATACTAGAGCGATCGAATGCAAAATTAACAGTACCAAATGCGTTCATTGCAATATAAACAGGGTCAGATCCATCATTAGGGTTTGTGCCCATTTCTAATTCTTGACCATCAGTGAATCCGTCACCATCAGAATCTGCATTAGTTGGATCTGTTCCGTTTGCAATTTCGTCTACATCTGAAACTCCATCACCATCAGCATCGCCGTTGGCATCATTAGGATCAGTTTTGTAAGTAATTACTTCGTCGTAATCAGAAAGACCATCACCATCGGAATCAGTATTATTTGGATCAGTGTTGTAAGAGTTTACCTCATCACCATCAGAAAGACCATCGCCATCGGAATCAGCGTTGTTAGGATCTGTATTATATTCATTTACTTCTTGTCCATCAGTTAAACCGTCATTATCGCTATCAGCAGAAAGAGGGTTAGTATTAGACTCGTAGATTTCTATATAATCACTTAACCCGTCATTATCAGTATCAAGGGTTCTTAAAGTCGCTTCGTCGAGAGACATTAAATAGTCGAGAGTACGATCTGCAGGTGGTAGCAATTCTTTAGGGCCAGAACAATTACTGACAACTAATGCAACCACAAGCATCATAGGGATGAAGAGTGATAACTTGAATTTTTTCATCATAGTTGTTTTAGATTGAAGTTAATTTTTTAAATTTATTTTAAAATAGCGGTTTGCTATGGAATTAAAAAGGTCTTTAGAGATAAATGTTCGAAATGTTGAATAAAGAGTAAAGAGTTGATTATCTTGGGAGATTAATGGGGCTATAGCTCAGTTGGCTAGAGCGTCGCGCTGGCAGCGCGAAGGTCTGGGGTTCGAATCCCCATAGCTCCACTAAAGCCTTTTCCTTAGCAGGAAGAGGCTTTTTTTGTTCATTAAATTCTAATTGTTTGTGATCAAACATCGTCTCATATTATGTATTCGTTTAACAAATTGTGCATGTAGTATGAAAAAATCAGTTTGGATTAAAACCTATTTTCTTTCAGTCGTAGTCTTTTTATGTGTTTTTGTTCCAAGTAAAAAGATATTAGCTCAATCGGGTGAGCTTAGTTTAGACTTCAATTTAAGTCAAGTTTTGCAAAATGCCCAAGTATTAGGATTAACAAGCTTAGGCGTTGATAATAGGGGCTCTGGTCCTACACTAGTTTCGGGATCTCTTGTAAATGAAACGGATGAAAAACTTTCAAATCTTTATTTTGAGTTTAAAATTGAAAGCGGAAAAGTTGGAACAATTGCGCGAATTACTCAACAAGCTGCTTTTCCATTCACACTTGATCCTCGTCAAATAGTTTTTGTAACAAATAATGATATTGATAAAGAAGAATTACCGGGTATAGAAGAAAGAATACGATTTGATGGAGGCTTAACACCCGAAGGAGAGGATTTTGTCGAGACTCTTGGAGGTTCAACGACACTCCCAATAGATTTCTACACTTTTACAGTTACAATATTTCAAGTAACAAACGAATTTGGAAAGCGTGTTCTTGATACACAAACAATTGAGTTGGGTGGGAGTGACGAAGGCATTGTTATAGATGAAAAGTCTATTACTTTGAAAACCCCAGGTGAAACTATTGGAGCAGAAGTTACTATTACTAATCCATACCCACAGTTTAGTTGGGAAGGTGAAGCTGCAAATACGTATCGCTTAATAGTTGTAAGGTCAAATGGGCAAGATAATCCAGAGTCGCTTATTGAAAATGCAAAAAGTTCTGATCCTAGTAATGCAGGAGGATCACTTCTTCAGTTTGAGAATTTAGATTTAACAACTGTTGGGAATACCTTGCAATACCCTTCTTCTGGTGTGCAAGCCCTAGTAGCTGGACAAACTTATTTTTGGCAGGTTAGTACAAATATACAAACAGCGCTGGGTGTTGAGGAACTAAATTCTGAAGTATGGACTTTCAAACTCTCTGCACCTGGAGATGAATCTTCGTTAGTTCAAATAGATCAGGATACTTTTAATGCGTTAATTGCATTGGTTGGTGAAGAACAATTTGCTACCCTAACGGAAAGTGGGTACTCTTTTGAGAGTATAGAAATGAATAATCAAATAGTAACCGGGGCAACGGCTATTCTTTTATTAGAAGAAATTCTAAGGAAAATAGATGATGGGGAAATAATCGTTAATTCCAATTAATTCGATATGAAAAAGGCAACATCAATAGTAGTTTCATTGGTTTTAGCAATTGTATTGGGGGCAATGTTAGCTAGTGATTTATACATTCCCGTTGAACAAGAGCGCCCACTCGCAATTGTTCGAAGATTTAAGCCTCAAGTTCAGCTTGCAAATGGCGATAAGGATTTCATTCTAGATTTAACAGAAAATCTGGGCGAACAGCTTTATAATGGTGATACACTCTCAACGGATACAAAAGGGTACGCTTTAGTAATTTTTATGGATAATACTGTTGCAAAAGTTAAGCCAGAATCCATGTTAATCGTTCGGGGCGAAAGCCTTGCAGATTCGAAAATTTCAGATCGAAGAATAAATCTCGAAAGTGGCGAAATCTTCATGGAAGTAGAACCACTTGGTTCAGGTACATTTGAAGTTGCTACTTCTCGTTCATTAGCATCAGTGAAGGGAACAAAGTTTGGTACAAAATCTTTTGGGTACATTTGGGTTCAAGAAGGGCAAGTAGATGTTACCGCAACAACCTCAGGTCAGACAGTTTCATTATTTGAAAAAATGTTTGCCTCTGTTGATAATAGTGGAAATAATATTGAAACGGGTAATTTAACACAGGAAGAAATTGATGACTTGGATCAAGGTTATGATGAACTAGATGAAGACTTAATAGAACGAACAATTATTCTTCGATTTAAAGATGCAAATGGACAGATTCAAGAGATTCCAATTAATATTTTTGAAAAAGGAAATTAATAAGCTTTATTTAGTAGAAGGAATGATTCCTTTATAGCTTTTATCGTAGTAAAATTGAATGGAAATGAAAAAAGGGGTGCTAAGTGTAGCATTAATATTGGGTTTTGTTACACTATGCTCACAAACTATTAACGCTCAGTTCACAGTTCAACACCAACAGCCAACGGTGTTGGATAGAACCACTACCAATGTCTTAGAGTTTTTTGTCCCAGGAATTAATCAAAATGATGTTCTTGATGCATTACTATTCTACAAAAATGAAGGAGATTTAGGATATTCTCAAAAGGAAATTGGATTTCAAAATGGAGTATTTACCGCATTAATAAGTCCTGAAGAGCTAATTGGAACTAGTTTTGAATACTACTTTCAATTAAGCTTAAGGAATAGTGATCAGGATATTTTTTTCCCAGAAAATTTACCTTCAGAAAACCCTGTTGAAGTAAATATTGTTGAAGGGAATGACGAGCCGGAATTACCAAAAGCAGAGGGAATAGATTACTCTGTACTCTCACCAAAACCAGGTAATGGGTTAGCGCAAAATGATGCTTACATTGCGATAGCCCTTTATTACGATAAGAATGAAATAGAAGACGGAGAGTTTCAGCTTGTATTAGATGAAAGAGATGTTACTTCTTTGGCCGATACCTCGAGTTACTTTATTTCTTATGTTCCTAAAAAACTAAAACATGGAACCCACACTATTCGGCTTAATTACGTAACTGCAAATGAAATTCTTGAAGTGGTTGCATGGAGTTTCAATATTGTGGATCCTAAAAAAGCATCCTATAAAGGATTAACACCTCGTTTAATCCCAACAGGAAGAGTTGAGCTTACCGCTAGAAATCAAACAATATCCGGCGATATAAACAACGCTTATACTGGTCGCTCATACTTAAATGGATCTTATGGTTTATTCAAATATTCCATAAATGGATTTCTGACTTCACAGGAATCAAACCGGTTACAGCCTCAAAATCGTTTTGGCATATCTTTAAGGTTGGGTAAGTGGTGGGAACTTGAAGCAGGGCATGTATACCCTTCATTAAGTAAGTTTACCATTTCTGGCCGGAGAATGTATGGGGTAAATACATCTCTACATGTTCTTTGGGATGTAATAAATGTCCAATTCTTATATGGTGAATTAAGCAGAAAAATTACCAATGAGTATTCTAGTGTTGATGTTGATACAGTCTTAGCTGCGGGCATCCCACAAGACACAACTTATACCCTTAGGTATAATGATAGAGGTCGAGGCACATTTAAAAGAAAGATAATTGGTGGGAGAGTAGGACTTGGAAATCCAAAACATTTTCAAATTGGAATACAAGCAATGAAAGTTGAAGACGATTCGACTTCAATTTTTAATGTTCTCAATTATAACGACATAACGGGTTCTCCGCAGCTATTATCGAGCTTAAGTTTTGAAGATCAGATAAAACTGAGTCAAAATCCTGATCTCTTGCAAATACAGGGTGGAAGTCCCCGGCCGAAAGGAAATTTTGTTGCTGGGGCTGACATGAAGATTGGGCTGGCAAATAACAAAATAAGATTTAGAACTGAAACGGTAGCTAGTGCTTTAAATAATGATATTTATGGAGGACCACTTGATTCATTGAGGGCGGCTGATATCGGATTTGAAGATATAGATCAAGGCGAACTAGACATTCTAGGTCAATTGTCTCGGTATATTATTATAAATGAAAATATGAGCGTTATCCCAATTCGGTTCAAAAACTTCAATACTGATAGTAGTGCTTCAGAAGCATTTTTCCCAACTTCCATACTTGGTTCAGATTCTGAGTTTTCTGTCAATTTTCCTAAGAACACATTTAGTATTCAATACCGTTGGGTAGGTCCAGAATTTGTCTCTTTAGCTAATTCAACAATACGTAAAGATATCGCTGGGTTTACAGTGTCAGATCGGTTTAGAATGCTAAAAAATCAGATATACGTTACACTTGGTTACGAAACATTAAATGATAACGTATCCAATACAAAAGAAGCTACAACAAATACAATATCTTATCGAACTAATGTAAGTTGGTATCCAATAAAGAATGCATTACCTAAAATTAGTGTCGGGTTTAGGTTTCGAACAAGAGAAAATGGGGTTACAAGGTTTAATTCAGAAGTGCCGTTAGGTTTAGAAAATTCTGCCGTCCAAAACTTAACGGTTGAAGATGGAGATACTTTAACCACTACTATTCCAAGAATGAACAGTACATTAAATTTAAATATGTCAATCACTCAACAGTTTAGACTATTAGATATGGTACATGATGCTACTATTAGTTTTTCATCTTTGAATACCAAGGATGAAGTATTTACATATGGTGATGCTAAGAGTAGTTCGGTTTCGTTCAATATCGGAACAAGATTCGAAAATATTCCACTGAGAACACAACTAGGACTAACATCAAATAGTACCCAATCTGGTAATGGTCAACTAGATATTGATATTTTCGGAATGTATGCAGGAGGCTCATACTTTATGCTTAATGGAAAGCTTGCTTTAAACAGTAGAATCGCATTTACAAGTAATCACTCTAAAACCCGTACTTTATCTGTTGCAAATGGTGAAGACTCGAATTTTCTAAATGATTATTACGTCTTAAGTGATATCCAAAATTCATCTGTTTTTGGCACCTATGTTTTAATAGCAGGAGCTGAATATAAATTAGATAACAACCACTCTTTCTTGTTTGATTCAAACTTTACAAATGTTAGTGGTAGAAATTCTATTAATGATCGAGTTGTACAATTACGCTATATATATCGATTTTAGTAAATGACGTCCCCTTCAAAACGAAAGAAAAAAGTTAGTATCTATGTGTTAATTGCACTGCTTGCATTTATTCTGTCACTAATTTTATCGAACACCAATCAATTAAGTAAGATTGAATACGCTATTCAGGATAATTTTTTTGAAATTCGTGGTCCAATTTCCGTAGAAAACTCTCCTATTGTATTGGTAGAAATAAGTGAACAAGCAGATTCAGAAATTCCTGAGAAGTGGCCTTGGCCTACCAGTCTACATGCAAAACTTGTAGAGAACCTAAATAAAGCCGGTGCTAAAGCAATTCTTTTTGATGTGCTTTTCTCACAAGAAGACAGATTTAACCCAAAAAATGATACTCTGTTTTCTAATACAATTAAAAGGTATGGCAATGTAGTTTTGGCTGGTGATATTGAACGTATAAGAATTGGTGGGAAGGATGAATTCAACCCTATATTTCCAATTCCTTTACTTCGCGAGGACAACCCAAATCCAATGGGTTTTGTTAGTACCTATCCATACCCAGACGGCTATGTTCGTACATATAATATAGGAAGGACTTATCAAGACAAGAATTACTTTATGTTGGGGTTAGAAGGCTTAAAACTTTACAATGATATTCCAGAGTCAGAAATAGATAGTTTTGATTCAAATTCAAAAGAATCAATTTTTAACCTTGGAGAATATAAGATTGAACGGGATAATCTGAATACATTTATCATAAATTTTTATGGTCCTGAAGGGCACTTCCCTTCAAAGTCTTATGAGGAAGTAATTGATGACCCCTCGTATACTACAGTGATGGAGGAAGAGGCTTTTGAGATAAATACGTTCGATGATCCCGAACTTGGAATCGGGTTACTCTACGAAGAGTTCTTTAAAGATAAGATTGTAATAGTTGGCGCAACAATGCCTACACTTCAAGATTTTCATGCTACCCCTTATTCTTCGGCTGATTTACCACGTCCAGGATTTGAGATTCATGCTCATGCTATCCAAACTATACTTGATGGTAATTATATAGTTAGACAGAGTAATTCTCTTAGATTAGCAATAATGTTTTTAATGGCTCTAACGCTGGTATTTATAAACAGAAGCTATGGACTTACTTGGGGATTTGGTCTTATGATATTAATGATGGCAGGATATTATGGGGTATCAATTTGGATGTTTTTGAACTATGCAATTCTTGTGAATGTAATGGGTGTTGTAATTTCTATTTTTCTAAGTCAGGTAAGTACAGTTGGGTACGAGTACTTTTTTGAAGAGCGAGAAAAAAGAAGGATTAAAGGGATGTTTTCATCCTATGTATCTCCAACACTAGTAGATCAAATGATAGAATCTGGTGAGGAGCCGAAATTAGGAGGTGATGATACATATATGACTGCTTTTTTTAGTGATATCGTCTCATTCTCAACCTTCTCAGAGAAACTCGAACCCAAGCAACTTGTTACTTTGATTAACGAATATCTAACAGCAATGACAGATATTATTAATGATCAAGGTGGCACACTAGATAAATTTATTGGGGATGCAATTGTTGCATTTTATGGAGCGCCAGTTCCAATGAAAGATCACGCTCTTAGAGCTTGTATTTCTTCACAATTGATGAATAATAAGCTGATAGAATTGAGAGAAAAATGGGAGAAAGATAATTGGCCTGATATAGTTTGGGAGATGCAACACAGAGTGGGTATGAATACGGGCGATATGGTTACAGGGAATATGGGATCTGAACGCCGTTTCAATTACACGATGATGGGTGACAATGTAAACTTAGCTGCACGTTGCGAAAGTGGAGCAAAGCAATACAATGTGTTCACGATGGTAACTGAGTCAACCAAAAATGAAGCTGAAGCCCAAGGTGATGACTGTTTGTTTCGGTTACTGGATAACATAATAGTTAAGGGACGAAGTAAGCCCGTAAAAGTATTCGAAATAGTTGGATTAAGAGCCGATGCTTCTTCTAAAACGTTTGAATGTATAAATTTATATGAACAGGGAATGGAAAGCTATTTCAAACAAGACTGGGAAGTAGCAGTCAAGTTTTTTGAACAAGCAATACTGTTAGAGGCACATCCTAAAAACCCTTCTCAATTATTTATTGAACGTTGCAATATGATGAAGTTAAATCCTCCAGAGAAGAACTGGGATGGAGTTTATATTATGACGAGTAAATAAAAATGAAAGTAACGGTTTTTGCGGTAGTTCTTATTTTAGGTATAGTTCAAGGGATATTTTTGGTAATATCTCTACAAAGTTTAAAGAATAGTAATAAAGAAGCGAATAGGTTTTTATCATTATTCATAGTACTCATCGTATTTACAATGAGTGGAAGACTAGTAATAGAAATGGATATGGGGATATCTTTCCCAAATATCTTAGCACTTCCTGACGCAATAATATTTCTGTATGGTCCAACCTTATACTTTTATCTAAGGAAACTGGTTTCAGAGTATGAAGTATCTCTTAAAAGTGATACAAAGCACTTTATACCAGCAATAATATACTTGGTATCTGAGATTCCTTTACTATTAGAGCCAAACAGTTTTTTGAGGCAATTATGGACTGATTATACGACGGTCAGATTCATCCTAATTGAAGGTGCAGCTTTGGTTTTGAGTATTTTTTATTTGATGCTTTTTAGAAATTTGCTGAGAGAATATGAGGATGAGTTAAATAATCAGTTCTCATTTCATCAATTCCCAAAGTACCTAAGAACTATTTCGAATTGTATGATTGCAACTCTACTTGTTTGGGGGATTTCTTATTTTTCTTGGATCACTGGTAATTATAATATCATAAGTAAGGTAGGTTACAGAACTGTCTGGATAATCTTGCCTTTTCTTACCTATGGATTGGGGTATTTTGCAATACAGAGACCAGAGTTTTTTAAATTAAATCCAGCGAGTCTGCAAAAGAAAGAAGAAGAAAATGAAGAAAAAATAGAACTTATTGAATGGCGAAAAAAGCTAGAGATTTATATGAGTAATGAAAAACCTTATTTAAATCCTACATTATCATTGAAAGAACTTTCAGATCAAATTCAACTAAAACCCTATCAAACTTCGAAATTAATAAACTCTGCTTTTAGTAGAAACTTCAATGACTTTGTGAATGAGTATAGAGTTGAGGAATTTATGAAAAGAGCAACAAAGGAAGTGCTAGTTACGAAAACAATATTATCTATCGCACTTGAATCTGGGTTCAACTCTAAAACAACATTTAATACAGCGTTTAAAAAACTTACCAATAAAACACCCATCCAATTTATAAAATCAAACTAGCTAAAAACTGGTTCGGGTTTATAATTTCGTTCGATATTAGATATTCGATCATATAATTTTTTGAGAAATAAATTTTTTATCAAAATGAATATCACGAAAAATTCTTTAATGCTCGTCCTTGTAGCTTTATGTTTTAGCTGCTCAAATCCTACAGAAACTGAAAAGGAAGACCCTATAACAATTCCAGATCCGGAACCTTCAAGAGTGCAAGTTACTCAATTGGCGAGATTGTCGGCGCCAGATGCTATTAAAGTAGGAACAGATGGGAATATTTATGCATCAAACTACGGAACGGGGATTGTTTATAAAGTAAATCGAAGTGGAAGAGCAGAGGTGTTCGCATCAAACCAGCCTGGTGCAGCAGGAATAGATTTCGACTCTCTTGGTAATATGTTTTTAGCTAGATATGATGCGAATGATGTGGTAGTTATTACCCCAGAAGGTGAATTAAAAAATACGTACGCCACCGGATTGCATGGACCAATTGCTTTAGAGTTTGACTCTTCTGGTAATTTGTTTATCAACAATCATCTTGCGCTATTTTTAGCAAAAGTGAATAATAAAGGGCAGCAATCGAATTTTATAGACCATAACATAGTAAATACAAGTAGTCTAACATTAGATGATTCTGGGAATATTTATCTTACATCATATCTTCATGGAAGAATAATAAAAATAAATACAGAGACAGGTGTGATCTCTAATTTTGTATCAACATCAATTAATGGTTTCGGATATTTAACATTCGCAAATAATGAATTATATGCAACAACGATTAAAGGAAACAAAGTTTTTCGCATTTCAATGCAGGGTGTAGTCAAGGATTTAGCAGGAACAGGAGAATCTGGATATTTAGATGGACCGGGTAATTACTCAAAGTTTACAAGTCCTATTGGAATAACTACAAACGCAGCTGGAGATACTATATATGTAGCCGATAGAGAAACAATAAGGTTAATTACTAACTTTCTCGATTAAAGTTAAGATAAATAAAACTTGAGAGTTGGTCTGTAATACTCTTATCTTTAAAGTCTTGGGCAAGTCCTATACAGTCAGCTCCCTTTGAACTCCGTCAGGGCAGGAATGCAGCAGCGGTAATTTGGTCGTAGCGACGTGATATAGGTCGCTTGCCCATTTTTTATTTTAAAGATTTTGCAATGTGTTCTGCAATCTGATCAGCATGAACTCTGGAATTTTCGATAAATAGTTTACTAGTATCCATTCCTCCACAAACGACTCCTGCTACATACAACCCTTTACGATTAGTTTCTAAAGTATCTTCTTCGTGAACAGGCATGCATTTTTCGTCATCGGTTAGTTCAATTCCTAAAGCTTTCATCAATTCGTAGTTTGGGTGATAGCCAGTCATTGCTAATACAAAATCATTCGGAATAATTTTCTCTCCATCTGGTGTATTGAGGACAACTTCTTGTTCTCTGATTTCTTTGACTTCCGTATTGAAGTAAGCTTTTATTTCTCCAAACTTAATTCGATTCTCGATATCAGGTTTAACCCAATATTTAACAGAAGGCTTAATCTCATCATATCGAATAGCCATTGATACATTTGCCCCAGAGCGAAAACATTCTAATGCAACATCAACTCCAGAGTTTCCAGCGCCAATAACCAGTACATCCTGCCAAGCGTAAGGATGTGGCTCATCGTAGTAATGCTTCACTTTAGGTAAATCTTCGCCAGGAATATTCATTTTATTTGCTGAACCATAAAATCCAGAGGCTACTACTACCTTACTTGCCTTGTACTCACTTTTATCTGTTTTTACGATAAAGTTGCCATCTTCACCTTCAATAGCAGTTACACTTTCATACAAATTGATAGGAAGCTTGTAATGCTCGGCAGCTCTTCGATAGTACTCAAGAGCTTCACTTCTTGTAGGTTTAAAACCATGAGAGATAAAAGGGATATCTCCGATTTCCAGTTTATCAGAAGTTGAAAAAAAAGTCATATTGGTTGGATAGTGATAAAGCGAGTTAACTAAACAACCTCTTTCTATAATTTGAAATGGAATATTCTTTTTCTGAAGCTGAATTCCGGTAGCTAGACCAATTGGTCCAGCCCCTATAATAATAACCATGATTTCTTTTTAGATAGTTCGTGTGAGTGAAAATAACAACCTTAAGATAAGAATCGTTTTCTATGATTGTAACCAACTAATTATAGTTTGATTAAGCCAATTTTCAGGAGAGCTTAAGAAACCGACATGTCCTCCTTTTTCTGTGAAAATAGTCTCAATTGATGGTTTTTTTTCAAGATCATCAAACGGAGCAAATTCAAGAGGGCAAAGAGTATCTTCTTTGCTATGAATAATCAAAAGTGGTTTTTGTACATCTTTTAGAAAGTGTTTTGAAGAACAGCTTTCATAATAATGGTCAGCACTATCAAAACCATGAATAGGAGCAGTGATTTGATCATCAAATTGATAGATTGTGTTGCCGCTGTAAGTAGGCAGGTTTGGATGAACCTTTCTTTTTTGTTCTAGTTTTTTTACGAGAGTTCTTAAAAACCGATAGGAATAGATTTTATTAAAACCATTTTCCAGATTAATAGAACCTTTTTTTAAATCATAAGGAGGAGAAACGGCTACCGCTTTTTTTACAGAATGTGATTCCCCAAATTCAGCCAAAGACTTAATAAGCGCATTTGCTCCTAAAGAAAATCCAACAGAAAAGATAGGGTTAGTAATAAAACGGGTTTTAATCCATTCAAAAAGAAGTCTATAGTCTGAAGTTTCCCCAGAATGATAAAAACGAGGTTGTTTATTCATTCGACTTCCACAACTTCTAAAATTTAATGCTACTGAAGAAAACCCTGCTAGCTCTAAATTATGCATCAAATTTCGTATATAAAATCGTTTAGATGACCCTTCAAGTCCATGGAAAAGAGCGACTACAGGTTTTCCATTGTTTAAATCAATCACATCTAATTCGAGGAAATCATCATCTGGCGTTTCAATTTCTATTTGTTCAATCTCTACGGTTTTAGTCTTACTAAACGAAGAAATTACAGTATGAATATGGCTATTAAATGCCCACCATTTTGGGTCAAAAGATGTGTATTCAAACTTTCCCAAAACTATTTTATGAGGGTGAGTTTAATTATCTCCCTTGTATCTGGTGTCTGCAATACGGCAAAATAAAGTCCACTACTAAATTCGTTTAAAGAAACGGTATAGTTATGAATGCCCCCTTGTAAACGGGAATTAATTATTGTTCGCACTTTTTGACCAAGTATGTTATAAATGGAAAGTTCGACATCAACTCTTTTATCTAAGTTAAATCGAATAGTAGTGGACGGGTTAAATGGATTAGGATAATTTTGAAAAAAGGATACAGATTCGGGGAAAGAATTATCAGGATCTGAATTAGATTCACTTAAATCAAAAATCCCAAGATTTCTAGCCGCATTAATTTGATCTATAAGTTCTTGTTCAGTATCTCCAAAGGCGTATACAAAACCGATTGATATTGTGTTTCCAGGCTCAATGAAATAAGGACCACTGGCAACAACTGATGAAACATCTGTTCCCGTAATATTTGTTTTACCTGTGCCTGCTTTTAGGGTGTTTATTTTTTCTTGGAAAGAAAATCCGTCAGAAATATTAAATTCAAAATCACTTTCATTTCCATCGTATTGATTATCTATTGCAAGAACCGAAGAAGTATTTCCATAAGTAGCTAGTGCCACATAAGGATGTTCAGATTCGCCTTCCTCAGTAATAATTAGAATATCGTTCTCCTCATTATATGAGGTTGAATTATTAGAAAACTCACCTATATCCCAGTCGTTAAATATCCCAAGGTAAACATCAGAAAAAGATAGACTTAGTGATTTATTCTCAACCATGTAATTCATAACCACAGCATTAGTCAGATTCGGAGAGTCAAAGGCGTAGGTATTTAGAGTTATTTCAGCATCTTGTAACAAAGTCTGTTCAAGAGGGACAAAAATGGCGTTACCATCAGCTTCAGAAATAGTGCCAGGTTGTGTTACACTATACAATGAAATTGGGCCGAAATTACGGTCGGTTCTGCCATCACTAGTGCGAACTGTATTTGCCAGAAGTTCGTTAGCTGAAAAGAGTAATCCACCCTCATAAATAAGATTATCATCTACAAAATTTGCGGTCTCGGGATTAGGAATAAAACCAATACCACCTTCTGCATTTGCAGCATCGTAAAAGCCAATATTTCCAGTTGGGGAAAAAGAAATAGCAAGATTATTTCCACTTGAAATATTAAATTTTAGCTGGTCAAAGGAAATGATTTTAAAATCAGAATACCCAATAGAATTGTCTGCAAACTGAATAAAAAATTCTGCTCTTAATGTTTGTAAAATTCCGGGACCTAATGTAATAGGTATATTAACAGATTGAGTTTCATTCGTTCCAAGAATATCAATGGAAAAGGCACTGTTTTCGATATTCGCATTCTCTGAAAGACTTTCTATAATTAAGGAAAGTGAATTAACAGATCCACCATCGTTGGTGATAAAGAGTTTAAGAAATCCATCTTCATTAATGTTAAGTTTTTCTCCATCATTATTTAAAAATACAGCCGAATCAACTCGAATACCAGGTAAAGCATCAGACAATGCACGTTCAGCATTAACCTTTCCTTTTCCCAATAAAAACTGAAGATCTGGATTATTAGAGGCTTCAATAGATTCTGAAGAAGCTCTTATTTGAGACTTAATTCTTTCAGGATCCCAATCTGGATGTTCTGATTTTATTAATGCCGCTAATCCTGCTACAGCCGGAGAAGCCATTGAAGTTCCTTGAAATGTTGCATATTCGTTTGAAGTTGTACCAACAGAACTTCTTATAGTACCGGTAGCAAATACATCAACAGTAGAACCATAGTTAGAATAAGATGCAATAGCATCCCCTGAAGTTCCTAAAGCTCCAACTGACAAAACATCCTCAAAAGCTGAAGGATAGCCAGGCGCACTGGTGGATGAATTACCAGCCGAACTTACTACTAAAGCACCAGCTTCAGTTGCTATGTCTATAACGTCAAGCCCAAAAGAAGAAAACCCAGAACCTCCCCAACTACAATTAATAATATCTGCCCCATTCACAACAGCATAAAGTATTCCTTGATACCCTCCTGCAATAGATCTTGATTCGTCATCTTCAGTAGTTGGATCATCTGCTATACCGCCAGCTTTAATGGCCATAAAACGAGCATTGTATCCCGTTCCTACAAGTCCAAGGTTATTGTTTGGAGTAGCAGCTGCAATACCTGCAACGTGAGTCCCATGAGGGTTATATGAGCCAAATGGATTGTTGTCCTGAACTAACTCTCCATTTGAGCCAGTGGAATCCCAAAAATCCCAACCTAAGTAATCATCTACAAAACCATTATTGTCATCGTCAATTCCATTATTTGGAATTTCATCTTCGTTTACCCAATGTTTATCTTTTAAATCTTCATGATTATAATTTACTCCACTATCAACAATAGCGATAATAACATCCGAAGAACTTTTACTTATCTCCCACGCTTCATCAAAATGATGAAAGTTGATGGTGCTGTTTACAATAGGATCGTTTGTAATTTCATCTGTTTTATAAATGAACTTAGGCTCTGCGTATTCGATTCCTGGTAATTTTGAAATTTCTTTTGAAAGGGCTAAAGCATCAACATCAGAACCAAAAGAAACTTCAAAAATATTTTTTAAATGATCGAAACTTGGTAAGGAAACTATTTTCCCTTTTCTTTGCATATTCATTCTAATTCGATCTGTAAACTCATCTTTCCAAATAGAGTTCATTTCTCCGATATTATACTGTGAGAAAATGGATGCTTCAGGTATAGATTTTGATTTATATTTGGTGACTTCCTGAGCGTCTTTAAATTTGATAATTAAAGTGTTACTTAAGTATTCAACAGAATTATCTTGAGCTAATCCTGAGATAGATATTAGAAGAAAAGAAAATACTGATACAAAAAATCTCATTATATAAAGGCGCTAATTATGAATAGTATTTATATAGGTTAAATTATAAGTAATAATGCTTTTGCACAATTTATGATTCATAATAATTCAACATCACCAATAAAAAGGATTGCAGCTATTGATTTAGGGACAAACTCGTTCCATGCTGTTATTGTAGATATTTTTTCGGATGGCAGTTTTAGGAAAGTGGATGATCTAAAAGAGATGGTCCAACTCGCTAAGGGAGGTTTAGGCAAAAGATTAGCAGATTCAGCGTTTAAGAGAGGACTATCGGCTCTTCAGAAAATAAAGGTATTATGTGATAGTCAAGGTGTTGAGAAAATTTTAGCATATGCAACAAGCGCTATTCGAGAAGCCGAAAATGGTGGAGAATTCATCCAAAAAAGTATTGATGATCTTGGGATTAAAATAAACGCAATTCCTGGGTCTATGGAAGCTGAGCTAATTGGATATGCTGTTCAGCATGGAGTTCGATTAAATGAAGAACCAGTTTTGATGGTAGATATTGGTGGTGGAAGCGTTGAGTTCATCCTCGGAAATAACAAAGAGTTTTTCTTCTTGACAAGTCGCAAGATTGGTGTTTCTAGGATGACGGATATTTTTAAACCCTGTGATCCAATTACAAAAGAAGATATTGCAAAGCTTGAAGAGCACTATTTAAATGAGTTGAAGGAAGTAGAAGATGCACTAAAGGTGAATCCAACAAAAACCATAATTGGTTCTTCAGGAACAATGCAAAATATAGCATTGATGATAGCTAATCGTAAAAACCAATCTACCAATGTTACGTTGAATGAGCTTGAATTTTCAGCAGGAGATTTCTTTAAATTCTATTCCGATTTCATCAAATTAAATCATAAACAGAGACTTCATGTTTCAGGTTTGGACACTAAAAGAGTTGATTTTGTTAATACAGGCGTAGTTTTAGTCAACTTACTTATCAGTAAGTTTGGAGTAGATAAGATTAAAATTTCAACTCAGGCTCTTCGTGAAGGGATTATAATCCGATACTTAAAAAAAGATATGATTGGGATTCCTTGGGCAGGAGAGTTTACCGATCCCCGTCGAAGAAGTGTGTTTGAATTACTTAGAAAATGTAACTGGCATGAAGATCACTCTCGCCATGTAGCTAAACTTTCGCTTATACTTTTCTCATCTTTGAAAGAAGCCCTTAGCTTAAAAGAAGAAGATCGAGAATTACTTGAGTATGCTGCTTATTTACATGATATCGGGTATTATATTTCACATTCGGCTCATCACAAACATGCACTATATATTATTAGAAATGCGGATTTATTGGGATTTCGACAAGAAGAAATCGAAATGATAGCCAATATTGCACGTTATCACAGGCGTTCTACCCCAAAAAAGCGACATGGGGAATACTGGAAGATGCCAGCACAAATTCGGTCTAGGATTAAAAAACTTTCGGCTATTCTTAGAGTTGCCGATGGATTGGATCGAAGTCATTACCAGAATGTGCAAGAGCTAAATGTTAAGGTTCTGGAAAAGGAGCTTCTGTTAACTATCAAAACAATGGACGAGCCTCATTTAGAAATCTGGGGAGCAACTCGTAAATCATTCCTAATGAAGGAAATACTGAACAAAAAGCTTGTCATCAATAGAGTTGTTAGTGATAAAGATGAATGAAAAGTCTAAAGAAGAACTATTAAAAACTGGGATTGAATTTTATAATTCAGGGGCTCCAGAAAATCCATATTGCGAGGAGTTTACGAAAGCTCTTTCTATTTTTAAAAATCTAAGCTCTGAAAATGATTTAAAAGAGGAAATCTATAATTTTCGCTGGCATATTTATTATCTTAGAAAAGAGTTTGATAAGGCACTGAATGATTTAGATTCTGCGATTAATATCAACTCTGAGAATAGAATGGCTTTTTACAATAGGGGATTCGTTTGTCTACGAATTGGGAAAACAAAAGAAGCATTGGATGATTTTCATTCTGCTACATCTTTAGCAAAAAAAACTGATGATGAAGATTTAATCGATGCAATTGAGCATCACTTAAATGATATAAAGTTAAAGAATGAAGAAATAGAAGAATGGTTTAAGAAAAATTACCCAATCCATTCTTAATTAAATCGACGAACTTTTCTTATTCTTTCTTTGGAACATTCAAATCAAAACTTCCTGCAGGCCCTGGAAAAACAACAGGACTCTCAAATCCAGTCTTAGAAACTGAAGCTACTCCAAAATAATAATTATCGATTACTACATTTTCTAACGTATGTTCAGTAGCTCCTGCTGGAACAAACACACTTTTTTCCCATTGATTAGAGTCTGTTAGTCGCCAATAAATCTTATAGCCGGCAAGTTGAGGGTTCTCATTAGTATCCAAAGCGGCCCATTTTAATGTGGTACTTGGTCGTACAGCTCCTTCAATATTTACATCACTTGGTGGAGCAGGAGCCCAAGCCATTCCTGCCAGTACAACTGCATTTAACCCTGTAAGTTTTGCAGCGTAGTCAAAATCAACTCCGTCAATAGTGTCACCATATTTAATGCCATCTTCAGTTCTTAAATCCTGATGTTGCATAACATAATTTTCGTTGGTTTCCATAATTCGAACACCAGGAAATCCAACTTCGTTAAAAGGTCTATGATGACCCCCACGACCGAATCGATCTAAACGATAAATCATCATTACATCTAGATTTGGTATATATTTGTCAGCCATTAAATCTACATAGCGTGCAATATTTCGTGATGGGGAATCAACTTCACCGCCAGTAAATCTACGAATACGAGCTTCACGATCTGTTTCAACATCTCTGGTTCCTTCAGAAAAAACACGAGCAGTTGTATTGTTAATCACTCCGTTTATTCCTTTAATATTTCCGATCATATCGTTATTAAGTACAGCTTTAATTTCCCAGCCTTGCTCTAACGCGTGTTTAGCTAAAATCTGACCACCGAATAAACCCTGCTCTTCCCCAGAAAGTCCTACATACATAATAGATCCGGGAAAAGAATATTTGCTAAGAACTCTGGCCGCTTCTATGGTTCCTGCCATTCCTGAAGCATTATCGTTAGCTCCTGGAGAATCTGATGTTCCATTTAAGGGATCAGAAACTCGAGAATCAATATCTCCACTCATCATTACAAAACGATTTGGATCTGAAGTACCACGTTGAATTGCAACTACATTAACAACATTGGCTAGATCAGGAATTCGACTCCCAGTAACATAATCACTTACATAAAATACTTCTAAACAGCCACCACAATCTACAGATATTCGTTCAAATTCAGCTTTAATCCACCGTCTTGCAGCACCAATTCCACGGGTATTTGAAACGGTATCAGAGAGAGTATGACGGGTACCAAAATCAACTAAAGTTTGAATATCATTTTGAATTCTATCAGCTGAAGGTGCGGTACCTATCTTATGTAGTTCATCAGGAGTTACTTGAGAGAATCCCAATCCCATACATAAAAAAAGAAAAAGAGAGGTAAGTATTAAGGAGCGTAGTGATCGCATAGCGTTAATTTTTATTGAGTTTATCATCGGGGAGTTGACCAGATGAGCGTAAATATTCTTCTAATTTCTTTTGAAATTCGAATTGAGCCTTTAATCCTGCTCGGTGTCCAAAATGAGCTCCTAAGCCACATCCTACTATTACTATAATGGCAAATAGGATTCGTTGTGAGATGTCAAGAGGAGAGTCATATATGAATATCCATACAACCGGAGCTATAGCTACCAAAGTTCCAAAAATGATTGGGGTTGCACTTGCTCCTTCAAGCCGGCGCATAAATCTTCGGCTCGTTACAAAAACTATATTTGTGTATACCAAGCCATATCCAATTAAGAAAGCTGTTCCTTTCCAACTAGGGTCATTCAGTAGAAAAAGAAGCTCTGAACTAAACAATGTGAATGCAGCAGAGACGATAAAAACTCCCGAAAGATAGAATGAAAAGCGTGGTAAATTATCCAAAAAAAGAAAGATTAAGGTTTTAGAATACGTTTTAATTCCATACAAATTACAAATCGCATCAAAGAAAAGCTTAAATCATTACCGCTTTAACAGTATGTGAAAATAGGCAGTCAGTAGATACTTTTTAGCTTTTATTTATTCAACCAATCTTCTGGGTTAAGATCGGTGTTATTCTTGCGAACCATAAAAAACAATGTTTCACCCAATTCGGAAGATTCGGTACCAGATTTCCCTATAACTGTCCCAGCTTTGAGTATGGAAGAATTTTGAACATTTATCTGACTCAGATTTCCATACACAGTGAAATAGGAACCGTGTTTTACAAAAACAACATTTCCAAAACCAGGTGTAGGTTGAATGGCAAATACATATCCATCTGAAACTACTTTAACATCAGAGGCTGCATCGGCTACAATATTAATACCTGGATGTTCGGTTCGTGTACCGTAAAGTGGATTCCTAGTAATTCCAAATTTCTTCGAAACGGTAGTGCTATTTACTGGCCATCCTAACTTTCCTTTTGATGCGGCAAAATTTTGCTCATAAGCTAGAAGTGTTTCATCCGACACAAATGAAGTAGTAATAGGTGTAGAATACTTCGCGACTTCATCTGCCCGGCGAGCGGAATCTGCAATTTTTCGAGCTTCTGCTAACCGTGCAAGTCTTTCGTTTTCTGCTTCTCGAATTCGATCTTCTTCGGCAATTAAAGTTGAAAAACTTTGCTCTAGATTTTCTTTTTGTTGTCGAATCCTGCGCAGTTCCGAAAGTAGATTAGTACTTTCCGCTTTAATTTTTTCAACATTTTGCCGTTGTACCGTTTGTTGAGTACTTAGTTTACTCTTCTCATCTTTAATCTCATCAAGAATCAATTCATTTTTAAAATGACTTTGTTGAAGATCATCGTTAATAACCTCTAAATCTGCCCGTTGAAATCGAATTTGCTCAGCTTGCTTAACTTTCTGTTCTTCTAGTTTCTGTAAGTAATAAGAACGTACCAACATTTGGTTGATAGATTGTGAACTTAATACAAGTTCAAGATTACTAGTTCTACCATTTTTATAAGTATAAAGCAGAATGTCTTTATAATTTTGAATGAGTTGCTCAAGTTCTCGTTCACGTAAACCAATTTCTTCGGTAGTAATCTGAATTTCTTCCTGTATTTGAAGTTGTTCAATTTCAAGCGTTCCCAACTTATTGTCTTGTAGTGAAATCAGTCTATTTATATTCTCAAACTGTTTGTACAGTTCCTGGTATTTGTTTTGAGACTGATCGATGCGTTGTTCATAAGTTTTGATGCGAGCATCTAATACATTGATCTCAGCACGAGTGTTGGTTTGTTCATCTAGGATTTTCTTTCGTTTTTCTTCATAGGTTTGTTGCCCAAAAATAGAATCTGATAGCAGACCTGCAATCAACAAAAGACAGAAACTAAATAAAGATATTTTCTTAATCATATTCTTTGGATTGGAATATCATCTGGGATTTGAATGCTAAGTTCTAACGATTTTGGGTTAACCATGATTGATCGTACTTGAAAAACTACCTTAGAAGCTTCATCAGCACTTAATATGGTAATTTTTCGAGGTAAAGTGAACCCATCAATTTCACCATAATTCTCATAACGAATGGCTGAATAGGGAAGACCGGTTGAACGAGGTTGTTCAACATATTCTATCTCATGATTACGTTCAGATATTCTTGCATATCCTCCAGATTTTAAAATAATAAACGTATTAATTTCATCGCTGGAGTGTCTTTCGATACTGGCAATTTGATCAATTTCGATTTTATAGTTAATCAGATCAAGGAAGTTGATAGAAGCTAGTTCATTTAAACTAGTTCGGCGACCATTTGCAGTAGACATTTTTTGAGCTTCTTTATCGACCTTGTTGTAAATAAGTATGGAATCTTTATCTACCAGCATGATTCCACCTACTATTCCAATCCGATTCTTAATGGTGATTAAGCTAAACTCAGAATCTGTTTCAAATTCTATGGTTACTCGATCACTATTCCCAGTTTCGCTTACTATTGCTCTACCATTACCCGAAAGTGAACTCAAAGAAGCAGAGTAATCAGGCAGAGAATTAATTATAGAATTATAGTTCTCTTTAGGGACTTGAGTAACTTTCATCTCGCTTAGTGTACGGGTGCTTCTACAAGCGGATAAAAATAAAATGATAAATAAGAGGTAAATAAGGGATTTAAAACGAAGCATAGAACTATATTTTCTCATTTAAGTGAGTTCTTGTACTATCACTTTCCAAAGCTTGTTTCCACCATTTTTTGGCTTCGTCTACATTCCCAAGTTTCTCGTACACATCACCAAGATGCTCCATTACTTCTGCACTTGCTAAACCAGTATCTAGAGAAGCTTTTATAAACCTTCGAGCTCGGTCATAATCTTCAAGTTTAAAGTATACCCAACCTACGGTATCAAGGTAAGCAGCATTTTCAGCATCCAATTCAATCGCTTTTAACGCAAGTTCTTTAGCCCGATCTAAATTAGAACCACGAACAGAAAGGTTATAGGCATAGTTATTCATAGCATTATGATTTTCAGAATCGTAACGAATTGCCAATTCATAGACTCGATCCGATTCTTCGTAATTTTCGAGTCCAGCTTGAGCATCTCCTAGCGTAGAATAAATAACCGATTTGAATGGACGACGAGAAGGTGCGCGGGAAGCTCGTTCTAACCATTTTGAAGCCTCAGTGTTGTTTCCATCTAACAAATAAGCACTTCCTAAAAAGTATTGAATAAAGGCATCTTCAGGAGAGTTTTTATCTGCTTCAATACCAACAACAATAGCTTCACTAACTCTACGCTCATTCAGCAATAACTGTATTCTTTGTCTCCAAGCAATATCATCACCTGGTAATAGTTCATTTGCCTGGGCAAGATTCTCTAATGCTTTATCTGTTTCCCCAATCAAAGAATAAAATTGACCAGCTAAGGTAAATGCAGGGCCATATTCTGGAGCATTTTCAGTATAAAGATCTAAAATTCTAGATGTTTCAATTTCGAGTTGAATGTCAGATGGGGCGCCTTGTTGACGAGAGTACATATATTGAGCGATCATCAATTTTTGATCAGCTTCAATAATAGGATCAGATATAAAATTACCAAGAAGTGTTCCTGCACTATCCCATTTTTGTTCATCAATGTAAATACCAGATAGGTTTATCAAGCTTTGAGGATCGCGCGAATTTCTATATAAGGCATCCTGAAGTACTTTTTTTGCTTCAATATTTCTATTAGATCTGGAATAATATTCGCCTAATAAATTTAGAGTATTCAAATTATCAGGTTCCGTTTTTCTTAATTCTTCAAGTTGATTTAAAGCAGATTCTGTATCACCTAAAGCCTCGTAATTTTGGAATTTTCGAAGAAGTACAGAAGGATTAGGGCCTGTCAGTCGACCGATTTTTTCCAACGTTGTATTCGATTTAATGAATTCCCCATATTGCTTTTGGGTATCGGCAAGCATGAATAAGGCATCGTAATCGTTTGGGTAATACTCAAGTAATTTATTTAGCTCATCCAGTGTTGCCTGATTTTGACCCGCACTTTTATAAATCTCAGCAAGCTTAAAACGATACCATTTGTTTTCTGGCTCAAACTTAACCGCTTCTTTCCCATAAAACGCGGCATTGGGAAGATCATCCTGTTGCAAATACACATCTGCAAGTGCAAAAGAAAGCCCCGATTGACCTTTAAGTTGATTGTAAGCCTGAAGCAAAAGGGTGGTTGCCCTATCATATTCTTCATTTACAAAAGCTTCCATTCCTTGAATGTAAGCAGTTTTTGCTTCTCGCTCAGCAATAGTTTGTACCTGAGCCTTGGCTCCTAAACTTATACTAAAAGTTAGAAATAGTGCTATGTAGAGATATTTTTGCATCGGAATTAGTAACGTCAATAATACCAATAAAGTGCGGGAGTTGCATGTGAATAAATGTTATGTTATTGCCCAAAATTTTGAAAAGTAATACCTACAGTGACTGTAAAATTATTCATAAAAGAATCATTTATTTCTTCTTGAAGTTTTGTAGGCACTAAGCTTGTAAAAACATCATCTTCAGTTTTTTGTAAATAGGTACTAGATAGGAACAAAGAAAGGTCTTTTCGGACATTGTATTTCAATAAACCCTGAAAAGAGCCTCCAATTCCAAATAAGTTGGAATACTTTGACGCAAGAACTGGAAATCTGGCTGATGTTTCTCCATACACATTACCATGTCCTCGGAAATTCCAAATATAAGTACCAAGTGTTATTTCTGGAGAAAGTTTTTTAGAGGGCAAGAATTTATAATTTACTCCTACACCTATAGAGACTTCATTTACAGATAAATTATCAATCGAAAAATCTTGATCAACGCTATTCACTTCAAAATTTAACAACCTAAATGAAACACCCAGTTCAAAAAAAAGTTTTTGAGTTTGAAATAAGTTTCTCTGAAAGAAGGCACCAATAGTAATGTTATTTGATTGAACATCTCTTTGATCAACAATAGCATCTGCAATAGGAATTTTTGTTTTTAAAGAGTGAGAGGCATGATTTAAACCGCCAAATAATGATACGGAAGTAATCACAGGCTTAAATTCAGGTGTACTTAATGGTTCCAATACTCCACTTTTACATCGGTTAAATTTTGAAATAAGCTTTACCAAAGCGTCTCTTTTGTAACTAAGAGACTCAATTTCACTAGCTTTTATACATGTTTCAAGATTATTACGCAGTACTAACTTATAGTCATGTTTACTGCTACTATTATCATTTATCTTAAACTGTTGAAGCGGAATTAGGTTTCCTTGTGAAGAAAACACAAAGTCAAAGTTCGGCCCAGCATAACTATAAAGTTTGGTATCACCATCTACGATTAGTTTCAGTAAAACATATTTTTCCATGTCAAGATTTAGCCGAGGGTTGTAATAGTAAATTCTCTTATTTAAAAGAACATCCCCAAACTGAAGTTCTATACTTTGAATTTCTTCAATTGGGACAGGCTCGTTGTCCAGAAAAACTAGGTCAACTCGATCTTGATGGATTATCCTTACATCACCTTCTACATTAGTACCTCCAATTCTAATAATTTTATCTTGAGCTGATAAGGGGTGTAAGAAAAAGGCGAGAAGAGATAATAGTAGGAAAAAATTGGAGCGCTTTAAATTTAATGTCATACTTAATAAAGTGAGTATTGTATTAGTAACAATACTTATCAGGTTAACAAAGGGATATCTCGAAAAACAAATATAATAGTTCCGACTTATAAATTTGTATAAAAAACTCAGCTATTATGTCATTTAAAAAGTACCAGAAATTATATCCTCTAAGGAGAACCCTAAAGAAAGTGTATAATTGTTGTATAAATCTTCCTCAAAATAAAAGCCTCCATTTCTATCAATCATACCATTTCCTGTTCTAAATATATATTTGCCTTCTGCAAAAAGAAAAAGCCTTGATGTAACCTTATAATTGATAGAGGCTTCTAGGAAATATTCTAGACTAGAATTCCCAACATAAGTGTTTGGTATTGCTGGGTAGTATTGAGATGTATTGTGGTAAATATTTTTATTGTGGATAAACGTGCTATATAGAGCTCCAAAACCTATTTCTGGGGAAATCTTTTTTGAACTAAAGGGCTTAAAATTTACTCCTAAGTTGAAATCTAATTCAGTGGTCTCAAGATTTTCTACTTCGATGTTTGAGTCAAAGGAAGTGATGCTAAAGTCATATTTTCTTGCATTTATACCAAGTTTCAAATAGAAGCTTTTAGAGTTTAAAATGTTTGTTTGTCCGAATAGACCAATAGCTAAACTAGTACTAACTACGCCTTCTTGATCTACTCTTCCAATAACTGAGGGTTCTCCATCAACCCTGTCAATTAAAGGAAGTAATAATTCATTAGTTGCATGATTTAATCCAACCGAAGCCCCAAAATAAAAGACACGGAATTTTTCAACTGACTCTTCTATGGCTTCATAATCTCCATTTTTACATTGGTTATAGTTATTCACTAGATTCACTAATGAGTTACGAGAGTAATTGGTTTTAAAAATCTCAGGTCGTGGAGCACATTCTTCTAAGTTAACAAGCAACGTAATTCTATAGGTCTGAACAATTTCGGTATTGGCGTCAGAAGGTATCTGCTGTAGTACTTGATATTTGTTGTGGACATATAGTGCAAAGCTAAAATCATTTCCATCGTAGCTATATAACTCCGCATCACCGTCTAAGAGTTGCTTTAAGAAA